>Ga0209155_1001454_pt1 | contig 11180 bp, 9 predicted proteins | sample GraSoiAngelo_122_FD_185879 | JGI IMG/M metagenome (GOLD analysis project Ga0209155, IMG submission 185879) | Grasslands soil microbial communities from the Angelo Coastal Reserve, California, USA - 14_0927_02_20cm (SPAdes) (version 2) | ecosystem: Environmental > Terrestrial > Soil > Grasslands ...
GCTGCAACGGCACCAACGAGAACGTGGTCGTCAACCCGCGCAGCCCGGCCCTGAGCACCAATGCCGGCGGCCCCTACCGGATCGGTGAGGGCGGCACGGTCGATCTGACCGACACGGCGACGCTCACCGGCGGGACCAGCGATGCGACCGGCACGATCACGTTCACGCTCTACGGGCCGGATCCGACGCCAGGATCCAATTCGGAAGACGACTGCACAGAAGCGAACGTGGTCGACACGGCCTCGGCCGATGTCGACGGCGCCGACGGCGCCGATTACACCTCCTCGCCGGCGATCACCGTGACCGAGCCTGGTAGCTATCACTGGGTCGCCAGCTACGACGGTGACACCAACAACAACGGCTCCGCGAGCGACTGCGGCGCCAAGAACGAGAACCCGCTCGTGATCGCCCCGCACATCTCGGTCGTGAAGTCGGCCACCGACGACACCGACGAGCAGGTGATCCGGAACGGCGGAACGGCCACCTGGAAGATCCAGGTGATCAACGACGGCAGCTCGACCCTGACCGACGTCGTCGTCACCGATGCTCAGGCCCCGGGCTGTGCCCGGACCAAGGACGATGCAGACACGGCCGGCCTGGCCTCGATGCCGCCGGCCCCGGCTGTGGGCTCAACCGTCACTTACACCTGCACGCTGGCAAATGCCACCTCCAGCTTCACCAACGTCGCGGTCGCGACCGGCAAGCCGGAACTCGGTGACAACGTGAGCGCCGAGGACTCATCCCACGTCACGGTGATCAACCCGGCAATCTCGGTGTCGAAGACGCCGCACACGCAGACGGTCGCCTTCGCAGGCACGGTCACCTTCACGATCGGCGTCAAGAACACGGGCGACTCGGTCCTGACCGACGTGCACGTGACCGACGCCTTGGCCCCGGGCTGCGCCCGCACCAAGGCCGAGATCCCGCAGTTGGCCTCGATGGCGCCCGGCGACGAACTCAGCTACAGCTGCACGCTCGCCAACGTGACCGCCAACTTCACCAATGTGGCCGTCGCGATCGGCACGCCGCCGGTCGGCGGCGATGTCAGTGCAACCGATTCGGCCGCGGTCACGGTCGGGCCGCCGCCGCCGCCGGTCACGCATCCGGCGATCTCGATCGTCAAGAACCCGAAGTCCCAGACGGTCACGAACGGCGGCACGGCGACCTTCACGATCACGGTCACCAACACCGGTGACGTCGCCCTGACCGACGTGAGCGTCACCGACCCGCTCTCGCCGAACTGCAACAGGACGATCGGCACGCTCGCACCGGGCGCTTCGACCAGCTACACCTGCACGCGCCCGAACGTGACTGCGAGCTTCAACAACGTCGCGGTCGTCACCGGCAAGGCCGGCGCGACCACGGTCACCGCCCAGGACACGGCGCCGGTGACCGCCAAGGCGAAGCCGTTCGTGCCCAAGAAGGTCGTGCCCAAGGTGGTCTCGCACAAGCGGCCGAAGGCGACCGGTTAACGACCGAAACCGAAGCTAGACTGGAGCGGTCCGGAGTGAGGGCCGCTCCAGTCGACCGACCGGGATCAGGGGGAGCAAGACCATGAACACATCAGTCTTCGAGAACCGCAGGACGCTATTGGCTGGACTCTCGCTTGCGGGTGCGCTCGCAGTGGCGTTGCTCTCGCTCGCCTCGGCGGCCCATGGCAGCGACAACGCGGCGGCTCTCTACCCGCGCACGATCAAGCTGACCGACGCCAAGATCGCCCACTGGGCGGTGGTGATGAGGCCGGCCGTCGTGCGCGCGAAGCCGGGCCTCGCGTCCCGGGTGATCACGAAGCTGCCGACCGGCACCACGGACGGCACCCAGAACGACGTGCTCGTGCTCTCTCGGATCGATATCAGCCCCCACCAGAGCTGGTACCGGGTGCGCCTGCCGATCCTGCCGAACAACACGACGGGGTACGTGCAGAAGCGCGATCTCAGCCCCCTCTTCACGGTCAACACCCACCTGTACATCAACCTGGGCAGCCTGACGGCGACGCTGAAGCGGAGCGGCAAGACCGTCTTCAGGACGCGCGTCGGCGTCGGCAAGAGCTACTGGCCCACCCCGCGCGGCGAGTTCTACATCCGCGACAAGTTGACGAACTTCAACAACCCCTTCTACGGCCCGATCGCTTTTGGGGTCAGCGCCCGCTCGGCGGTGCTGACCGACTGGCCGGGTGGCGGCTACGTCGGTATCCACGGCACGAACCAGCCGCAGCTCATCCCTGGGCGCATCTCTCATGGCTGCATCCGCCTGCGCAACGCGGCCATCGTCGCGCTGTCGCGGCTGATGCACGTGGGGACACCCGTATCGATTCGCTGACGCCTTAACCGCGGGCTCGTCTCCCGCGAGGAACCGCCTCGCCGTGCCTGTGACTACCTTCGGGCTCGGGCGAATCGGATTGCCTGCAACGCAGCCAACCTGGCGCCGACACGGCTGATGCGCGTCGGCACAGTCGTGCTGGGCCGCGTGCCGCCCAGGCTCGTCGCGAGAAAGCTGCGAGGGACGCTCGAGGTTTGGACGAGCCGGTAGCCGGGGTCGTGGAAGGAGACGCTTTGCCTGAGCGGCTGCCAGGCCCCGCCGTCCGTGTGCGCGAGCTTGACGTTCGAGAAGCGGTAGTGAAACGTGTTGCACGCGCCGACCCCTCCGTTCCAGCTCTCCGCCGCCGCCTGGGGATACCAGGCTCCGTGACTGCCCGGGAGCCGGATCGCCGGACTGACGGCTTTGCCGTCCAGCCAGACGCGCCACCATCCTTTGCGCGTGCCCGTCTCGAGCACCTTGAAGGTGTGCTTCTCGCCCGGCTTGACGCTCGAGTAGAGCTCGACGTAGCGCGGATCCGAGCCGGCGACCGTGACCTCGTAGTAGATCCGGCTCATCCGGTCGGCGGCGAAGGCGCTGTAACCGATCTGGAGCCACTCTGCCTTCCCGCCCGGGCCGGAGTCGGTTCCGCCGACGCCGATCCACGCACCGACGTGGCCGGCGGACACCCTAGGCGTTGCGAGCGGAACGAGCGTCGCCCCGACCCCGTGCGCCTTGCTCGCGCTTTGGAGACCGGCATATGAGAACTCGCGCGCGCCGCAGGCATTCGAACGCGAACTCCGGCCGTCGGCCACGGACGCAGCGACAAGCGCCAGAGCGAGCGTTGCCAGAATCGAGAGTGGGCGTCGGACCAAGAAGAACCTCCGGACCGCGGAGAGGGCGTGCGTCTAGTCCGAGATCGGTCGGAGGCAGAGCGCCGCTATCCCTCGAATCAGGGAAGCGGGAGCGGGAAGACCGCTCTAGAGCTGCAGCTCGAGGAAGGTTGCGCCCGGCACCGGGTTGTAGCGGTACGAATCTGTCTCGCGAAAGCCGAGCGACCGGTAGAGCGCCTGCGCGGCGGCCATCGTCGGCAGCGTGTCGAGCACCATGCGCGTGTAACCGCGCCTGCGCGCCTCGGCGATCACCGCCTCCGCGAGCTGTCGGCCGAGCCCGCCGCCTCTCGCCGTAGTACGGACGTAGAGCCGCTTCATCTCGCAGGTGTTCGCGTCCAGCCGGCGGAGCGCGACGCAGCCGTCCTCCGCCAGCAGCACCAGCTCGTAGAAAGCGAGTGGATCGGCCAGCTCGGAGTCGAAGCCCTGGAACGAGAGATCGACCTGAAGGCTCACCGCATACTCGTTGAGGAAGTTCCGCACGACCTCCAGATCATTGGGCTGTGCCGGACGGATCACGTGGACGGGACGATATGACGCCAACGGCCCGTCACGACAGAGGGCCGCCCCGCGGGGCGGCCCTCCTCTCTCATCGGATCTTGTCGGTGACTACTTGGTGTGCGCCTGCGCGACGACGCACTTCGCGAACGCATTCGACCGGCTGCCGTATTTGCTGCGGAAACCGGCAGGGTCGCTGCTCCGCATCGCGCGACAGGTCTTCGACGCGCTAGTCAGCGACGCTTGCAGCTTCGTCGTCGCCGCCTGAAGCTTCTGAGCGACACAGTTGCCGAACGCGTTGCTCAGATCGGTGTTCGTCCCGTAGACCTGCGCGAACGTCTTGCCTCCATGCGAATCGGCGAAGTTCGCGTCGTTCAACTCGCTCAGGCACAGCGTCGCGGCATTGATAACGCTGGTCGACTGCGAGCGCGCGACCATCGAGACGCACTTGCCGAAGGCGTTCCGGTGATTCGTGTTCGTGCCGAATGCCTGGGCAAACAGCGGCTGCCCCAGCTTCGTCTTCAGGAAGCTGCAGGACTTCGCCGGGTTCAGCTCAGTCTGCTCCGCCCTTGTGGAGCTCCGGGCCTTCAGCGACACACACCTGCCGAAGGCGTCCTTGCCGTTGCCGGCTCCGTAGAACTGGACGAAGGTCTTGCCGCCGTGGTTCGTGGCGAAGTTCGGATCCGCCTGCTCCGCAGCACACAGCGTGTTTGCACTCGAGAGGTTCGCCCGTTCGACCTGCGCGAACTTGGACACACACTTGCCGAACGCATTCGACGTGCCGGGCGAAGCAAACGCCTGGACGAACGGCGACACGCCCATCTTTGCGCGTAGCGCCGCACAATCCTTCGCGGCCTGCTGCGCGGGCGTCGGCGTCGCAAACGCCGCCACCGGTGCGAGCGCAAAGGCCAGCACGGTGAAAATCACGATCTTCTTCTTCATTTCCAATCACCCCTGGGTCGCTGTTTCCTCAGTCGATCAGGTTCTTTCCAATTCTGTCCCTGTTACCCGCTACATTCGAGGCGTTATTACCTAGGTTTTACGAACTCGAAAATGCCTTTCGCGCGACAGGCTCGCCGCTCTCGGGCGCACGCACTGCCCGCCCTCCAGGCCGGAGCCCCGGTACGGTCCCGCCATGGCGGCCGAGCGGCTGCGCGACCAGGGACTGCGGATCGGCGAGTTCGAAGCCGGGCCACGGAACTCGATCACCGACGTCGAGGGCGTAACGGTCGGACACGTCACCGTCCGCCGAGACGAACCGCACCCACCCGGCGGCCGCGGCGTCGCGCGGACGGGGGTGACGGCGATCGTCCCCGGCAGCCTCGACGGACTCGTGCGGACGCCGATTCGGGCCGGCACGGCGGTCCTCAACGGAGCCGGCGAACTGACCGGCTCGATCCAGATCGCCGAGTGGGGCTGCATCGAGACCCCCGTGTACCTGACGTCGACGATGGCGGTCGGACGCATCTACGACGGCGCCGTTGCCGCCGCGGTCGCGTCGGATCCGTCGGTCGGAACCGAGAACTTCGTGATTCCGATTGTCGGCGAGTGCGACGACGGGTGGCTCAACGACGCCCGCACCGTCCAGGTGGAAGCCCAAGACGTCAGCCGTGCTCTCGGCAAGGCAGGCAAGGACGTCGAAGAAGGGGCCGTGGGCGCCGGCACGGGCATGATCTGCTTCGGCTGGAAGGGCGGGATCGGCACCGCGAGCCGTGTCGTCGGCGGCGCGGCGGTCGGCGTGCTCGCGTTGACGAACTTCGGCGCCCCGAAGCAGTTGCGGATTGACGGAGTCCCGGTCGGTCGCCTGCTCGAGCCGCCCCCGCCGGGGCGCAAGACTCCAGCCGGAAGCTGCATCGTCGTCATCGCTACCGACGCGCCGCTCGGCGGACATTCGCTGACGCGGCTCGCGCGCCGCGCGGGCCTCGGGCTCGGCCGAACGGGCTCAGTCGGCCACCATGGCAGCGGCGAGATCTTCGTCGCGCTCTCGACCGCTCAGGGGCCCGAGGCGCAGGACTTCGACCGGAACGCCTTCTTCGCGGCCGCTGTCGACGCGACCGAGGAATCGGTGCTCAATTCGCTCTGGGCGGCCGAGGACGTAGAGGGCCGTGCCGGACGAATCATCCGGGCACTTCCGCGGGAACCGGTCCTCGAGCTACTCCGGCGAGAGCGCCGGATCGACGCCGCGTAGCAGCGATACCCTTTTGTCGAAAATGGCGAAGCGGCGGAACGTCGACATCAAAGAAATGACCGACGATGAGGTTCGCAGCTTGATCGCAGACGCCACCCGCCGCGAACGGTGGATGCCGGGCGGGTACTCAATCCGCCGCAAGAATTGGACCGCAATGCGTCTCCGCGGCGAGGCGGAGTTGGCGCGTCGCGCCCAGTCCTCCAAACACGCCTAGGCCGTCAGCTCGGCGGCCAGCTCGGCGAAGACAGCGGTGTACTTGTCGACGGCGGCATCGTCGTGCGCGACCGTGAGTGTCCACTCCTCCTCACGGCCGGGCGTCATGAAGATGCCGCGGTTCATCGAGTAGAGCCAGGCGAGATCCGTCAGCTCCGCGTCCTGGTTCGCCTTGAAGGTCGCGTAGTCCACGATCGGTTCGGCCGAGAAGGTGACGCAGCCCTTTGCTCCGATGCCGATCGCGTAGCCGGGCAGGGCGTGGTCGTCGATCACGCGCGAGCAGCCCGCGAGGATGCGCTCGTTGAGGCGGTCGAGGTGCTCGTAAGCCGCTGGCGTGAGGACTTCCTCGAGGTTCGCGCGCGCCGCGGCCATCGAAAGGGGATTGCCGTTGAAGGTGCCGACCTGGTAGACGCTGCCGTCCTCGACGACACGCATCGCCTCGTCCGTGCCGCCGATCGCGCCGGAGGGGAGCCCTCCACCGAGCGACTTTGCCAGGGTGACGAGATCGGGCCGGACGGCAAAGCGCTCGGTGGCGCCGCCGGCGGCGATCGTAAAGCCCGTCTTCACCTCGTCGAAGATGAGAACGATCCCGCGGCGGCGGGTGAGCTCGCGGACTCCTTCGAGATATCCCGGTTCCGGCGGGATGATCCCGAGGTTCATCATCGCCGCCTCCATGATCACGCAGGCCGGGAGGCGGCCCTCGGACTCGAGCCGATCCATCCGGCGCTCCATCGAGGCCACGTCGTTGAATGGGACCGCCACTGTGAGCTCGACGATCGCCTGAGGCAGGCCGGCTCCGTAGCCGACCGACGGTAGCTCGTCGGGCGGAACTCCGGCCACGTCCACGCTGCCCGTCGAGACCATGACCGCATCGTGGTGGCCGTGGTAGGAACCGAAGATCTTGACGATCGTGTCGCGGCCGGTCAGCGCCCGGGCGACGCGGATCGCGTCCATCGTCGCCTCCGTGCCGGAGTTCGTGTAGCGCCATTTCGGCAACTCCCAGCGGCGCTGCAGCTCCTCGGCGACCGTGACCGCGTCCTCCGTGGGCGCAGCGAATTGAGTGCCGGCGCGGGCGCGCCGCTCGACGGCCCTGCTGATCGCGGGATGGGCGTGGCCCTGCGTCGTCGAGCCGAAGCCGTTGTGGAAGTCGAGCATCTCGTTGCCGTCTATGTCCCAGACACGTGCCCCATCGCCGCGCTCGAGATAGATGGGCCACGGGTCGCGAAGCTGGTACGAGGAGGCGACGCCGCCGACGAGAGTAGTTCGAGCCCGCTCGTACATCGCGCGCGACTTCGGCGTGCGTTCGTTCAGCCTTCGTTCTTCCCGGTCGGTCAGCTCGCGAATGCGCTCGCGGTCGATCTGGGCCGGTGCCTGCGTGGCCATCCGGCGACCCTACACCCGTCTGCCCGCGCTCTCGACGATCTCGCGTGCCAACTGGCCGGACCGCATCGTTTTTCGATTTCGGAAATGGGTACAGCCTGACGGCCAAAGAAGGAGGTGACCGAATTCGAATGGCCTATTACGCACCCACAACCACGAGGTCCCGGCCCGGCATCAGCGTCGTTCTGCTCGTTTACCTGGTCGTCGGGGCGATCGTCGCGGCCACTCACCATTACTGGTCGAATCTGCACACTCTGAAGCAGATCGGTTCGGCCCTGCTCGCGACCGTCCTGTGGCCGCTGATCCTGCTCGGGATCAACCTGCACATCCATTAAGCCTCGCTCAGCGCCGCCGGGAAGCTCGGCTACGGCCAAGGACAAGCCGTCGCGCTACGTGCGCGGGAGCACATAGAAGGCGACCGCGACGTATTGGCACGCGGTCGCGGCGAGCGTGAGCACGTGGAAGAGCTCGTGATATCCAAACACCTGCGGGAGCGGGTCGGGGCGGCGCCGCGCGTAGATGATGGCGCCGGCGGTGTAAAGGATACCGCTGGCGACGACGAGCAGCACCGCGACCGTGGCGAGCTTCAAGAGCTGCGGGAAAGCTGCCGCTCCGACCCACCCGAGTGTCAGACCGATCGACGCTGACAACCACTTCGGTCCGTGCACCCAAAACAGCTTCAAGACGATCGCGAGGAGCGTCCCGCTCCAGACGATCGCGAGGATCGGAATCGCCCAGTCCCTCGACATCACGATCAAGGCGAACGGCACGTAGCTGCCGGCGATCAACAAATAGACGCCGGCGTGGTCGAGCCGCGCTAGCCAAGCCCGCGCTCGGGGCCGCCAGGTCGGTCGGTGGTAGACGGCGCTGGCGCCAAAGCAGACGGCGACGCAGCTCGCGAAGACCGCGCCGGCGATCCGCGCCCTGCCTGGCTCAGCCGTAACGACGAGGACAACGCCGACCGCGGCAGCCGCATAGAAGCCGAGCTCGTGAAAGACGCCGCGTAGTCTTGGCTTCACGAGCCGTTGGGGCGCCGCGTCCACGCCTTTATCGTACGAGGCCACGGCCCCGAGAGAGACGAACAAGGCGCCGAACAACGACACGCGCTTCCGCGTCTCAGACAACTCGTGCTCTTTGCGAGCTTCCCGGGACGGCGAGTTGACGCGCCCCTGCGAGCAGGGTGTAGGTTCGTCACTCGGTCGCCAACTGGGCTGTACGGAGGGCCATCAACAAGCTGGGTCACGTCATTCGCGTGCGTTCGCGTCTGCTCGCCTTTGTGGCACTCGCGGCAGCGCTTCTGAGCAGCGGCGCGCACCAATCCGCCGCGTCGTCGACAACAGCTCAGACGTTTACGTCGACCGCCGATTCGTACGTCAGTCAGAAGTCCCCGAAGGCGAACTACGGGACGCGCCCAGCCGTGGAGGCGGCCGGCTCGCCGCTCGAGCGCGGTTATGTCCGCTTCGGCGTCACAGGCCTGGCCGGGGTTGTGAGCCGAGCGACACTTCGGCTCTATGCGACCGCCGGCTCGTCCGTCGGCTTTAGCGTGCGCGGCGTAACCGACAACACGTGGGGCGAGACCACGATCACGTACAACAATGCGCCGGCGCCCTCGCCGACGTCCACGGCATCGTCCGGAAGCATTGCCATCGGGTGGATTTCGTTGGACGTCACGCCTCTCGTCAGCGGCAACGGCGCAGTCAGTTTCGCGCTCACGAGCACGGCGACCAAGGCCGTCTCACTCGCGACGCGGGAGAAGAGCGCAGCATTGGCGCCGCAGCTCGTCGTCGAGGTCACGCTTCCCGACTCGGCGCCCGCAAATACGTCGCCGCCAACGATCAGCGGCACCGCGCAAGCGAATCAGACCCTGACCTCCGACCCCGGCACCTGGTCCGGAACGCAACCGATCGGCTATGCCTACCAGTGGCGCCGCTGCGACGCTGCCGGTTCCGTCTGCAGCGACATCGCCGGTGCAACGGCGCAGACGTACGGATTGACCACGGCTGACGTCGGCTCGACGATGCGGGTCGCGGTGACGGCGTCGAACGGATCCGGCTCCTCGAGCGCTTCGAGCGCCCAGACCGCGCTCGTCGCCGCCCCGAGCAGCGGCGGCACGGCTCCGTTTTTCCGCTACGCCTACTTCTCGGCCTCCGATCCGGCGGCGAACAAGGCCCTGGGAGCGACGATGATCGACGTCGGCTCGAAGTCATCCGCGGACGCGCTCCCTGCTGGCCTACAGGGAATGGTCTGGGTCGGCGACTACGACAACACCACCTGCAGCTGGGAGACCAGCGACGCGGCGCTCTCGAGCACGGTCACGGCAGCGGTCGGCGACCCGAAGGTCTACGGCTTCTTCACTTCGGACGAGCCGAACCCGCTCGCCTGCCCGACTGCCCCCGCCCAACACAAGGCCCGCAGCGACCTGATCCACGGGCTCGACCCGACCACGAAGACGTTCATCGTCCTCGACTCGAACGGCTTCTCCGGCAATCTGACCCAGGACGCGATCGACCAGATCCCGCTCTGGCTTGGGAGCGCCGACCTGATCGGGCTCGACCCCTACCCGTGCCTCGTCGGGAAGGCGTGCGACTACACCTTCCTCAGCAACATGATCGCCAAGGCCGACGCCGCCGGGATCCCCTACGTCGGCGTCCTGCAGGCCTTCGACGGGACGGGCGCAGGTGAGCAGTTCCGGCTGCCGACGACGAGCGAGCTCCAGGCGATGGTCAATCTCTGGGCGGCCTCGCACGAGCTTGGTTCTGGCTACTTCGCCTGGGCCTGGCCGCCGGCGAACTGGGCGCTGAATGCCCACCCCGAGCTCGAGTCCGTGATCCAGACCTTCTACACCGGCAGCAGCAGCATCGATACGAGTGCTCCAAGCGCGCCGGGCGCTCTCACCAAGAGCGCCGCGAGCACGAGCAGTGTCTCGCTCTCCTGGACCGCCTCGAGCGACAACGTCGGCGTCACCGGCTACAACGTCTACCAGGACAGCACGCTCGTCGGGAGCACGAGCTCGACGAGCTACACGGTCGGGTCGCTGGCCTGCGGGACGGGCTATACCTTCGGCGTCGAGGCCCGCGACGCCGCCGGCAACGTCTCGACCCGGACGACGCTGACGGCCTCCACCAGCGCCTGCACGGTCACAGCCCCGCCGGTGAACACCGCTTTGCCGGTGATCTCGGGGAGCACCAGCGTGACGGGCGTGCTCACGGCCAGCACGGGCACGTGGTCGAACAGCCCGACCGGCTACGCCTACCAGTGGCAGCGTTGTGACGCGGCTGGTTCCGCCTGTAGCGACGTCCCTGGTGCGACGGCGCAGACGTACGGATTAACAGCTGCTGACGTTGGCTCGACGATGCGGGTCGCGGTGACGGCGTCGAATTCCGGCGGCGCGAGCACGGCCTTGTCGGCACAAACGGCCGTGGTGTCAGCGGCTCCCGACAGCATCGTTATCGCCGCAGCAGGAGACATCTGTTCATCCAGCGTCGGCGACTGTGCGGCAACGGCGAATCTGCTCGACTCGATCAACCCAACCGCAGTGCTCACCCTGGGCGACAACGTGTTCCCGACCGGTACGCTCGGCAATTACATGAGCAACTACGAGCCGACCTGGGGCCGCCACAAGGCGCGCACCTACGCCGCGCTCGGCAACAACGAGTACGACAACGTCTCCACGGGCGGGTCGGCGGACGGGTCGTTCGATTACTTCGGCGATCGCG
>Ga0209155_1001455_pt1 | contig 11180 bp, 8 predicted proteins | sample GraSoiAngelo_122_FD_185879 | JGI IMG/M metagenome (GOLD analysis project Ga0209155, IMG submission 185879) | Grasslands soil microbial communities from the Angelo Coastal Reserve, California, USA - 14_0927_02_20cm (SPAdes) (version 2) | ecosystem: Environmental > Terrestrial > Soil > Grasslands ...
CCGCCGGCGCCGCGCGCCTCCTCGAGCTTGCGCAGCTCGACGCGGCGGATCTTTCCGGAGATGGTCTTGGGGAGCGCTGCGAACTCGAGGCGGCGGATGCGCTTGAAGGGCGAGACGCGCTCGCGCACGTGCGTCAGGATCGAGCGCGCGGTGTCCGCATCCGGGCTGCAGTTCGCCGCCAGCACCACGAACGCTTTCGGTACCGAGAGGCGCAGCGCGTCCGGACTCGGCACGACCGCCGCCTCGGCGACCGCGGGATGCTCGATCAGCACGCTCTCGAGCTCGAAGGGACTGATGCGGTAGTCGGAGGACTTGAAGACATCGTCCATGCGGCCTACGTATGTCAGGTAGCCGTCGGCGTCTCGCGAGGCCACGTCTCCAGTGTGATAGTAGCCATCGCCCATGGCGCTCGCGTTGCGCGCGGGGTCATCCAGATACCCCTGCATGAGCCCGAGCGGACGCTGCGCGAGGTCGATGCAGATCTCGCCTTCCTCGCTCACGCGACCCGCGGCATCCAGCAGCACGATCCGGTATCCGGGCAGCGGCCGCCCCATCGAGCCGGGCTTGACCGGTTGCCCCGGGGAATTGCCGACCTGCGCGGTGGTCTCGGTCTGGCCGTAGCCGTCGCGGATCGTGATGCCCCAGGCCTCGCGCACCCGGGCGATCACCTCGGGATTCAGCGGCTCGCCGGCGCTGGCCGCCTCGCGGAGCGTCACCCGTGAGGCGCGGAGGTCCTGTTGGATCAACATCCGCCACACCGTCGGCGGCGCGCAGAAGCTCGTCACGCGGCAGCGCGCGAGCTGACCGAGGAGCGCGCGGGCGTCGAAACGCTCGTAGTGATACGCGAGCACCGTCGCCGCCGCGTTCCAGGGCGCAAACAGGCTCGACCAGGCGTGCTTCGCCCACCCGGGCGAGCTGAGATTCAGGTGCACGTCCCCGGGCTTCAGGCCCAGCCAGTACATGGTCGACAGATGCCCGATCGGATAGCTCGCTTGCGTGTGCGCGACCAGCTTCGGCCGTGCGGTGGTACCGGAGGTGAAGTACAGGAGCAGCAGCTCATCGGCGCGCGTCCGCGCGGTGTCGAACCGATCGCCGGCCTCGTAAGAGCGGTCGTAGTCGGCCCAGCCCGGGGCGCCCGCTCCCACGGCGATACGCACCGGCGCGCCGGGCAATCCCGCGAAGCGCCCCGCGAGCTGCGCGTCGGTCACGATCCCCTTGACCCGCCCGCGCTCTATCCGATCGCTCAGATCGTCGCGCTCGAGGAGCGTCGTCGCGGGAATCACGACTGCGCCGAGCCGGATCGCGGCGAGCATCGTCTCCCACAGCGGCACGCCGTTGGGCAGCATGACGAGGAGTCGGTCGCCTTGCTCGAGGCCCTGAGAGTCGAGGAAGCTCGCCACCTGAGCCGAGCGGCGCGCCAGCTCGGAGAACGACAGCGACCGATCGCCGCCCGCATCGTCGACGACGCGCAGCGCTGGCGCGTCGTTGGCCGCGGCGATCACGTCGAAGTAGTCGTGCGCCCAGTTGAATTGCTCGAAGGCCGGCCAGCGGAACTCGCGCTGCGCACCCGCCCAGTCCTCCCTGAAGCGCAGCAGCAGGTCCCGCAGCTCGAGAAAGCGGCGGCTGGTGCTCATGAGGGCGCCCTTCACTCAATCCTGCCCGGGTGAGCTTAACATCGCGGTCGGGGGACTAAGCGAAGCGCCCTCCCGGGTGCAATGGCGCCGGCGTCGGCGTGAAACATTCACGCGGGTTAACAATGGCTTGCAAGCTCAAATGAATCCGGAATCGAAACCATGAGCGCATCCCGCCTCGAAGCGTTCACCGACGGCGTGATCGCCATCATCATCACCATCATGGTGCTGGAGATCCGCGTTCCGCACGGCAGCGATCTGGCCTCACTCGAGGCGGACGTGCCGGTGCTCTCGGCCTACGTGCTGAGCTACGTGAACGTCGGCATCTTCTGGAACAACCACCATCACATGCTGCACGTCACCGAGCGCGTGAACGGCAAGGTGCTGTGGGCGAACCTGGCGCTGCTGTTCTGGCTGTCGCTGGTGCCGTTCGTCATCCGTTGGATAAACGACACGGGATTCACCGCCCTACCCACGGCTGCGTACGGAATCGTGCTGGTGGGTGCCGCGGTGAGCTACCAGATGCTGGAGCACCAGATCATCGCGCACAACGGCCGCACCTCGCGCCTCGCCCTGGCGCTCGGCGGAAGCGACCGCAAGGGGAAGCTGTCCCTCGCGTTGTACCTCGCCGCCGTGGCGCTCGCCTTCATGCGGCCGTGGATCGCGATCGTCCTGTACGTCGCCGTGGCGCTGCTCTGGCTGGTGCCCGACAGGCGCATCGAGTCGCTGATCAAGAAAGGAGAAGGATCCTCTACTTGAAGACCACCGTCCTGCAGCCGTTCAGGAACACCCGATGCTCGATGGCGTAGCGCACCGCGGCCGAGAGCGCGCGCCGCTCCGAGTCCCGTCCGGCCGATACCAGCATTTCGGGCGTGTAGGTGTGATCGACGCGCTCGACGATCTGCTCGATGATCGGGCCTTCGTCGAGATCGTGGCTGACGTAGTGGGCCGTGGCGCCGATCACCTTGACGCCGCGATCGTAGGCCTGATGGTAAGGCTTGGCGCCCTTGAATCCGGGCAGAAACGAGTGGTGGATGTTGATCGCCCGGCCCCGCAGTCTCTCACACAGATCATCGGACAGGATCTGCATGTAACGCGCCAACACCACCAGCTCGGTGCGCGTCGAGTCGATGAGCTCGAGGAGCCGCCGCTCCTGCTCGGGTTTGTTGGCCGGTGTGAGGGCCAAGTGAAAGAACGGCAGATTGTGCCGGGCCGCGGTCGGCTGCAACGTCACGTGGTTCGATACCACCGCCGTGATATCCATCCTCAGCTCGCCGGTGCGATGCCGATAGAGCAGATCCTCCAGACAGTGATCGAAGTTTGACACCATGATCAGCACCCGCGTGCGCTCGCGAGTGTCGTGGATGCGCCACTCCATCTCCTCGCGAGTCGCAATCGCCTGGAATTCCTGGCGCACCTGCGCGAGCTCCACGCTCTCTCGCTCGACGCCGCAGAACGTGATGCGCACGAAGAAACGCTGCGAGATGGTGTCGTCGAACTGATGCATCTCGATCAGGTAGAAGCGCCTCGCGGCCAGGAAGCCGGTGATGGCCGCAGTGGTCCCCATGCGGCTCGGACAACTCGCCGTCAGCACATACGGATGATCCGTCGCAAACCTCACACGCCCGCTCCCGCGCCGTCCCGAAGGGGAGCTAGCGTGACAAAGCGCTCCACCGCGCTGTGATCCAAATGGGACGGCCGCTGGCGCGTAAGCGTCACGCGAGTGACGAGGAGGCGTGAATCTCGACGAGCCAGAAGGTGGCAGCCCCCGAGCGCGGGGCGATGGCGCAATGCGACTCTCCCTCGATGAGCACCGCATCGAGGCTCGAGAGGCTCAAGGGACCGGTGGGGCAACCCACGACGAGGTCCGACAGCGCGAGTATCAGCGTCGCCCCGGCGTGCGCGTTCAGCTCCCGCGGCTCCCTCGCCGTCGAGGGAGTCAGTCGCGAATCGAAGCGGCCGCGCCGCGTCATGACATTGAGGTCGGTCACGGGTCCGCCGCAGGGCTCGGCAAACACCGCGGCTTCGCCTGGAAACGTGAGCGGCGGGGTCTCGGGAGTCGCAATCATCCCGGCACCCTCTCCGATCGAGAGCGACAGGCGGCCTTCGAGCACCGCCATGCGCCGATCGATCCCCGGAAAACTCGAGAAGGGACCCGGCGCGCGGATCTCCGCAAGGCTCACGCGCCAGTCGAATCGAGTGAGATCGCTCCCCGGTGGGTGGACGATGACCTCGCGCGTCAGTCCGCCGCCGTTCTTCCAGGGAGTCGGCGGGCGTTCCGCGGCGCGAAGAATTCGCAGCGTGCGGCTGCGCATCCGTGGCCACCTCACGAGTCCGGAAACGGCACCGAGAAGCGCCCGTCGCGGATCTGCGGCGCGCCGGGCTCGATCTCGTAGTAGTCGCCCTTGTCGGCGACGAAGATATGACACGCGACCTTTAGGCCCCGGGTGTCATCGAGAGTGCCGGCGGCGATGCTGATGCGATCGAGCCCCACGCCCTCCCAGAACAGCGTCGAGCCGCAACGCCCGCAGAAACCGCGCCGTGCCTCGACCGAGGACACGTACCACTTCAGCTCGCCGTCCGAGACGAGGCTGAAGTCGGCGCGCCGTGCCGCAGTGGCGGCCATGATGTGTCCGGTCATGCGCCGGCACTGGGTGCAGTGACACATGACGACCGGCCGCAGAGGGCCGGCGATCGAATAGCGCACGGCCCCGCACAGGCAGCCGCCGGTGTGCACCACATGGCTCACGGACTAGCCGGCCCCGAGCTTCTGCGCGAGATACACGAAGCTGAGCGCCCACATCTCGGCGGCCTGCTTGTGGTCGGCCGCCCCCGCGTGGCCGCCGTCGGTGTTCTCGTAGAAGAGCACCTCGTGCCCCTGCTCCAGCATGCGCGCGGCCATCTTGCGCGCATGTACGGGGGTGACGCGATCGTCGCTGGTGGCCGTGACGAAGAACACGGGCGGGTAGCTCCTGTCCGCCTTGACGTTCTGATAGGGCGAGTACTTCATGATCCAGGTGCGGTCGGCGGGCCGCTCGGGGTCGCCGTATTCGGCGGCCCAGGACGCGCCGGCTCCGATGTGCGTATAGCGGATCATGTCGATCAGCGGCACCTGGCAGACCACGGCGCCGAAGAGCTCCGGCCGTTGCACCATGTTGGCGCTCACCAGGAGGCCGCCATTCGATCCGCCCATGATGCCGAGTTGAGGCGGCGTCGTGATGCCGCGCTTCACGAGGTCCCGCGCCACCGCCTGGAAATCGTCGTAGGCCTTCTGCCGGTTCTGGAGCAGCGCCGCCTGGTGCCACCCCGGGCCGTATTCGCCGCCGCCGCGGATGTTGGCGACCACGAAGGCCCCGCCGCGACTGAGCCACAGCATGCCGAAGTTGGGCGAATAGCTCGGCGTCATCGAAATCTCGAAGCCGCCGTAGCCGTAGAGGACGGTCGGAACGGGCCCCGCGGGAGCTCTGCCAAGCGTCACGAAGTAAGGGACGCGGGTGCCATCCTTCGAGGTCGCGAAGAACTGCTCGGTCCGGAGGCTCGAGGCATCGAAGCGTGCGGGCAGCGACTTGAGCGGCAGCGGCTTGCCATCACCGGCATCGGCGTACAGCGTGGTCGGCGTCGTGTAGCTCTCGAAGCGAAACTGCGCCTCCGGCCCCCAGGAGTTGGCCGCGACGATGTGCGTCGAGCCGCCCGCCGGCAGGGAGAGCGTGGAGTCGCTCCACTTTCCGCCCGCCGCGGGACGAAACACGTGAATCGCGCCGGTGACATCGTGATAGATCGAGGCATAGACGGCGTCACGGCCTGCGGCGACCTCATCGATGGCACTGTGGGCATCCGGGGTATAGAGCACCGCGAGCGCATCGGCGGCCTCCGGACGCCCGCCCGCAGGCAGCCGATCCGGCACGCGATACGTGAGGAGCGACCCCTTACTCATCCGCTTGCCTTTCGGCGGCGTCCAGTCCTCGCGCAGCGTGAAGACGAGGTTGCGCCCCTGCGCGCCCTTGAGATCGGCCCCGAGCGGCAGCGGCAGCTGCCGGGTCGTCCCGTCGCTCGCGATCAGGTAGTACTCGGCGGTGAAGAAACCGACATCGCGCTCGACGAGCGCGACGGTGCCGGAAGCGTCGTGGAACACCACGCCCTGGGCGCCGACGTCGCTCTGCCGGCCCTCGTAGATCGTCCTGGCCTGCGACTGCGGTGCACCACGCTTCCAGAGCTTCACGATGCGCGGATAGCCGGAAGCCGTCATGGAGCCGGGCCCGAAGTCCGTCCCGAAGAGCACCGTGTCCTCGTCGAGATAGGTGACCGCGGATTTCGCCTCGGCGAGCTGAAAGCCATCCTTGACGAAGGCGCGCGCAGCGAGGTCGAGCTCCCTCACCACCACCGCATCGCCCCCGCCACGGGACAGATGCAGCAGGCAGCGCTGCAGCGCGGGCGTGCATTCCGCGCCTTTCCAAACCCAGTTCTCGTGCTCGTCCTTCGCCAGCTGATCGAGGTCGAGGAGGATGTCCCAGCTGGGAGCTGAGTGGGCGTAGTCTGCGATCGTGGTGCGCCGCCAGATGCCCTTGGGATGCTCCGCGTCCTGCCAGAAGTTGAAAACGTACTGATGCTCGAGGTCGCCGTAGGGAATGCGGTCGGTCGCGTCCATCACCTTGAGAATGGCCTCGTAGTCCTTGTGATAACTCGGATCGGCCTTGAGAATCCCGGCGGATCGCGCGTTCTGGGCCTTGACCCACTCGAGCGGCTTCGCGCCGTGAACGTCCTCGAGCCACAGATACGGATCGGGGCTCGCGGAGTGCTCCCGATGCGCCTGACGCTGCTCTTGTCCGCTGTTCACCTTGCCTTCTCCTGATGCGCCGGTTCCCGGCGCGCGAGCCTCGCCCACCCACGACTCGGTGGGCACATCATCCGGCAGCGGGAGCGACCGGATGTACGTCACCAGGCTCCAGACCGCTTCGGTGCCGACCGTCCCGCCGAATGCGGGCATGCCCTTCGGGCGACCGTAGTAGATCGAGCTGAAGATCTCCCCGTCCGCGCCGCCGTAGCGCCAGCGCCGGTCCGCCAGGCTCGGCCCGACCCAGCCGGACCCATCCGTCCCGTGGCAGCCGTCGCAGTTCATCGCCGTGAAGAGTGACGCCCCGTTCTTCGCCACCGCGGCATCGCCCTCGTGCGGATTGCGGAGCGTCGCGCCTGCCGGGACGCGGACCCCGGCGGCCAGATGCGCCTCGTAGGCGATCGCGGGCGGCGCCCCGGACTGCTCCGAGGGCGCTGCCCCGTGCTGTCCGCAGGCGGTGAGCGCGAGGCACATCGACAACCCTGGCAACGAGCGCAGCATGGCGGCCCTCACAGACCAAAGATCCAGATCATGCCGCCCTGGCTCGTGTGGCGGGCAATGTTTTTCATGTAATCCGGCGGCGGCCGTACGTCCGTCGGATCATCGGAGCGGACGTCCCCGGCGAGCAGCGCCCAGTCCCCGCCGATCCCGGCATACACCGCGACGTACTGCCGGCCGTCCGGACCGCGGTACGTGATCGGATTGCCGACGACCCCGGAGCCGACCTTGAACTTGGAGAGGAGTTTTCCGGTTTTGGCGTCCACCCACTTGAACCAGCCGTCGAGGGTTCCGTAAAAGGCCACATCGCCCGCGGTCACGAGCGCCCCGCTCCAGGTCGGAAACGGCTCCTTATTTTCCCAGACCTTCCGCCCGGTCGCCGCGTCCCACGCCATGAACGTTCCGAGATATCCGCCGGGGCCGGCGAAGTAGGGACTCGTGACACCCATGAAGGGCGTGCCCTTGAGCCGTGAAGCGTGCACGGCCGCATAGTCCATGCACAGGTTGTTGGTCGACGTATAGAAAAGATGGGTGCGCGGGGAATACGCCGCGGGCGAAGACGGGCTCACGCCTCCTTCGAGACTGGGACAGACACCGCGCACGTTGCCGCGCGAGGCGCCCGTCTGCTTGCTCGGATCGAGCACCGGCCGCCCGGTGGCGAGGTCCACCGACTTCGCCCAGGTCACGGGCGCAAAGGGAGCGACGACCAGCAGTCGGCCCGTGGCCCGATCCAGCGTGTAGGCGAAGCCGTTCTTGTCGAAATGCACCAGCGCCCGGGTGAGTTTTCCGGCGACGGTCAGATCGGCCAGTATCATGGCGCCCGCGGCGTCGTAGTCCCAGTTGTCGTGTGGCGTGAACTGATACGCCCACACGAGAGTCCCGTCCTCCGGTCGGCGCGCCAGCACGCTCGCGCTCCACTTGTTGTCCCCGAGGCGCTGCTCGGGGTTGTAGGGCGAGGCATTCCCGGTGCCGTAATAAATGAGATCGAGCTCGGGATCGTAGGAAACCCAGCCCCAGACGGGCGCGCCGCCCGTGCGCCAGCTGTCGCCGGCCCAGCTGCCCGCGCCGAGGTCGGCGCCGCTCACGTAGGGCGGCTTGAACTCCCCCGTGCGGGCCAGCATCTGGGCGTCCGGTCCGACGTTGCGCGCGGTCCAGACGATGCGCCCACTGGCCAGATCGAGACCCTTCACCCAGCCGTAGATGCCGAACTCGCCGCCGGACGCGCCGACGATGACCCGGTCCTTCACCACCAGCGGCGCCATGGTCGTGGTCTCGCCGTCGCCGACGTCGGCGATCTGCGTCTTCCACAGCTCGCGGCCCGAGCTCGCATCCACCGCGACCGTGTGACCGTCGAGCAGGTTGTAGACGATCTTGCCGTCGGCGTAGAAAGCGCCGCGATTGACCACGTCGCAACAGGACACCCCGATTGCGTTCGAGCTCACGTCCGGCCGGTACTTCCAGCGCAGCGGATACCCCTCGGTGGTGAGGTCGAAGGCGTAGAGCACGTTCGGCCACGGCGTGACCACATACATGGTGTCGCCCACCACGAGCGGCTGGCCTTCGTGCCCACCGAGCACGCCGGTCGAGAAAGTCCACACCGGGTGGAGCGAGCGGGCGTTGCCCACGGTGATCTGCTCGAGGGCACTGTAGCGGGTCGCGGCGTAGTCCTTCGACGGCATGACCCACTGGCCATCCCCGGTTGCCGGCCCGTCCGGACCGGTGCGCACACCGGCGCCGAGCGCGCTTGCGGGTGCGCCGATTGCGCCGAGGCAGACCAGTATCGCAACGAGCGGGGCACGCGACATGCAGCGTCTCCCGATTCCAGACGGAAGGATTACGGCAAGCGTGGGACCGCGCGCGGCGCAGGTCAAGAGCGCGCTCGGGAGCGCGCTCTACGGCTCTGCGAGGTCCGTGATCGCTGAAGCTGCGACACGGCCAGCGCGAACCGCCACCCCCTCGGCGCGCAGCCGCCGTGCCTGCTCAGCGTGCGCGCGCGATGACTTCGGAAACGCGATGCGACCGCCCGCGCCCACGACGCGATGCCACGGCAGCTTGAGCGACGGAGGCGCCACGCGCAACGCGTAGCCCGCCTGGCGCGCCCGGCCGGGCAGTCCCGCCGCACGCGCGACCGCCCCGTAAGTCGAGACTTGTCCCCGCGGAATGGCGCAGACCGTGTACCAGATCGCCTCGAGCGCGGCATCGCCCGCGAGACTTTGGGTTCTCGATGGGTCGAGCAGTGGTATGCGCGCTCGCCGCACGGCGCCCTCGCTGACTTCAGCTCTTGGGTTGAGCAGGCATCGGGGCGGCTGCCTTCCGTCGGCCCTTTACCCTCTTGCGGTGGTACTTTCTCGGTCTGTCGGGTCCGCGGCGGTCGGCTTCTCCTGCGGGTCCAAGAACTACCGGCGGCATGAATGTGCTCAAGTGCAACGCCAACTCAATCGGAGCGCCGGCACTCCGGTACTCGCGCAGACAACGGGCAATATAGTCGGTGAGTTGCGGGCCGCGGTCTCCGCCGATGAACGCCGCAAGCAGCTTGTCCGCGGCGCCGGCCGCCTCTGCGCCGCCTCCTTCGGCCTTCTCGATCAGCTTCTCGTGCTCACGCGCAGCCCTGAAATACCACCGAGGGAAAGTCAGCAACTCGCTACTTCGGTCGCCTGCGGCCAGCCGTCTGAAGACCTCCGCGCGCGCCTTCGGGTTGCCGTCTTTGGCCTCCCTTACCAGGACGGCATCGTTTGTAAGTTGCTGATCCGGACTCATTGCTGTATCCCGCCGCGCAACCCGGGATCCGCCCGTTGCGCAGTCACTAGTTGTCGTCAACTCGACGGCCTCGAGCTTCGCGAGGGATTTATTTCCGTGGCGGAGAGGGGGAGATTCGAACTCCCGAAACTCTTGCGAGTTTGCCGGTTTTCAAGACCGGTGCAATCGACCGCTCTGCCACCTCTCCGTTGCGGGGAATGCGATCACTCGTTCTCATTCTATCAGGCCGCCGGCAGCGTTTTGCACCCAGGAGCGCCGCCGCCGGCGGTGTTGGCCGCCGTCTTTAGCGGTATCGCGTTCTCGCCAACTGCAGCTGGTCCTGGAGATCGGACAACAGCCGGCCGAACGCCGGATCAGCGTGAATCGGCTGCAGCAGCGGATCACCCGCGTACCAGGGGTAGCAGGGAAACCCGGAATCAGCCGCCTTCCGGAGCCACGCCACGGCCTGCCCAGGCTGCCCGAGCTGGGCGTACGCGGCACCGAGCGAGTAGGCAACGTGATGGTCCATGTATGCAATTGCCAGTGTTTGCCCGATCAGGACCTCCGCCCGCAGCTTGGCGCCGTCAGCGGCGAGAAAACTGGCGAGCGTGGCTCTCGCTCGTTGGCCGGCTTGCGCGCTGCCGCGCAACCCCTGCAGCAGGCTCTCCGCCCCGTGGCGATCGCCCGCGTAATACAGCGACTGCGCGTAATACCAGGCGGTGACCTCCGGCGCGCTCAATTTTCGGGCCTCACCCAGCCAATGCAGTGCCTCTTGAAATCGTCCACTGACGAGCGCCGCAGTGCCGCGCAGCCGGTATGCCTCCAAGCGGTTCACCGGGTCGATGTCGAGGCCCGCTCTGACTTCGCTCTCGATCATTTCCAACAGGCCGTAGTGATAGAACGCTCGCGCCAGGTAGTAGTGCGGCAGCGGCAGACTGGGGTTGAGCGCAAGTGTCTGTCGGCTCTCACTGATCGTTCGCGGCCAGTCGAAGTCCGTTTGGCCGTACACCGCGGCGAGCGCTTCGTGCACCTCGGCCAGCTCCGGGTCCAGGTCGAGCGCCAGACTGGCTTCTCGCTGCGCACGCGCGCTCCACAGGGCGACTTCGTCGTCCGCGGCAAAGCGCAGGTGCATCTGCGCGCTGGCGGACGCGAGACCCGCATGCGCGAGCGGATAACCGGGATCGAGCCGCGCGGCGGCGTCGAAGGATTTGATGGCCGCCAGCGTCCCCTCTTGCGTATACCGCAGCAGCTCCGCGCGGCCCCGCAGATAGGACTCGTACGCCAGCGCGTTCGAGGTGTACCGGTGGGTGAGTTGCGCCCGTTCGGCGGACGTGACAGGAACCTTCAGAGCGCCCGCAACCTTCTCGGAAATGGCGTCTTCCAGAGTCAGCAGATTCGCGTGCGGCAGGTCGTAGTGCTCAGCCCACACCGACCCGTTGTCCGCCGCGGATACGAGCTGTACGGTAACGCGGGTGCTGTCGGCG
>Ga0209155_1001456_pt1 | contig 11179 bp, 10 predicted proteins | sample GraSoiAngelo_122_FD_185879 | JGI IMG/M metagenome (GOLD analysis project Ga0209155, IMG submission 185879) | Grasslands soil microbial communities from the Angelo Coastal Reserve, California, USA - 14_0927_02_20cm (SPAdes) (version 2) | ecosystem: Environmental > Terrestrial > Soil > Grasslands ...
TGTCCGGCACTCCGCCGGTCGAATTCGCCAGTCCCGCGCCGCTAACATAAACGGCGTCGAATCCCACGCGCGCGACCAGCCGCGCCATCGCCGCATTCGGCACTCCCGGCATCATGACGCACCCCTGCGCGATTAAATCGCGCAGTTTCCTGCTCTTGCTCGTGCTCATGCTCCTACTCGAATCAAATCACTCTTTCATCACTACTGCCCGCATCAGCTCATCCAGATTGCTCGCTTCTTCCAATTTCCAGACGAGCTCGATGATTCTGTGCGCGCGAGCGCCGCCGAGCGCCGGCTCGACCAGCGATCGGAATTTTCCTTCGACCTCCTCATCCTTGAGCCGGTTCTTGGCGTGGCCAAGCGGATAATCGACGCGCCTCGTTAACCGCCGTCCATCGGCAAGATCGACATGCACGATGTTCGCCACCGCGCCCGGATACAACGCGCTCAACTCCGCGTTGCGCTGGACCTTCACGTTTTCCAAAAACTTCCAAATCTTCGGATCAGTAAACCGTTCCGGCTCGAATTGTTTGTTGGTCACTTCGCCGTCGATCAGCGCAATTGCCGTGATGTACGGCAAGCTGTGGTCCGCGGTTTCCCGCGTTGTTGGCCGCCATTTCTCCGGCTCGCTTCCGATGATGTCGACCGACGCGTCGTGACTTTCTATCGTCATCGCGCGAACTTGCGCAGGATCGACAATTTCCTTCCGCAACAATAGCGCCGCCTCGATTGCGCTTTGGCTATGATATTCGGCCGGCCAAAACTTGATGCTCGTTCGCAAAATCATGGACGCGGGGCCCTCGCCGGTTTTGGCAAATGGTACTGCGAATTTTTCTGCGAGATTGCCTAACGAAACACCGAGTTGTTTTTCGAACCCCATTTGTCCCTCGAAAATCGGTCCCGGCCCGGTCATTCCGGCGCGGGCCAGCAGCGCGGAATAAACACCGTGCCGCGCAGCAGTCGCAAAAGCCACGCCCTTCCAATGGGAAAGCTCGCCTACACGCGCCTGGCGCATGGCCGCGCCGGCCACGCCGGCAATATTCACCGCATGACGCGTTTTCTCGGCATCGAGTTTCATTAAATGCGCGCAGGCCAGTGCGGTTGAAAACGTCCCGTAAGTCACATGGTCCCAGCCACGGGCGCGAATGCTGGCTGCATCGCAAAAGCGGCACTGCACCTCGTAGGCCAGCGCAATCGCCGTAATCAATTCGGGGCCGGTCGTGCCGGCGCTTTCCGCGGTCGCCAGCGCAGCGGAAATATTATCGCTCGGATGAGCGGGCTCCTTCGATAAGTAGGTATCGTTGTAATCGAAGTAGCGGATGGCGCAACCGTTCGCGAATGCCGTCCAGTCTGGAGGAGCTTTGTGATTTGTGCCGATGATTGTCGATCCTCGCTTTGCTGAAAATTCCGAGGCGACCTTTCGCGCGATTACACACGGCTCTTCGTTCCACGCGCCGAGCGCACATCCAAGCGAGTCGATCACGCGCCGCTTGACTTCGTGAACAACGTCCCTCGAGAGATCTTCGAACCGAAGCGCGCAAGAGTACTTGGCGAGCTGATGAGCAAGCGTTTTGGACATGGAAAGAATTGAAGCTGCAATGTGGCAACGAATCGGACAGCGGCAAGCCCCCTTCTGGGAGCGCAGCCGCCCCAATCCGCTTGCTCGCGCGCAATGCTCAACGCACACTTGCCCCGTGAGTGAATTTCAATTTGGCGGCGAATTTGTCTGGCATCCGACGCCGGAGCTAATCGCGCAATCTAATTTACAGCGCTTCATGAACCAGCGGGGGCTCGGTTCCTACGACGAGCTGATGCGAAGATCGACAACAGACATTGCGTGGTTCTGGGAGGCCGTTCTCCGCGAACTTGATATCCAGTTCTACAAACCGTACTCGCGCGTGGTCGATCTTAGCGAGGGCAAACCGTGGGCGAAGTGGTGTGTGGCAGGCGAAATGAACATCGTCCACAACATGCTCGATAAATACGCCGGAACGAAGATCGATAATCAACTGGCGATTAAATCCGAAATCGAAGACGGAACAACGCGCACGCTCTCTTACAAAGAGCTCCGTGAAGAGGTCAATAAAATGGCTGCCGCATTGCGCGGGCTCGGCCTCAGGAAAGGCGATGCCATCGGCGTGTTCATGCCGATGGTCCCCGAGATTGTGATCGCGATGCTCGCGATCATTAAGATCGGCGGAATTTTTCTTCCGCTTTTCTCCGGATTCGGCGCGTCTGCAATTGTTTCGCGACTCAATGACGCCGAGGCAAAAGCGATGTTCACCGCGGACGGAACGTATCGCCGCGGAAAATTTTGCGCGATGAAACCGATCGCAGATGAGGCTGCAGCGCAGATTCCGACCCTCAAGCACATGATCAGCTTCAAACAAGTGGGTGAATGGCAGATGGAAAATGTGGGGCGGGCCTCAGTCTCCCAACGGTCACCGCCGAAAGGCGCCTCCCACATTGAAGAACCGACCGAGCGCACGCCGGCGGAAGATCCGATGATGATCATTTATACATCGGGTACGACTGGTAAGCCAAAAGGCGCGGTGCATACACATTGCGGTTTCCCGATTAAATCTGCGCAGGATATGTGGCAGGGGCTCGATCTGCATCCGGACGAGACGCTTTTCTGGATGACGGACATGGGGTGGATGATGGGGCCATGGGAAGTTTTCGGCACATTGTTGCTCGGCGCGACAATGATGCTTTACGACGGTGCCCCGGACTTTCCGGGACCAGATCGGGTCTGGCAATTGGTGGATCGGCATAAAGTCACTGCGCTCGGCATTTCGCCTACGCTGATTCGCGCACTGCGGCGTCATGGTGAGGACATCGTCCATCGACACGATCTCTCGTCGCTTCGCAAATTCGCTTCTACGGGCGAACCCTGGAATCCCGATCCCTGGACGTGGTTGTTCCAAAATGTCGGTCGCGGAAAATTGCCGATCATCAATTATTCCGGCGGCACGGAGATTTCCGGCGGCATCGTGATGGGCAACGTGCTAACGCCGATGAAACCATGCGCGTTCTCCGGACCACTGCCCGGGATGGCGGCGGACGTGGTCGATGAAAATGGAAAATCCATTCGTGGAAAAGTTGGGGAGCTGGTCATTCGCGAGCCATGGATCGGAATGACGCGCGGATTTTGGAAAGATCGACAACGTTACTTCGATACCTATTGGTCACGTTTTCCTGATGTTTGGGTGCACGGCGATTGGGCGGCGGTCGATGACGACGGGCTTTGGTACATTCTCGGGCGCAGCGACGACACAATTAAAATTGCGGGCAAACGAGTTGGCCCGGCGGAAGTGGAATCCATTCTAGTTGCGCATCCGCAGGTGAGCGAAGCGGCGGCCGTCGGTGTGCCGGATCCAATCAAAGGCGAAGCGCTCGTGTGTTTTTGCGTTTTGCGGAAAGGCGCAAACGGAGATGTCGATCCTTCGACTGCCCTCAGGACAAGCCTTGCCGCTGAATTGAAAGCAAACGTCGCGCGCGATCTCGGCAAAGCGCTCGCGCCGCGCGACGTGCTTTTCGTTGGAGACATTCCGAAAACGCGAAATGCGAAAGTAATGCGCCGCATCGCGCGCGCCGCATATCTGGGCGAAACACTGGGCGATACTTCGGCGTTGGAGAATCCGGGGAGCCTGGAAGAAATTCAACGCGCACAGAAATCGTAACACAGCCATCTTGGCTGGCTGGTCGGGTGGGCATCCTGCCTGCATGGACAAAGCAGGCTGGAAGCTTGCCCGACGCAACAGGCTCGCCGCAGCGAGTCCGTCCGGTGGCGGACAAGATGCCTGTGTTACACCATTGGCCGAAATCTGCCGACGACTTCTTGCAGGCGTCCGGTGATTTGGCCTAACGAACAGACCTCCACGGCTTCGAGCAGCGTCGGGAAACAATTTCCGCCGCGCTCGACAACATCGGCGAGTTTATCGAGCGCGCGTTTTGCTTTCTCGGCATTTTGCTTTTTGAACTTCGCGAGCCGATCTACCTGGAGCTGCTGTTTCTTTCGCGGTGTACGGGCGAGTTTTATTTTCGGCGCGTCATCTTCGCCGTTGCGATATTTATTCAAGCCAATGATCGGACGAGTCCCGTCATAAATTTGCTGCTCGTAACGATGCGCAGCGTTCTGGATTTGGCTGCGCTGATAACGATCTTCCACCGCAGCCAGTACGCCGCCGAGTCGCTCGATTTCGCGAAACTCATCGAGGATGGCCGCTTCCACCGCGCGCTCGACTGCTTTCATCCCAGGCGAGCCGCTCAACATGTTCATGGTGTGTTTGAAGATGCCGGATTCTTCAAGCAGGATCGCCTGGCCGTGGGCGGCGAGCCGGATCCATTCTTCGCTCGGCGTCGTGAACGGCTCATCCGCGCTGTTTGAATGGCACGAATTCGTAGCGTTCATGTAAGCGAGCACCAACTCCGCGGCCGTGCGCGTGAGATTATTTTTGAATTCCGCCGCGACGAGCGATCGCCCGCTGGTTTGCGTGTGCAATTTGTAAAGCTGCGCGCGCGGTCCTGCGCCAAACACGTCGCGCATGCCGATCGCCCAGATTCGTCGCGAGACGCGAGCGAGCGCGACGTATTCCGCGTCGAGGCCGCAATCGAGAAAGAACGAGAGACGCGGCCCGAATTGATCGACCGGAATTCTGCGAGCAGCGAACATCTCTGCGTAAGCAAATCCATTCGAAAGCGTGTAAGCAGCCTGCTGCACCGGCGTCGAACCGGCTTCCCCAATGTGATAACCACTGATCGAGATCGGATACCAGCGCGGCATTTCGCGCGTGGTAAATTCGACCAGATCAGTGAGAAAACGCAGCGACGGCTCAATCGGAAAGATCGTCTCGTTCTGTGCCTGAACTTCCTTGAAAATGTCGGCTTGAATCGTGCCGCGAAGTTTTGAAACAACTTTCTGGCCGAAACGCCGTTTCGCCGCCGCGATGTACATCGCCATGATGATCGGCGCGGGACCGCTGATCGTCATCGACGCGGAAAAATTCGGCGAACCGAGATCGAATCCGTCGTAGAGCCGCATCATGTCTTCGACCGTATCAATCGCCACGCCGCCCTCGCCGATTTTTCCGAAAACGCCGTCCGCGTCGCTATCCATGCCGTAAAGCGTCGGGCCATCGAACGCAGTGCTGAGCCGGTGCGTGCGCTGATGCTGCGTGAGATAGTGGAAACGCTCGTTGGTGTCCTCAGCCAGCATCAATCCAGAGAACAAGCGCGTAGGTTCTTCTGCTTGCGGAGGTTTCTTGTCGCTCTTGCCAGTCTTTGTCTCGCCGTTCTTCTCAAAACTCTCGACCTCGCGAACTGGCTCGAGATACATCTCGCGATAAGCGCCATTCAAAAAAGGAAACTCACCAGGCAAACCTTCGCCGAAAAGATAACGCGCGATCTCGCCCGGCTCGTCGATCTCCGGCAAGGCCAATCGCGGCAAGGGCAGACCGGTTGGCGTACGCGTGGCCGGAATTTTCGCTTTGATATCGTTCCAACGGCCCAGCAGATCGCGTCCGAATTTTTCATCGGACCGCGCGCGCTTCACCTGATCGAGCACGAACTTGTTGTACTTTTCGACTGATTCAACGACTTGTCCGAGTTTGCTCATTTGTTCGCCTCCTGCTGATTGGAAATTAGAGCGAACAATCGATCCACGCCAGGGTCGCGATGACGTTTTGCGACCGTATCGGTGAGTCGCTGGTCGCGTCGGTTTTGTTCCAGGCGTTGTTCGATTTCCGTATGAGCGGTGCGTGCGCGCTGGAGATCACTCTTGTTGACCACCACGATATCGGCCAGATCGAGCATGACAATCTTTTGCAATTGCAGCCGGCTGCCATAGTCGGGGTTCATCACGAGCACTGTTAGATCGACAATTCCATTTCTCCGAAACGGCATCGCTTCCTGGCCGGTTCCGACCGTCTCGATAATGACGTAGTCGAAATTCGATTGCGCCAACAGCGCAAGACAATCGTGCGTTGCCGGGGAAAGCCCGCCGGCTTGTCCGCGCGTGGCCATGCTCCGCATGAATACGCGATCGTCCTGCGAGTTGATCATGGTTGCGCGATCGCCCAGCAACGCGCCTTCGCCGACAACGCTGGGATCATGCGACAGGATCGCCATTCGTCCTTTCGGATTTTGATTCAAAAAGCGCAGCACCAGCTCGTCAATCAACGTCGTCTTGCCCGCTCCGCCCGGCCCCGTAAATCCAACGACTCTGGAATTGCGGATTGCGGATTGCGGATTGCCGATTTTTTTGTTGGACGTTGAACGCTTTCTGGTCGCATACGAATCCTCTATTTCGGTGAGCTTACGCGCGAGTTCCATGTCGGGTGTCGTTGCACGCGCTCTTTTCTTGCGCGGTTTTCCGAAATGTCCTCGAACGTAATCGGTCATTTCCTCGAGCGAAGTCCCGGCAAAGAAAATTTTGTCCACGCCTTTGCGCTTCATCGCTACTGCGTCGTCCTGTGTGATCGTCCCACCACCACCGCCAAAAACTTTGATGTCGCTCGCGCCGCGTTTGCGCAAAAGATCGACAACTTCGCCGAAGAATTCTACGTGTCCGCCATTGTAACTGGAAATCCCAATCGCGCGCACGTCTTCCTGAATGGCAGCGCGCACGATGTCGCCGACCGAACGATGATAACCCAGATAAATGACCTCAATCCCATGGCGGATGAATTCGAGATTGATCGTATTGATTGCGCTGTCATGCCCGTCGCAAATCGGGACAGCAGTGAGGAGACGGATCGGTGAAGCCATGTGTGCAGCCGCGGGCGCCGGCCGCGGAATCAAAATTGTAGCGGCATTCGATTGCCGGGCAATCGCATTCCATTCTAACATCCACGTATGAACGACATACTCGATTTCACCGGCAAAGTAATCCTCGTGACGGGCAGTTCGCGCGGAATCGGTGCAGAGATAATCAAGACGTTTGGAAAACGCGGGGCGCAATGCGTCGTGAACTACGTCACTGACGCGCAAGGACAAAATAAGACTGATGCGACGAATGTGGCGAAGGAATTGAAGGAGCCGCTCGTGATTGAGTGCGACGTCACCCAGCCGGGCCAGGTCGAATCAATGATGATGGAGATCGGCGACAAGCGCGGCGGGCTCGACATTCTGGTCAACAATTCCGGGATCATCAGCGATCGTACGATCAAGAAGATGCCGATCCAAGATTTCGAAACCGTCGTGCGCGTGAATCTCACCGGCACATTCATTGTCACTCAAAAGGCCGCCGCCATTTTGCGTAATGGCGGGCGGATTGTGAACCTGTCGTCAGTGAGCGGACAAATGGGGCTTTTCGGTCAGGCGAATTATTCCTCGAGCAAGGCGGCGATTGTCGCGCTCACCAGGGTTTCCGCGCGCGAGTTTGCGCGCCAGAACATCACCGTCAACGCGATCGCGCCTGGGTTCGTCGACGTCGGGATGGGCAAGGGGATGCCGGAAGAAGTGACGCAGAATTTCATCAAACAAATTCCGCTCGGTCGCTTTGGCGACGTCAGCGAGATTGTCAATGCAGCGCTCTTCCTCGCTTCGCCAATGGCCTCGTACGTCACCGGCCATGTGTTGAATGTGAACGGCGGCTTCTATATGGGCTGACGGCAGACAGCGGCAGCCTTTCGGACTTTTAACTTCTGACGTCCGCTCTAGTCCCAGTTTTGCACTAGCAACCAAACGAGGGCGGAAAGCATCGCCGCGAAAGTCGATAGGACGAGGGCTGCCCGTTTCGATTGCCGGATTTTGAACTCAGGCTTCGGAATATCGTCGTGAATATGACTGGCCTCGTACAGCTTCATCAGGGCAAAAGCCACCACGAAGCCAACAGCACCCCACTTGAGACAGCCGGCAACCGTTTGAAACATCCCGGTTCAAACTCTAGCGCGAGAACGGCAACGCTCAAGACCCGTGCTCGAATGTGTCGCCTGACCGCTGACCTCTGGTCCGGCTGTGACTCCGTCGATGAAGATAGCTCCATCTCCAACAACCCGCACAAAGGGGCCGTCAAAGCAATGAGCGGTACCGCGACCCAGCTGACCCACCGATCAGCTGGAGCTCACAATTCGTCGGTCGCGCCGTAGTCCCACGATTCGTGGGACTACGGCGGACTGTTAATTCCCAACTTCTCCTCTATGGCGTCGGCGCAGGAGAAGCAGTTTCTGAAGGCGACGCCTCGGTCTCGGCGGCGGCCTTTTTCTTGGTTGTCGCCTTCTTCTTACGTGGTGACGGCGATGGCGAGGCCTTCGTCGTCGCCGCTGTCGCAGTGGTCGAGGTTGCGGCTGTTTGCTGCTTTTGGGCGCAAGAAGCGATAAACGCGACGCCGATCAGAACGGTGATTAAAGACAAAACATATTTTTTCATAGGTTATAGTTAAGGTTCGAGTGCTGCAGAATGTTCGGTCGCCGGCGGGATGGCAAGGAATAAATTTGCGTGCCCAACACTGATTTCTGGTCAAGGGTTATCGCACAGGCTTTGCAGCGCATCGGCGAGCGTTTCGAACGTTGTGATTTTAATTTTGGGGCCATAATGGAATTGCGAAAGAATATTGAGGCCGATGTCTTTGTGCGGATCGGGCATTACTCTCGTCACGGACGCCACCTGTTTCTCGGCTAACGCGTCCATGATCTCAGCGAGGTGACGTGCCGCAGCCGAATCCATTGAGTCCAACCACCGAAAATCCGCCAGCACGCGAAACCCAGGCGCGACGTTTTCCAATAGTTCGCGCACCCGCTGTGCGGTCCGCTTTGCCTGCTCAGCTGTCACGCGCTGAGCGGCACTGATCACCAGGAGCCGTTTCGATTGATCCAGCTCAACTACATACATATCCCACTTTCCCCTCTTTCCTTTCTAGTTTCTAGTTTGCGTTTCTCATTTCTGTCCAAGTGACGGCGCTTGTGATCGGCATCGGCTGGGGCCGGGGATGGAAAATGCACCACAGGCTGGTGCGCGAAGCGCGTCGCCGGGGCAAAAATAATTCTTCCACAATTGGCTGCGAAACGTTGAAGTCATTTAACGATGGAACCGGGCGAAGCTCTTGGGATTGCGGCGCAGATCGCGGTCGCGTTGGCCGGTTTTGCCGGCGTGGTGGTCGTTTTTCGGCGCGAGTCGGTCCATGAATCGTTCTGCCATTCTTCACTGGCATCGTTGTTTAGCTTGTTGCTGCGATGTTCCAGTTTGCGCGAATTATTCTGGTGCCGCCGGAATAGCGCGGTTACTTGAGCGCCAGGGCCGCGAATGTCCAAGCGGGATGTCCCTACCCCACTGGTTCGGTGTCATGAAGGCGACCGTAGTCGACACTAAGCCGCCCCGGTTCCAATTCGGTGTAGATCTCGACGAAGCGTTCGCCGAAACGGACGTCGTGCCAGGTATAGTCCTTCTGCATTTGAACTGGAGCGGCAATCACCGGATCGATTCCGATTACAGACACAAGGAACAGAACGCGCCTGGCTTCGAGCGATTCAGGAGTCGCGCCGAAGAGCGGACTTTTTTCATCGATTGTATGGCGCAAAGTCAATGCCGCCGGGAAGACCGTCAGTCGATCAAAATGCAATTTCAGAACATAAAAATACCTGAAGTCTCCACCTTCGAGCAATGGCTCATCACGCGAAAACATGATTCGAAACTCGGCTTCGACCATGCTGTGTTGATTCTCGTTGCCAACACGCACCATCAGCGTGGGGCGTCCATTCAAGGGCGCGATTACGATCGACCGGCTAAACACGACGCGCGCAATCGGTCGCGAGAAACGGACAAAAATCAATCCGGTCATGACCGCGAGCAAAAACACGCCGGTCATGATTTCGATTGTGCTGATTATGTGAGCGTAGAGCGTTTGCGGGTACATGTGGCCGTAGCCCACAGTGGCGAGCGTTTGGATGCTGAAGAAAAAGCAATCGAAAAACCAATGCCCACCAGTGCTGCCGGCGATGCTGTCTTGCTGCAGGCTGTAAAGAGCGGCGAAGAGCAGATTGAGCCCGATATAAACAATGGCGACGAACACCGCGAATCGCGGCCAGTTTAATCCTAGCAGCCAGCGATAAACATCGCGCCATCTCCAGGCATCAGTATTGACTTTGACAAACTCGACCTGGCCGGCGCGAATGGAAACGTGACTGGGCCTCCTCCTCTTCATGTTCATCTAATCTGCGCTCAAAGTTGATCGGTCAGCAAATCCAGCGATGAATCAGCTACAACAAACTCAAACGGTCGACGAAACCGGCAATCGCCTGGAGGATTTGTTGATTAATATCATTCTCGGTCTTGCCTGTCGCTTTAAGTTGGCGCTTTGGGACGCGCAATGAATGGTCGCCACCTTCGACAATGTGCAAAAAGTTTGGCGCTTTCATTTCGGTGCGCACCCGCTCAAGGAGGTCCAGCGGGCAAAGTGGATCGCGCGTGCCTTGCACAAACAGGGTTGGGGTATTCAGGCCGCGCAAAACTTCATTGCGGAGTTTTGTCTGATCACCCATCGCGCAAAGCGGGTAGCCGAGGCAAACAAGTCCCTCAACGTTTTCTTCGAGCGACACGTGGCATCCGACGCGGCCGCCCATGCTTTTGCCGATGAGAATTGTCAACGCGGAGGGATGTCCTTCTCGCGCCTGGCTCAGTGCTTCTCGGTGCCTCGCGATCAATTGTGGCAAAGGATCGGGCCGTTTCCGGCCTTCTCGGGTGTAGTCATAATCGAAAGTCTCGACCTCCCCAATCTCGCTCAGACGATTTTTCCAATCTTGCATCCAAGCGTGCGATGACGGTGCGCCTGCTCCGGGAGCGAATAAGAATAAAGGTTTCATTTGTGTCGCTGGCGTCCGCAGCAGCAGATGCCCTACGATGGTTGTAATCGCCCGTGGTTAAGAAAAGAGTCTCGGCACGACGTTGGCAACAAAATCTACCAACCAGTGGCCGATCATGTTAGCGACCAGATCGCGACGCCACAAATAGAACCCGGTCAAGACCGCGCCCGCGGCAAGCGCGATCAGAATATTGGCCGCACCTCCTGACCAATGACCGAGCGAAAAAATAACCAGCGGAATTGTGACCGACCAGAAACGTCCGAAACCAACCATCTGCAAACGTTCGATGGCGTAGCCGCGGTAAAATAATTCTTCCACCACTCCGGCCCGGAAAACGATGAGCGTAATCAACCACAGCGGAAGTTTCTCGAATGCGGCAG
>Ga0209155_1001457_pt1 | contig 11174 bp, 6 predicted proteins | sample GraSoiAngelo_122_FD_185879 | JGI IMG/M metagenome (GOLD analysis project Ga0209155, IMG submission 185879) | Grasslands soil microbial communities from the Angelo Coastal Reserve, California, USA - 14_0927_02_20cm (SPAdes) (version 2) | ecosystem: Environmental > Terrestrial > Soil > Grasslands ...
TGAACGGGATGGCGTAAAAGCGCAGCAGAAATCGGTTGATGAAATCGTACCTGCCGCCGATTGCTTCGATCTCCGCCATGACTCGCGGCGCATTGAAACGCTGGTCACTTGCGCAGGCAAAAATGAAACGTTCGAACCCCTCGAGATCGACCGTGTTCGACGGCATTCCCGCGTAGATGACAGGCGTACTTTGCGGCGTTTCACGCACGGAGCCGGCGTGACAAATCGCGCAGTTCAAAAAAACGCGATCGATTCCCTGGGTGTTGCGGCGCGAAACCCCGACCGGTAGATCTTTGCCAGGCTCGTACAGGAAGCCTAACGAGACATATTCTTTCCCCGGAGTGTACGTTTTTCCGGGCAAATATTCTGGGAATATTTTCGGCAAGACCTTCCAAATCCAATAAGGAACGCCCGATTCGCGTTCGCCGCCGGTTGACCCATATTTGAAGTGATCTTCGGGGTCCGTGTAAGTAACGGGGGTATCGCGCGTAAAGCGGCTGATGAGATACAAACAGTCGATTATGACAAGCCCCAGAACCACTAGCACCACGGCGCGCCACTTCCAGCGCTGGCTGGCAGCGGGTTGATCTGGGACGTCGGCCATGGCCGCAGAATGCGATTAACCCGATGGCGGAAATTCAAGGGCGAAATCAATCAATCGCTTTTTGCCCAGATAGACTTTGCCGAGGTAAATGCGCGGCGCGACTTCACGAATCTCGTCACGCACCCAGTGCGCCACCAATGAAGTCTCGGAATAATCGAGAACAATGCATTCCTTGCTGTCCATCCAGCTCGGACCTTTGTACACCTTTGCGATGATGGCGTTGAGCCCAAAAGGCAGAATCTTGTTTCGCAGAGTCCCCTTTGCTGGATCAAAAATTTTTCCCTGCCACGCAAAATGATTTACAAAATTGGCCATGTCCTGTGTGTAAGTCGTTCCCGGTGCGATGATGGCGGTGCCTTTCGCCTCGCCGCCAGGGATTTCGCCAGTTGGACTTTGAGTGAACAGGTCGTCGAGCTGCGCCTGCGACATTTTCAACATTTCAGCAACGGTGACTGCCATATTTTCTCCTTTCGTTGGATTCGATCTTGATCAAAACGTTTTCAGATATTCGATTAGCGCGCGCTTGTCGTTGTCAGACAAATCAGTGCCGAAGTAGTGGCCCTTGTCCTCAATAAAATCCGGACATTTGTTCATCGCGATGAGGTCGGGAACCAGTTTACGCAGCTCCGCGTCGGCTACTTCCGGCGGAAGATTCTCGGCATTTATCTTAACCAATTTTCCCGCGGCTTTGAGGAAGGCGCCCGCATGTTGAAAGTCCGGCTGCAGATTCGCCAGCAGGTTGATAGGCGTTCCCTTCGGAATTCGTCCAATTGTTACGTAACCGTCCCGGCCTGCCAGCTTGTCAAATGGTGGCGGCACAAATTCCTTGCGCAGATGAAAGGTGCACTCGTTCTGCGTCCGCCAGATCGAATCTTTGTTCAGCCGTTTTTCCGGCCAGAGTAATTTTTCGACCGCATCGTTAAACGCGTCCATGCGACCGCCCACGGAAGGATCGCCGGTAAACTTTCCCAGCATGTTGTTGTGTAAAAACGGCGCGGAGCTCCAGAGGTTGACGAGCGACGGCGTGCGATAATAACCAGGGGCGACATCTCTATCTTTCGGTTTGAATTTGATCGGATGCGTCTCATCAAAGGGGTTGAAAAATTCCAGTTCGTCCGCCGGCGACAGTTCCTTGTAAGTTTGCGAAGAAAAGTTGTCCCAGATGTGGTGAGCTTTAGCATTTGTCGCAAACGCGCGCGCCGAATTGGTCTCGATTTTGGTTAATGGATAACGCTTATCGTTTGACAGGAAATTATTTTCCAAGAACTCGGGCTTCATCACCTCCGCGCGGAACCAGGCTTTCCCTTCGCCGGACCGCGGATCGATATTCGGCGGCAGCTGTTTGCTCGAGTGACAAGCCGCACAGCTTTCTGCGAAGACTTCTTTCCCGCGCGTCATCACGGCTGAATCCGTCGTGATGTAAGCTTGTCCTCCGGCCGCATCGGCGAGGTGAAACGGTTTCAGCCTGCGGAAAAACGCAGCAATGTTGTCGAGCCGTTCCTCGGTCGCGCGCCAGAAAACCGAATGCTCGCGGGCGTAGGGAATTTCGAACGGCTGTTGCGGCTTCAGCCCGATCAAGCGATTGTGGCGCGTCAACCAATACTCCGAAAACATGCCGATGTTGACGTAAACGCGAATGGTCGCGCCGCGAACGCCGATAGAATCGGCGCCATCCTTCAAAATATGCGGCACGGGCATCTCTTCGGTTTCTCCGGCCAAAGCTAGCGTGCCGCCCGCCATTTTTTCCGGAGTCGCGAGTTTTGCGATGCGTTCCCGCTCTGCCAGCAAAAAGATCGCGTTGATTGCATTTGGATTGTTGATGTGATCAGTCGCGATCCGCGAAGTGTCGGAAGTGCCGCGTGGTTGGGCGGCCAGCATTTCATAAAAAAATCCGCCCTGCTCGACATTACAGGCAAACACTTTTCCTTCGTTGATGTACTGATTGCCAATCGCCGACGCGAGATTTTCCCAGCGCGGATTCTCCGGATCAGCAGGTGGATTGCTTGGATTCGGCGCGATGTGGCAGGCACCGCAGGCGACGCCAACGCGATACGGTCGAATGAGCTTATTGTTGTTGTAATAACCCGCGTCCTCGTAGAAACGTTTGCCGTCCCATTTCTTGCGCGCTTCATCGTTGAAGTCCGGGTTCGGAAAAAGCCGAAAACCAAGAACGCCGGAAGGTTTGCCGTAAACGGTTTCGTCGATACCTGCCGGCTCCGGCGCTATCTGTTTATCGAGGCACAAACCAAACTCGTCAGGCTCAGTCGGAGCGCGCGCGAGAAATCCAGGCTCATTCGCCAGTCCCAAAGTTTTGAAACGCTCTCCGCGCGGAAATTTGCGGTTATCAAGCATCTTCAAAAGGTCCATCAGACCATAGCTGTCTTGTGCGGCATGATTCCAAAAATGCTGATTCCCACCGCTCCAGAGGTTCCAGGTGTTGCGCCCCATGATTTCCTCGGGCGAGAGGTCAATGCCGCCATCCATTGGCTTGAAGATGTCGGCAACGATCTGCGGAAAATCGGCGGTACTTTTGCCGGCGGCTTTCGCTTCATCGACGGGCTCGTTTTTCGTGCAGCTGACGAGAGCCACGCACGCAAAAAGCCAGCTTCCGACTCGCGCGAGACGGAGAAAGTCGTCTCTTCCTTTTCCCAGCGCCTTCACCGCGCCACCATTGATATGTTGGCCGGGAGTTTTCTGGCAAGAAAATTCTAAAGGCAATCTCGGCAGTCAAAATGGGCGCGAATTTGTCATTGTCCTAGAAAAGATCGAACAAACGCTGGCCGACTGCGAGGAGACCGAAGGCAGCACCGGGAAAAAGAACTGCGCGAATAAAAGGCTGTTCGGTCAACGGCGCGAACGCGCCCGTTTTGAGGTCGCGGATTTCAGCCATGAGCTCATCGAACGTCTGCCGTTTCGCTTCGCTTTCCTGACCCAGGAGGCGAAACCGGCGCAGGTCATTGAGCGCAGTTTCACGCAATTGTTCGGCCGCGTGCCTGAGCAGGATTGCGCTGCCGAGCGCCCAAGCGGCGGTGATTGCAAACACTAAGACAAGACTGCCAGGCCAAGTCCAGTTATCAAAAAACGAAGAGCGAGCGACAACCACTAAGGTAAGGACAAGGAGCGGATACCAGATCAAGGGCGCCACTGCCTTAGTGCGCTGCGCGACGAAAAAAATCTCATGATACGCAGAAAGTTCCTCTTCGGTTAGAGGTGGACGCCGATGAGAGCGCTCAACGAGCTCGCGGCCCCACTTGGTTACTTCTCGGCCAAACATGCGGATGAAATTGCTGTTTAACTGAATTGCATCGACCACGTAAAAAGTGAGAAGCAGCAGACCGATGCCAGCAAGATAAAAGACAATGTTATCGATTATAAACGCCAAATGACCTCGCGCCGGCGGCGGTGGTTGAGGAAACAAATGCAAAATCGTGAACGCAAAAATGGAATACAAAGCAAAGAGAATCCCAATTCGGATGAACCGCGGCCAGAATTTGTTGCGGCAAAGATAAGCGTACCACGCCTCTTCAGCGGAAAAGCGCGAAGTTCTGGGAGGCTCCTGCATCTGCCACTGCTCAAAGCCAATGCCAAGATCCCGCCATTGAAATGGAGGCAACTGAAAGGGAGCAAACGCAAAGTCTGCCTCGATCCGTTTCGCATTCGCACGAAGATCGAAGCTCGCTTTGAACATGAAGAAGATCGCAAGCATGAACGCGATCAGGCGCAGCATTTCAGTTGGCCAGATGCTGATGCCTGAAAAAAATGCCAGCGGTTCTTCAGGCGCCCGGAACTGTGCAACCAGTGCAACTGCGAAAATGATCAGCGGTCCGCCGTAAACGGACCAAAAAACTGTGCTAACGAACGCCCGTTTCAGACGCTCAATAGCAGTACCTCCTCCGGGCGATGTGCGTCTCGCGATGCACACACTTATCCATGCCGCCATGCCGAGCACCGCTAGCGCAATGATGATGAGTTGCCAGATCACGCTGAACGCAAGCCAATCGCGAAACCACGCCTTTGTCTCGCCAAGTTTGTCACGGTTTGATTCGACGTTCGAGTCGCCGCTCGGGCAACGGTACCAAGGCGGACTCAACTCATAGGCGCCGCGTCTGCTGATTTCGAAGGTGCGCGGTTGTCGTGAAAGACAAGCTGCGTCTTCAGCTTTCATCTTAGTGGTGGCGACAAGCGTACCGACGTACATAGAAGTTTGGTTGTTGTCGCGGAACGGGGGGACGTTCCGCTGCCGCCGCTTGATGTAAATTCCCTGCACTCTGCTGCCAAACGGTGAAGCGATGACCAGGTTGTGTGTAACGTCCCAATCGTCGCGACGCTCCAAATGCGCGTCGTAGTTGTTGGTAAAAAAAAGCGCGCCGGGAAATTGAGGACGCAAGGCCCGCAAAATCATCAGTTTGTCATAAATATCCGAGCCGAGCAGACCGATCGCGCGAATACCTGACCCGTCCTCTCGATGCCAGCGCGCGTCGTCCTCTTTCATCTGCCGCGCCAAACGCCGGAGATAATCGGATTGATTCAGCCCTTCCGTCGCTTCGATTGCGACCGTGTTCTGGCCAAGCTGAGTTTTTTGTAATTGCTCGGGTTGATTGTCTTTGCCGACGTCACCCGGCAACCGACCATCAATTCCGCGAAGATAATCGTAGGGATGAATCCGTGCTCGCGCCGTTTCCAAATGGTCGCCGGCATCGTTGGCACTTTGTGCGGCGACGTCAGCTGCAAACGTCCTGCCCAGCGATCGTCCATAAGGAGTGTCCCATTCGCTGAGAATCACAATGTGGGACAGTTTTGGGGGTATCGAGTGATGACCCGGCGTGATTTGTGATACAACAATTTCACGTTTCGCTAATTCGGCGATCAATTCACTCAAAACCTGGTCGTCCGGCGCGATTGTGCGAACAAAGTGCAGGCCGCCACGAGAATCTAATTCTATCGATTCTTCAACAACTGCCTCTACGCATTTTCTTGCACCATCCGCTGAGACCTCTGCCGGAGAGAGAAGTGTGAAATCCGGAACGGTCGCCCGAGGCGAAATTATTTGGGCACCATCAAGTGCGCCTTGCAGCGCGCAGGATGTCTCATCCTGCTTTAACGGGTACCAGTACGCTTCCTTAACCATGCTCTTCAAGCCCGCGGAATTTGCCGGGCCGATTAACCTGACGTCGATATGATTGCGCAGGTCATCCGGCGCGAGCTGATTGATCAGAGCGGCGAAGCAGCGCAAGGGGTTAATGTTGAAATTTGCCGCTGGTAACCAGAGCACCACAACCCGCTTCGTACCTTTAGGAAAAATCAGTTCCGGATCGTCGATCGCTTCATTCGCTTCACATTCCTCCCACGGAAGGAGCAGCGCGCCAGGAACAGGGGAGGATGACGTCTTTGCCTCCACCCGGGGCCATTCGTCAGTAACGAAACCGATATGCTCGCCATCGACGGGGGTGAATCCGCTTTCGCTTAATCCTTCGAGCACAGCCTGGCGCGCGCGCAACCGCGACTCAGCTTGTTCGCTGTACGGCCCGGCATCGAGCATCACTGCAAGCAAAAGGACAGGAACAGGCGCAATATTTGAAAACTTTTTGACATCTTGCTCAAGCAGCCCGGCCAGGGCGCTAATATCGTGCAACTGGCTGCGGCTATCCTTATCGTGTCCTCCCTTGATTTGTTCATCCAGTAAGGCCTTTTGCTTTTGCGCCACACCAACCGGATCCTGCCACAAGCGTGCGTCCACATCCTCCGCAGCAATTACTGGAGCAGTATTTTCGCTCGGAACCGACGGGCGTTCGCTTACGAGTGGCTTATATGTCGCGATCACCCCGGCGAGAACCGCCAGAAGTGGCAGCAAGGTTCCCCAGGGTAAATCAAGTTTTGGTTTGTTATTATCTGCCATGATCTCTTCCGCCCGCAGTGTTCTGCAGAAAATCGGCAGTCGTTAGGCCGGCGGCTTTCGCTTCGTCCACCAGCTCGTTTATCTTGCAGCTGACAAATGCCCGAATCGAGCACGCAAGACACCAGGTTCCGACTCGCGCGAGAGGGAGAGAATCGCCCCTTGCTGACAGCAACGCCTTCACCGAAACATCATTGATACGTTCGTCCGAAACCTTCTTGCAAGAAAATTTTGGAGAAGGCGGCGTGTCCCGATCCCATCGGGGCCCACTCCATCAATTGGCGTTACGTTGGCTTCATCGGTAGGGGCGCGCCAAGCTTGCCCTGAGTGAGGCCGAAGGATGCGCGCCGTGGACCAAGGCACGACCGCCTCGTTCCCGAAAGCTTTCGAGAGCGCCCATAACCGTCGATTTATTCGACGAATTCCAGTTCAATTGGAACGTCGATGTAGCGTTTATCGTGCGCGGCAGTCAGAAATTTGCGGATAGCCGCACGTCCGGCGTCACCATAATCTTGCGTAAACTCATTCACATACATGCCGATGAATTTACCGGTAAGTTGCGCGCCCATGTCGCGCGCGTATGCGAGCGAATGGCGCACCGCTTCGTCTCGATGCGCCAGGCCGTAATCGATGCTTTCGCGAATAATTTCGCTGAGATCGTGCCGAACTGGTGGCGGGATATCTTTGCGCATCACATTGCCACCCAGGGGTAATGGCAAGCCCGTTTCGCGCTTCCACCACTCTCCGAGATCGACAATCTTCTCAAAACCGGATTGCGCGTAGGTGAGTTGCCCCTCGTGAATGATCAAACCGGCGTCAGCGCGGCCGCTTTTAACTGCATCAAAAATTTCATCGAACCGCACCACAAGATAATCGAATTTTCCCAGGAAAAGCTGCAGCGCCAGAAACGCGCTCGTCATCTCGCCAGGCACGGCGATTTTCTTGCCGTTCAAGAATTCTCGCGTTGCCGCTTCGTTCATTGAATCCTCATTGGGCGTTGGGCGTTGGACGTTGAGCGTTGAGCGTTTCCTCACAACAACCGGTCCGTATCCATCGCCCATGCTCGCACCACACGACAGCAGCGCGTATTTATCCGCCACATAGGCGTACGCGTGAATTGAGATCGCGGAGATATGCAGCTCGCCGCGCCGGGCTCGCTCGTTCAGCGTCTGAATATCTTCCATCTGATGCTCGAACCGATAACCACGGAGATCGATTTTGTTTTCCGCGATCGCATAGAACATGAACGCGTCATCCGGGTCCGGCGAATGACCCAGCGTAAAGACTTTTGTGCTTTGCTTCTTCATTTGTTTCGAATTCGTACCTGCACATTGAAAGCGATCGAGGATACATCGCACTCCCAAAGCGCTTCGCGCAAAATATGTGACCGACCTTCGCTCTGTTTCGCGTAAACTTTGGAGTGCGTACGCGTCCTCGCGCACCTTTAGCATGTCAAGAAAACGGAATTGGCATCTATGAGATGAGTAAACGATCCCTCACAAAAAACAAAACAGCCGCCGCGCGGTTTCGCGCGGCGGCTGCTTGTTAGAACTGTATCCAGGAAGCGCTGACTTCTCTAACAGCGCTCCGGGCAACAGTTTTATCGATTCTCCACCACTTGTGGCGCTGGCTTGATCATTTCAAGCTGGGCGCTCACTTTTTGAATTTGATCGGCCTGCTGCCTCAGAGCTGCGGTCAGGGCATTAATTTGCCCTTCCTGCAAGGCAATCCTTGCCGCCTGTTTTTCAGTGGTGGCCTTCAATTGCGAAATAGGCGAGGCCGGACCGCATTCGGCGAGTTGGCCCTCGGCATCTACGCAGACCGGGACGCCGCCTTTGCTCTCCACACCCGTAATGCCGGCGATGTAGCATACCGTGACAAAGAGCGGGTCGCCGATGCGGATGTAGCCGGTTTCGCTGCCGCCACCCGGAAGGCCAGCGGTGGCGCCGATATAAATGTTATCCTCGCCCTCGACGCCAGCTCCTGCATCCCAGCCGACTACCGTGTTAAAGGAGCCATCCACGTTGTCGGCAAATGCGGAGTCACCAACGGCGACATTTGAGCTGCCGTCAATGCTGCTACCCAGCGCGTCAACACCCATGGCGTTGTTCTGCACACCGACGGTATTGTTACCGAGCGCACCGTACAAGAAAGCCGCGCCGACGGCGTTGTTTGAATCGCCATCACTGTTGCTGTGGAGCGCCGAAGCGCCGACGGCCGTGTTGAAGTTTGCGAAGATATTGTCGTTTTCACCATTATTCTGGAGCGCCAAATCGCCTACGGCAGTGTTTGCCGCGCCGTGAAGATTTTCGAAAAGCGCGTGATTGCCAACAGCGTTGTTCTCGTATCCGTCGGAGTTGTTATACAGCGCAAAGGAACCGAAAGCGTTGTTGAAGTTGCCGCCTGTGACGCCGAAGCCGTTATAGACAAGCGCATCGGTTCCATAGGCGCAGTTCTGTGTGCCGCTGCCGTTGAGCAAAAGCGCCGCGGCGCCAGTGGCCGTATTGGAATCCGCATTGTTGAGGACCAGCGTTCCGCCGCCAAGAGCTGTGTTATAGCTGCCGGTGGTATCGTTAGTAAGCGAATACCAGCCAACTGCTGTGTTTCCAAGGCCGGCAGTCAGGTGCAGAAGCGCATGGCATCCTTCCGCTGTCGTGTAACCGGGGTAGCACCCGTCAGGGCTTGGTGAGGGGAGTGCCTGTGGTGCTGCATGTGCGGCTAACGCAAAGCAGATCAGAACGAGCGGAATGAGAAGGAACCCGCGCCCTGATGGCAGCGAGCGAGCCCGATCTCGTCCGCATGAGACTAACGTTTTAAGTTCAATCATTGAATACATGGATTGTGTTCTTTCCCTTTCCCGGTCGTGTTTTGGTTTTGGTCACTGGGTTCCGAACAGACAGAGAACCCTACCGGGCAAAAGTTCCTTGTCGGTTTTGGAGCCATCCGCCTTTATACTGAACTGCGCTGTCGAGCGTCAATGCTTTTTTAGAAATTTTTTGAAGGAGCGCCTCCCGTCTACAATGTGCTAGAACTCCGCCCTAAAAAAATGTTGCATCGCCGGGCTTGTCGGCGCGGATTGCTGTTTGCGTTGCTGAGGCTGTTCCGGTAGCCTCAGGCGCATGGCACGATCTGCTCTCGGTAAAGGTCTTGGAGCGCTGATTGGCACGCCTTCGGTCGCCGCGCGCACAGATGAGAACGAATCGGGCGAAAGAGTGCACCAGGTTGATTTGGCCGCCATTGTCCCGAGCGCGTTACAGCCGCGCAAAGATTTTGGGCGCGAAGCGTTGCAGGAATTGATCGATTCGATTCGGCAGCACGGCATTATTCAACCGCTAATCGTCCGCCAGGCGGGTGCGCGATTTGAACTAATCGCCGGCGAGCGCCGCTGGCGCGCCGCGCAGGAAATCGGCCTTGCTACGGTGCCCGTCATAATTCGAAGCGCCAATGACCTGGAGGTGCTCGAGTTGTCCTTGATTGAAAATCTGCAGCGGGCAGACCTCAACCCAATCGAAGAAGCCCAGGGCTACGTCAGGCTAGCCAACGAATTTGGAATGCGGCAGGAGGACATCGCACTCAAAGTGGGGAGGAGTCGAGCGGCAGTGGCGAACGCGCTGCGACTTTTGGATTTGCATCCGCAGGTGCAAATCTGGTTAGCTCAGAATTTGCTTTCGGTGGGTCACGCGAAAGTGCTGCTGGCACTAAAAGTCCCGGAGGAACAACTGCTCGCTGCCGAGACAGTTTTGCGGCGCAGCGCCACGGTGCGTTCCACGGAGCGATTGGTCGCCCGCCAGCTCGGGATCGGACGCCAACGGCGAAAGTCTCGGCGCGCCGGGATCGATCTCAGCCCGGCGACCGTAGGAGATTTGCAGAACCGGTTGCAACAGCATTTGGCCACCCACGTCACCATCCATCACGGAGATAAACGTGGCCGTATCGAAATCGAGTACTACGGAACGGACGATCTCCAGCGCATCGTTACCGCCTTGGGGCTGTCGGCTGAGAGCTGACGTCGCGCTTTTCGGGATCTCATGATGAGGGTTTTGCAGGTTCTAAACGCTCAACGGCCAACGCTCAACGCCCAACGCTCAATCCAGATTGTTCGGCGTTGGGCGTTGGGAGTTGGGCGTTGGAGCTTTCCCTCACTCGCGCGGCAGATGCAATCGCTATCCCGTTATTCATCGGTTGCTTTCGTACTCGCGACGCTAGGGGCGCAGGCAAATTCGACGAATATTTGGGAAGAATTCTCCGGCGAGAAAGCATTGGCCCATGTTCAACGGCTCGTTGATTTCGGGCCGCGCCCGGGTGGATCCACAGCTATCGAAAAGTCCAGAGATTACATTGAGGATCAACTCCGTCGGTCCGGCTGGCAGGTCACGCGCCAAGCATTCAATGACGACACTCCACGTGGCAAGATCCAGTTCGTAAATTTGATTGCCCAATTTTCTGCACAGGGGAAGGCGGCGTCTCCGTCGTTTTTGTTGTGCTCCCATTACGACACGAAAATGTTCGATACCTTCCGATTCGTTGGGGCCAACGACGGTGGCTCCAGCACGGGCCTGCTCTTGGAATTCGCCCGCGTAATCGGACAGCATCCGGATCTGGCCAGAAAAATTGAGCTGGTCTTTTTCGATGGCGAGGAAGCGTTCGAGCAGTTTTCTCAGAAGGATGGTTTGTATG
>Ga0209155_1001458_pt1 | contig 11166 bp, 5 predicted proteins | sample GraSoiAngelo_122_FD_185879 | JGI IMG/M metagenome (GOLD analysis project Ga0209155, IMG submission 185879) | Grasslands soil microbial communities from the Angelo Coastal Reserve, California, USA - 14_0927_02_20cm (SPAdes) (version 2) | ecosystem: Environmental > Terrestrial > Soil > Grasslands ...
GCTGTCGGGATCGCCCTCGATCTGGTCGACCTTGCCGTCGCGAACGTAGACGAGCTGACCGCAGCCGACCGCGCAGTAGGGGCAGATCGACTGGACGACGTGCTGCGCCTCGTCCGTGCGTGGGCGCAGCTGCTCTGTCTTCGCCGACTGAACGGCCTTCCCGCGGCCGAGCGTGTCGCCCTCCGCCACCTGCCGGAGTACCGGCCAGCGCCCGATCAGCTCGTGAGGCTTCACTCCGCGGGTGTCTTAGCCGAGCAGCGGCAGGCTAAAACGCATCGACCTCCGATTCAACGGGAACTGCGGCGCCGGGCCCCGGACCGGAATGCGCCTGAGGGCGATCTGCCCGAGCTGCTTCGGCACGCGCGGACGCGAGCGGAGCCTCCCGCCGACGACGTCGAGACCGAGCAGCGTCCGCAAAGCGAGCAGCGGCGCCCCAGCTGACCAGGCCTGCGGTGCCAGCGCGTCCGGGTAGGGGACCGGGATATCGGTCTCGTCGCGGCCGAAGCCGGCGAAGACCTCCGGCAAGCGGTGCTCGAAGGCGACCGCCGCCTCGCTCACCGCCGCGCAGACCCGTCCGGCGTGCTCGCGAAGGCCGTAGCGCCGCATGCCCTCGGCGCAGATCGCCGAGTCGTGCGGCCACACGGTGCCGGCGTGATACTCGAGCGGGCTGTAGCCGCGCATCTCGCTCGACAGGCAGCGGATCCCCCAGCCGCTGAAGAGGTCGTCGCGAAGCAGGCGATCGGCGACGAGGCGAGCACGGTTCTTCGGGACGATCCCGCTCCAGAGCAGATGGCCGGCGTTGGAGGCGATTGCGTCCACGCGGTGCTTGCGTCCGTCGAGCGCGAGGACGTAATAACCGAGCTCGTCGTCCCAGAAGTCGCGGTTGAACCGGTCGCGAAGCTTCTTCGCCTTGCGCTCCTGGTCGGCGGCGAGTTCGTCGTCGCCCCAGAGCTCGCGGGCGAGCCGAGCGGCGCGCAGCCTGGCGTCGTAGGCGTAGCCCTGGATTTCGCAGGTTGCGATCGGTCCCTCGGCGGGGCGGCCCTCGGCGAACTGGATCGAGTCGTCGGAGTCCTTCCAGCAGTGGTTCGTGAGCCCCTTGGCGGAGCGGCTCTCGTATTCGAGATAGCCGTCGCTGTCGAGGTCGCCTTGCTCGTCGATCCAAGTGAGGGCAGCGCGGGCGTTCGGTTCCAGCTTGCGGACGAAGGCGGCGTCCCCGCTCCAGCGCTCGTACTCGTCGAGCAGGATCAGGAAGAGCTGGGTCGCGTCGTGGGTCCCGTAGTAGGGACCGTGGGGGTCGAGGCCGAGGCCGACGAGCTTCCCGCGCCTCAGCTCGTGCAGGATCTTGCCCGGCTCGGCGTCGCGGAAGTCGTCGCGCTCCGTTGCCTGGGTCTCGGCCAGCGCCTCGAGCGTGGCGCGCGCGAGGGTTGGCTGGAACGGCAGCGCCTGGTACGAGGCGATCAGGCTGTCCCGGCCGAAGACGGTCAGGAACCAGGGCACGCCGCCGGCCGGCATCGCCCAGCGGAGATCCTCCTCACGGGGCCGGATCCGCAACGAGGCGAGGTCGACGAGGCTGCTTTGGTAGACGTGCTGGAGATCGTCGCCCGCCTCGAGCTCCGGCGCCCGCTCGAGCCATTCCTGCAGCGCCAGCGGCATCGCGGGCTCGGGGGCGCCGAACGAGTCGCACCGAAGCAGCGGCGCCCTCGGCTTCGCGCCCTCGATCGGAGTCAGGTCGACGCAGAGCTTCCAGCGCCCATGCGGCTCGACGGTGAGCTTGAAGGTGACGCGGTCGCGCTCGAGCTCGCCCTTCCGGTTGAAGCTCAAGCGCGTGCCGCGGCGGAAGCCGTCCTGCTCGAAGCTCAGCGTGAGCGAGCGCTTGCCGACCTCGACCCGCGTCCGGTTCTCGTGCGCGCCGGGCTGCTGCGCCTCGAGAACATCGGCGAAGTCGGCCGCGAAGCAGAGGTCGAGCCGGAGCAGGCGCTCCTCGGCCGTGTGCTTGGCGACGACGATGTCCTCGTGCGCGCCCTCGGTGACGAAGCGGTCGCGCTCGACGGTGAACGGCGGGTCCTTGCTCTCGGGCGCCGCGACGACGCGGCCCGAGAAGTAGTCGACCGCCGGGCTCGTGAGCGGCTGCAGCGGCTCTCCGTCTACGAGCAGCCGCCATTCGGACATGTGTCGGACGTCGTTGAAGAAGAATCCTTCCGGTTGGTTGGCCTCGACGTCGCCGTTCTCCTGCGAGAGGAAGAACGTGCACTCGTCGAGAGCAGCAGCTGGGCCATGGCGAGGCTTAGCTCAGGCGCGAGTACGTGAAACCGGCCGCGCCGGCGAGCGCCGCCACGGCGCCGACGGCGAGCGCAGCGCGCGCGGCACTCCGCAGCGGGCCGGGCCGCGGCCGCTCCGGCGCGGCGCGCTCCGGGTAGGGGCCGGGCGGGCCCGCCGGGCCGAACTGCCGCGCCAGCGCGAGCACCTGCGCCACGTGCAGCGCCCGCCGGCCGGTGCCGGTCTGCTCGATCTGGCTCCGGCAGGAGAAGCCGTCCGTGATGACGAGCGTGTCCGGGTCGGCCTCGCGCACCTCCGGCAGCAGCTTGCGCTCGCCGCAGGCGATCGAGACGTCGTAGTGGCCGGTCTCGTAGCCCCAGCCGCCGGCCATCCCGCAGCAGCCGGAATCGAGCGCCTCGACCTCGACGCCCATCTGCTCGAGCAGCTCTATCTCCGGCTCGATGCCGCCGGTCGCCGTGTGGTGGCAGTGGCCGTGCAGAAGCGCCTTGCGCTGCAGCGTGGGCGGCTGCCAGCCGCCGGCGTGCTTGCTCATGAACTCTGCGAAGTGGTGGGTTTGCTTGCAGAGACGCTTCGCGTCCTCGTCGTTCGGCCAGAGCTGCACGAGCTCGTCCTTGAAGACGGCGACGCAGCTCGGCTCGACCCCGACCACCGGAGTCCCCGCCCGGATGTCGCCGCGTAGGCGGTCTAGCACCTTGCGGAGGTACGCCTCGGCCAGGTCGAGCATCCCGTAGTCGTAGAGCGGCCGGCCGCAGCAGAGATGTCCGGCCGGGACGACAACGTGGAAGCCGGCGTCTTCGAGCGCCTCGACGGCCGCGATCCCGACCTCGGGCTCGAGGTAGTTCGTGAACGTGTCGGCCCAGAGGATCACTCGCTTGCCGCCGCCGTTCGGCGACGGGCGCGACGCGAACCAGGCCTTCAGCGTCACCGGCGCGAACGGCGGGATCTTCCGGTTCGGGTGCACGTCGGCGGCGAGCTTGAAGGCCGCCTCGAAGGGCGGCGTCTGTGTGAAGAAGTTGGCTGCGGCGGGGAGCTTCGAGGCGAGGCGCGCCGCCTGGTCGATCAGCCCGAACGCGTACGCCGGGCGCGGCCGCAGCCGGCCGGCGTAGTGGTGCGAGAGAAACTCCGCCTTGAGGGTCGGCATGTCGACCGAGACGGGGCAGTCGTTCGTGCAGCCCTTGCAGGAGAGGCAGAGGTCGAGCGCCTCCTCGACCTCCTTGGAGCGGAAGCCGTCGAGCTCCTCGCCGTTCAGCATCTCCCACAGCGTCCGCGCCCGGCCACGGGTCGTGTGCTTTTCCTCGCGCGTGACCATGAAGCTGGGGCACATGACGCCGCTGTCGGTGCGGCGGCACTTGCCGATCCCGACGCAGCGTGTGGTCGCGTGGGCGAACGAGCCGTTGTCGTTCGGGAAGGCGAAGTGGGTCTTGACCTGCGGGGGGTCGTAGTCGGTGCCGAGGCGCAGGTTCGACGTGATCGGGTACGGATCGACGACCTTGCCCGGGTTGAGCTTCCAGTCGGGATCCCAGATCGACTTGAACTCGCGGAAGCCCTCGACGAGCTCTGGCCCGAACATCTTCGGCAAGAGCTCGGCCTTCGACTGCCCGTCGCCGTGCTCCCCGGAGATCGAGCCGCCATGGCCGAGGACCAGGTCCGCGGCCTCGTCCAAAAAGGACCGGAAGTCGCGGATCCCCGGCTCGCTCATCAGGTCGAAGTTCCAGCGCGCGTGCACGCAGCCGTTGCCGTAGTGGCCGTAGAGCGCGCTCTCGTAGCCGTACTTGCCGGCCAGCTTGCGGAGCTTGCGCAGGTAGCTGCCGAGCTGTTCCGGTGGGACCGCCGAGTCCTCCCAGCCCTCGTAGGTGTCCGGCTTGCCGGGGATGAACGCGGTCGCGCCGAGGCCCGCCTCGCGCACCTGCCAGACGTGCTCCTCCTGTTCCTTGTCGTCGTAGAGCTTCATGTCCTTCGGCGCGCCCTTGCCCCTCTTCAGCTGCGCCATCAGCTTGTGCGCCTTCTCGTCGGCCTCGTCCTTCGTCTCGCCGCCGAACTCGACGAGCAGGAAGCCGTGGCCGTCCGGCAGCATCGAGAGGTACTCGTTGTGGAGGCCGACCACCTTCATGTCCTCGAGCAGCACGGCGTCCACGCCCTCGAGGCCGAGCGGCTTTGCATCGAGCACCTCGCAGACGTGGTCGGCCGCCTCGTACTCGTCGTCGTAGCCGAGCACGAGCAGGGAGCGGTGGGGCGGGGCATGGACGAGGTGAACGCTCGCTTCGAGCACCAGCGCGCAGGTGCCCTCGGTTCCGGTCAGCGCAGCGGCGACGTCGAATCCCCGCTCCGGCAGGAGATCGTCGAGGTTGTAGCCGGAGACGCGGCGCGGGAGGTCGGGGTAGCGCGCGCGGATCTCGTCGGCGTAGTGGTCGCGCAGGTCGCGCAGGCCCGCATAGATCTCGCCGCGCCGGCCGCCGTCGGCGGCGATCCGCTCCAGCTCCTCGTCGCTCGTTTTCCCGACCCGCAGCCGGGTGCCGTCGTAGAGGAGGACGTCGAGCTCGTGGACGTTGTCGGACATCCGCGGCCCGGGCCCGTAGAACTGGGCCATGATCGAGCGGACACCGCAGGAGTTGTTGCCGATCATGCCGCCGAAGGTGCAGTGGTCGTGCGTGGAGGGGTCGGGGCCGAAGGTGAGCTCGTGCTCGGCCTCCGCCGGCTTGCGGAGGTGATCGAGGATCAGGCCGGGCTGCACGCGGGCGAGGCGGCGCTCGGCATCGATCTCGACGATCTCGTTCAGGTACTTGGAGAAGTCGACGACCACGGCGACGTTGCAGCACTGGCCGGCGAGGCTCGTGCCGCCGCCGTGCGCGAGCACCGGCGCGCGGTAATCGCGGCAGACGCGCATCGTCTCGACGACGTCGTCGGTTGTGCGCGGGATGACGACGCCGATCGGCAGCTGTCGATAGTTGGAGCCGCCGGTCGTATAGAGCGCGCGGTCGCCGGGCCGGAACCGCACCTCTCCCTCGACTGCGCGGCCGAGGTCGTGCTCGAGGCCGCGGACGTCGACCTCCTCGAACGTCGTCGGCGGCGAGGCGAAGCGGCGGTCGGAATAGGCCGGAACGCGCATCAGGCCGCGTAACGCTCCGCGTCCGCCCGCTTGAGTTCGAGCCCGTTGCCGGGGCGGGAGCGATCCGGCTCGAGCGCGCCGCCCTTCGGCTCGAGCACGCCGTCGAAGAGCAGCGGCTCGAGCCGGACGTGGTCGTGGAAGTACTCGAGGTGGCGGAAGCTCGGCACCGCGCAGCAGGCGGCGACGCTGGCGCTCGGCGCGCAGTGGGCCGAGAGATCGAGCCCGAACGCCGCCGCCAGCGCGCCCGCGCGCAGGAAGCCGGTGATCCCGCCGCAGCGGGTCACGTCCGCCTGCAGGCAGTCGACGCAGCCGTTCGCGACCAGGTTGCGGAAGTCGGCGGGCACGTACGCGTACTCGCCGGCGGCGATCTCGAGGCCCGCGGGACCACCGTCGCGGAGCAGGCGCAGGCCCTCGAAGTCGGCGGAGCTGACCGGCTCCTCGTACCAGACGACGCCCCAGTCGCGGGCGAAGCGCCCAGCCCAGCGGAGCGCCTGCTTCCGAGCGAGAGCGCCGTTGGAATCGACGTAGAGCTCGGTCTCGTTGCCTATCGCCTGCCGCGCCGCGTCGAGCCGCTCGGGATCGCGCTCGGGCTCACGCGAGACCTTCATCTTCACGCGCGGGATGCCCTGCTCGACCCAACCCGACAGCTGCTCGCGGATGCGTTCGAGCGAGTACGAGGTGAAGCCGCCGCTGCCGTAGACGGGCACACGGTCGCGCGCGCGCCCGACGAGGTCGGCGAGCGGCAGCTCGAGGAGGCGGGCCTTCAGATCCCAGAGCGCGAGGTCGACCGCCGACAGTGCGCAGAAGCCGATCCCGGGCCGGCCCGCGTTGCGTAGGGCGACTGCCATCGCCTCCCAGGCCTCCCCGGTCGCGAAGGCGTCGCTGCCGCGAACGACGTCGGCGAGCTTCTCCTCGACGAGCAGTCCGGCTGCGGCCGGGGCGTACGTGTAGCCGAGCCCCGTCTTGCCGGCGGCGGAGAGCTCGACGAGCACGATCGTGGTCGAGTCCCATTCGGCCGTGCCGTCGGATTCGGGCTCGTCCGTCGGCACCGTGAACGCCGAGACCTCGAGAGACTCGACCGCTGCCTGCGCACCGCGGCGGACGGCTGTCGCGCTCACCGCCCCGGGATGAACTCTTCGATCTTCTGCTTCAGCGACTGCTTGATGAAGGCCGTCCGATCCGGATCGCCGCGGAGGATCGACTCCATGAAGTACTTCGCCTCCTCGAGTGTGATATGCGGCGGCAGCGGCGGCACCTCCGGGTCGGTGATCGCCTCGAGCAGCACAGGCCTGTCGGCGCCGATCGCCTCGTCCCAGGCGGCGCCGATCGCGTCCGGGTCGTCGACGCGGATCCCCTTCAGTCCGACCAGTTCCGCGTAGCGCGCGTAGGGGAAGTCCGGCAGAACCTGCGAGGCCTTGTACTTGGGGTCGCCTTCCATCGCGCGCTGCTCCCAGGTGACCTGGTTCAGGTCGCGGTTGTTGAGCACGAGGATGATCAGCCGCTGGTCACTCCAGCGCTCGCGGTACTTGGCGATCGTGATCAGCTCGTTCATCCCGTTCATCTGGAAGGCGCCGTCGCCGACGAGCGCGAAGACGGGCCGGTCGGGATGCGCAAACTTGGCCGCGATCGCGTACGGAACGCCGGGTCCCATCGTCGCGAGCGTGCCCGAGAGCGACCCCATCATTCCCTTCCGGATCTTGATGTCGCGGGCATACCAGTTGGCCGCCGAGCCCGAGTCGGAGGTGAGGATCGCCCCGTCGGGCAGCCGCTTCGAGAGCTCGAAGAAGACGCGCTGTGGGTTGATCGGGTCCGCTTCGAGCATCGCGCGCCGCTCGATCAGCTCCCACCAGTCGCGGACCCCGGACTCGATCTGTTCGCGCCAGGAGCGGTCTTCCTTCCGCTCCAGCCGAGAGATCAGCGCCTTCAGCGTCTGCTTGGAGTCGCCGACGAGGTTGACCTCCATCGGGTAGCGAATCCCGACCATTCGCCCGTCGATGTCGATCTGGACCCCGCGTGCCTTGCCCTCCTTCGGCAGAAACTCCGAGTAGGGGAAGCTGGAGCCGACCATCAGGAAGGCGTCGCAGCCCATCAGCAGGTCGTAGCTCGGCTTCGTCCCCAGCAGGCCGATCGAGCCGGTCACGAACGGCAGGTCGTCGGGCAAGGCGGCCTTGCCGAGAAGCGCCTTGGCGACGCCGGCGCCCAGAATCTCCGCGACCTCGACGACCTCGTCGCCGGCATGCATCGCGCCCTGGCCGATCAGGATCGCGACCTTCTCGCTCTCGTTCAGAACGCGAGCGGCGCGCTCGAGCTCTCCGTCCTCCGGCACGACCTTCGGGCGCGAGTAGCCGATCCCGGAGTGGACGGTTCCGTGCTTGTGCGGCGGCGTGTCGACGGCCTTCTCCGAGGCGAGGTCGTTCGGGACGACGATGCACGTGACCGTGCGCTGGTCGAGGGCGATGCGCACGGCGCGGTCGATGAGGTGGCGAACCTGCGCCGGGTCGGTGGCCATGTGCACGTACTCGTGGGCGACGTCCTTGAAGAGCGTCGTCAGGTCGACCTCCTGCTGGTAGTTGCCGCCCAGCGACGCCATGGCCTGCTGGCCGACGATCGCGACGACGGGCTGGTGGTCGAGCTTGGCGTCGTAGAGGCCGTTCAAGAGGTGGATGGCGCCTGGGCCGGAGGTGGCGATGCAGACGCCGACCTCGCCGGTGAACTTCGCGTGGCCGCAGGCCATGAACGCCGCCATCTCCTCGTGCCTGACCTGGATGAACTCCGGGTCGCCGCCGGCGCGGTCGAAGGCGCCGAGGAAGGCGTTGATCCCGTCGCCGGGGTAGCCGTAGATCCGGTGAACGCCCCACTCGGTCAGCCGCTCGAGGACGTAATCAGCGACGAGCTCGGCCATGTCGCATCCTTCCTTTCACCTGCGCCTCGCTTACGTGATCCTCTTTGCCCGCAGCGGGCGACCAGAATCTTCGTACTACGAAATTTGTGCCCCGCCCGTGTTGGGCGAAACACGCAGCCCGAGGACGTCCGGCCGGTGGTAATGCCCGGCCGGGTCGAAGCGCTGGCGCTCCTCGTCGAGCCGCATGGGGTCGAGCTCGGCGTAGAGGATGCCTTCCTCGCCGTAGAGCGGGCCGGCGAGGTAGGAGCCGTCCGGCGCCAGAATCGCGCTACCTCCGCGACCGACGAGGTCGACGCCCTCGAGCAGCTTCGCGAGCGGGAAGTCGGCGGGGTACGAGGCGGCTCGTTGGAAGTGGCTCGGGCTGACCACGAATGCGCGCGCCTCGCGGGCGATGTGGATCAGGGTCGACTGCCAGCTGTCGCCGTCGTCCGCCGTCGAGGCGACGTAGATCTCGACCCCCGACTCGTAGAGCGCGAAGCGCGCGAGCGGCATGTAGTTCTCCCAGCAGATCAAGCCGCCGAGGCGGCCGAGCCCGGTCTCGATCGCGCGCAGGCCCTCGCCGTCGCCCTGGCCCCAAACGAGCCGCTCGTGGTTCGTCGGCACGAGCTTGCGGTGCTTCTGGGCCAGCCCCCCGTCGGGGGCGTGGTAGAGCAGCGTGTTGTAGAGCGTTCCGGGGCGCTCCGGGTCGCGCTCGGTGACGCCGGTGACGAGCCAGACCTCGTGCTCGCGAGCGATCTCGGCGAGTCGGTCTGCGGCCTCGCCCGGCAGCTCGAGCGACTCGCGGGCGAGCAAGGCGAAGGCCTCCTTCGCGCCCGGCTCCTCCCAGCCGGCGAGCGCACGCGCCCAGACGGAGGATGGATACGCCGGGATGAACGCTTCCGGAAAGACGAGTAGCTTCGCGCCGTTGCCGGCCGCCTCGGCGGCGAGGCCCGCGAGCTTCTCGATCGTGGCGTCTCGGTCCAGGATGACGGGCTCCGCCTGGACGCACGCAACGGTCACCGGGGAGCGCATCGCCATCCATTCTGCGCGATCGGTCCGCCCTCGCGTCAGCGTTTGGCCGGCGAACGCCAGAAAAACCGTGCCGAAAGTGTTCACTTGTCCTGCCGTGCCAGTTCGCGGGGACAGTCCTCGGCGAAGTGCGTTGCGCTCCCGCCGAGGTGACCCACGCTTAACAGAGGCGCAAAGCCCGGTTAACCGGGCTGCAACGAGCCGTCGTTATAACCCGACGGTGCGCTCGCGCAGGCAATTGCTTCCCATCGCCGCGCTCCTCGCCGCGGGTCTGTTCGGGGGCGCGATCTCACTGGCCGGCGCCTCGGCGCTCGGCGTCGGCGGCAAGACGACCACGGTTCGCCAGATCGAGCCCGCCTTCGCCGGCAACTCGCCGACGTCGTTCAACCCGGTCAAACCCGGCAAGGCGATGACGATCAACGAGATCTTCCGCCGGGACGCGCCCGGCGTCGTCCAGGTCACCTCGACGCAGGTGGTGCGGACGAATGATCCCTTCGACTTCGGCCTGCCCCAGACCGAGAAGCAAAAGGCGCTCGGCTCGGGCTTCGTGCTGGACAAGGCCGGCCACATCATCACGAACTACCACGTGATCGCGGGCGCGCAATCCGTCGAGGTCAGCTTCTCGAACAGCGACAACCTGAAAGCGCACATCGTCGGCTCCGACCCGTCGACCGACCTTGCCGTCCTGCAGGTCAATGCCCGCTCCCGCGCTCTGACCCCGCTGGGGTTCGGCAACTCGGATCGCGTGCGGGTCGGTGACTCGGTAGTCGCGATCGGTAATCCGCTCGGCTACGACCGCTCGGTCACGGCCGGGATCGTGAGCGCGGTGCAGCGCGCGATCAGCGCTCCGAACCAGTTCCCGATCGATCACGTGATCCAGACGGACGCCCCGATCAACCACGGCAACTCCGGCGGCCCGCTGATCGACTCGCGCGGCCAGGTGATCGGGGTCACCGCCCAGATCGCGACCGGCGATACCGGTAGTGGCAACATCGGCATCGGGTTCGCCATCCCGATCAACACCGTCCGCACGGTCGTTGCGCAGCTGATCAAGAAAGGCAAGGTCGAGCACGCCTTCCTCGGCATCACTGCGAAGCCGGTCACGGCCGAGATTGCCCGCCTGTTCAGACTCCCCTCGAAGAGCGGCGTGCTGGTTGCCTCCGTGCAGCCCGGCAGCGGTGCGGCTGCTGCCGGGCTTCGCGCGGGTACCGAAACCGCGGTCGTCTCCGGTGAGAGCTGGCCGATCGGCGGCGACCAGATCGTCTCGGCGGACGGCGTCCCGCTCACCTCGATCGATCAGCTCCGTGACCTGATCGCGGGGAAGCGCCCCGGCCAGTCCCTCTCGCTCGAGGTCTATCGCGACAACGAAAAGCTCACTCTCGACGTCAAGCTCGGACGGCAGCCATCCTCTCCCCGGTGACCGTCCCTGAAAGGCCCCTGACCCCTGGGGCCGCGCTCCCGCGCGAGTAGCCGTAGCCAGCACGGCTTGCGGGAGCGCTTACTGGAGGGCCCGATGCCTGCCCGGGCCCTCCAGTCTTTTCTGCGCAGCAGAAAAGACTGGAGTTAATTGGATCGCGCGCAGACCCTCGCCGCCTTCCGGCGGCGAGGCCTTCACGCACCGGGTCCCGCGCTGGGCTAGTAGTTAGGGACGGCTCGTTCGGCCGCGTGCGGAACGGCGTTTAGCCTTCGGCTCTTGATCGAGCAGCGTTTTGGCGAGAGCTCGCCGTTTTCCCTTGGGATCGAGGAGGAGGTCATGATCCTCGACGCCGAGACGCTCGCGCTGTCGCCGTCGGTCGGGCTGTTGATCGGCGAGTCGGAGAAGCTCGAGCTGCCCGGTCGGCTGAAGACGGAATTGTTTGCGTCGATCGTCGAG
>Ga0209155_1001460_pt1 | contig 11150 bp, 7 predicted proteins | sample GraSoiAngelo_122_FD_185879 | JGI IMG/M metagenome (GOLD analysis project Ga0209155, IMG submission 185879) | Grasslands soil microbial communities from the Angelo Coastal Reserve, California, USA - 14_0927_02_20cm (SPAdes) (version 2) | ecosystem: Environmental > Terrestrial > Soil > Grasslands ...
AAGCCAACGAGCGCGACGGCCATTGCCGTGAGTGCGAATGCGGCGCCCGGGACAAAGATGACCCAGCGCGTGGCCCACAGGATCTCGGTCGTCCGCGCGCTGGACAGCATCGCGCCCCACTCCGGTACGTCCGGCACGAGTGCAAAGTTCGGCGGGCCGATGCGGACGACCGACAGGGACTCCACGACGTCCAGCGACCGCACCGCACTGACGAGGACTCCAAGCACGCCGAGCTCTGCGACGAGGACCAAAGACGCCACCACCTGTTGACTGAAGTTCGTCGCGATCACCGGCAGGAGATGCGGGAGCTGGTGCCGCCAAAAGAGCCGCCACCGTGTCGCACCCATGGCTCGCGCGCCTTCGCTGAACGGCGCGCGGGTCAGCCGATCCACCTCCGCTCGGATCACGCGGTAAGGACCGGCCCATCCGATGACGAGGACGGCGCCGACGAGGATGGGGACGCTCGTGTACGTCCCGACGAAAGCCTTGACGAGCAACACGGCCACAAGGGTCGCGGGGATCGCCGCGGCAAAGTCCGCGACTGTTTCGGTGAGCAGACGCGTCGGCCGGGACCAGCTGCCAAGGGCGGCGACGAGAACACCGGCGACGACGCGGGCGAGGCCCGCGATAAGAACGATCGTCAGCGTCGCACGCCCGCCCGCCAAGACGAGGCTGAAGAGATCGCGCCCAAGCACATCCGAGCCGAACGGGAACACGATGCCCGGGTCATACGGACGGGGGTCGCGACCGTGCTCGACGACGAAGTAGATCGGTTCGTTCGGCGCGAGGCGCTCGCCGAAGAGGGCGACCACGACCAGCGCGAAGAAGGCGGCGATCCCCACGACGAGCCACGGATCGATCGAGCGGAGCCGGTGGCTCGGAGCGCGTCTCGCCGATTCGACCGGCATCTTGCCTAGATACCACACGGCCTGCGATGAAGTTCGCGCGGGCGATGTGAAAGCGGGCGGGCTACCAACCCGAGCCATCGTCGCCGGCCATAGCATCCCGCGGGTGGGGCCGACCCCTGTAGTCATCGCGGTCTGCGCGATGGTGATCGTCATCGGCGTGCGCGTGGCCGCGACGCATCCCCATCCGGCGGTGGCGCAAGGCGCCGCAGCGGCTTGATCGAGCTCAGCTGCGGCGAGGTTGTCCTCAGGATCGATGCAGCGGGCGGCGGCAGGATCGTGTCGTTGAGCGTGAGCGGTGTTGAGCGAATCCTTCCCAGGACGAAAGCACGCGCTGCGTCGCCTCCTCTCTATTGGGGGTGTTACCCGATGGTCCCGTGGGCTGGTCGTCTTGCGAATGGCCGCATCCCGACAAGCGACGGCGAGGTGCGTCTCGAACCCAACCTTCCGCCATCGGCGATCCACGGACTTGGTTTCGAGCTGCCATGGGACGTTCTCGAGGGGAGCCCCACGGAGATCACCATGGCGTGTGACATGCGCGGTCGGGGCTGGCCCTTCGGTGGCCGGGCCCGGCAGACCCTCCGGCTCAGCGCCACAGGCCTCGATCTCGAGCTCGAGGTCGGCCAGTACCTGCGGCCAGGACCCGCAGGCCTCGGCTGGCATCCGTGGTTCGCGCGGCCGCGAGCGGGTGACATGGTGGTGCGGCTCGATGCGCGCCAGGTGCTCGTGGTCGATGCGGACCTTGTGCCCACCGGCGAACTCCGGGGAGTCGCCGGAGAGGAGGACCTGCGTTCGGGACCGGCGCTCGGGGACCGCCGGCTCGATCACGTCTACGTCGGGGTCAAGGGTCCGGCGCTGGTCCGGTGGCCCGACCTGGAGTTACGCCTCGAGTTCGACGAAAGCCTGAATACCGTCGTGGTCCACACGCCGGCCGAGGGGATCTGCGTGGAGCCGCAGACGATGTGGCCGAACGCCCCGGTACTCGCCGCCCGCGGCGTGACCGGCACCGGTTTGCGCACGCTCGCGTCAGGCGAGACTCTTCGCGTCAGCGAACGATGGAGCTGGAGGGCGGCATGAGCAGCGACTTCTTCGCCGAGGTTCGTGAACGCGTCGGATACGGCGGGCCCGACTCTTCCGATCCGCTGGCCTACGCCGTCTACCAACCCGATCGCCTCGTGATGGGAAAGCGCATGGAGGATCAGCTTCGGATCGCGGTGTGTCTCTGGCACTCGTTCAACTGGCCGGGCTCCGATGTCTTCGGGGTCGGCACGTTCGATCGCCCGTGGCTCGCGCCCAGCGCGGATCCGAAGACCGCCGCGCAAGCGAAGCTCGATGCGGCGTTCGAGTTCATCGACAAGCTCGGCGTTCCGTTCTTCGCGTTCCACGATCGGGACGTCGCGCCCGAAGGCCGAACGTATGCCGAAACGCGTGCGAACCTCGATGCGAGCGTGGACCGGATCGAAAAGCACATGGCGCGAACGCGAGCGCGGCTTCTCTGGGGCACCGCGAACCTCTTCAGTCACCCGCGCTACGCGGCGGGCGCCGCGACGAATCCCGATCCCGCGGTGTTCGCGTACGCCGCCGCGCAGGTCAAGACGATGCTCGAGGTCACCCACCGACTAAAAGGAGCGAACTACGTGCTGTGGGGCGGGCGCGAAGGTTACGAAACGCTCCTCAACACCGATCTCGCGCGGGAAGAGGCACAGCTCGCGCGCTTCCTGTCGATGGTCGCGGAGCACAAGCACCGGATCGGGTTCTCCGGGGCGCTCCTCATCGAGCCGAAGCCGCAGGAGCCGACGAAGCACCAGTACGACTACGACGCCGCGACCGTCATGGGCTTCCTTCAGCGGCACGATCTTGCCAGCGAGTACCGCCTAAACCTCGAGGCCAACCATGCGACCCTCGCGGGTCACAGCTTTCACCACGAGGTCGCGAGCGCTATCGCGCTCGGCGGCTTCGGCAGCATCGACGTCAACCGCGGCGACTACCAGAATGGCTGGGACACGGACCAGTTCCCGAATTCGGTCGATGAGCTGGCGCTCGCAATCCACGAAATAATCGCCGCGGGCGGATTCACGTCCGGCGGGTTCAACTTCGACGCGAAGCTCCGGCGGCAGAGCGTGAGCCGAACGGACCTGTTCCATGCCCACATCGCCGGCATCGACACCCTCGCGCGGGCTCTGCTCGCGGCCGTCGACATGGTCGAGCACGACACGCTCGCCGCGCCCAGGAAAAAGCGCTACGCGGATTGGTCGAACGAGCTCGGTAAGGCGATCCTCTCGGGTTCGCAGACCCTCGCCGACCTTGAGCGTCGCGTCGCAGCCGGCGAGATCGAACCTTTACCCAGGTCCGGACAGCAGGAGCTTCTCGAGGGTTCGGTAAACCGGCGGATCTGGGCCGTCGACCGCTCGCGCGAGCCCGCGACCAAGCCCGCGCGCTGAGACCTCCGGGCTAGCCGTGTAGCTCGGCGAGCTCCTGCTGCGTGAGCTTCGTCGGCGGTTTGCCCAGGATGATCATCCCGAGGACTTCGTCGGTCGTCACGTCGTTCTTGTTCACGGTGCCGACGAGCCTGCCGTGGTACATGACGCTGATGCGCTCGGACAGGTCGAACACGTCGTGGATGTCGTGGCTCACGAGGAAGATCCCGATGCCCTCGCTCTTCAGCTGCTTGATGAGGTTGTGCACCTGCGCCGTTTCCGCCGGCCCGAGTGCGGCCGTCGGCTCATCCATGATCAAGGCGCGAGCGTTGAAGTGAATCGCACGAGCGATCGCGACCGCCTGGCGTTGGCCTCCGGAAAGGCGGAGGACCGGCGACTTGAAATTCTTGAAGTTTGGATTGAGTCGTCCGATGACCTTCCGCGTCGCCGACTCCATCGCCGCATCGTTGAGCGTGGCTCCTCCGGTCAGCTCGCGGCCGAGGAAGACGTTCGCCGGCGCATCGAGGTTGTCCGCAAGGGCCAGGGTCTGGTAGATCGTCTCGATGCCGAGCGCCTTCGCGTCGCGCGGGTTCCCGATCGCGACCGGCTGACCGTTGACCAGGATCTGCCCCGCGTCGGGAGGGCGTGCTCCCGAGAGCGTGCGCATGAGCGTGGTCTTTCCGGCGCCGTTACCGCCGACGACGCCGACCACCTCGCCGGGATGGAGATCGATGGTCACTCCGGCGACGGCGCGGACGCCGCCGAAGGCGACTTGGATGTTCCGCATCTCCACGATCGGAACGCGCTGCACCGGCTGGGTCGGCGTCTCGGTCGGAGTGATCATCAGGTCACGCGGCGGCGGAAGAGCGTGTCGAGGCCGACCGCCACAACGAGGACGACCCCAACGACGATGTCCTGGGTCGGCGAGTCGACGAGCAGAAGCACCATCCCTGAGCGTAGCGATTGCATCACGACGGCACCGAGGATGGCGCCGGGGACTGTCCCGATGCCGCCCGAGAACGACGTTCCCCCGATGACCGCGGCCGAGATGACATCGAGCTCGTTCTGGACACCAAGGTTCGTCACCGCGGCGTCGAGACGAGCGGTCTGCACCGCGGCGCTGACCGCGGCGAGGCTTCCCATGAGCGCGAAGGTGAGCATGATCGTCCGCCGCACGTTGATTCCGGCGAGGGCTGCCGCGTCGGGGTTGCCACCGATCGCGTACACGTACCTCCCGAAGCGCCGACGAGTGGCGAGGAACGTCACGACGAGCGTGACGATGAGCATGATCACGACCGGGAACGCGACGCCGGTCGGAATGCCGCCCTGCGGCACCGGGATCCCCTTCTCCGCCGCGACCAGCTCGGCCACGTTGATAGGGAGGGGATAGCTGTTGGCGACCCAGACGGTTCCGAGCACGACGCCGCACGTCACCGCGCCGACGAGGACCTCCGCCCACATCGGGCGCACCGGAAAGCCGTAGCGCCGGCGGCGGCGGCGCGCGGCGATCTGCAGAAGGACGATCGCCACGCAGATGACGGCGCCGAGACCCCAGCTCGGCCATTCGCCGAGCGCGCCGACACGCGTGCCCACTACGCCACCGCCGAGCATCTGAAAGGTCGTGTCGAGCGGGGCGATCGTCTGCCCCTGCGCGTATCGGAAGATCAGGCCCCGCCAGACGAGGAGGCCGCCGAGCGTGACGATGAACGAGGGGACACCGCCGAACGCGACGATGAAGCCCTGCAGTCCACCGAGCAACGCTCCGAGCGCGATGCCAACGACGAGCGCGACGATCCACGTGTAGGGCTTTTCGAATCCGAGCCCGAGGCTCTGCGGGATCCAGACGGCTTGGAGCATCGCCATCGTGTACCCGAGAAACCCGAGCATCGATCCGACCGACAGGTCGATATTGCGAGAGACGATGATCAAGACCATCCCGGTCGCCATGATCCCGATCGACGCGCTTTGCACCGACAGGTTCCAAAGATTCCGGGGACTGAGGAAGGTTCCGCCCGACAGCACGTCGAAGGCGATCCAGATCACGGCGAGCGCCCCGACCAGCCCAAGCATCCGCGTATCGACCTCGAGGGGACGCAACAGGCCGGCAACGGGTGCGAACACGGAGCGAAGCGCATCGGCGAACGAGCGGACCGGCGGGGCGGGTTGGCCCTGCGTGGTCGCCTCGCCGGGAACGGAAACTCCCATCAGCTCGCTGCTTCGACCTCCGTCATACGCGTGGGTAAAGAAGCGCCCCGCCCCGCGTGAGCGAGGGCGGGGCGCTTTTCGTCACGTGGGTCGCGAGCGCGTCAATTGCAGGCGGTGACTTTACCGGCCGGTACGCCTTGGCACAGATCGGCCTTGGTGATCCAGCCAGCGGTGAGCACGTCGTTCAAGTTGGCGGTCGTGATCGGGTTCGGCGTCAAGAGGATCGAGCTCAAGCTGTTGTTGCCTGGCGTCGTGAACTTGGCCGTCCCTGCGACCTTGCTCGGGTCGGCGTTCTTGCAGAGCTGGACCGCGGCGTCGCCGGCGGTCTTGCCGAGCAACCGCGCGTCCTTCCACACGTCGACCGTTTGCGTGCCGAGCGCGACGCGGTTCAGGGCGGCTTTGTCGCCGTCCTGGCCGGACACCGGCACCTTGCCCGCGAGGCCTTGCGCGGTAAGCGCGGCGATCACGCCACCGGCCATGCCGTCGTTCTCAGAGAGAACCGCATCGACCTTGTTCTGGTTCTGCGTGAGGATCTGCTCCATGTTGGTCTGCGCTTTCGCCGGGTCCCAGTTGTCGGTGTAGGTCTCGCCGACGATCTTGATGTCGCCTGACTTCACGGCGGCGCTGATGACCTGGTCGTAACCGCCACGGAGGAAGTCGGCGTTCGCGTCGGCCTTGTTGCCCTTGATGATCGCGTAGTTGCCCTTCGGCTTCGCCGCGAAGACGGCCTGCGCCTCGAGCTTGCCTACGAGAACGTTGTCGAACGTGATGTAGAGAGCCTTGGGGTCCTCGATGAGCCGGTCATACGCGATGACCGGGACGCCGTTCTGGATCGACTTCGCGACGGCCGGCTTGATGGCCGTTCCGTCCTGCGCGAGGATGATCAGAACTTTCGCGCCTTGCGAGATCAGGTTGTCGACGTTGCTGGCCTGAGTCTCCGCCGAGGATTTGGCGTCATTCGAGATGTACTTGCCGCCACCGGCTGAGATCGCGGCCTTGATCGCGGGCTCGTCCCACTTCGCCCACCGCTCTTCCTGATAGTTGTTCCACGACACTCCGACCGTGCAGGCCGCGGCGGTCGACGCTGTCGGAGAAGCTCCCCCGCCACCACCTCCACCGCACGCCGAGGCAAGCAACGTGAGCCCTGTCGCGAGCGCGGCTAACTGTCTACGCATTTGGATAGGTTTCTCCTTCCCCCTTGAGCGCGCGCCCGCGCGGAGCGCGGCGCGGGTGCCACGCTACCACCCCGGTCTAAGAGATTCGAGTGGTCAGACCGCGACGCGCGCGTCCGTTCGCGCGACCATCTGCCCATGAACGCTCGGCGCTTCGTCGTCACGGGCATCGTTCTTTTCGCCGTCATTGGCGTCGGGCTTCTGCCCGATGTGCGAAGCGCCCTCCCCGCCGGCCCGGGCCCAGCGGTGGCCCTGGGCGCCCCGTGGTACGTCGAAGAAACGGCGACGTCGGGCGTCGACCACGTGTACGGCGGCGGCTTCGAGTACGCCACAGGCGGCGGTGTCAGCGCGTTCGACTGCAACGGAGACGGAAAGCCTGATCTGTATATCGCGGGTGGGAGCGGCGCGGCGGCGCTCTATCGGAACGAAAGCCCGATCGGCGGTGCTCTCCGCTTCGCCAGGATGCGCGACGCCGCGACGGACCTCACGGGCGCGACCGGCGCCTACCCCATCGACATCGACGGTGACGGGACGACCGATCTCGTCGTGCTCCGAAACGGCGAGAACGTCCTTCTCCGCGGCCTCGGCGGCTGCCGCTTCGAGCGCGCGAACGAGCGCTGGGGATTCGACGGCGGCTCATCGATCACGACCGCCTTCAGCGCGATGTGGGAAGGATCTGCGGGCCTGCCCACGCTCGCCTTCGGGAGATACACCGATCCGGCAAGCAACGATCCGCACCATCTGTGCTTCGACAACGAGATCGTACGGCCGTCGCTGGCTCGCGCGACCTTCGGACCGCCTACGCCGCTTCGGCCCAGCTGGTGCGCTCTCTCGATGCTCTTCAGCGACTGGAGCCGCTCCGGCCGCATGGACCTTCGCATCAGCAACGACAAGCAGTACTACCTGCCGACCGACGGCGAGGAGCAGCTCTGGCGCATTTCGCCGGGGGCGCCGCCTTCGCTGTACACGGCGGACGACGGCTGGGTGAACCTCCAGGTGAACGGGATGGGGATCGCAAGCTACGACCTCAACGGCGACGGCTACCCCGAGATCTATCTCACGAGCCAGGCCGACAACCGGCTGCAGACGCTGGCCGCCGATCCCTCCCGGCCGACGTACCGCGACATCGCGCTCCGGCGGGGAACGAACAGTGCGCAGCCGTTCACCGGCGGCGACCTCCGCCCCTCGACCGCGTGGCACGACGAGTTCGCCGACGTGAACAACGACGGGCTGGTCGACCTTTTCGTCTCCAAGGGAAACGTTTCCGATCAGACCGACTACGCCCAGAAGGACCCGAGCGATCTTTTCCTCGGCCAGCAGGATGGAACGTTCCGCGAGGCCGCCGATGCCTCGGGCATCGTGACGTTCGACCGTGCGCGCGGAGCGGCCCTCGCCGACTTCAACCTCGACGGAATGCTCGATCTCGTCATGGCGAGCTACGGCACGCCGGTGCGCATCTGGCGCAACGTCGGCACCGGCGACGCGTCCCATCCACGCGCGATGGGCAACTGGATCGAGCTCAGCGTCGCACAGAGCGGACCGAACGCGAACGCGATCGGCGCCTGGGTCGAGGTGCGCGTCCTTGATCGCGTCGCGCGACGCGAGCTCACGATCGGTGGCGGCCACGCCGGCGGTCAGCTCGGCTGGATCCACTTCGGGCTGGGCGAGGCACAAGCGGCCGACGTTCGCGTGCTGTGGCCGGGGGGCGAGACCGGCCCGTGGCTCCGCGTGCCCGCGAACGAGTTCACGGTCGTCACAAGAGGGATCGCGGAGGCACGCCGATGGTCGCCGGCGGGAAGCTGACCTAGATTGCGGCTCAGATGAGCTCTCGCCCGATCGCTTCGCGCACGGGGGTCCGCGTCGGCGCCGCGGCCCTCGCGGCGGTCGTCCTTGTAACCGGCACGGTCCTCGCGGTGACGCGTCCGTGGGAACCACCCTCGGGTCCGCCGCCGTGTCCCCCGGCGGCGTATCAGGCAACGCAGTCGGTCGCCCGGCGCTGGGACGACGCGTTGCTCGATGCGATCCGACGAGCGCTGCCGAATCCGCCGGTGCACGCGCGCAACCTGTTCCATGTCTCGGTCGCGATGTGGGATGCGTGGGCAGCCTATGACCCGACCGCGATGGGCTACCTCTTCAAAGAAAAGCTGAACGTCGATCGATGCGACGTCGGTGCCGCTCGCAACGAGGCGATCAGCTACGCCGCCTACCGGGTTCTAACGGCGCGATTCATCAAGACCGTGGGCGCCGAACAGTCCCTGTCGGAGTTCGCTGATCTCATGGACACGCTGTCGTATCCGACTTCGCTGACGACGACGGACGGCGATACGCCCGCAGCGGTTGGCAACCGCATCGCGAAGACGGTCCTCGAGTACGGCCTCGCCGACGGGTCGAACGAAGCGAACGGGTATGCCGCGCCCAACTACAAACCGGTGAATCCGCCGCTCGTCGTGGCGCTCCCCGATATCAGGATCGTCGATCCGAACCGCTGGCAGCCGCTCCAGGTGGAATTTCTGTTGAGCCAGAACGGCGTCGTGTTGCCGAGCGGCGTGCAGACAGCGGTCGGCCCGCACTGGGGGCACGTCACCTCTTTCGCGATTCCCCCCGGTGGCGCGGAGGGCGTGCCGTTCGATCCCGGTCCACCGCCGCGGATCGGTGATCCGACGACCGATGCGCTCTACAAGACGCAGGCCCTCGAGGTCATCCGCGACAGCAGCCTGCTCGATGTTGCGAGCGACGCGACGGTCGACATCGGGCCCGGTGCCATCGGCGCGAACGCTCTTGGATCCAACGGCGGTCACGGGTACGCCAGCAATCCGGCGACCGGTAGGACCTACGCGCCGGACATCGTGCGTGCGAGCGACTTCTACCGGACGATCGCCGAGTTCTGGGCCGACGGCCCGAACTCGGAGACCCCGCCGGGTCATTGGAACGTCATCGCGAACACGGTCTCTGATGCGCTTGCGCCAAATCTGCGGATCGGCGGCCAGGGTCCGGTCGTCGATCGGCTCGAGTGGGACGTGAAGCTCTACCTCGCTCTGAACGGCGCGGTCCACGACGCGGCGATCGCGGCGTGGGGGCTCAAAGGCCGCTACGACGGCATCCGCCCGATCTCGATGATCCGGTACATGGCGAGCCTCGGTCAGTCGACCGATCCAGCTCTTGCCGCATACAACAAGGAGGGCTTGCCGCTCGTGCCCGGGCTCGTCGAGCTCATCACAAAGAACAAGACCGCGAACGGTGGGCCGATGGCCTCACTCAAAGGCAACGAGGGCAAGATCGCCGTGCGGGCGTGGCACCGGAATCTGAACTCCCCGGCGGGCGGGATCGTCGATTGGGTCCTAGGAACGACGTGGACGCCGTATCAGCTCCAGACCTTCGTGACCCCGTCCTTCCCCGGTTACATCTCGGGGCACAGCACGTTCAGTCGCGCCGCGGCCGAGGTCATGACCGGGATCACCGGCACCGAGTATTTTCCGGGCGGGCTTTCGGAGTGGACGGTCAAGGCGGGCTCGTTCCGGATCGACACGGGGCCGGGCGCGGACGTTTCACTCCGGTGGGCGACCTACTACGACGCGGCCGATCAGGCCGGACAATCGCGCCTCTTCGGCGGGATCCACGTGCAGGCCGATGACTTCACCGGCCGCATCCTGGGTTCGACCTGCGGCAAGGACGCATGGGCCCTCGCGCAGCGTTACTACACCGGGCGGTAACGCCACCCGATGCGACGGGTCTTCCTCGGCATCGACTGCGGCACGCAGTCCACAAAGGTGGTGCTGCGGGATCACGCGTCCGGCGAGATCGTTGCAGTCGGGCGCGCGCCGCACAAGCTTGTCGAGCGCGACGATGGAACGCGCGAACAAGACCCCGCCTGGTGGATCGATGCGCTCCGGGTCGCGGCGCGGGACGCGCTGCGCGGCGAGCACTTCGAGATCGGGGGTATCGGTGTTTCCGGGCAGCAGCACGGGCTGGTGTGCCTGGACCAGAACGATCGTCCGGTCCGAGCGGCGAAGCTCTGGAACGATACGACGACCGCCCTGCAGTGCGACGAGCTCATGCGAAAGCTCGGTGGGCCCAGCCGCGTACTGCAGCTGATCGGCAATCTCATCCTCCCGGGTTACACCGCGCCGAAGATCGCGTGGCTCATCGCGCACGATCCGGACGCGTACGCGCGTACGGCGCGAATGTGTCTGCCGCACGACTACCTGAATCTCTGGCTGACCGGGCAGTTCGTCACCGAGCCCGGCGATGCCTCGGGCACCGCGTACTTCGACGTCCGCACGCGCCGGTACAGCGACGAGGTCCTCGCCGCGATCGATGAGCGACGCGATTGGAAGCGCACGCTCCCACCGGTCGCGCCGTCGATCAGCGTTGTGGGGACGCTCCGTCGCGAGGCTGCCAACGCGCTCGGGCTCGACGAGGGCATTCCCGTGGGCGCGGGCGGCGGCGACAAC
>Ga0209155_1001465_pt1 | contig 11138 bp, 12 predicted proteins | sample GraSoiAngelo_122_FD_185879 | JGI IMG/M metagenome (GOLD analysis project Ga0209155, IMG submission 185879) | Grasslands soil microbial communities from the Angelo Coastal Reserve, California, USA - 14_0927_02_20cm (SPAdes) (version 2) | ecosystem: Environmental > Terrestrial > Soil > Grasslands ...
CACACCGACATCCCCCTTGTGGCCCGCGCCCGTGAGGCGGGCGTGATGGCCTACCTCCTGAAGCCGCTGCGCCCGGCCGAGCTCGGTCCGGCGCTCGACCTCGCGATCGCGCGCTTCGCCGAGAACCGTCAGCTGCGCCAGACGCTCGAGGGGCGCAAGTACATCGAGCGGGCGAAGGGCGCGCTGATGGCGCGCTTCGGGCTCACGGAAGAGGAGGCCTTCCGGCGCCTCCGCCGGGCGGCGATGGACAGCCGAAAGCCCATGGTCGACATCGCCAAGGCGCTGCTCGTCTCGGAGTCACTCGCTCACGATCTGCCTACGCGTTAGGCAGATCCCGCCCGCCGAGCGCTCTAAGACCGCGGAAAGGTAGCCGCGGGAATTCGGTACGACCCTTGCTCTGGAATGCCGGCGGCCGCGGTCAGAGACGCCCGTGGACGACGCGCCAGCGATGTCGCGATCGAGACCAAACCAGCTGAAAGGAGACGGTATGGCAGAGTTCTCACGTCGCGAGTTCCTGAAGGGCTCGCTCGTCGCAGGGACAGCGCTCGGCGCGGGTCTCTCATTCCCCGGTGTGCCGAGGGCGCAGGAGACGGTCAAGATCGGCGTCCTGCACTCGCTCTCCGGCACGATGGCCATCAGCGAGGTGTCGCTGCGGGACGTCGTGCTCATGGCCGTCGAGGAGATCAACGCCAAGGGCGGTGTGCTGGGCAAGAAGATCTCGCCCGTCGTCGTCGATCCCGCGTCGAACTGGGACCTCTTCGCGGAGAAGGCCAAGCAGCTCCTTCTTCAAGATAGGGTGGCCGTCGTCTTCGGCTGCTGGACGTCGGTCAGCCGGAAGTCCGTGCTGCCCGTCTTCGAGAACAACAACGGCCTGCTCTTCTACCCGGTGCAGTACGAGGGCGAGGAGTGCTCGAAGAACGTCTTCTACACCGGCGCCACGCCCAATCAGCAGCTCATTCCCGGCGCCGAGTATCTGATGTCGAAAGAGGGCGGCGGCTACAAGAAGTTCTACCTGCTCGGAACGGACTACGTCTTCCCGCGCACGGCGAACAAGATCCTCCGCGCCTTCCTGCTCGCCAAGGGCGTGGCCGCTGACAGCATCGCCGAGGAGTACACGCCCTTCAACCACCAGGACTACCAGACGATCGTCGGCAAGATCAAACGCTTCTCGTCCGGCGGCGGCGCCTGCGTGCTCTCGACGATCAACGGCGACAGCAACGTGCCCTTCTACAAGGAGTTCGCCAACCAGGGCCTGCGTTCGGAGAACGCGCCCATCATGGCGTACAGCGTGGCCGAGGACGAGCTCCGCGGCATGGACACCTCGGCCCTCGTCGGCCACCTCGCCGCCTGGAATTACTTCCAGTCGGTCGAGAGCGAGAACAACCGGAAGTTCGTCCAGGCCTTCAAGGCCTTTGCAAAGAAGAGCAACCTTCCCGGCGGCGACAAGCGCGTCACCGATGACCCGATGGAGGCCGCCTATTTCGGCGTCTACATCTGGAAGCAGGCCGTCGAGAAGGCCAAGAGCTTCGACGTCGACGCCGTGCGCAAGGCCGTGTACGGCCAGATGTTCGCGGCGCCGAGCGGCACGATCAAGATGCACGAGTACAACCACCACACGTACCGGCCGGTCCTCATCGGCGAGATCTTGAAGGACGGCCAGTTCAAGATCGTCACCCGCACCAAGGGTCTCGTCGAGCCGGAGCCGTGGAGCAAGTACACGAGCCCGGACAAGGGCTGCGACTGGGTCAAGCACCAGGGTACCTATCAGAAGAAGGCGTGAGATACCGTCTCGTCGTCCTCCTTTCAATGGTCACGTGGCTCGCCGCGGGAGCGGCGGGCCACGCGGCTCTGCTCCCCGCGTCGCCGGAGATCACCGGCGCGCTCACCGACCTCACAGGTGAAAACGCCGACAAGCGCGAGGCCGCCGTCACCGTCCTCGGAAAGACTCGCGATCCGAAGTGGCTCCAGTTCCTGAGCGCGCTCCGCGAGGGCAGCGTCTACGCGCGCACGCGCGCCGGCAAGACCGAGGTCGTCGTCGGCGGCGCCAAGGCCACCCGCGGCGACCAGGACGTCATCGACATCGCCTCCGCCTACGACCGGGGACCGCTCGGCACGGTGCCCCTGGCGGAGCTGAAGGAAGTCCCAGCCGACCGGCGCCTCCGCCTCGTCATCAAGCCGTTCCTCGACGCCGACGAGACGCGGACCCAGCTCGCGGACCCCGACCCGGCCGTCCGTCGCGGCGCCGCGGTGAAGCTTGGTAACCAAGCCGAGGCGGGGGCCGCCCCGGTCGTGGAGGCGGCGCTCGAGCGGGAAGCCGACCGCTGGGTCCGCCACGCGCTTCGGGAGGCGCTCGCCCTGATCCGCCTGGCCAACGGCAACCCGGCGCAGCGCGCCGACGCGGCGCGGACGCTCGGCGAGCTCCACTCGGAGAGCGCCCGGCCCGCGCTCGAGCGGCTCGTCGCGGACACGGGCGCCTCGCCGGCCGCGCGCGAGGCCGCGGGGCAGGCCATCCGTCGGATCGACCGCTGGGGCCTCCTCACGCGCACCGTCGAGACGCTCTTCCAGGGCGCGTCGCTCGCCTCCATCCTCCTGCTGATGGCGCTCGGCCTCGCGGTCGTCTTCGGCCTCATGGGTGTGATCAACATGGCGCACGGGGAGCTGATGGCGCTCGGCGCCTACGCGACGTTCGTGGTGCAAAACTGGTTCCGCGCGGCGTGGCCGGAGCGCGTCGACCTCTACTTCGTCGTCGCACTGCCCGTCGCGTTCCTCGTGGCCGCGGCGGTCGGGCTCGTCCTCGAGCGCGGCGTCATCCGGCTCCTCTACGGGCGACCGCTCGAGACGCTGCTGCTCACGTGGGGCGCGTCGCTGATCATCCAGCAGGGGCTACGCCTGTGGTTCGGCGCGGCGAACGTGGACGTGAGCGCGCCCCGGTGGCTCTCGGGCGGCGTGCCCGTCATGGTCGGCCTGACGCTCCCGTACAACCGGGTCTTCATCATCGGACTGGCGACCGTGTCGGTCGGCGCGATGTACTGGCTCCTCTTCAGGACGAGCGCGGGCCTTCGGATCCGCGCGGTCACGCAGAACCGCGCGATGAGCTCGTGCCTCGGTGTCCGCGCCGGGCTGGTGGACGCGACGACCTTCGCGTTCGGCGCCGGCCTCGCCGGCCTCGCTGGGTGCGCCCTCACGCAGATCGGCAACGTCGGCCCTTCGCTCGGGCAGAACTACATCGTGGACTCGTTCATGGTCGTCGTCACCGGCGGCGTCGGCAAGCTCGCGGGCACGATCCTCGCCGCGGCGGGGCTCGGCGGGCTCACCAAGGGAATCGAGCCCGCGCTCGGCGCGGTGTTCGGCAAGGTCGCGATGCTCGTCGCCGTCATCTTGTTTCTCCAGCGGCGACCCGCCGGACTGTTCGCGACGCGGGGACGGAATGCCGAGGCGTGAGGCGCTTGCGGTCGGGCTCGCCGCGGTCCTCCTGGTGGTCGTCCTACCCGTGTGTAACGCGCTGCCGGCCGGCTCGCCGCTCGCGCTATCGAACTTCACGCTGAACCTTTTCGGCAAGTTCCTGACCTACGCGATCCTGGCCCTCGGGCTCGACCTCCTCTGGGGCTACGCCGGGGTCCTCTCGCTCGGCCACGGCGTCTTCTTCGGCCTCGGGGCGTACGCGATGGGCATGCATCTCATGCTCGAGATCGGCGCGAAGAGCGTCTACCAGAGTTCGTTGCCCGACTTCATGGTGTGGAACCAGGTCACCGCCCTGCCGCTCTTCTGGAAGCCCTTCCAGAGCAGCGTGTTCACTCTCGGGGCGGTCGTGCTCGTGCCCGCGCTCTTCGGGCTCGCCTTCGGCTACCTGGCGTTCCGCAGCCGGATCCGCGGCGTGTACTTCTCGATCATCACCCAGGCGCTGGCGCTCAGCGCCTGGCTGGTGTTCAACCGGAACGAGATGAACCTCGGCGGCACCAACGGCCTCGCCGACTTCAAAACGATCTTCGGCTTCCCGCTGAACCGGCCCGGCACCCAGCGCGCGCTGTACGTGGTCACCGCGCTCGCGCTCGTCGCCGCGTACCTGGTCTGCCGGTGGATCACGCTGACGCGCGCCGGCAAGGTGCTCGTCGCCATCCGCGACAGCGAGACGCGCGTCCTCTTCTCGGGGTACTCGCCGGCGGCGTACAAGCTCTTCGTCTTCGTCGTCTCGGCGGTGCTCGCCGGCGTCGCCGGGGCGCTCTACGCGCCCCAGGTGGGCATCATCACGCCGGCGAAGATCGGGGTGCTGCCGTCGATCGAGATGGTCGTGTGGGTCGCCGCAGGCGGGCGCGGCACGCTCTACGGGGCCATCGTCGGCGCCTTCGGCGTCAACTGGATCCAGAGCTGGCTCACGACCAGCTACCCGGATCTCTGGCTCCTCTTCCTCGGCGGACTCTTCATGGGCGCCGTCCTGTTCTTCCCGGACGGGATCGTCGGCGCCCTGGGTCGCCTCGCCGCGCGTGCGCGCCGCCTCGTGGGCCAGCCGACCGCCGAACCGAAGCAAGGCACCGCGATCGACCACTGCGCTCCGATGAATAGCAAATGACCACCGCCACGCGCAGCATCATCTATCTCGAGGACGTCACGGTGGACTACGACGGCTTCAAGGCGCTGAGCCACCTGAACTTCTTCATGGATCGTCGCGAGCTGCGCGTCGTGATCGGCCCCAACGGCGCCGGGAAGACGACGCTCCTCGACGTCGTCTCCGGGCGGGTGAAGCCGGAGAGCGGCCGCGTGATCTTCGGCCACAACACCGACCTCCTGCCGCTGCGCGAAAACGATATCGCCCAGCTCGGCGTCGGGCGGAAGTTCCAGACGCCGTCCGTGTTCGTGAACCTCACCGTCTGGGACAACGTCGAGCTGTCGCTCCGGCGGGCGTCGAAGGGCGTCTTCGCCGCGCTCCAGCGGCGTGATACCGGCGAGGCGCGCGAGCGGATCGCGCGGACGCTCGAGACCATGAAGCTCGCGGGCAAGGCCGGCGCCCCGGCCGGCGCGCTCTCGCACGGCGAGAAGCAGTGGCTCGAGATCGGGATGGTCATCGCCCAAGACCCCGAGCTCCTCCTCGTGGACGAGCCGGTGGCCGGCATGACCGACGAGGAGACGGCGCGCACCGGCGCGCTGCTCGAGGAGATCGCCGCGGACCGGTCGGTCCTCGTCATCGAGCACGACATGGAGTTCGTCCGGCGGCTCGCGAGGCGAGTGACCGTGCTCCACCAGGGGATGGTCCTCTGCGAGGGGCCGGTGGAGCAGGTGCAGAGCGACCCGCGGGTCCTCGAGGTCTACATCGGGCGGCGGCGTGAGGGGGCCGATGCTGTCCGTTAGTCGGCTCGACGTCGCCTACGGGCAGTCGCAGATCCTCTGGGACGTCGACCTCGACGTCGGCGCCGGCGAGCTCGTCTGTCTCATGGGGCGTAACGGCGTCGGCAAGACCACGCTGCTCAAGACCGCGATGGGGCTCCTGCCGGCGCGTCGCGGGCGCGTCAGCTTCGACGGGACCGAGATCACCGGCTGGTCGCCCGACCGCCGGGCCCGCGCGGGGATCGGCTACGTCCCGCAGGGGCGCGAGATCTTTCCCCGCCTCACGGTCGAGGAGAATCTGCGGATGGCGGTTCTCGGCACGGGCCGCGCCGCCGCGCTCGACGAGCCGCTCGAGCTGTTCCCGGCCCTCGCGCCGCTGCTCGGGCGCCAGGGGGGCGTGCTCTCGGGCGGCGAGCAACAGATGCTCGCGATCGGACGTGCGCTCCTGACCAAGCCGAAGCTCCTCATGCTCGATGAGCCCACCGAGGGCATCCAGCCGTCGATCATCCTCGAGATCGAGGAGGCCCTGCGGCGGATCAAGCGCGAGCTCGGGCTGGCGATCCTGTTGGTCGAGCAGTACCTTGACTTCGCCGAGCGTCTCGCCGACAAGTACGTGATCATGGCCAAGGGCGCCGTCGTCGCCTCGGGTGCGGCGAGGGATCTGAGAGTCGAGACGGTCAGGCGGCACTTGGCGGTCTGACACCATTCGCCTGGAGGTCCGACGATGCACCTCACCCCCCGGGAGCAGGAGAAGCTCCTGATCTTCACGGCCGCCGAGCTGGCGCGCCGTCGCCGCGGACGCGGTCTCCGGCTGAACCACCCCGAGGCGCTCGCGCTGATCACCGCGGAGATCCTCGAGGGCATCCGCGACGGCCGGACGGTCGCCGAGCTCATGGAGGCCGGCGTCTCGATCCTCAGCCGCGACGACGTGATGGAGGGCGTGCCCGAGATGATCGACGAGGTGCAGGTGGAGGGCACGTTTCCCGACGGCAGCAAGCTCGTCACGATCCACCAGCCGATCCGCTGAGCCCGGCATGGACGTCGTCATCGAGCGTCTCGGCCCCGACGCCGTCGTCCGCCTGGCGCGCCCACTCGCCGAGCTCCTCGAGGACGCCGTGGACAGCGGAGCGTCGATCGGGTTCCTGCCGCCGCTGGCCTCCGGCGAGGCGGACGCGTACTGGAGGACCGTGCTCCCCGCCCTGCGCGACGGCTCGCGCGTGCTCGTGGTCGCGCGGGGCGCCGGCGGCGAGCTCCTGGGCACGGCCCAGCTCGACCTCTGCGCGCGGCCGAATGGGCGTCACCGCGCCGAGGTCGTCAAGGTCATCGTGCACACGAAGGCCCGACGCCGGGGGATCGGTCGCGCGCTCATGCTGGCGCTCGAGGACGAGGCGCGCCGCCAGGGCCGCGGCACCCTCGTGCTCGACACGCGCCGAGGCGATCCCGCCGAGCGACTCTACGCGGGTGTGGGCTACACTCTGGCCGGCGTGATCCCCGCCTACGCGCGGAGCGCCGGCGGCGCGCTCGAGCCGAGCGCCTTCTACTACAAGCTCCTGGAGGGAGGCACGACGTGATTCCCGGCGAGTACCTGCTGGCAGACGGCGAGATCGTGGCGAACGCGGGGCGCAGGACGGTCGAGGTGACCGTGGCGAACACGGGCGACCGGCCGATCCAGATCGGCTCCCACTTCCACTTCTTCGAGGTGAATCGGGCCCTGCGCTTCGAGCGCGCCCTGGCGTTCGGCATGCGCTTGAACGTGCCCGCGGGCACCGCGGTCCGCTTCGAGCCCGGCGACGAGAAGCGCGTCACGCTCGTCGAGCTCGCCGGCGCGCGGACGGTCTTCGGCCTGAACGCGCTCACGGAGGGCGGCGACCGCGAGCGGGCCCTCGCCCGGCTCGCCACGTGGCTCCGGCCGTGACGGTGCGGAGTGCCTTGCCATGAGCCTGCGCCTGACGCGGCGGCAATACGCTGACCTCTACGGCCCCACGACCGGCGACCGGGTGCGGCTCGCCGACACCGAGCTCTTCATCCGCATCGAGCGCGACCTGACCACGGCCGGCGAGGAGGCGAAGTTCGGCGGCGGCAAGGTGCTCCGCGACGGGATGGGCCAGGCGGCGCGCGCGACGCGCGCCGACCAGACGCTCGACCTGGTGATCACCAACGCGGTCGTCGTGGACCACTGGGGCATCGTCAAGGCGGACCTCGGCGTGCGCGACGGGCGCATCGTCGGCGTGGGCAAGGCCGGCAACCCCGACCTCATGGCGGGCGTGTCGCCCGGGATGGTGGTCGGCGCCGGCACGGAGGTGATCGCGGCCGAGGGGAGGATCGTCACGGCCGGCGGCCTCGACGCGCACGTCCACTTCATCTGCCCGCAGCTCGTCACGGAGGCGATCAGCGCGGGGCTGACGACACTGGTCGGCGGCGGCACAGGCCCCGCGACGGGCACCAACGCGACCACGTGCACGCCCGGCGAGTGGAACATCCACCGGATGCTCGAGGCGGCCGAGGCGTTCCCGGTGAACCTCGGGTTTCTCGGCAAGGGCAACGCCTCCGCGCCCGATCCCCTGCGCGAGCAGATCGCGGCGGGCGCGATCGGGCTCAAGCTCCACGAGGACTGGGGCACGACGCCGGCGGCGATCGACTGCGCCCTCACGGTCGCCGACGAGCATGACGTCCAGGTCGCGATCCATACCGACACGCTCAACGAGGCGGGCTTCGTCGAGGACTCGATCCGCGCCTTCAAGGGGCGGACGATCCACACCTACCACACCGAGGGCGCGGGCGGCGGCCACGCGCCCGACATCATTCGGGTGTGCGGGGAGCCCAACTGCCTGCCGTCCTCCACGAACCCGACGATGCCGTTCACCGTGAACACGATGGCCGAGCACCTCGACATGCTGATGGTCTGCCATCACCTCAACCCGAGGATCCCGGAAGACCTCGCGTTCGCGGAGTCGCGCATCCGCGCCGAGACCATCGCGGCCGAGGACGTGCTCCACGACCTGGGCGCGATCAGCATGATGTCGTCCGACTCGCAGGCGATGGGGCGGATCGGGGAGGTCATCATCCGCACCTGGCAGACCGCCGACAAGATGAAGCGCCAGCGCGGGCCGCTCGCCGGCGAGCGGCCCGGCGACGACAACCTGCGCGTCAAGCGCTACGTCGCCAAGTACACGATCAACCCGGCGATCGCTCACGGCCTCAGCGCCCACGTCGGCTCGCTCGAGGTCGGAAAGCTCGCCGACCTCGTCCTCTGGCGCCCGGCGTTCTTCGGCGTGAAGCCCGAGCTCGTGGTGAAGGGCGGGATGCTCGCGTGGGCGGCGATGGGCGACCCGAACGCGTCGATCCCGACGCCCCAGCCCGTGCTCTATCGGCCGATGTTCGGCGCCTACGGCCGGGCGCCCGGCGCGACGGCGCTCACGTTCGTCTCGCGGGCCGCGCTCGCGGACGGCGTCCCGGCCCGGCTGGGGCTCGCGCGCCGGGCGGTGGCGGTGGGGCGGTGCCGAACCATCGGCAAGCGCGACATGGTCCACAACGCGGCCCTGCCCCGCATCGAGGTGGACCCGGAGACCTATGAGGTGCGCGCCGACGGCGAGCGGCTCACGTGCGAGCCGGCGCGCGTGCTGCCGATGGCCCAGCGGTATTTCCTGTTCTAGACGATGGCGGAGCCGGTGGTCGTCGTCACGCACCCGCACGTTCACCTGCACGACGCCGATCTCTCGCGCCTCGAGCGCGACGCCCTCGTGCTCACGGCCGAGGAGCGCCGCTGGGGGCGCCGTCGCGTGACGACGCAGGCCGGCCGCACGCTCGCCCTGGCGCTCCCGACCGGGAGCGTGCTCACGCCGGGCGACATCCTGCACGTTGGCCCCGGCTGGTACGTCGTCATCGAGGCGGCGCGCGAGCCGGTGCTCGCCGTGACACCGCGCTCGCGCGAGGAGGCGCTCCGCATCGCCTTCGAGGTCGGCAACCGCCATTTCACGCTCGCGATCGACGGCGAGCGGCTGCTCGTCCCCGACGACCCGGCGATGGACCAGCTCCTCGGGAGGCTCGGCGCCGCCTTCGAGCGCGTGCAGAGCGTCTTCGTGCCCGTCGGCGCGGGGCATCGCCATGACGCCTGACGCGGCGTTCCTCGCCCTCCTCCAGTTCGCCGACGGGCTCTTCCCCGCGGGGGGGTTCGCGCATTCCTTCGGCCTCGAGACGTACGCGCAGGAGGGGCGCGTGCGCGAGCGCGCGGGCCTCGAGGCCTTCGTCCGGGCCCACCTCGAGGGCAGTGCCGGCCCGTGCGACGCCGTCGCGGTCGCCCACGCGGCGCGCCGCGCGGCCGCGGGCGAGGTCCCGGCGCTGGTCCTCGTCGACGAGCGGCTCGACGCGATGAAGTGCGTGCCCGAGTTCCGCGCGGCGAGCCGGCAGATGGGGCGCCAGACGTTGCGCGTCGCCGCGTGCCTGGGTGAGGATCCGATCGTGGGCGAGCTCAGGCACCTCGTGGAGGACGGGCGGGCACCCGGCCACCACGCCGTGGCGCTCGGGACCGCACTCGGGCGCGCGGGCGCGGACGCCGAGCGGGCGGCGGCGGTCTATCTCTATTCCACCGCGGCGCTGCTGGTGGGCGCCGGGCTCCGGCTGATCGCGCTCGGCCAGCTGGACGGCCAGCGCGTGCTCGCGGCCGTCCGGCCCCTCGTGGCCCGACTCGCAGGCGACGCGGCCGTCGCACGCGTCGAGGACATGTGGAGCTTCACCCCCGGTCTCGAGCTCGCGGGCCTCCGCCACGCGGCGCTCGACAGGAGGCTATTCAGGTCATGAGCGCGACCCCGCGCATTCCGCGGCCCCTCAAGATCGGCGTCGGCGGCCCCGTCGGCTCCGGCAAGACCGCGCTCACCGAGGCGCTCTGCCGCCACCTCCGCGAGCGTCTCGACATGGCGGTGATCACCAACGACATCTACACGAAGGAGGACGCCGAGTTCCTCGTCCGGCGAGGCGCCCTGCCGGCCGAGCGCGTCGTCGGCGTGGAGACGGGCGGGTGCCCGCACACGGCGATCCGCGAAGACGCCTCGGTGAACCTGGAAGCCGCCCACGCGCTGATGCGGGCGTTCCCGGATCTCGAGCTGCTCCTGATCGAGAGCGGCGGCGACAATCTGGCTGCGACCTTCAGCCCGGAGCTCGTCGACGCGACGATCTACGTGATCGACGTTGCCGAGGGCGACAAGATCCCGCGCAAGGGCGGGCCGGGGATCACGCGCTCCGACCTGCTCGTGATCAACAAGATCGACCTCGCGCCCCACGTCGGCGCTGACCTCGCCGTGATGGAGCGCGACACGCGACGGATGCGGGGCGAGCGGCCCTTCGTGTTCACCAACCTCCGGACGGGCGAGGGGGTCCCGGCGCTCCTCGCCTGGATCCGCGAGGAGCTTCTCCTCGAGCCCCGGCGTGCGCGCTGAGCCGGCGCGCCCGCCCGGGCCCGCGGCGCCTCCGCTCGAGGACGGCCGGCGCATCGGTCGCGACGGCACGCTTCGGCTCGGGTTCGAGCGCCGCGGCGTCGCCACGGTCCTCGAGCGCGTCGGCTACACGCTGCCGCTCCAGGTCATGGCGCCGGTCGCGCTCGAGGACCCCGCCGCCAAATACATCGTAGAGCTTGAGGTCGTCCATATGCACATAGCCGATGTGGCAGCCGCACGTGGCGTTGGTGCAGGGACGCTCTTGCAGCGCCGTCGCGAAATCAGGGTCGTAGATGTTACCGATCGGGGTCTTGATGAAGTGGCAGCGCCGCATCGTGCCGTCGCCGTCGACCGAGATCACCGTGTGGCCGGCCCGGCACGCGCGCCCCA
>Ga0209155_1001466_pt1 | contig 11135 bp, 10 predicted proteins | sample GraSoiAngelo_122_FD_185879 | JGI IMG/M metagenome (GOLD analysis project Ga0209155, IMG submission 185879) | Grasslands soil microbial communities from the Angelo Coastal Reserve, California, USA - 14_0927_02_20cm (SPAdes) (version 2) | ecosystem: Environmental > Terrestrial > Soil > Grasslands ...
CGAGTCCGATGACCGGTTCGAAGATGGGGACGTCGAAGGGCGTCCGATTTTTCGGGTCGAACGTCTCCCAACGGGTCCCGAGGAAGACCGCTTCGGCCCTTGCGATCCGAACGATCTCGCCCAGGTTCCCGTCCGCGGGAAGGCCCAGGACCTTGAGACGAACGTCCCATTTTCGGAGCGGCTCGACGAAGCGCTCGCCATCCGACGAGGCCACCGCGATCCGGCAACCGCGCTTCATCCCCATCCAAGCAGCAACCATGCCCGCCTCGTCCCGGACCACCGCGAGGGCGCGACCCTGGCTGCCGAGCGGGAGACCCCCTGGACCGGCCCAGATCTCCCGGAACACGAACGCACGGTTGTGGCGGACCTCGACGTGGATCTCGACGTCGGGATGGGTGAGATTCACTCGCACGGCCGGATGGGCCGCGCGGATTTCCTCCCCGAGTTCGCGGCCGAGGTCCTGACTCGTGAACGGGTGGGTTCCCACCCGCCGGGATCGGAGGGCGAACGACTGACCCGGAGACAACGCACGGAAAGCCTCCGAGAGCACGGTCTTTCGGAGGGAGTCTAAGTCCGCGTGGGCCTCGGTGGCGGGGCTGATCGATACGACCCCAAAGACCCGTCCGAGGATCGTGCGTGCCTTCGCGACGTCGTCCACGTGGACGTACACCCGGGCCTCGTCGGCCTCGGTAATGCATTCGACGCCTTCTGAGGCGAACAGATCCTGGATGTTCGCGACGAGGCGGTCTCGGAGCTGCCGGCGCACGAATCGGCTCTTCAGGGCCAGCTCGCCGAAACGAACCAGGAGGACCACGATTCACGGACCGTCCGTGGACCCATATTTTCGGGGTAGTAATTAATACGGCCCAGGCTTTCGTACGGCGTGGACGTCCTCGTCCTGCTGCTTCAGGTCGTCCTCATTTTCGTCGTCGCGTTCATCTATTCGAATCTGGGCCTCGGCGGCGGTCTCCTCTTCGTGCCGATCCTCCTCTCGACCGGAGTCTCGTCCAAGGACCTCGCGGTGCCGATCTCGCTCACGTTGACGATGGCGACGGCCGCCTCGTCCGTGATCAACCACCATCGCCGCGGCCTCGTCGATTTCCGCCTCGGAAGTCTCCTCGTCGCAGGCGCCTTGCTGGGGGCCGTGGTCGGGACGTTCTTCACGTTGGTCGTCTTGGATGAAAGGACTTTCAAGGCTTTCTTCGCCGCGGTGCTCCTCCTGTTCGGCGTCTACATGGTGCTCGATTGGGTCCGGAACCAACGTTCCGTCGACGAGGACAACGACGCGTTGTTGACCCGTCCTCGTGTCGTCGGGACCGCGGCGTCCACGGCCGGATCCGGGTTTCTCTCCGGTGCCATGGGCATCGGGGGAGGCCTCCTGAACGTCCCGCTCCTCGTGTACGTTCTGGGGCGGAAGACCCGGAAGGCGATCGGGACGTCCTCGTTGCTCATCATCCCGACCGCCGCGGTCGGCTTCGCCGCGTATGTTGCGGGCCTCGCGCTTCGACCTACGGGTTTCACCTGGCCGGAAGCGTATGTCCTCATTCCCATCCTGATGCCGGTCGTGTTTGTCGGGGCCTTCATCGGCTCTCGATGGGGCCTCGCGACACTCAAGACCCGATCCGTTGCGTTGATTTTCATCGTCGTCTTGTTCATCGCGGCGGCCAAGCTGGTCTACGACCTCCTGTGACCACCTCGGATCGAACCCGAACGAGGTTCGGATCAGCGGCGGGGGCGGAGGCCCCGCCTCCGACTGGCCCACTCCTGCGTCTTCGTGAACGCCAATTGATCTACGACGATGCCGATGACGAGGATTACGAGCATCACGCCCATGACCCCGGCGATGTCTGGAACGGAAGCGGAGGCATTCAGCAGAAAACCGAGCCCGACCGTGGCGAAGATGATCTCCGCACCGATCAGCGACCGCCACGCGAAAGACCATCCGACTTTGGCCGCGGAGATCAGATGCGGGAGGGCGGCCGGGACGGTCACCCGGAGGATCAGGTCCATGCCGTCGGAACCCATGTTGCGCGCCGCCTGAAGGTACACCGGAGGCACGGTCCGCAGTGCGTCTGCGAAGGAGATGCTGACCCCGAAGACGGAACCGATGATTGTGACGAAGAGGAGGGTGGTCTCCGAGAACCCGAACCAGATCAGGCTGAGCGGGACCCACGCGATGGACGGGAAGATCTGCAGTCCGAGGATGTACGGTTGGATCCCCTTCCCGAAGGTGGTGAACCGCACCATGAGGAAGGCGAGCAGGGCGCCCAGCACAAGCGAAATGAGGAAGCCCACCGCGAGTCTGCGAAGCGTGGCGACGATTGCCCGGACGAGCCGGGTACTGTTCCAGAAGTCGACGAGGGCGCGAGCGACCTGGGAGGGACCCGGGAACAAGAACCCCCAGACCCCGGATCGGAAGATTAGCTCCCAGATCGCGATGGCGGAAATCGCGATCGCGACCATCGGGATGAGGTGCCGGAACTCCCAAGCAAGGCTCCGCTCGCGGCGGCGCTTCACAGCTGCATCTTGGGCTGGTTGCTCGACCATTGGACCTCCGCTTTCAGAATCTCGTTCGAGCGCCGGATCGCTTCCGCGACTCCCACGTCGTTCAGGGTTCGGGGTCTCCTCGCGCCATTCTCGAGGATCGCGCTTACCGTGCCCGGTCGGTGGGACAGGACCACGATTCGGTCGCCGAGGACCGCCGCTTCGCGGACGTCATGCGTGACGAATAGGGTCGTTGTGCCGCTACGTACCCAGAGGTCTTGGACGACCGATTGCATCTCCTCGCGGATCTGGACATCGAGGGCCGCAAACGGTTCGTCCATGAGGAGGACCCGAGGTCGGAGGACGAGGGCGCGCGCCAGGGCGACGCGCTGCTTCATCCCACCAGACAGTTCGTGAACCCGAGCGTGAGCGAACTTCTCGAGTTGGACCATTTCGAGATGCTCGAGGACCCGCTGTTGACGGTCTTTCCGCGGGACGCCTGCCACCCGGAGCCCGAATTCAACGTTGCCTGTCACATCGAGCCATGGAAACAGGGCCGCGTCCTGGAACACAACGATTCGGTCCGCCCCCGGGCCGTGTACCCGATGGCCGTCCATGGCGACCCAGCCGGTCGTCGGTTCCTCGAGACCCGCGACCAAACTGAGTAGGGTGGACTTCCCGCACCCCGAGGGACCCACGATCGTGACGAACTCGCCCCCCCGAATTTCGAGGTTCACATCGCGCAGCGCTTCCGTTTGGCCAGCATTGCCCCCGAATCGCTTCCCCAGCATGACCAGTTTCAGGTCGGCCCCTTTCATCTCTCGCTCACCGGGGGAAGCCCCTTCTCCTTGAGGACTTGATTGAGCAGGCTCAGGTCGTACAGCGAGCCGGGTTGCACGTCGCGCGATAGGAACCCGAGCTCCTGCGACCAGGCGAGGTAGGTTCCGAGCGATGCCGCGATCGGATCGTATGTGACATTGAAATTCCCAAACGCCGCGGTAATGGTCTCTTCCTTGAGCCGGCTCGTCGTCAAATTGTAGATTTCGTCGTTGATGATCCTCAGGTCGGAGGCGGTTGCCCGTTGCAGTTGGAGAGTCAGGTTCACGTACGTGCGGAGAAAGGAGGTGATGACGTCGGGGTGTCGTTCCAAGTACCGTTTCGTGGTCACTAGCTGGGTCGTCACGAACTGCCGACCCGGCCACAGGTCCCGTTCGTCCAGGATCACCTTCGCATTCGCTTCTTGAACCAACCGGGTCCCCCAGGGTTCCGGGACCCAGGCGCCATCGATTTGGCCCAGCTTGAACAACGTGAGGATCTCCGGATTTGCCGCGTTGATGACGTCGACGTCTCCGCCCTCATCGAGCGTCCTGTGCCCCCGCACCAGCAGGTAGTGTTTGAGCGCGATATCCTGGGTGTTCCCCCATTGGGGCGTCGCGAATTTTCTTCCACTGAAATCCGCGTCTGTCGTCAAGCTCAGGGAAGGTTGAGCGACGAACAACGCTCCGCCGCTCGACACCCCGGCGATCACTCGGAGGACGTCCGGCGCCACCGAAAGTCCGTTCAGGGTGGGCGACGGGCCGACGAACACGACGTCGACATGGTTGGACAAGAGCGCCTGGATGGCCGCAGGCCCCGCATTGAATGCCTGAGGTTGGACCGAAAAATCGATTCCCAACCCCTGGTGGAGGGCACGCTCATACGCGCCGGTGGCGACGCCATAGATGGCCTGTGCGTGGGTCACGTTTGGGAAGAAACCGAGGCGCAGCGTGGAGGCCGTGGGAGCCGTCGAGAGGTAGCCGAAGAGGACGGCCCCGGAGAGCAAGACCGAAGCGATGGCCACCGCCGTGAAGGCGAGGTTCGTGCGGAGATGTCCCACGAGGCGGTGAAACCCCCCTTTCTGATATAGCTTATCGGCGACGACGCAATCCGTGTTTCGTATCATTTCGCGAAATCGAATTTCGAACGCAAAAAGCAGAAATACCCGGGGGCTTGTGCGCCGGCCCCGCTCGCGGATTGAGGATGGGATGGGCCGCACGGATGGGTCGCACTGGTACTACTCGTACCTCCCGATGGGAATCTCGGGCGGGGCGACGTCGACCTTGATCCCGCTCTTCGCGTACGCGTTGGGCGGGAACCTGTTCCACATCGGCATCATCGCGGCCGCGACGAGCGTCGCTTCCGTCCCCGCCTTCATCCTGTGGGGTGGCGCGTGCGACCGTCGCGGGCGGCGCAAGCCGTTCCTCCTCATCGGATTTCTTGGGTCGGGGATCGCTCTGCTCGCGATGGCGGCGAGCCGGACGATGTCCGAATTCTATCTCGCAAACCTGCTCGCCGGATTCCTCGGCGCGGCGAGCGGCCCCGCGGGAACCGTCCTGCTCATGGAGACGTCGAAGCGCGAGGACTGGCCCGCCCGCCTCGCGATTATGAGCCGCATGACGGCGACGGGTTGGGTCGCGGGCTTGGCGCTCGGCATCCTCTGGCTGGCCGCAGGCCCGGGTTTGGTTGGAGGCGGATTGACATCGATGCGGTACCTGTTCGCGATTGGAGCCGCCCTTGCGTTCTCCGCCGGTTTCGTCGTCCAAGCCGCGACCCGGGAGGCCGCGGTCCGCGTCGACCGGAAGGACGTCCATCTGGTGGACGCACACCCGCGGGTCGAGCGGGGACGCTACCTCCCGATGCGAATCGTCCATTTCGTGGGACCCCTAGCGGATTCATCGGGAAACCGCCTCCCGCGACCTCTTCGAGCGTACCTGTTGTGCGTCCTCCTCCTCTTCGGAGGCTTCACCGCCTTCTACAGCTTCTTCCCGATCTTCCTCTCGCAGGTGTACGGGTTCGGGAATCCGGAGATCTTCGCGATCTACATCGCGAGTCAGGTCACGTCGATCGCGATGTACCCGCGCGTCGCCGGTTGGGTCTCCTCACGCGGGAGCCGGCCGATGCAGTTGTATGGTAGCGTCGGACGGTCCGTCCTCTTCAGCTCGTTCTTCCTCCTGGGGATCGTGGGACTCGGCGACCTACCGCGGCTGGGACTTATGGTTGCGCTCCACGCGGGCGTCGGCGCATGTTGGGCCATGATCAACGTCGCGAGCTGCACGCTCGTGTCCCACCTGGCGCCGGATGGCGCACGGGCGCGGGCCCTCGGAGCGTTCAACGCGGTCCAGGGCTTCGGGTCGATTTTCGGGCCCTTGCTCGGAGGCCTCGTTGCCGCCCTCTTCGGGTACGGGCTCGCGTTCGCGGCGAGCGTGGCCCTTGTCCTTGCAGGTACCGGCGTCCTGTGGACGACGCGAATCTCGGACGCCTGAGTCTTCGTGCGAAAAGGATTAATGAGGTCCGGTCTTCCTGCGAACCAGGTGTCCCTTGGACGTGCTCATCCTCGGCGGATATGGCGCGATGGCCCAGTCCACGGTCCCCGATCTCCTGGCGAGTCCGGGCGTCGACCGGGTCGGCATCGCGGGGAGGAGCGAGCCGAAGGCCAAGGCGTTCGCCGCGGCCCAGCGGGATCCTCGGGCCGTCCCGGTCCCCGTCGATGCACGCGATTCCCCTTCCCTCGTCCGCGAGATGAAAGGCTGGGACTGCGTGATCAACAGCTCCTGGTACGATCTGAACGTTTCGATCATGGAGGCGGCCATCGAGGCGGGGATTCACTATTGCGACCTCGGCGGCCTGTACCACCAGACGCTGCGACAGTTGAAGCTCGACGCGCGAGCGAAGGACGCCGGCGTGACGTGCGTCCTCGGCATCGGCTCCACGCCCGGGACGATGAACGTGATGGGGGCCTACGGTGCCAGCAAACTCGACAAGGTCCACAAGGTCCTCCTTCGCAGCAGCGGCGCGGTGGTATCCGGTGGGGAGCCCGGGATTTTCGTTCCCCCGTATGCCATCCGGACGATCTTCGACGAGTTCTCGATGGACGCCCCGATCCTGCGGAACGGAAAGATCCAGTTCGTCCCAGCGCTCTCCGGGCTCGAGCGCTCCGAGTTCATGCCGCCCGTGGGCGTCGTGGAGGGCTACTACACGATCCATTCGGAGCTGGTCACCATGCCGAAGACGATCGGAAAGGGCGTCCAAGAAATGGACTTCATCGTCGCCTTCCCTCCGGCCTTCCGGCGGACGATTGAGACGATCGTCCGTCTCGGCCTTGCGAGCCGCGATGAGATCGTGGTGGAGGGAACGAAGGTCCGCCCTTATGATGCGACCTCGACCGTCATCGACGGTCTCCCGAAGCCGAAGGAACCGGAGCTCGACGTGGACATCCAGCGGTGCGTCCTGATCGGCGAACGCGAGGGGAATCCCGTCACGCTCCGCTACGAGGCGGTGACTTGGCCCCACAAGAAATGGAACGTCGGAGGAGGCGTCGTGGACACCGGCGTCCCTCCATCGATTGCCGCCCAGTGGATGGTCCAAGGTCGGACGAAGGGACCTGGCGTCGTGCCTCCAGAAATCGCATTCGAACCGGTGGCCTATTTCACGGAGCTCTCGGCGCAAGGCCGTGGCATTCGGGTCACGGAGATCGCCGAGGAAACGCGGACCCTGAACTGAGACGATCCGCCCCGGCATTACACGCTCGGATGGGGCGCCTCGCCGTACAGGGCCGTTTGTTCGCTTGCGGCTTGGAGCTGGACTGCGGGGGCCCTCTCTCGATGTCGGTGTGCTTCCTTCGCGATCGCAGCGAACGCGCCGTCGGCCACCTCGAGGGCCCATTCGACGTCTTCGTCCGTGTGCTCTGTGGAAAGGAACGCCCGTTCGCCCGTGTTCGGGATCCCGAACAAGACGTTGTTCCCGAGACAATGGATGAACCAGTTCCACCAGCGACGGGTGTTCGCGCTGAGGGTGTCCCGGAAGTTCCGGATCTCGTCCTTCGTCGTGAAGTACACGTTCCCGATGGATCCGACATATTCGACCCAGGCCGGGATGCGACGATCGTCCGCGAGGTCTTGCAGGCCGCTGAACAGCTGCCGGCCGAGACGGTTGACATGATCGTAGTATTCGGGATGCTCTCCGAGGATCTGGACCGCCTTCAGCCCTGCCGCCACTCCGATCGGGTGTCCGTTGTAGGTGCCCGCATGGAAGGTCGCGTTCCGCCAACCCCGGCCCGGTTCGAGGGTCTCCATGATTTGCGACTCGCCTCCGAATCCCGCGAGCTGGAATCCGCCTCCCGCGATTTTCCCGAAGGTCGTCATGTCCGGGCGGACGTTGTAGTATTCCTGCGCGCCCCCGTACGCCAGGCGGAAGCCGGTGAGGACCTCGTCGAAGATGAGGACGATGTGGCGTTTCCGGGTGAGTTGGCGGAGACGTTTGAGGTAGTTTCCTTTCGGCACGATCACGCCCGGGCCGCACAGGACCGGCTCCACGATCAGGGCTCCGACCTCGTCTTCGTTTTCTTCGAGGATCGCGGCGGTCCCTTCGATGTCGTTGTATGGGTAGATAACGACCGTGTCCGAGACGGCCTTGGGGATCCCGCGTCCATAGGGGACCGCCTTGTATCCGTTGTTGCGCGCCATCCGGGCGTCCATGTCGAGGCTCTGGAGTACGTAGTCGTGGGCGCCGTGGTATGCGCCCTCGGCCTTCGCGATCTTCTCGCGTCCCGAGTAGGCCCGTGCGGTGCGGATCGCGTGCATCGTGGCCTCGGTCCCGCTGTTGCAGAGCCGCATCTTCCGCATCGACGGCATGGCCTTCTGGACGGCCGCCAGGTAGTCGATGAAGAGCTCGCTCGTGACACCGAGCATGGACCCGGACTCGAGCTGTTTGATCACCTCGAGGGCGATGTCGCGGTTGTTGTGTCCGAGGAGCAGGGCGCCGAAACCCATCATGAAGTCGAGGATCTTGTTTCCGTCGACGTCGTAGATGTAGCCGCCGTCCCCGTAGTCCGCGAGGAACGGGTGCGGTCGGAAGTAGCGGATGTTGCTCTCGACCCCTCCGGGGGTGAGCCTCGCCGCACGGCGCCAGAGCTGGGCGCTCTTCTTGTGCCGCGTGATGTACTTCCGGCTGAACTTCTGGGACGGCAATGGATCACCTCCAGGCGAAAACGAGGCCGGCGCAGGGCCGACTTCGGGACCCCGGGCCCCTTGGGGGAGGATGTGCCGAGGCGCGGAGTCGCCTCGATCGGCCCGGTGAACGTCCCTTCACCCGGACATTCCTGAATAGGCTTCGGAACCTATGAATAGGTTACGTGTACAGTTTGCGCTTTGTATATCAAAGGACGAATCTCTCAAAAGTATAGCCATAACGTAAACACCGCGGTGGACGGATGTCGTCCGCCCGAGTCATCGCCTTTATGAGATCTATAAGATGGCTGTACACAAAGGTGCGTTGGATGCTTTCGATTCGGGGGGTGGCTTCTAACCGGAAGAGTTCCGATGGAATGTCTATCTTCGTACATGGATTGACGGCCGACTTGAGGTCGGTGGAGAAGCGCTACCCCATCCTGAATCGTGTTGTCCAAATCGCCATCGCGCCGGTGGCCGAAGGGAGACGACGGACGAATGACCGAGACCGCTGTCGGAATTATTTGCGGCTCTTTTGATATCAACGATCTGAAAGAATGCGTGGGGCAGGATTTGAACCTGCGAACCCCTACGGGACAGGATCCTGAGCCCTGCGCCTTTGACCAAGCTTGGCAACCCACGCACGTCGCAGGCGGCTGCGAATTCGTTAGTTCGTAATAATCTTCCGGTGCGGGCGTCTCCCTGGGAAGTCGCTCGGTCGATCCGCGATCCATTCTACGAACGGATCGGCCCGCCCTTGCCCGCGATTCAAGACTATCGTTTCTTCATGATTTTCATGAAGCCATTGGAATCGAAGACCTCGAGCTGCCGGTCCGAGAGCGTGCTCCGGAATTCCTCCCAGCTGATCACCTCGATCCGATTGTTGCGCCCTTTTGTAAATTGAATGCCGTCCGTGCCCTTGACGCGGCCTGGCCGGAGTCCTTTCTTCTTCGCCTTCTCGATCGCGGCCTCGATGCTCACGGGTTCCATGACCAATCCGATCCCTCCGGACGCGGCCCCACAACGAGCCGTGCGCGGATGTATATGAGGGTCGCTATATAATTGTTGTTTTGGGACGCGGGCCTCGCAGAAGCCTTCTATCGCGACGGGGATATGCTTGATCGTGCCACGCTTCGGTTCGTCCGGCATCCGGGGTCTAGGGAATGTGGATGTGACACCGGAGCTCGCGCTCAACGTGGGCATGGTGATTGGGGATCTCTATGGAGACACACTCATTGGCAGGGATCCCCGTCTCACGGGGTCCATGCTCGATGCCGCATTGAGCGCCGGTGTCCTGTCAAGCGGCTCGGACGCCATCGAGGCGGGTCTCGTCTCCACACCGACCCTCGCCCGCGGAGCCGGAAATTACGCGTGCGGTGTCATGATCACGGCCTCGCACAATCCGGCTCCGTACAACGGGATCAAGCTCTGGAATCCGGATGGGATGGCCTTCGACGAGGACCAACAACGGGAGATCGAGGACGCCCTCGACCGCTCGAGCTTCCCAGTGCCTTCCTGGGATCGGATTGGCGCGGAGTCGTCCAACCCCGACCTGATTGCCGCACACGTGGAGGCGATTCTGAAAGACGTGGGCGCATCGAAGGTTCGCGTGGTCGTCGACTGCGCTTGCGGGGCCACATGCACGATCACGCCCTTGCTCCTCCGGAAGATGGGATGCGACGTGATCGCCATCAACGCACAGCCGGACGGCCATTTTCCCGGCCGCGAGCCCGAGCCGACCGAGGAAAACCTCGCCGCCCTACGGGCGACGGTTCGCGCGTGTCGAGCGGATCTCGGGATCGCCCACGATGGAGACGGGGACCGGATGGTCGCGGTCGATCGCGAGGGAACGTTCGTCGGAGGCGACCTGCTGTTGGCCCTGTTCGCGCGTCAGGAGGTCCGGACGGGACTCGTCGTCCCGGTGGACGCCTCGATGGTCCTCGAAGACCTTCTCCCGAAAGCGAAGATCTGGCGGACCCGGGTCGGAGACGTCTACGTCGCGGCAGAGATCAAACGACGCAACGCGGACTTCGGCGGAGAACCCTCCGGGACCTGGATTTTCCCGAGGGCGACGCTGTGTCCCGACGGAGTATACGCGGCTGCGCGCCTGGTCTCGATGGTGGCCGAACGCCCCCTTGATGAACTCGTCGGGGAGATTCCGCGCTACCCCGTGATCCGGGGCGCTGTCGCGTACTCCACGGAAGGACGAGCGAAGGTGGAGTCGCGGCTCGACGCTTCGCTCCGAGGTCTCTCCGCGGATTTGAGCACCGTCGACGGGTGGCGACTCCAATTCGAAGACGGTTGGGCCCTCGTCCGTTTCTCCGGGACGGAGCCAAAAATCCGCGTGTTGGCGGAGTCACGAAACGAGGCCAGAGCAAAGGAGATATATTCCACGGTCCTATCGAGCACCAGAGGCGCAGCCGCATGAAGGCCGTAGTCCTCGCGGCCGGTGAGGGCACGCGGATGCGGCCCCTCACGGCGAATCTTCCGAAACCCCTTCTACCGGTGGCCGGCAAGCCGTTTCTACGACACAGCCTCGAAGCGTTGCGCGCAGCGGGGATCAAGGACCTCGCCATCCTGATCGGATGGCAAGGGCATCGGATCCGGGAACGGTTCGGGGACGGGGCGGCCCTGGATCTGTCCATCGCATACGAGGAACAAGGCGAA
>Ga0209155_1001470_pt1 | contig 11116 bp, 9 predicted proteins | sample GraSoiAngelo_122_FD_185879 | JGI IMG/M metagenome (GOLD analysis project Ga0209155, IMG submission 185879) | Grasslands soil microbial communities from the Angelo Coastal Reserve, California, USA - 14_0927_02_20cm (SPAdes) (version 2) | ecosystem: Environmental > Terrestrial > Soil > Grasslands ...
TGAGAAATGATGGAGTTGTAGCCGGCTTTGCGAGCGAGCTCGATGGCGTCGATGGTTTCGGTGACTGTGCCAATCTGATTGAGCTTGATGAGAATAGCGTTGGCGATGCCTTCGCTGATGCCACGGGAGAGGCGCGTGGTGTTGGTGACGAAGAGGTCGTCGCCCACAAGTTGGATTTTTTTCTTCGAAGTTTTGCTGCCAATACTCTGCGTCAGGGATTTCCACCCGGCCCAGTCGTCTTCGGCCATGCCATCCTCGATGGAAACGATAGGGTATTTTTCGGCCCAAGTGGTCCAATAGGCCGCCATTTGCGCGGAAGTGTGCGCAGACTTATCTGACTTCTTGAAGACATAGTTGCCGCTGGCCTTGTCGTAGAACTCGCTGGAGGCTGGGTCTAGTGCAACGCTCACTTGTTCGCCAGGCTGGTAGCCGGCAGCCGCAATGGCTTCCAGAACAATCTGGATGGCTTCTTCGTTGGATTTGCAACTCGGAGCAAAGCCGCCTTCGTCGCCGACGGCGGTGGAGTAGCCGTGCTTCTTGAGCACGGTCTTGAGGGCGTGAAAAATTTCGACTCCCCAGCGGAGGCCTTCGGAGAAGTTGGGAGCGCCGACGGGCATGACCATGAATTCCTGGAAGTCCACGGAGCTGTCAGCGTGCGCGCCGCCGTTGAGGATATTCATCATAGGGCAAGGCAAGAGATTCGCGGAGGAATCCGTGGAATAGCGCGAAAGATACTTGTAGAGCGGCTGCTTGAGGGCGGTTGCGGCAGCGCGCGCGGCAGCCATGGAGACGGCGAGGATTGCGTTGGCACCTAGGCGGGACTTGGTGGCCGTGCCGTCGAGCGAAATCATTTTGTGGTCGAGGGCGCGTTGGTCGGCGGCGTCGAGACTCGCAACGGATTTGGCGATTTCGTTGTTGGCATTGGCCACGGCCTTGAGAACGCCTTTGCCGAGGTATTTGGATTTGTCGCCGTCGCGGAGTTCGAGAGCTTCGTGTTCCCCTGTTGAGGCGCCGGAAGGTACGGCGGCGCGGCCCAGCGCTCCGCCATCGAGGAGGACGTCAGCTTCGACGGTGGGATTGCCGCGGGAATCGATGACTTGGCGAGCGTGGACGTTGGTGATCTTTGTGGGCGTCACTACGAGCTCTCCTCAAGGAAGATAAACCAAAGATTGTAGCAGAGGGGCCGGAGAAGGCCGAAAGGCCGGCAGAGCCACCGTGTTGCGAACAACTCAATAAAACCAATCCGCAGTCAAATCGGAACGCGGTCCAGAGGCGTGATGAACTGGATCCCATCCACCTGCTTTCCGTGAAGGCGTTCGTCGTTTGTGACGAAAAGATCGACCCCGAACGACGCGGCGCAGGCGAGCTGAATGGCATCCGGCGCGCGCAGAGCCGCATCGCAACGTAACTTGGCGTATAAAATTGCGGCTTTCTCATCAAACTGCAAGAGCGTGGCAGTCGCAGGAATTGAACGCCGGTACTCGTTGGTGAGTATGCCATCACCCAGCTTCATCGGTTTTACTAGCACTTCCCCAAGAGTGAGCGTCGAAGTCAATAGCTCGTCTCCGCGTTTCAGCATTTTCTGCCTGAGCGCTACTACTTGAGGTCCGAACGCGGGGGAACCTCCGAATAGATAGATAAAGAGATTGGTGTCCCAAAAGACGCGGCTCACTGCCACCCCTCCCTGAGACGCTCCACATACTCATCGGCAGGTTCGTCAGCCCACAGGCGCTTTCCTGAGCCGCTCAGACGCAGGAGCGGATCTTTGGCAGATTGACTCTGTGATTCGCGCTCCGACCAATCCTTATACCAAAGCAGGAGTCTTTGATATTCCACGGGAATGTCTTCCGGTTCGGGAGTGACCTTAGAGCCTGCTCGTCCTGGGTGAAAGGGATCCGCCTTTCGATAGAGCCTCCGGCGGCCTGCCGAGGTTTCAAAGAGTATCCGAGATTTTCCAGGATTTGGAGGGCGGTTCGCGACGCAGTGCTGAATCACATGAACGTATACCCCCGGCCGAATCGCAGTGGGATCTTCAAATTTTCCCGCGCGCCAAACAATTTCATCGACTGAGAAATCGTCGGCCTCGGGATGCTCTTGGTGCAATTGTGCAGTGGCTAGCCAAACCTCATCGGCAATCTTTAAACGCTCTTTGATAGGCATGCTCCCATCCTTGACACGAGGTACGTACCTCCATTAAAGGTATCGTACAGGGCTACCTATACCATTGTCAAACAAAAACGCACCTTGCCACCCTGGTCGGCAAAAACGCACGAGCCACTGGAGGTGTTTACAGAGGATGAGAAACTCGCCACTGCGAGATGACAAAACAAAGAGCTATGTGGATTCAGGCTCTTCGATAAGGGATTCCTGGCGAACGACGACGACAATGCCGGAATCGGTGACGTGAAAGCGGCGGCGGTCGGCTTCGAGGTCGTAGCCAATCTCGGTGCGTTCAGGAAGGCTGACGTGGCGGTCGATGATGGCGCGGCGAATGCGCGAGTGGCGGCCGATGTTCACGTGGTTGTAGATGATGGATTGCGAGACTTCCGAGTAGCTGTTGACGCGCACATCGTTGCCGATGACGGAAGTCTGCACGCGGCCGCCGGAGATCACCGAGCCGCCCGCAACGATGGAATCGAGAGCCACGCCCATGCGTTCCGGGTCGGCAAAAACGAATTTTGCTGGTGGGTATTGGTGCTGCCAGGTGCGCAGCGGCCAGGCGCTGTCGTACAAGTTGAAGACCGGCGACACGCTGACTAGATCCATGTTGGCTTCGTAGTAGGCGTCGATGGTGCCCACGTCGCGCCAATACAAAGCATCCTTGCTGTTTTCGTCGACGAAGTTGTAGGCGAAGACGCGGTGCTTCGAAATGATGCGCGGAAGGATGTCCTTGCCGAAATCGTGATGCGACTTGGGATCCTCGGAATCGGCAAGAAGGATGGGGATCATCAGCTGCGTGTTGAAGATGTAAATGCCCATGGAGGCGTTGCAATGTCCGGCGTGGTGTGGAGACTCCTTCGGCGCGGCAGGCTTTTCCTCGAAGCCGACGATACGCCAATCCTTATCCACTTCGATCACGCCGAACTGCTTGGCGGCTTGTTGTACGGGAATCTGGATAATACCGACGGTAACATCTGCGCCGGAGTCCACGTGCTGATCGAGCATCTTGGCGTAATTCATCTTGTAGATGTGATCGCCGGAGAGAATGAAAACAAACTTAGAGCGCTCGCTGCCGATGGAATAAATGTTCTGATATACGGCGTCAGCGGTGCCCTGGTACCACTGCTGCGAGACGCGCATCTGAGGCGGAAGGACCTCGATGTAATCGCCGAGGCCGGCGAGAGGCGACCAGCCGGCGCGAATGTGGCGGTTCAGGCTGAGAGCCTTGTACTGAGTGAGGATGAATACTCGACGCAGATTCGAATTGATGCAGTTCGAAAGCGTGATGTCAATGATGCGGTAGAGTGCGCCGAAAGGCACGGCGGGCTTGGCGCGATCGCGAGTGAGCGGCCAAAGGCGTTCGCCCTGGCCTCCGGCAAGGAGTACGACGATGGCATCCCGCATATCGGACATTGGCTGCCCCCGCGGTGCGGCTAGCGAAGCGGCTCAATCTAACAATAGAAGGAGAGAAAAACAAGAAGGGCGCCACGAAAACGGTGAGCATAGGTGCAGTGAGAGGGAGACGGCCGGTAGAACAGCATTCCGGTACAAATCCACGGAAATGCCTTTGGGTTATATCTGCGTCAATAGAGTACCCGGATGGTTATGAGGTAGGCTCAGTACCCGCACACCGGCTAAAAATGCAAAGATTCCTTGACTTATGTGGGCGGAATTGATTAGAAGAAGCCATCTACCTATCAGGGTGCGTACGAACCGGACAAGACATGCGATAATAAGTAGCAGGGGCGGTGCCCGCAGCAGAGCATAGCCGGTCATTTTGGCAGGCAAGAGGCGCCGCAAGATACCAATCCGAACCGGATTGGGGGTGAATTTAATAAAGTGGCTGAAGTCATCATCCAAGAGAGTGAATCCCTGGAAAATGCCCTGCGGCGTTTCAAGCGCAAGGTGCAACAGGAGGACATCATCAAGGAAATCAAGAAGCACAGTTTCTACATGAAACCCGGCGAGAAGCGCCGGGCAAAAGAAGCGCTTTCGCGGAAGCGACTGCGCAAGAAGCAGCGGCGGGAAGCGGATTAATGATATTGGGCGGTCCCGGTAACACCGGGATCGCCCCTCCGTTTTCGTCGCGGCTCGGCGCCGCACTTCCGAGAATCAGGCCCCCGTAAGGCAGAGTGTTTGGGAAGTTGTCGCAGCTTCGTGCCCGCAGCCCAAGGGATCCGCGCCCGGCGTCCCCCGGATACTGGTCTCCTCAAGCATCTAGGGTATACGGCACAAAGTCCGCCCATCCCCTGCCCCCCACGGGACCAGGGGAGAGCGGCTCATGGAATACCACGACAAGGTGCTGAAGTGTTCGGAATGCGGCGCAGAATTCGTTTTTACCGCCGGCGAACAGATGTTTTTCGCGGATAAGGGCTTCAAGAACGAACCCAAGCGTTGCAAGGCCTGCAAGGCCAAGCGAGCCGAAGGCGGCGGTGGAGGCGGTCATGCCTCGCCGATGCGCTCGGAAACGAAGACAAACTGCTCGCAATGCGGGAAGGAGACGACAGTCCCCTTTCGTCCTACACAGGGGCGGCCGGTGTTTTGCCGAGAATGCTTCCAGCAGCGCAGGGCGATGGGTGCGGCGTAAGACGCGGGCATTTTAGGCTAAGAGTCAACTAGGGAACGTTCTAGTCCAACAAGTCTCCAGTGGGACAAACATTCCTGTCTGCCCTTTCCCCGTTGAAACAAATTGTGGTCCCGCACATACTCGGCGTTGGTGTATTTTGCGCCGCGTCGCGGTATGATACGTAGCTCAAAGTCCCCAAGCGGACCCTGTAAATCCAGAGGGCCTATCCATGGCTCACCGCTTCACCATCGGCGTCGAGGAAGAGTTCCAGATCATTGACCCTGCGACGTGCGAGTTGCGTTCGCACGTCAGCCAGCTTGTTTCCGCAGCTTCCCCGGATATTGCCGAGCAGGTGAAACACGAGCTGCATCAGTCCATTGTGGAAACCGGCACGCGCATCTGCGAGAGCGTCAGCGAGCTGCGCATTGAAATGCATCGTACGCGCGGCGAACTAGTCGCTGCCGCGGAACGCGCAGGGCTGCAAGTCGCAGCCGCAGGGACACACCCCTTCTCAAGCTGGATCGACCAGGTCATCTCTCCGGGCGAGCGCTATCAGCATATCGTCGAAGAGATGGGGCAATTGGCGCGGTCGTTGCTGATCTTCGGCATGCATGTTCACGTGGCCATGCCGGACAAACAGACCACCATCGACATGATGAACGGCGTGCGCTATTTCCTGCCGCACCTTTTGGCGCTTTCCACGAGTTCGCCGTTTTGGATGGGCAGAAACACCGGCTTGAAATCTTTCCGCACCACGGTGTTTCGCCGGTTTCCACGCACCGGGGTGCCGGAACAATTCGAATCGTGGAGCGCCTACGAAAATTTCGTGAACCTCCTCGTAAAGCTGAATTGCATCGACAACGGCAAGAAGATTTGGTGGGACGTGCGCCCGCACCCCATGTTCGGCACGCTGGAATTCCGCATGTTCGACGTTTCTACAAAAGTCGAGGAAGCTGTGGCCATTGCCGCGCTCGCGCAGGCCATCATTGTGAAGCTGCATCGCCTCTACCAGGGCAATGTGAGTTGGCGGCTCTACCGGCGCGCGCTTATCGAGGAGAACAAGTGGCGTGCGGCGCGCTACGGCATCGATGGAAAGCTGATCGACTTCGGCAAGGAAGCTGAAGTGCCCATGCGCCAGCTGATTCCCGAGCTGTTGGAATTGGTGGATGACGTCGTCGACGACCTCGGCAGCCGAAGCGCCGTCGAATACGTACACACGATCATGAGCGAAGGCACCAGTGCGGACCGGCAGTTGCGCATCTATCAGGAAACCGGCGATTTGAAAGCGGTGGTGCGGCACCTGGTTGCCGAAACGCGCGGAGGCGTCACCGAGCCGCGCACTTCTTCAGCACACGCCGTGAATTAACGGCGTCGCAAACGAGGCAGTTCCACAGGATCCTGACAGGAGCACGAACATGAAAACCGTTGGCCTACTCTGCGGACGGGAATACAGTTTTCCTCCGGCGTTTATCGAACGCGTGAAGAAGCTCGGCGTCAAGGACGGCGTGACCGCCGAATTTGTGAAACTGGGCGGCACGCGCATGGGCGAGCCCGCGCGCTATAGCGTCATCGTCGACCGTATCTCGCATGAAGTCGAATATTATCGCGGCTACCTGAAGCACGCGGTGCTTCAGGGGACTTACGTTATCAACAATCCGTTCTGGTGGACCGCCGACGACAAGTATTTCAACTATTCGGTGGCCGCCAAACTCGGCATCGCGATTCCCAAAACCGTGCTCCTTCCGCAGAAGGGTTATCCCATCGACGTGGACATCACTGCTGAGTCGCTCCACAACCTGGAATATCCCGTGGACTGGGACGGGCTGCTCGATTATGTCGGCCGCCCCGCGATCTTGAAGCCTTTTTCGGGCGGCGGCTGGAAACACGTCTACAAAGTTCATGACAAGGAGGAATTGCTCGACGCCTACGACAAGACTTCGCCCTACTGCATGACGCTGCAGGAATTCATCGATTTCAACCAGTACGTGCGTTGCTTCACCTTTGGCAAGACGGACATTCTCCCCGTTCACTATGACCCCAAGGAACGCAAATACCTTGTCGACCACCAGTACCTGACTCCGGAGCTCGGCGCGCGCATCGTGAAGGATGCGCAAACCATTAACCAGGCGCTCGGCTACGAAATGAACACTATTGAGTTCGCCGTCAAGGATGGTGTGCCGTATGCCATCGACTTCCTGAATCCCGCGCCGGATTTCGAACGCCACCGCATCACGGAATTTTATTTCGAGCACGTGGTGGAAAAGATGGCACGGCTGGTGATTGACCGCGCACTGAACGGCAAGGCTTCGAATCCCTGGCCGCGGTGGGAAGAGATGCTTGGCATCGGCGCAGCCGCGGGACTTACAGGAGCGCCGAAGAGCGTCGCCGCCGGGCAAAAGAGCGCTGCCGCTCCGGCTGCCGGTGCCTCGCAGAGATCGTAATGAGAATCGTGGAAAAATGACCAGCGCGCCAACACCATCGGCTTTGCCGCCGTCCCCGGCGGAAGAATGGCACGCGATTTTGAAAGCCACGCTGCTGCGCGTGCCCGCCCTCCCCGAAGATTTGTTCAAGCGCATGCGCAAAGCCCGGCTTACGTTTGGCGACCGTGTTCACTGTCCATTCCTGCGCCCATTTTTTCTTTCGCCCGAAGACGAAACGCGCGTGAGAACCGTCGCGGAAACGATCGCCGACCTTGGCGAGCGCATCGCAAGCGCCGCCCTCGACGACAAAGACCTTTTTGCCCAATTGCATCTGCGGGAGGAAGAGGAGCGTCTCGCCCGCATCCCCACGGGATACGGACGGGCGAGCACGGCCTCGCGGCTGGATGCGTTTCTACTTCCACACTCTCTGAAGTTTGCTGAATACAATGGCGAGTCGCCGGCCGGCGCGGGCTATTCGGAAACGCTTGCGGAGATTTTCCGCGAACTCCCGGTGATGGGCAAGTTTGCGCAGAACTATGAAATTCACAGTTATCCTCTCAGCGCCAAGCTCCTTGATGCCCTGGTGATGAGCTATCTGGACTGGGGAGGATCGTCCGCGAAGCCGCAGATTGCGATTGTGGATTGGGAAGACGTTCCAACCGTGAGCGAGTTTGAAATCCTCAAGGAACGCTTCGAGCGAATGGGCATCCCAACCTTGATTGCCGATCCCCGCCAGCTCGAGTGGGACGGCAAATCTCTTGTCGCAGAGGACAAGAAGATCGATCTCGTCTACCGCCGCGTGCTCATCAACGACATTGTGGCCAAGCCTGCTGAGTGTTCCGCCCTCGTCAAAGCGTACGCGGCGAATGCCGTGTGTGTGGCGAATAACTTTCGCTGCAAGATTCCGCATGTAAAGGCGTTTTTCGCCGTGTTGACCGACGAGCAAAACGGTGCACTCTTCTCTCATGGTGAGCGCGAACTTATCCAAAACCATATTCCCTGGACGCGTGTTGTTGCGGACGTCGGGACGGCACACTACGGCCAGCACATCGATTTGCTCGCTTTTATCCGTAAAGAGCGTGAGAACCTGGTGCTGAAACCCAGCGATGAGTACGGCGGTTCCGGTGTGACTCTCGGCTGGGAAACCAGTGAAGCCGACTGGGACGCGAGGATCGAGAACGCCCTTTCGGCGAAGAACGGCGCATGGATCGTCCAGGAACGCATCCCCATCCGGCGCGAAGTTTTTCCTTACATCGCGGATGTCGGCAGGGTCGATTACCGCGACATGCTCGTGGATTTTGCTCCGTACCTCTTTCGCGGAAAGCTCTGCGGCTTTCTCACCCGCCTCAGTGCCACCGGCCTCGCCAATGTAACCAGCGGCGGCGGCCAAGTCCCGGCATTTCGCATTTCCCCGCGGGTCTCTGCGGCTAACTAGACAGTACAATCTGTGCACAAGGAAGCGTTCGCGCAACTCTCGCCCCTTGTGGCAGGTTTCTTGACCGGCCCATCGGCCAGTTTAGAGAAAAGAAGTATCAGTAATTTACCGTAGATAGAAAATCCGGCCATTCTAGTAGAATTATAGAGATGAACTTTGGTTCGCCACGAACGGACTTGATGCCCGGCGCGCGAAATGCCGTGGAAACGTGTCTCGGTGTGCGTCCCGGCGAGCACGTGGCGCTGATTGCCGATGAAGCCTGCCGCGCCGTCGCTGCCAGTATCGCCTCCGCGCTGGACGACCAGCACGCGCCTTACACCGGATTGCTCTTGGAAGATTTTGGGCCGCGCCCGATCAGTGCCGCACCCACGGCCGTGCTAAACGCTCTGGAGGCCGCGGATGTAGGCGTGATGTGCATGACGCCTCAGCCGGGCGAACTAGGCGCGCGCATGGCCATCGTGAAAGTGGTGGAGCGCCGCCAAATTCGTTACGCGCACATGGTCGGGGTCACTCCGCAGATCATGCAGCAGGGTATGCGCACGGATTACAAGCTGGTGGATCGCCTAAGCGACAGCCTGCGCGAACGCATGCTGCGCGCCGAAACGCTCACGGTAAAAACCGAAGCTGGCACAAAGATTGCCGCGCATTTCGACCGCGGGCTCGACTGGGTGAAGACCAGTGGGCTCATCAGCCCGCGTTACTGGTCAAATCTTCCCGCGGGCGAAGTTTTCACCACACCTGCAACCGTGGACGGCACTTTCGTTTGCGACGCCACCGCCGGCGATCATTTCAATGGAAAATACGGTGATCTGCAATCTACGCCGCTTACACTGGAGATCAAAGGCGCGCGGCTCGTAGGCGTCAACTGCGCCCGGAAGGATTTGGAGCAGGAGTTTTGGGATTATTGCCACACGGATGAAAACAGCGATCGCGTGGGCGAACTCGCTTTCGGCACGAACCTTGGCCTGACTGAGATGATCGGCACCTTGCTTCAGGACGAAAAATGTCCCGGGGTGCACATCGCGTTCGGCGATCCCTACGGCAGCCAGACCCACGCTGATTGGAAATCGAAGACGCACGTTGACGTTCTCACCCGTAAATGCGACGTTTGGATCGACGACGACCAAGTCATCGAAAAAGGCCACTACCAGCTCAATCACCTCGGCCTAGCCTAACACTCCTTAGTTCCACGCAAAATCAGACTCAGAAAATCTGCGAAACGTATTCGCGCATCTGGTGTTTCCAGTATGGCCAATCGTGGCCGCCCTGCGGGCCCCAGTTGTCCAGCGAGTGGCGGATGCCCTTGCCGGAGAGAACTTCGGATAGCCGGTAGGTCGGCCCGCTGTTTTCCCACGGCCCCGTGCCGGTGCTGAGGTGAATGTCGCAACTTGCAATCTGCTGATAGAACCAGGAATCGCTGGCATTCGACAGGTAATCGACCGGGTTGTTGAAGTAAAAATTGTCGTCGTACATGCCGTCCATGAAATTCCGCAGGTCGTAGACGCCTGACATCGCAAAGCACCGTTTGATCACATCCGGATGCTTGAACAGGCTGTTCGCGGCGTGGTACGCGCCAAACGATGCGCCCATGGTCGTGATCGCAATGCCCTGGGTCTGGCAATTATTCCAGATGAAGGGCACGACCTCTTCGCGCAGGTAAGAATCGAAAACCGCCTGGACGTAGCTGCGATGAAAGGGGTGTGCTCCCTTGTTGTAAAAGCTATGCCCATTGATCGAATTGATGCTGTAGAACTTGATTCTTCCCGCATCGATGAAGTCCGCGAGCGCGCCGATCATGCTCTGGCCTTCGAGTTCCCACTCGTCGCCCGCGCTGGTCGGAAAACCAAGAAGCGGCGCGCCCCAATGCCCGTGCACGACAACGCCCAGCTCCATGCCGAGCCGGTGAGAGTACCAGCGGTGATATTCGCGTTGCATCGGTCGCCCTCTTGACTGTTGCGGGGAGAAGAAAGTATGCCAGTGGGGACCGCTTGCCGGCAATTAGCTTGCCTTCAGAAAAATGCGTTTTGAGGGAATCCGCGTATATAATCTGTGGCCTCTGAACCCACTCGACAGGAGAGTTCATCCATGGCCACTTCCACGGCAACAAGCCGGCCTAGTCCGGAGCACATTTTCAACACTCTCAATGCTTTCCAGCAGAGCGCCGCGCTGAAAACCGCGATCGAATTGGATATTTTCACTGCCATCGCGGACGGCACGAACACGGCAGCTTTGCTCGCAGCGAAGACCGGTGCTGCGGAGCGCGGCGTCCGCATCCTCTGCGACTACCTGACCATCCATGGGTTTCTGGCTAAGAGCAATCGCTGCTACTCCCTCTCGCAAGAGTCTGCCATTTTTCTCAACCGGCATTCGCCAGCATATATGGGAACCCTGGCGGATTTTCTTGTCAGCGCCGCTCACAAGAGAAATTTCGACGCGCTGACGGAATCGGTAAGAAAAGGCGGCACATCAGTCGCGCAAGGCGACAATACCAAGCCAAACGACGAACTCTGGGTGACCTTCGCGAGAACCATGGCG
>Ga0209155_1001471_pt1 | contig 11116 bp, 13 predicted proteins | sample GraSoiAngelo_122_FD_185879 | JGI IMG/M metagenome (GOLD analysis project Ga0209155, IMG submission 185879) | Grasslands soil microbial communities from the Angelo Coastal Reserve, California, USA - 14_0927_02_20cm (SPAdes) (version 2) | ecosystem: Environmental > Terrestrial > Soil > Grasslands ...
ATTTCTCGTTCTCGTAGTAGTCCTTGCCTTTCTTGAAGCCGCCAAGCGCTTTGGCGATGTCGCTGGCGACCGAAGGCTTCTCGGTAATGATGAGGGACTTGGACATTGGGGCTGGAATGGAAACTCAGTTATCGAGCTTTTGCAAGTGGGAGAGCTGTGGCGGCCTGTTCAAGCCGCACTACTCAGGCCTCTCGTAAGCGACGTCCAATTCCTGTGCAACGCGGTGTAGGAGACGGTCGTGCGTCCATAGTCTTGCCCCAGCCAAAAGCACAGCACCAAGCAGGTGCACGTCCACCCAGCTCAAACCGCGCCCCCACAATTTCCGCCGATCGATCAATGCTAGTAGTTCGCCAAACGTGGCATCCGGCAATTCCGGCAAAAGCATTAAGCGTGTTAAAACGTCAGCTCTGCGCGCGAGCGTTCCACAAGCCAGCTCGCCGATCACGGCTTGATGCACATGAATTTGTCTCGCTCCCAAAGCGTGACCGAATTCTTCGTCAGTCTTGTGCAAATGATCGATCCACACGGAGGAGTCTGCGAGCAGCTTCGTTTTCATTTCCAAGGCCTTCGACGTGGCGCGGCCTTCGCGTGGGGATCAGTACCCCCAAGGGCGATCAACCGCTTTGCCACGTGATCCTGGATCAAAGCCTGCAAACCCATGTGCACTAACTTCGTCTTTTCTTTTTCGCCCGTATACCGCTGCGCCTCAGCCAGCAGTTTATCGTCGATATTGATGGTGGTCCTCATGCATACAATGATGCATGAGACGTATGCATCCGTCAAAGGTTTATCCGAGCTTCACGAAGTATTTTCCGGGCAACTGCTTGACCAAGCGCTTCAGCTCCAACTGCAGCAGTGTCGATGAAACGGCTGCGCTCGACAACTCGCTCTTTGTGGTGACATCGTCAATGGAGGTTTCAGTCGCATCAATTGCGTCATAGACGCGGCGCTCTTCCTCCGAGAGCGGCGGCAATGGGCGCGCAGCAGCGGCGGGCGATGGCTTGGTCTCGGGAAGAAGAATCTGCAAATCGTCCAGAATGTCGCTGGCATCCATTACAAGCTTGGCGCCCTGCTGGATCAGGCGATTCGATCCCATCGCGCTCGGGGCGTTGATGTGGCCGGGCACTGCGTAAACCGATCGGCCTTGCTCCAGCGCCTGCGCCGCGGTGATGAGCGCGCCGCTGTTCAATCCCGCTTCAACTACCAGAATGCCGTGGCTCCAGCCGGAGATGATCCGGTTGCGCATCGGAAAAGTTTGTCGATCTGGATCAATTTCCATCGAAAACTCGGACACGACCGCGCCATTTCCGCTGCGGATTTTCTCGGCGAGCGCAGCGTTTTCCGGTGGATAGAGTTTGGCCAAACCAGCTCCGATGACTGCGATCGTGCGCCCCTTCGCGGCGAGCGCCCCTTGATGAGCTGCAGTGTCGATCCCGCGCGCGAGTCCACTGATTATAGTCAGTCCGGCATAAGCAAGTTGGTAGGACAATTTCTTCGCAGACTCCGTTCCGTAATGTGTGGTGCGTCGCGCGCCGATCACTCCAATGGCGTGATGATCGCGCTCGTGCAGTTCGCCCCAAACGTAGAGCACGATCGGCGGCGCATGAATCTCGCGCAGTGACCGCGGATACGATGGCGACTCTTGCGTGATGACAGTCACGCCGAAATCACGGACCCGTTCGAGTTCACCTGCAAGATCGACGGTCGATTCCCAGTTCGAAATTTGGTCGGCAACCTCGCTGCCAATTCCTTCTACCTTACGAAGCTCGGTGCGCTTCGCCGCGAGGATTTGTTGTGGTTCCTTGAAAACCTCCAGCAATTTCCGCAGCCGCACCGGTCCGATAGTCGGCAGCATATTGAGCGCGATGCAGGCTTCGGTCGCGTTCATTTCAAGGTTGTGGCGTGGGCTTCCAGCCCATCTTCTGTCGGCAGGATGCCGATGCCACGCCTAAAACGGGATCTCGTCTTCGTCCGGCGCGGCTGATGCTGAAGTCTTGGGCGGCGCGCTCGTCTTGGCGGCGCCGGTTTGTCGATCTTCGCCGGGGGCCTCAGCCGCCCCGGTTCCAGTAGGCCGACTACCCAGCAACTGCATGCTCTCACCGACGACGCGCAGCTTCGTTCGCTTCTGTCCGGTCTGCTTGTCATCCCAAGTGTCCATTTGCAAACGGCCTTCGACGAAGACCGGCCGTCCTTTTTTCAGGTATTCACCAGCGATCTCGGCAAGACGCGCCCATAGGACGACATCCACAAAGGTGACTTCCTCGCGTCTTTCTCCGCTGTCGGTGGTGTAAACGCGATTGACCGCAATACCGAGGTCGCAGACGGCGCTGCCTTTTGGCGTGTAACGCACCTCTGGATCGCGGGTGAGATTTCCAAGCAGAATGACTTTGTTAAAGCTGGCCATGCGCGCCTTATAGCGAACTTATTTGGATTTTGCCAGCTTTTTCCCGAGTTTCTCCTTCTTGTCTGGGAGACGCTGGTAACTCTGGCGATACACTTCTGGATCGAGCTTAAATTTGGTGCGCATCTTCTCAATCGATCCCGGATCAGCGCTGAAGATAAAATTAACGTAATAGCCGGAGTCGAGCGTGCCGGCCATGTAGGAGAATTGACGCTTATCCATTTTTTGCACCTGTTCCATCTCGGCCCCTTCTTTTTGAAATTCCGACTCCAATCGGTCGATAATTTCCCTGATAGTGTCCTCTTTGCCCTGAGCGTTCAGCACCAGCAGCGCTTCGTAACGATGGTTCATACTTCTTCGACTTGTTCACCCCGCGAGCTCTGCGGGTTAAAGTTGTTCATCGCGGAAACGAGCCCGTTGTCAACCGCACATTTCACAGCTTCGACTGCGCGATCGATTGTGGATCGAACCAGAGGTTTCTCCTCCTCAAAAAAGCGGCTTAGGACATAATCGACCGATCCTTCGCGCGGCGCCGCGCCGATGCCGATGCGCAGCCGCGGAATTTCTTCAGTTCCGAATTGCACGATAATCGATTCAAGGCCGTTGTGGCCGCCCGGTCCGCCGCGCATACGCAAACGAAGGCGACCCAGCGGCAACGCAAAATCGTCGAGCACAACCAGGATTTCTTGCGACGCGATTTTGTAAAACTGCGCAACCGCGAAAAGTGGAAAGCCACTCCGATTCATAAAGCTCAGTGGTTTGATCAGCAGTACTGGGCCGCATTTCGCTGAGAGCGCGTCCCACTTTCCCGATCTTTCCCAAGTCGATCCAAACTGCGCGGCGAACTGATCGACCACCATGAAGCCGATGTTGTGACGCGTGGCCACGTACTCGGTGCCGGGATTTCCAAGACCTGCGACCAACCGAATCTGTGCTGAAGTAATTTGGCCTTCCGGCATCCATTCCCATCGCGCTCGGAGAGCGCGATCCACCGATTAAAGCTACTTTTTCTGCTCCTTCTCCTTTGGAGTCTTTTCCTTCGCAGCCGCAGCAGGCGCAGCTTCGCCCTGTTCCTTTTTCTCGGTGATCACTTCCGGTCCGGCGGCGGCCGCTTCCGCCTCGGCGACTACTGGTTCTTCCTCAACTACGGGCGCAACGACAGAAAATGCCGTCAGATCGGGCTGCACCTTGGGCGTTACTCCCTGTGGGAATTGAATGTCCCGAACGTGGATGGAATCGCCAATGTTCAGCTGCGAAACATCTACTGTGATCCGATCCGGCAAATTTGCCGGCAAACATTCAATTGCCAGCGCACGCAAGCTTTGCTCGAGCAATCCGCCAAAAGTTTTAACGCCAACGGCGATGCCTGTCGATTCCAGAGGAACTTCGGCCTGAATCATCTGGTCCATGGAGATGGCGTGAAAATCCACATGACGAATGTCACCGCCGACGGGCGAGTGCTGCACTTCCTGCACGAGCGCGGTGCGACTTGATCCTTCCCCGGCGATCTCCAGTTCAACCAAAACATTTTCTCCGGAAGCCTGGCTCATCATCGCGTTGATATCGCGCGCGGTGACTTGCAATGGCTGCGGTTTGTTGTCGCCGCCGTAGATGACCGCAGGAATCAGTCCGCGCGCTCTTAGTTTGCGCACAGCGGAGCGTCCCACGTTGGTTCGTGATTCTACTTTGAGCTTAACTTGTTTTGCCATTTGTTTCGTTCTCGATGTTGAAGAGCGACGACACCGACTCGTCGTTATGTATCCGCTTGATGCCTTCTCCGAGAAGCTCGGAGACGCATAGCACCGTGACTTTAAATCCTTCCACGGCGTGCACCGGCGTGCTGTTGGTCGTTACTAATTCCGCGATTTTCGATTTTTGCAAACGCTGGATCGCCATATCGACCAGAACGGCATGCGAGACGCCGGCGTAAATCTTCTGGGCGCCGCGTTTTTTCAAAAGCTCAGCCGCGGAAGTCAACGTCCCCGCTGTTTCGGTGAGGTCATCGACCAAAAGAATGTCCCGGCCTTCGACTTCGCCGATAAGATACAGGGCCTCGGTCTCGGTGGCGCTGCGGCGCTCTTTTGCCACGATCGCGAGATTCGCGCCCAGCGCTTCGGCATAGGCCGAAGCCATTTTGAGTCCGCCGAGATCGGGGGAAACCACCGTCGTTTTGCCGGTCAGCTGCTTTCGCAAATATTTAATCAATACCGGAAGCGAATAGAGGTGATCCACCGGAATGTCGAAAAAGCCCTGCACCTGCTGTGCGTGCAGGTCCATGGTGAGCACGCGGCTCACCCCCGCGGCGTGCAGCAAGTTGGCGACGAGCTTCGCTGTGATCGGGACGCGGGGCTGGTCTTTGCGGTCCTGGCGCGCATATCCAAAAAATGGAATGACGGCCGTGATCCGATCCGCGCTGGCGCGCCGTGCCGCGTCCACCATGATCAACAACTCCATTAAATGTTGATTGGTGGGCGGGCACGTTGGTTGAATGATGAACACATCGTGGCCCCGAATGTTCTCCTCGATCTTGACGTAGGTCTCGCCATCGGGAAACGAGCTGATTGTCGCCTGGCCGAGCGGCACGCCGATGTATTTACAGATGCGTTCTGCCAAATCGCGGTTGGCGGAGCCGGTGAAGACTTTTAGCTCTGGTTGAAGTGCGAACATGGAGCGGCTAACTTAGGCGCGCGGAAACGGCCTTGGCAATCTTCAAAACTTGCCAGAGTCGTTTCTTTCGCGAATAATTTGTGTTCGAGAACTTCCCCTAGATGAACGCCGACGCCATCCGAGTAGAACGCCCTGCCACAACCTCAAGGCTCTTTGCGCACACGCGCTGGGACGCGGTCCCCGCTGCGGCGGGTCTTTTTCATCTCGCATATTTCCTGAGCCTGTTCTTTCTCTACCCGCACGCGCCGCTCTGGGTAATGCTGATCCTCGGGTTCATTTACTCGCTAATGGTCAATGCGAACATCAACGGGGTAGGGCACAATTTCATTCATAATCCCTTCTTCCGTTCCCGCCTGCTGAATCGCCTGTTCGGAGTCACTCAGTCGATCGCGTGTTGCTTTTCCCAGACGTATTACGACGCCGTCCACATGCAGCATCACAAAGGCAATGCCGATCGCCCCGATGACAAAGGCGAGACCGTCGATTGGATTTCAATCTATAAACACGGCCACCACGGCGAAGCGGAAAATCCGTGGAGCTACGTGTTCCTGAGTTTCTTTCGCGACGATGTCGGGACGATTCGCCGAGAGCTGCGCAAGCGTAAGAATGGCGATCTGTTCTGGGGCAATATCGAGCTGGCGGCGTTTGCGACTACGCTCTTGGTGATGTTTCTCTTCAACTGGCGCTATGTGATCTTTTATTTCCTGCCGTTTTTCTATCTCGGTCACTGTTTCAGCTATTTAAACGGCTACTATCGTCATTATGGCGCGAATCCCGATAAACCGGTCGCGTGGGGCGTGAGCAGCTATGGCAAGATTTATAACTGGCTGTTCTTCTACAACGGTTATCACGCCGAACACCATTTCCGGCCCAAAGTTCATTGGACGAAGATGGAAAAGTTTCACCAATCCATTGCCGATTTGCAGAAGCAGGAAGGCGTCCGCACGATCAAGCGAGCGCACATGCTTGGGTTCCTGGATCCCGATTTGCCAAAGCGCGGGACACGGCGGACGCTGATCGGCGAAGATTTGACCGCGGATTACACGGATAAAACGGATAAGCAACCCGAATTTTCGTCCTGAAGCGTTATCCGTGCTATCCGTTTAATCCGCGGTTCTGCTGTGTAGCGCAGCGCTATTTTCCAAAGCTGGCGCGCTGCTTCTCTTTTTTCGCTTCGCAGTCTTCCCGCAGCCGGCGGATCTCCGAGTTAAGCTGCTTCTCCAGTGATTCCACTTCCTCGACATTTCCAGCGCTTTGCGCTTTCCGAATCTGATCTTTTAGAAAAAGTTCTTTCTCGGCAATCTTCGCTCGATACGTAGAATCAATCTCCGCGATTTCTCTTTTTTGATCCTCGGTCAGCGAGACAGACGGCGACGCTTTTTCAAGCCGTTCCATCGCAAGTTCGTAAGCCGATTTCATTTCTCTTCTCTTACTCTTGCTCCTGCTCGTAATCGAATCAATCGTAAGATCGACAATGCATATCCAACTTCTTAGCACCGATTTCGACGGCACCATTGTCTCGCGCGTGAGCGAGCCGGTCCTCGATCGACGATGCATGGAGCTGATCCGCGCAATGCAAGACGCTGGCGCGATTTGGGCGATCAACACCGGTCGCTCGGTCGATCTTCTCGAATCCGGTCTTGCCGATTTCTCATTCCCGATCCGTCCGGATTTCATCCTTACGACCGAACGCGACGTTTTTCGTCCCGGGCGAAATGGAGACAAATGGGAGCCGTTCGGCGATTGGAACGAGCGCTGCGCGCGCGATCACGCCGAATTGTTTTCTTCGGCCCAATCGGTCCTCGCCGAAGTAATCGAGTTCGTGACGAAAAAAACAAAAGCGCGTCTGATTTACCATTCGGAAGGGCTCGAAGGTCTCGTTGCGGAAAACGATGAAGAAATGGAGCGCATCACCGAATTTATCGAGCAAGCGCGAGCCGCGCACCCGAACTTGGATTATCAACTGAACACGGTTTACCTGCGTTTTTGCCACGCCGATTACCACAAAGGGGCGGCGCTGGCGGAGCTGGCGCGTCTTCTGGAAGTTCGACGCGAAAATATTTTCGCGTCGGGCGATCATCATAACGACATCTCGATGTTGGATGGAAAAGTCGCCGGAATGTCCTCATGTCCGGCGAATGCAATCGATGAAGTGAAAGACGCCGTCCGTGTCGCTGGCGGCTACGTTGCCGAGAACGCACATGGCGCGGGTGTTTACGAGGCGCTGCTGCATTTTACCGGTAGGGACGATTAAGCTCAATCGCCGGCCCCCTGATGCAACCACGCGCTGACGGGCGGTTCGGGTGCCCCTCCTACCTGCTCTCCGTTGTGGCTAATGCCAGCGGCGCATCGGCCTCAATTTTTCCGGCAAAGCGATTGGTCATATAAGTCAAAAGCAGCACCCAAAAGGAAAGCGCGAGTCCGAACAGCGGAAATTGGAGCGCGAGGGGCAGTGAATAGATGATTGCCATCAGCGGAATCCAGACCGCCCATGTCGCCAGCAAAGTCGGCACAATTTTGTCCCGGTAATGTTGCCACGTGAAGAGGTCGTGAACCGGGCGCATTGAGACGCCGCTATTTTTCCATTCATAGGTGAGCACACCGAAGGGAGCGGCAAAAAATGGATTGTAAGCAAACTGATCGACACAAATTTTGGCTGCGACTACTGGCAACGTTACCACGTCGCCCAACCAGGCGGCTTCACCGCGATACAAAAGATCGACAAGTGTTCCGTCGAATCCCCAGACTGGTATCGTAAAAAAGAGGTTGCGAAGATTCCGTAGCTTTGGCCGTCCACGCTGAAAGAAAAGAATCAAGAATAACTCGGGAATGAGCGCGCCTGCAGTGATAGACGCGGCGACTACAAAGAGCAGTCCGTGCCGGTGCTTGAACACGGCAAGTTGTAAAAAGGCCGAGGAGATGCTGTTACTCGTGTAATAACCGATCAGCAGCGCAAGCATGATTGCTTGAATAATGAGGGCAGGGACAGCGTTTGCGCGTGCGGCTTCCCAACCGAGTGTTAGCGGCGTTGGCGTTCTCTGCATCGCCGCTGATAGTTCTCGGCGTCAACCAGCGATCAAGCAGAATCTGGTGCCGTGGAAGCGGCAAAAATTACCAGCGAACGCTTCCGCTGGACCCAGGCGCCCCCGGAGCAAAATTCTCTTGGTCGGGAATTTTTTCGCCCGGCACGGTTGCGGCGGATTGCGAGCCGGGTTGCTCGGTGACGTCCTCATCGCGCGAGACACAGCCCGAGATCAGAATTCCGCTGGTCAAAAACAAAACTCCATAAACTGCAAAGCGTTTGAACACGGCCAACGAACCTAACCTCTAGGCTATTTGATGCAAGCTCTGCCATCCGCTAAGCTTGACCGTGAAGGCCACTGAGAAGATCGAGATCAAATCCCTCCTGTTTAGCGAGCTGCAAACGGAGCTTCAAGGCCTGGCCGAGCGCTCTTATCGCGCTGATCAAATCGTGGACTGGCTATACAAAAAGCGCGTTGATTCAATCGAGAAAATGACCGACCTGCCGCTGTCGTTGCGGAAGCGGTTCGCCGACAGATTTTCCTTCAGCAAGATCGACATCGTACGCGTGCTCGGATCGCGCGACACCACACGGAAATTTCTTTTTCGTTTGAGCGATGGAAATTTGATCGAGTCGGTTTTGATTCCGGCGTCACCCGCGCTTTACGGCGAAAAATCGGATCGCCAGACAATTTGTATTTCGACACAAGTCGGATGCGCCTATGGCTGCAAATTTTGCGCCAGCGGCCTGGAAGGGTTTTCTCGCAATCTGCGCGCGAACGAAATTGTCGATCAAATCATCGCGATCGAGCGCGCAAGCGGGGAGAAGATCGACAACATCGTTTTCATGGGAATGGGCGAACCCCTCGCGAATTTGAAGAACGTGATTCGTGCGATTCGAATCATTAACGCTTCGTGGGGTCTCAGGATAGGCGCACGGCACATTACCGTTTCGACCAGCGGCCTGGCGCCGCAAATTAAAAAACTTGCAGACGAACCGTTGCAAATTCGTCTTGCTGTCTCTTTGCATGGAGCCACTGATGAGGTGCGAAACCAAATCATGCCAATCAACCGCCGCTACAACGTCGAGACATTGCTGTCGGCTTGTGATTACTACGTCGCGCATAAGAAGCAGCGGCTCACCTTCGAATATATTTTGATCGCCGGTGTAAACGACGCCGACACGCAGGCGCATCTCCTCGCGCAGCACGCCAGAAGGCTTTCCGCAAAAGTGAATTTGATTCCGTATAACGCCGTCGAGGGTCTGGAATGGTCCCGACCGTCGCGCAATCGACAGGAAAAGTTTTTGTCGATCTTACGTGCGGAAGGAGTTCCGGCTACGCTGCGGCGCGAAAAAGGCCACGATATCGACGCCGCCTGCGGGCAATTGCGATTGCAAACCAGTCGGCAGGAGCGACGGCGGGCCGTCCCCGCTTAGCCTTCAAGCAAAAGTGCCGAGGGCTTCGTGCACGCCGGCGATTGCCATGCCACCTTCGCCGACAGCAGCGGCGCAACGCTTCACCGATCCTGAGCGCACATCGCCTGCCGCAAAAATACCCGGGCAGCTCGTTTCGAGGGGCCCTGGTGGACGTTTGCTCTCTTTCCAGGCTGGCGCCCGGGCGACTGCATGTCCTGTCTTGATGAATCCTTTTTCATCGCGTTCGATCTGAGGCGGCAGCCAATCTGTGCAGGGTTTCGCACCGATCATGGAAAAAACGGCCGGTGTTTCTACAACGCGCCGCTCGCGCGTCTGCGTATTCTCGAGCTCTACGGCTTCGAGCATTTTGCCGCCAGTCATTCTGCGAATCTCGGTGTGGGACAGGAGCTCAATGTTTTCGCACGTCTGCACGCGACGCGCGAGATAGCTCGACATACTTTTCGAGAGATCGTCGCCGCGGATGACGAGCAACACTTTCGCCGCGCCCTCGGAAAGGAACATGGCGGCTTGTCCTGCCGAATTACCGCCGCCAGCCACGATGACTGTTTGTCCCCTACAGAGCCGGCCTTCAAATGCCGTCGCGGCGTAGTAAACGCCCGATCCCTCGAACTGCTCGCGACCGTCTGCGTTCAATCGCCGATAATCTGCACCGGTCGCAATGAGGAGACATTTCGCCCGCAGGGTACAAAAGCAACCCTCGACTTGAAGGCTGGCACGATATTCCTCGCCGTCGTGATAGTCGAGCGAAAGCGCCTGTGCTGGCGTGGAAAATTTTGCACCGAATCGATAGGCCTGAAGCTGTGCGCGATAGGTCAAGTCTCCGCCGTTAATTCCGGTTGGGAAACCGAAAAAGTTTTCGATCAGTGAAGAGGACCCGGCCTGTCCTCCAGGAGCGTAGCTTTCCAGAACGACGGTTTTCAATCCCTCGGACGCCGCATAGACCGCTGCGGCCAGACCTGCCGGACCGGCGCCAACAATCGTCAAGTCGCAGGTAATTTCGCTTTCGCCCTCGTCCGCCAGCGAGCGAAGCAAGCCGGCCACTTGCGCAACTTCGCGGAGCGAGGGCCGACGCAGCGGGGCGCCGGTCGCGGCGAGGAGAGTCGGTAAATCGCGACTCGTTAAATGCAGCCGCTGACAGAGCGCCTGGCCCTGCTCACTTTCGAATTCGATCAGCCGATGCGGAATGCGATTCTTGTCGAGAAAATCATCGAGCTGATGTCCCTCGCGCGAGTCCCGCAACGCGATGATGCGCAGTCCGCCGAACTCGCGGTCGCGCGTTAGCCGCCGCCGGCGCATGATTAACGCGTTGACAATCGGGCCGCCCAAACCGGGTAGTTCCGCGAGCGCTCGCCGGATTTCGGCTGCCGGGACTTCCAGAATTTCGGCCTCTTCAGACTTCACGCGCGCTGTGGCCAGCGCGGAGGTGCCTTGCAACATCGCAACATCGCCGATGAAGTCGCGCTCCCTACCCGTGGCGAGAATTTGCTCCCTGCCTTCCCGCGCTTCAAAGACTTCGGTTTCGCCGCGCAAAATAACGGTGAGCCCGAGATCGCGTTGCCCTGCTTTGAAGATAAACTCTCCGCGCTGCA
>Ga0209155_1001472_pt1 | contig 11116 bp, 10 predicted proteins | sample GraSoiAngelo_122_FD_185879 | JGI IMG/M metagenome (GOLD analysis project Ga0209155, IMG submission 185879) | Grasslands soil microbial communities from the Angelo Coastal Reserve, California, USA - 14_0927_02_20cm (SPAdes) (version 2) | ecosystem: Environmental > Terrestrial > Soil > Grasslands ...
CCTGACCCCAGGTGTCTCGGGTTCACCGGACCAGATCACTGATTCCCCTGGCTCATTTGGAATTTTTTCGATGAACGGCGCCCGCGGTCGCTCGAACAATTTTCTGCTCGACGGTACCGACATGAACGATGGCTATCGGAACGATCCGGCCATTAACGAAGCAGGCGTGTTCGGGACGCCAGCGACCATCCTCCCTGTGGATGCGATTTCCGAATTAAACATAAACTCCAATTTCATGCCCGAGTACGGCCGCAACGCCGGTGCGACGGTGAATATTGTGACCAAAAGCGGCACGAACACCGTACACGGGACATTGCTCGAATATTTTCGCAATAACGCGCTGGATGCCAGGAACTACTTCAACTCTCAAGGGCGCAGGGCGCCGTTTCACAATAATCAGTTTGGCGGGTCGCTAGGCGGGCCGATCGTCAAGGACAAAACATTCTTTTATTTGGATTATGAAGGGCAGCGCGAGAGTGTAGGAGTGGTAACGCTGGCGTGCGTGCCCGAGCCAAACCGTGTCGCATTTGACGATGCCGGCAGCATACCGAGTACGGTTACGGCCCAAATCTTGAAGTTCTGGCCCCAACCGAACATCGGAACGAGACCAGTCCCAACCGATTCCGACTTTGCCTCGTTTGATACGGGCTGCCCGAGAGGTCCAAACGCCTCGCTGATCACCCCGTCATACAACAACCTGAGCAGTGCGATCGCAAAAATTGACCATAGTTTCAACGCAACCAATCTTGTAACGGGCCGCTATTTCTTCGGGGACAGCACGCAGTCGTTTCCGCTGGCTCTTACAGGTTCTGGCGGCCAGCTTCCAGGGTTCAATACCGTGACGCCGACGCGTGTACAGCTAGTGGCGCTTTCTTACGTGCATACCTTCGGTCCAACGCAAGTAAATGAAGTACGCTATGGCTGGAACCGTTTCGCAGAGGGATTCTTTCCCCAGGACCAGAATTTTCACCCGAGTTCGATTGGTCTTTGCGCTGCTAGCTCGACGGCAGACTGCTCAGGCTCAGGGCTGCACGATTCCGGTCTGCCAATCACCCTCGTTTCGGTGACACCAACCGGCAGCAGTAGTTTCTTCTCTCAGCTCGGTGCCACTTCAGGTGATCCGCGGCGCCGTGTGGACTCTAACAACCAGTTCATTGACAACTTCTCATGGAAGCTCAACAAACACGACGTAAAGTTCGGTTTTGAGTTTCGTCGAACTAGCATTCAGCAACACTTCGATAAGTATTCGCGCGGGAGAATGAGGTTCGCGGACCTGAGTAGCTTTCTTGCCGGCGACTTGAGCAACGGATTCCAGTACTCGGGAAATACCCTACGCCACACATTCGAGAACAGCTACGGGTTTTACCTCCAGGACACATTTCGCCTGACGCCCCGATTTACCTTGAACTACGGGCTTCGGTGGGATTACTTCGGCGTGGTTGCGGAGAAGAACAACCTTTTCAGCAACGTCACGGCTCTTGATCCGGTCAACCAAACATTCACTTTGACGCGGGTGGGGCAACCCGGATTAAGTAGACTGTACGAGCCTGATTACAAGAATTTTGCGCCTCGTGCCAGCATTGCATGGGATGTTACCGGCAGAGGTAGGACTGTGGTGCGCGCCGGCTGGGGCATGTTCTATGACGCCTTCTCGCAAGACTTCTTCCTCGGCCATCTGCCCTATCCGCCCTTCTTCGATCCCGGCCCGGCATATAACGTATACAATCCGCTCGATCCTGCGCAGGTTCGGCCGGCCACGGCCAGTGGAGGTGTGATCGGCACTGGCGTGCCGATTTATGACAATGCCCCCAACTGCTCGAATCTAGAATGCGACAGTTTCGCTGTTGACAGACATATCCGCACTCCATACATGGAAAATTACAACCTGAATCTCCAGCACCAGATTGGAAACAATGTTACGGTGCAGGTTGGATACGTCGGATCACAAGGCCATCGGTTGTTCCGGTTCCGGGATCTAAATCAGCCGAACCAGGCAGCGATCATTGCGGACGATTTAGCATGCGCATGCGACGATTCCTACGGAGTGCCGCGCGTCTACGGAGGCGTGTTCGGCGCCAATAACCTAAATACCGCCTTTTACCTCATGCAGGAGGAATCCACCGCGAAATCGAATTACAACGCACTACAGGCCAGCTTGCGCATAACAAATTGGCGCGGCGTAACCTCAATCCTCAATTACTCGTGGTCGAGATCTCTTGATACTGCGAGTGACGGTGAAGACTTTGAGAATAACGCTGCGCAGCCGAATGACAGTACGCGGCCGAACTTGGAATACGGACCATCAAACTTCAATGTCCCACACCGGTTCTCCTGGGTTTTTGGCTATGAATTGCCGAAATCCGGCTCCAGCAGAATAAGGAACGGCTGGGGTTTCTCTAGCACGGTTGCTCTGCAGAGTGGACAACCTTTTCAATTCAACTACAACTTTGAGGATGATTTCAGCGGAAGCGGCGAGGGTGATGATCGGCCAGACGTGGTCGGACCAATTATCTATCATAAGCGCGACCCGCTCAACTATGTGCAACTCAGCTCATTCGCTGTTCCGTGCACGGTCACAACCATCACCGGGTTAGCAAGCGATTGCGTGCCCGGGACACGTCACTTTGGGAATGAGCGCCGGAACTCCCTGGTGGGGCCGACATTCAAACAGTGGGACTTCGCAATTTACAAGAACACAGCAATCACGGAACGCCTGAGCATGCAACTCCGCGCGGAGCTGTTCAATATCCTGAATCACCCCAACTTCGCGAACCCATTCCTACCAGCTTTTGTCGCTGATCCAGGGACGAATCTTTCAAGTGGATGTAAATGCGGGTTCCTTGCAGGCGGGCCCGGACAAGAGGTCGGCAATGGCGGCTACCACATTGTCGCCACCGGCGACGTGGGTATCGGCAATCCATTCCTGGGTGGTGGTGGACCGCGCGGGATTCAGTTAGCGGCCAAGTTCACGTTCTAGCAGAACGGCAGGGAATTCCTTTGCGGCTCCTCTCGATAGCGATGAGAGGAGCTTTTTGTTTCAGGCACCCGGTTCTCGAAGATCTACTCTCCGCCCGGCTGCGATGCACTCAGGCGCCGAATTGTGGTACTCTCCCTCCTCCATGGCAGAACCTAAGTCTGAACGCCGGACGCAGAAGCGCCTAAGTCTTGCCCTGCCAGTCACGATCAAGTCTGAGCAGGGTACGATTGAAGCCAGCGGCTGCACGCGCGACTTGAGCAGTAGTGGGATTTTCTTGTACAGCGACGCGCATTTCAGCGAAGGAAGCGCGCTGGAGATGGTTCTGATTTTGCCGAAGGAGATGACTGGCGGCGAGAAGCGATGGGTGTGCTGCCGAGCATCCGTTGTGCGTGTGGAAGCGAGCGGTGAGCAGCGGTGCGGAGTGGCGGCGCGTATCCTGAGCATGGAGATACTCCCGGAAATTAGCGGCTAAATGGAAGATCTGGCTGAACTTTCTCAAATTGACTGGCAAAGGAGAGGAGGATCTGCCGGGAATCGGTTTCTTCATAAAACTTTCTTAATGCGATGCATCGAATTTGGTGCAATAATGCTGGCCCTTGAATTGCTCCCGCTAACAAATTAAGAAACTTCCAATCTGCGGGTGCTTCGAATATGTGGATGCAAAAGCTGTCTGACGGTGTGCTGCGCGTGCTGACACCGTTGGGACCGCGCTACATCAGGCCGACATTTCTTCAGCGAATCTACATTCTATGGATTTTCCGCCATTTTCACGTGCTGCCTTTGCAGGTGCTGAGTAGACGGCAGCGCGCCCTGATCGAGTCGCTTTGCGCGCAGCAGCGTTTTGTCTCTCTCTCGCCGACCGACGAATTTGAATACGCGCCGATTCTGGGCACCGTGGAACGCCGCCCGCCGGTGGAAGTAGAAAACCTGCCGCCGCGAAAATCGAGCGCTGGAGTTGCCGAAACCGTCTCTCCCCTGGTCGCGGATGTTCGGCAGGGGTCTTAAGGCAGAGCGCCGATTTTTGCACATCGTGACCTCAAGCTTCGACTCCATCGCGGCACACGTAGGGGCGGGTGCCCTCACCCCCACCTCAAATCCACCCAAATTTTCCTAAGCGACAGAACGGACGGGTCCACAGGGACGCCCGACGCCTAATATCTGATGCCCGAAGCCCGAAGCGTCCGCCAGCGAACAATCCTGCAAAAAATTTCTCTGCTGCCCCTCTAAACTGAGTTTCTGGATTAATATATCTGCAACATTCCTTACCGTTCCCGCCAGTAAGAGCCGCGTGTCCTGGGTTCAAGGATGTTTTTCCGCACTAGCTCAAACCTTTAACAGGGTTCATTGAGGAGGTTGCAGTGTACAGGTTTGTTGTTTTGTTTGCCGTTGCTTGCATCTGCCTGGTTCTGGCTGGATCCGCGGGTGCTCAGACGTTCTCCTGTCCGGCCAGCACAGAGGACATGCTGAATTATTTTGTGATGAATTATCCCGATCGCGCGGATTATCACATGGGACCGGGGAATGCGAATCCAATCTATTCGGCGATTTTTCCCGACAATGGACTGAGCTTTGCGACAACTGGATATTTTGTCTGGACCAAAGGCGCGAATGGATATCCGTGGGATGTCAAGACATTCGATCAGAATTTCGTGTATGACCGCAGTACGGAACTCACGTGGACCGATCCGCAGACGTTTAAGCGATTCAATGTGGATCTTCCAATGTCACCGCGTTGCGTTGCCAAGGGAGCGGCGAGTCCGGTGATTCAGATTCCGGCCGCGAATTCGAGCTACAGTTTTTATTCGGCATGCACGGCATACAAAACGGCCGGTTTGAAGAGTGTGCTGAACCAGATTTCCGCGCCAGCGCAAGTGAAGGCGGGCGGTAATATTGGCAAGGTCAAGACTCGACTGTTCACGTATCAGTATGGCTGCGATGCGAATTACGGCAACTGCAGTGATAAAGAAGTATTCAGCTTGGGGCTGGGAACCGGGCTATACGACTGGGCACACTACGTGAATCAGAATGGCCAGTGGGTGTTTGCGCAGGAATCGAAGATCAACAACAAGGACGTCGGGCAGACGACGCCCTATTTTCCGTGCCCGAATACCTATCAATGATTGCAGCCACCCGTTTGAGCCCAGCGGTTCATGTTAGACTCAATATGGAAGCCGCCGCAGATCATCCCCCCGCAATGGGCGCGTAGCTCAATTGGCAGAGCAACTGACTCTTAATCAGTAGGTTGAAGGTTCGATTCCTTCCGCGCTCACCATTCCTTTCAAGCGCTTACGAGTGACTAGCGGGAATCATCGAACTCTCACTGTGGGGGAAAATGTGGGACCTTCGAGCCACTGTTGCGCCCCGTCGATTCCTTGGTGCTCGCGCGGTCGCGACGCCCGCAGAATCGCAAGCAAAGCAATCTACTGAAACCGGTCGCGCGCGCGCTGGTTGTTGGTGAAATGGCGATGTTACAACAGTTTAGAGCCTGATACCCGCCTTGTTCCCTTTAATGAAGGCAAAGAGCCGCTCCGCAATTGGCTCCGCGTTCTTATAGTAAGCATCGTCACACTGAGCGAACTTCTTCAGTCGCTGCTCATCATCCGTGGCCATAACAGTGTCGATTGCTTGCACCGTTAGGTCTGAAACGCCAAGTGCTTTTATGGCCTTCTGAGTGATGCTCGCGGCTTTCTTGCAACCGATGCGTCGGAGAGAGTCCACAATCGTCGGGGCAAACTCTCGCGACGAGTTTGTAAAGAACTGGTGGTATCCACCATTGTTCACTTCACTTTCCAGTGCTTCCACCGCGAGAACAACATGCTCAGTGTTGGTAAGTCCTTGATTGTCGGCGCCTTCTGCTCTTTGGCTGATTGCCTGCTCGAATGCTAAGACCAGAGAATCGGTTCGGCTCTTTCCTTCAAGGGAGAGCAGTTGCTCCACACTCTGACCCGAATATCCGTCCAGCCATTCGGCATTCCCGCCAAGGGAAATCTTCGCCTCTCCGGGAGGAGTTCTGTTCGTCAGTGCACGATCCAAACGCTCTCGGAAAACTCACGCAAAGCTCTCCCATCTTGGGTCGTCCTCTGCGATCTCGAAGCGGATAAACTCTCCACCGTCCATCATCTTGCCTCTCGGCAGGTCAACTCCAGCCTCCAAGAATTCAGCTCTTTCTTGTTCGCTCTTGAGTAGAAAATAAATGGGACTCGGGCGTTTCATCGCTGCATTCCTTCGAGAAGACATTGTAGTGCCCGCCGAATGAGGCTTTCCACGTCGGTTGTTCTCAGTAATATCTGAGTCCGATCGATAGATTGGAAGCGTGGCAACTTGCTAATGCAAGTTTCGTTCATGCGATCAGTGTGCCTGAACCATCCCAAAACTCAATGCATGGCTTGATTCTTTCACGGCTTCTCGGCGCGACGGGAGGTTTACCTCACTTTATGCGTCAAGTTTGGGGCTCATCGAAGCATCTAACCGGGTCCGTTTACGCCGCTTAGGAAGCCGCCCAAGTGCCCGGTCAGCATCACCATACCGACAGCCAGAAATTCAATCGCCAGGCGGTAGCTTGGCAAAGCTTCTGCCCGCCGCCGTGCGCGGAAATTTACCCACCAGACCAGCCAGATCATCACGCTCGAGACGCACGCAAGTATCAGGTGCAGTAGTAGAATGCCCTTCAGTTTCTGCCCGTCGAGCTGGTACTGCCACGCGAGGATACCCGTGACAAGAACCGGGAGCGTCGAAATTGCTGCCACTAGCAGGTTGTAGTAGGCTGCGTCCGTCAGGCCGCGTCGCTTCGTCCAGTGCGCTATGAGGTCGAAGGCTACTGCCGCAATAAACAGCGCGATCGGAAAATGGATGAGCACCACATGTTGCGCGTGCTTGGCGAGCAGCACCGTTTTCAGATCAAAAGGATTCACTGGAGTCCGCAATAGCGCTATTGCCATGTCGATGACCTCAAACGAATAGAACTGACGCTCCTAGGGAATATTCCCGTCGTCAGCCGAAGCGGAAAATGTGCCCGAGCTGCTTTGGTTGAGCACTACTGTGTGGGGGCGATATACCACGCGTAATACGTTGCCATGCCACCGAGCAGGACAATCCACCAGAGCATCAGTTCCGCGCGCATCCACAGTTTCCAACGCGTAAAGCGTAGCGACTGCGGAACTATGTTCGTACCCACCACCAGGATGATGTAAAGTCCCAGAAGTTGCGCCGCCATGCCCAGGAGACCGTGAATCGCAGCCACGGTGTAATAACGTTTGCGAAAAACTCTCGGGATTGCCGGCACTACTTGTAAGCAGAATGAGGGCAACATCACCAGTGCGATCATGATCAAGTTCAAGAGCAGCACCGTGGTTTGGCAGATACCGTGCGCTGTGTAGCGCTTTTTTTTAGCGAGAGCAGCCCCTGCGACGAGTGCGGCTCCCATGATGAACTGCACGACGAGATTAAGATCTGCCCCGAATGTCGCGCCGGTTCTGAGAAATCCTTTCATTAAGAGAAAAGAGAACATTGTTTAATCAGCATCTCCGTCCCGTGCTTCTTGATCTTCAATAGCCGGCAAACTCTTCCGTCCCGGATATCATCTTCATCTCCCCGACTTCATTAAGCGTTCGGCGTGCCGCCTCTACCATCATCGGTGGCCCCGCGACGTAATAGATCGCGCCGCGCAGGTTGCTTATGTGCGTGGAGAGCATTTCCTGGCTGATGTGTCCAGTCTCTCCCTTCCATCCCCGGTAATTCTTGGTGATGCGCGTGAAGGTAGGAATAAACCGGAGCCTAGGATTAGCCCGCTCCAGCTCCCAGAGTGCATCCATGAACGGAGCATCTTCCAGGTAGCGGTTCGCGTAGAACAAAAAGATAGGATGACGGAGTCTCTCCGCTGCAGTGTTTCAAACCGAAACGCCATTGTGTCTTCGGCAACTTCTGTTCGACCTAGCAGCGTGCTTTGGTAGGCAATCATCGAGTTTCCTTCTTGTTGTGATGACTTTAGTCCTGAAGACATTCGGCACGTGCACTCGCCGCGCTATGTTGAAGCGGAGATCTTCACCCTGTTCGCTCCTCGGACTGAACGATAGGAACGCAAATACCAACACCGGGGTCTGACATCCGTGCGTCGACTTCAGGATTTCGGGAGTTCGGCATCCGTGGACTCAGGGATTTCCCTCATTGCCGACCTGAATCCGCGGATGCCATCGCCAAGTCCCTTGCCTAGCTCAGGCAGTTTCTTGGGCCCGAACACCAACAGCGCTATTCCCACAATCACTAACAGGTGCATGGGTTGAAGCAAACCTTCGAACATTGGCAACTCCCTCTTTTACGAACTTAGTTACTGCTAACTACTTTGCTGATCCGATCGATTGTTTAAACTGGTCAGACAGGATGAACTAGCGGTGGGATCTGCTGCACCGTCAATTCTGTCCATCCTGCCGTTCCCGGCCAGTTCGGCGTGTATCGGTTTACGGGCCAACAACCACCTGGTCGCTGTTTGAGCGGTTCGCAGCCGCCTTTTCCTGAACTCCGGGAATGAGTTCGCGTCCGTTTTCGTCCCCCGATAACCAGACCTGGCAGAGGAAATACTGGTCGCCGTCGTGATGAAATAGAAGGCGTTCGTGATTTCCGGTCCTGTTGGTTTTGATTGGCACGGTAAACGCTATTTGTTGAACATCCCCGTCCTCACTACGGAATTGCAGCGCGTTGTTTGCGAGCAATGACTCAATGACGTAGTCGCCGGCCTTAAGTTCCCTATTTCCGACGACAAAATTGAATGGGATGGTTGCTTTGACCTTGGCTCCATCCTGCGCATGCCCTGGTACAGCCGAGAGGGCGAGAATCAGTCCGAGAAGAGTCCCTAACATGTATTTTATTGGATGCTTCATCATTGTCCTTTCCGAATAACATCAACCTCACCTTCTATAACTGAACCCGCAGGGCTTTATTCCTAATTTCCACTTGAACCCGCAAGCAGCAAGTCGCTTCACGAGGAGCGATATTGCTGACAAGACGACCGGACTTCGAGTCGCGGCAGTTCTTGTTACTCACTCAGTCGCTTGCCTAGACTTCGGTATGCATCAGAACCACCAGCGAGACGGAAACATGGGGGGTAGTCAATTTTTAGGGAGGCGGACAGGTCATCGTCAAATCGGTTCGATTCCATTCGAGAATCGTTGTCCTAATGACGGCCTGTCCGATGTGGGGGGCCTATTTGGAACCTTCTACTCCACGACAACAGTTCCTGTCATCTTGGGGTGTAGCCTGCAGTAGTAAAGAAACTGACCAGGGTCCGTGAATGTATGTTGGAACTTCTGATTAGTATCAAGCACAGAGGAGGAGAAAATGTGGTCATCTTGATCCACCGTGTGCGGAATGTCATCGTGGTTCGTCCATGAAATGCTTGTGCCCCTCTTGACCGTCAGCTTTTGAGGGGTGAATGCAAAGTTGTCGATACTCACTTGGGCGACTTCACCGGATGATGAATCGCCACTCGCAGGCGCCGCTTGAGCCTGTGGCGTCTGGGTTTTCGTCGGCGCTTGAGACGATGCCTTCGATGCGGCCGTAGCAGCAGCAGCCTTGAGAATCGGTATAGATTCTTCGGCCGGCGTGCCGGCGAGCGAGGCGTCAACCACCGCCAGATGGTGACCACCCGCCATGTAGTTGACGTTTGTAATGCCCAAAACGCGTCGCAATTCGTCGGCAGGAACAGCCAACGGCCCTGCAGAAGGAGCGGTGCCAGGTACCGGTTGCGGAAAGGCCGTAGCCATTGCGGTATGGAAACTGACGTTTCCTTCCACCTTTTGCATGATTTGGTGAATGTGCCCGTTCAGCACGGTTACGGAACCAAAGCGTCTTAAGTACCCAAGCGCCTGTGCACTGTCCTGTGTGCCCCAGCCCCATTCAGGGTAGACGGCCCAGAGCGGAATATGGGCAAATACCACGATCGGGGTGCTCGCTGACAACCCTTTTACATCGTCCTCCACCCATTCAAGTTGGTCTGCGCCGAGTGATCCCATGCCACCGGCCTTCAGATTCGCCACGTTTACCAGCCCGATAAAGTGAACTCCTTTGTGGTCGAAGCTTTGCCAGCCCGCCCCTTTCGTACCTTTCCCGTAACGCGCGAGGAACTGTTGACCGTTGTCTACTGCGAAGTCGTGCTCGCCCGGCACATAGAATACTTGTTTAGCCTTAGCTCCCCTTAATACCTGGTCGACGGTGTCGAACTCGCCGGGCTTGGAGATCTGGCTAAGATCGCCGGTGTGGATGATCAGGTCGGGAGCAGCAGGAAGCGAATTGATCTTGTCGATCGCAGCCTGAAAGGTTCCGGTTACATCCGGATTCGCCCCCTTGTTGAAGCCGATGTGGCTATCGCTGACTTGAACGAAGCTAAATCCATTATCACCATGGTGTGCTTCATGACCTGTTGCCCCAAAAAGACGGGACGTCGGGATACCCCCGGATAGTGTCCATACCAATCCGGTGCCGGCCCAAGCCATGCACTTAAGAAAACCTCTGCGGTCCACGCCATCCTGGCTGGGGCCGCCCTCGATACAATCGCCCTTGCGCTTTTCGTCTGCCATTGTTCTCCTCTAAGTTTCCTCGCTTTTGCGGCTTTGCCAGCAGTGCAGGTCGCAACACACGGTGATGATGCCCGCCACAAGCGAAGTTATGTTTCCATCGAGATTGATAACGAGCGGGTTAGGCTTTTATTCCACAGAGCTGAGATATTTCCCCCGATAACCGGGGCTTGGTCCTTACTGCAAAAAGATAGCGATACTTCTCCAGCGAAACGGGCGACGAGTCGAGCCTTCCGATGGGGCTAGGTGCATATCGGCGAAGTGGGCCGTGGCCTGAAGCTACTGTTCTGGAGCCAGATAGGCGGCACCAGTGAGCCAAGACCACACGCGTTCACGTGCCTGCTTCGCCAGCGAAAATGCCGGCCGCCTACTGCTGCGCGCCGGCATTGTCAGCTTCAAACCTGCGTGCCCGAACTGCGACTTACCTAGGAAGCAGAATGGTCTCGTCGACAGACTCCGCCACCTGCCGGCCCAGCCGCGGCTTCAAGTCAGCCATGAAAGAGGAAGAGAAGCCGGCCGACACCAGAACAATCATCGCCGGAGACCAAAGCTGACCGGGGTGAATCGTGGGTTT
>Ga0209155_1001478_pt1 | contig 11104 bp, 9 predicted proteins | sample GraSoiAngelo_122_FD_185879 | JGI IMG/M metagenome (GOLD analysis project Ga0209155, IMG submission 185879) | Grasslands soil microbial communities from the Angelo Coastal Reserve, California, USA - 14_0927_02_20cm (SPAdes) (version 2) | ecosystem: Environmental > Terrestrial > Soil > Grasslands ...
ACTTTACTACAGCGCACCCGAATTCGCCGCGATTGGCGCGCATCCGCGTCATCGGAAACGAATCAATAAAGAAGACATGATGTCTTCCTTTGCTTACTGCGCTGAGCGATACGAAATGAAACCCGGAACCATTACTCACACCATCGCGGTCATACTTTCGTCTGTTTCGTCTCTTTTTGCGCACGGGATTCCTTCGAAAGCGGAACCGGCCAAGGTGAAGGCGAGCAAAAAAACGCAGAGATCATCGGAAGATCGTTTGCTCGATGTTAGCTCGATCGCGTTCTCTCCGGGGCAACTATCGGCATCTTCGCCCGAGCCGGGAGAGCGTTATCCGTGGAAAAAAAGCATCGTGACCACCGTCTTTTGGATCGGCGAGGAGCCAACAGCTAATAATCCGGTGCCCAATCGTACGAGCTCCTGGGACAAAAATTGGACGAAAAACTACGGAGGCTTTGACGATCCAAATCCTGCCCGCCGCAGTAATTATATCCCGGTGAAATTCACACCGCGGCAAAACCCGTTTTATTGCGCCCTCCCCTACAACGACAAGGCGACGACAGGCCACCAACCAGAAGCACCGAGGGTTGTCCCTTGGTTTAAAGAAGCGTACCAAGGCCCAGCGGTTTCGACTTGTAAGGGTCGATGGGTCGCCATCCGCAAAGGCAATCGAACGGTTTACGCGCAATGGGAGGACGCCGGACCTTTCCGTACCGATCACTGGCAATATGTGTTTGGCAATGAACGGCCCAAACCCAATCTCAATAAAGGCGCCGGTCTCGATGTCTCCCCTGCCGTGCGCGACTATCTGGGATTGAACGAAACAGACGCGACCGACTGGAAGTTTGTCGAATTTAGCGAAGTGCCGCGCGGTCCGTGGTCGACGCTGGGAGAAAACAACACCTTTGTGGTAAACGACCGCAAAAAAGGTGCGGTACTGGCTGAGGCGCCGAAGCGTGGTGACGGATCGGTTGCGCGGTAATCTTCGCGACCCTGGCGGTTTGACAGACCGATGCAGAATTGTTGGCCAACCCTCGTTTTGACCCGCAGGAGTTTGGTCGCCTTGGGCTCGGTAGTTGCGCCACGCAAAAGAGGATTGCTGCGAGCTGTGTTGCGCATAATCTGCATGGCACAGAATGAAGATTGGCTTTGCTCAAATTAACCCGACCGTCGGAGATTTGAACGGCAATTTTGAGTTGATCCTGCGTGCGTACGAACGTCTTGCCGGTGCCGGGGCGGAACTGGTCCTCACCCCGGAGCTGGCCATTCCCGGATACCCGCCGCAGGATCTCGTCTTTAAGTCGCGCTTCGTCCCGGAGAATCTTCAGGTCCTCGAGCAACTTCATTCTCGGGTGGGGAACGTGCCTTTGCTTGTCGGTTTCGTTGATCGCAATGAAGGGCGCGGCAAGCCGTTTCATAACGCCGCTGCTTTGCTCGAGAAAGGCAAACCGATTCGCAAGGCCCATAAGTCGCTCTTGCCCACTTACGATGTGTTCGATGAGGACCGCTACTTCGAGCCGGCTTGCCAGGCCGAAACATTTGATGCGTGCGGCAAAAAAATCGGCGTGACTATTTGCGAAGATATTTGGACCGAACATTATCTGCCGCGGCCACTTTACGATGTCGAACCAGTGCGCGGTTTGATTGAGCAAGGCGCTCAAATCATCGTCAACTTGAGCGCGTCGCCGTTTACTTTGCATAAGCCGGCGATCCGCCACGAAATGGTTGGAGCGCTGGCCCGCGCCTATCGGCGACCCATCTGCTACTGCAACGCCGTTGGTGGCAACGATCAATTGCTCTTTGATGGAAATTCCATTGCTGTGAATGCATCCGGCGATTTGATTGCACAGTTGGCGAGCTTTCGGGAAGAGGAAGCAGTGATCGATACAGAATCAAGGTCGGGAATCGAATTTCGCGAAGGCGAAACGCCTGAGGAACTTTTCTCGGCATTGTCGCTCGGCCTGCGTGATTATTTGCGCAAGTGCAATTTCAAATCGGCGGTGCTCGGCCTGAGTGGCGGCGTCGATTCTGCGGTTACTGCCGTCATAGCTGTCGATGCGCTTGGAGCCGAGAATGTGACCGGGGTTTCCATGCCGAGTCCGTATTCATCGCGCGGGAGCATCGATGACTCGCTTGCGCTTGCCCGCAATCTTGGGATCAAATGCCTCGAGATTCCGATCACCGACTCGTTCAAAGCGTTCAGAGCGCAGTTTAAAGAAATCTTCAAGGGACTGCCGGAGAATGAGACCGAGGAAAATATGCAGCCGCGTCTGCGGGCAATGACGCTGATGGCGCTTTCAAACAAATTCGGACATCTGCTGCTAACAACAGGAAATAAGAGCGAGCTTGCCGTCGGCTATTGCACTCTTTACGGCGACATGGCCGGCGGGCTGGCGGTGATCAGCGATGTGCCAAAAACGATGATTTACGAGCTGGCGCGTTGGATCAATTCCGGTTACTCCTCGCGACGGTGCGGCAAAGGCGACCCGCCTTCGCCAGGCTCCGGCGCGGCAGGGATCATCCCAAGATCGACAATCGAAAAAGCGCCAAGCGCGGAGTTAAAACCAAATCAAAAAGACCAGGATGTACTTCCGCCCTACGAGATTCTCGATGAAATCCTGCGGCTCTATATCGAGGAAAACTTGAGCGCGCGCGACATTATCACGCACGGATTTGACGAGAAAACGGTCCGCTGGGTGCAGCGCCGTGTCGATCTCAATGAGTACAAGCGAGAGCAGGCCGCGCCCGGATTGAAGGTAACCAGCCGCGCTTTTGGGATCGGCCGTCGCATGCCGATCGCGCAAAAGTACGTCGATTAGGCCAAGGATTTGCACCGTGCAGGAATCGAACCTGCAACCCAGTGATTAAGAGTCACTTGCTCTGCCAATTGAGCTAACGGTGCGTGTGCAATTTTAGATTTCGGCAAACGGCGCGAGTGGACACTATGAAATTTATCCGCGAAACGCGATCTGCAATCGGAATATCGATGGCAGCCTTAACGGACGTCTTTAACGAAGCAGGTATTGCCGCGGCACGAAACTGGAAACGCTGGCAAGGCGCGAGAAGTCGGATCGCAGTCATGGCGAGCCCGCCCTCACCTCAGCGGACCCGGAACGAGCCGATCTTTCACCACGAAACCGCGGTTTTCCAACTCCTGTCGCAAGCGCGGCGAAACTTGTCCGGAAAGCCCGACAAGCACTTTTCCGTTTTTGCCCGATTGAGCGGCGAGTTTTTGCACCTCGCTGGTGAAGCTGGCCGCGCCTGACGTCCAAGCGGCATAATCCCATTGAAGTGCAACGATGATTGTTCCGTCTTTGGCGACGCAAATCGGAAAGTCGCCAATCATTGCCAGGCGAGCGAGGGTCTCGTCCTTGTGGATTTTGCTCATGAGGGCCGCCGTTTGAACGCAGAAAATTGCGTCGGACTCATCGGAGCTTGTTTCGCCGGCTGTGCGAACAAACGCACCGCGATTCGCGACACCATTGAGTGACCTAAGATTGAGAACAAACGCCGTCTGCTGTGATGGTGAGAACGCGCTGTTATTTAGGAACCGTTCCGTCTCTTTTGCACCTGCACCCAAACCGAGCAGCGTTTTTTGATTAATAATTTTTAAGTCGGTGGGAGATTTTTCCCGGAGCATCTCATCAAATGAGTTGGTGACATTCGTAACGGTGAGGGCAGCTCCTGCGCCGCCGCCGATTGGCAGTGTTGCGAGAGAAAATGTGGCGCCACCGGCAAAAGATGCCCATGCAATTCCATCGAGCTCATGTTGCAGCACGGTGTTCGTGCTATAAGGATCGACACCGAGCTTGATTGCCACTTTCCGTTTGGCGTCGGAGAAACCGATCAGCTGCTGCATCTTGCTTCCCTCGGCGGCGTTCGACTCGCTTTTCTTGCCGATGTTCTTGACGCTTTCTCCGGCGCGACTCATGAATTTCATGATGCCTTTCGGCACATTCGCAATGGTGTTGACCGGATCATTTACGATGTTCTTTGCTGCGGCGACCGGACTCTTTGCAGCCGCGACCACCGCGTCCTTATACTGATCGGTTCGTGAAACATCCTTTAGCTGTGCGATTGCATTAATTTCGTTGATTCGACGAACCAGCATTTCATTGCCGTTGGCTTCAAACACGCCGAAGTCGGAATCGATCGTGAACTGGTTTGCGCCAAAGTATGTAGGAACCGGTTCGCGTACCTTGTGCTGTGGTCCGGCGAGAAATTCTGGTCGCAGAATTTCGCTGGCATTTAGCACGGGTAATTCTTCAAAGACGGCTTCCGCCCGACGGACTTCGAATGGTTGCGTCGTCTGCGCGGCACCCGAGAACGCCAGACCGAGCGTAATTGTCAGACAAAGGACCGTTTCACGGAGTTGACCGGTGAAAGCCGGGACGCGGTTCATAAAATTGGGACAGTGCATTTCACCGTAGGGAGTTCGTTCTATGTTTGTTATTAAGGCTGCCGTATGTCCGCTCAGAATTTTTTCGCGATGCTCACCCCGAATGACCCACCTTGAAAACGATCCTCGGTAACATACTCGTAAAACCTTCGTTACGGCGATGCGAATTGCGGCAATTCTTGTGTCACTCTGCTCCGATCTGTTAATTGGATTTCACGCAACGGAAAACCGAGATGTAGAAAAACCGACGCCAACGCACAAATCTTCCGGCGAAATCGCGCGTTCGAAACTTAAGCTAAGCTTGCGTATGGCGGGCGTAGTGCCTTTCGACGCCTTTCGGGAGCAAACGCTTGCGGCCACGTTGCCGTCGGCGCGCCAGCGTGGCACGGCCGCCCTTCGTCTTCATCCGGGCACGAAAACCGTGCTGGCGTTTGCGTGTTCGCTTCGATGGCTGGTAAGTTCGTTTCATAAAACCGAAAATAACCTTCGGCGGGATTTGAGAGCGGCTACAGTAGGAACGGGAGAGGCATTGTCAATCCCGCACACCCGATGGTTATCGATATCGGTTCTTTATTCCAGGATTGCCAGCGCCATAAATTTTTGAAATAACCGATGAAAACGATGAGCGAAAAAATTGCGATCGAGCCGGCAACGGAGGCCGATCTGGATGAGCTGTCGCAAATGCTCGGCGAATTGTTTGCTCAGGAGAGCGACTTCCGGCCCGATAAAGAAAAACAGCTTCGTGGTCTGCGCTTGATTTTCGAGCAACCCAGTCGGGGTCGCGTTTTTGTGCTGCGACGGGACGGAGCCATCGTCGGCATGATCAATTTGCTTTTTACGATCAGCACGGCTGAAGGCGGCTTCGTCATTGTGCTGGAGGACCTGGTGGTGCACAAACAGTATCAGGCCCACGGTTATGGCTCAAAACTTCTCCAACATGCGATCGATTTCGCTAAGCAGAAAAATTTTCTTCGCATTACTTTATTAACCGATCGGCCAGAAAACCTCGCACAGGGATTTTTCCGGCGTCACGGCTTCGTCGAGTCATCCATGATACCGATGCGGCTGCTGATCACTCCTGAGAGCGAGCAGACGCAACCGAAGCCGTAGCAAACTGCCGCTTCGTCCGTAGCCACGGCTCTGTCAGCCGTTGCTAATGAGTGTCGCGTTGCCTGACGGGCCACAGGCCCGTGGCTACAGCAAGAGGCCAGAATGACGCACGGTTCATCGAGTCATCCGTGTTCATCGTCGCGATTTTTGATCGTCGATCCACGCGCTCAATTGAGCTGACAAGCGTTTTTTGAATTCCATCCGAAACTGAATTTCATCGACGGCTTTTGCAACTTCCGACGCACTTGCGGCGAGCAAGTTGGCTTTTGCGTAACTCTTTAGCTCATCGGCGCGCGAATCGTCCGAGAAAAATGTAAATAGACTGGGCGAATACCTGTTCGCGCCGAGCGCATCAGTCTTGGCGAGCAGTGCTTTCATATTCGCTTTAGCAAACTCCCACGCAATCTCGGGATGATCGCTTTCGCGCGCGACGCTCGAGACAAGAAATATCGCGCGGCTTGTCGGCAGCTCATCGGTGAGCGAAATGGGAAGCGTTTTCTTCGCCAGCTTCGGGTCAGTCGCGCCAGCCAGTGCGTTGTAATAATTTTGTTTTTCCTCGATGCTCGTCGTCTTCAGGCCAAGCTCGTGAAGTTGGTTCCAAGTCTTTTCGTCAGCGTAACGCCCGACCACTGCAAAAACTGCCGGCCGAAGATCGGGCGCAAGCGATGCTGGATTTGCCAGGTATTTTTCGAAACGTTCGCGACAGCCGGCGACAATTTGCTCGTCATCCAAGTCTCCCAGAGCGCTGATTAAGCTGGCGCGCAAGGTTCCGGCGGCGGGCGGTCCGCTCTCTTTCGGTTCCCAGCCCAGCGTTTCAAACGTCGGGCGCAAAAGTGATCGTGCGTAGCGCTGAAAATTTTCACGTTCCGGCCTGCCAACGAATAGCCGGTTGATAAAATCCAGCACATTGATGATCTGTTCGCGTTCGGCGAGCTCGGTGGATGCAGGCAATTTTTCCACCAAGCCAAAGTAGACCAAGACCGGTGCGCGCTCGGCCTGAACCAGAGCCCACGCGTCGCTCAGGAGATTGACGCGATCTTCAACGCCCAGATTCGACAGAGCCTGAAGCAATAAATTCCACGAGGGCTCGTCGTATTCGACCCGATAATTTCCCGCGCCGTTTACATTTAATTTGAGCGCTCGACCCGCGGAAATGTTTTGCAGCTTGTCGATCTTGTTGGTCATCAGCAAAGTCGCAGGCGCTTTTCCGACGACTGAATACGTTAATGGTATTTTCCACTCGAGGGCTGGGGCATTCTTGAAATTGACCGTGAAGCGCTCCTGTGTAAGCCGGATCTTCCCCTCTCCTTCTCGCTTAACTTTCACGACAGGAAACCCCGGTTGCTCTGTCCAACCAGCCGCGATCTCGCCGACCGGTTTCTTCGAAGCTTCCGAAAGTGCGTTCCACAAATCGGCGGTGGTTGAGTTCGAATATTCATGCGCGGCGATGTACCGGCGGATTCCGTCGCGGAAAACATCCTCGCCGAGAAAACTCTCCAGCATTCGCAGGAACGACTGACCTTTTTTGTAAGTGATATCATCGAAAGCGCTGTTTGCTTCCGCCTCGGTGGCAACGGGCTGTTGAATTGGATGCGTTGTCGATCTAGCGTCGCCTTCCATCGCTTGCTCCTTGGCAATACCGACACGTCGGGTCGGATCGCGTGGCAAATTCCTTCGCAGCCACACCTCCCATTGCGGGTTGAACTGCGCGGTGCATTTCGTGCCCATCCATGAAGCGAACCCTTCGTTAAGCCAGAGATTGTCCCACCAGGCCATCGTCACCAGATCACCAAACCACATGTGCGCCATCTCGTGCGCGACCACTTCATAAATGTTTTGCTTCGTCTCCGCCGAAGAGTTTTTCGGATCAAATAGAAGCCCGGTCTCGAAATAGGTAATGCCGCCCCAGTTTTCCATTGCGCCGCCAAAGCCTCCGGGCAGCGCGATTTGATCCAGTTTCGGCAACGGATAGGCAACGCCGAAATACTCGTTGTAATATTGCAGAATTTGCGCAGTGGCTTCGAGCGCGTAGCGGCCCATTTCTGCTTTGCCTTTGGTTGCGATCACACGAATCTGCGTGGGACCAATTCGCGATTCGATCAGATCGAGCTCGCCCGCGACAAAAACATTCAGATAACTCGACATCGACGGAGTCGCGGCAAAGCGAACCTCTTTTCCGCCACCGATTTTTTTCTCGCTCTCGATTGGCATGTTCGATACGGCGAGCCAGTTTTCCGGCACGACTGCGCTCAATTGAAAACGCGCGCGAAAAACCGGTTCATCCCAGCAAGGGAAAAACCGGCGGGCGTCAGTCGCCTCGAATTGCGTACCGAGCATGATTTTCCTCTTGCCACTGCCTTGCTCCTGATAACGCGCGTAAAAAAGTCCCTGTCCTTGCTGATTGATTTTTCCAGAGAAGCCAAGCGCGAGGGTGTGGTCTCCAGGCGTAAGTTCCGATGGCAGCGCGAGGGTGAGCAGTTCGTTTTCCTTGTCGATCTTAATTGCAGAAGTGGGCAACATTTTGCCATCGAGAGACGCCTCTGTGATTTCGAGCTCGAGCGCATTCAGCACCAGCTTCTGCACCGGGCTGCGAACGCTCAGCTTCACCGTTTCCGTTCCGGTGAACGTTAGCTTGTCGATATTCGGGACGACTCGAATGGAGTACTCCGCCGGAACGACCTCTTTCGGCAATTTCCCCGGTGTGTCTTTAAAGCTGAATGGTGTTTCTGCAGCGATAATGGCGGGAAACATAATGGAAGATAGAGCCGCAAAAAAAAGAAACAGGACACGCATTTCTCGCACTAAACAATGTGCGTCGAAATTTGCATCCGCAAATGGTAGGGACATCCCGCCGACGCCGCAGCGCGGCGTCCCTACCTACTGAACAACCAGCACCAGCAGTAGTTGTCCGCTGCCTACCTGCGGGCCTTTGATGATTAGCGGACTGCGTTTGTTGAGTTTGGCATCGGTTTCCAGCAAAAGCTCTTTCTCTTTATAAAGTTTCAGATTCAAAACGTAACCGGCTTCAGTCTCGCCTTGCGCATCCACATGCAGCCCGAAAAATTTGCTGGTGGCCAGCCAATCTTCCTGCCCGGTTTGGAGCGTCTTGCGCGACTGGCCAATGACCTGAAATTGATTATAGCCGAAAAGGTGTTTCAGAGGCCGTTCAATCCGAGTCAGTTCCGGTGGAATCGGTTGCGGTTGCGCCACGTTCTCCGCGATCACAAGTCCGCTCCACACCGTCTCCGCGCCGTGCAAGTCCGCCGCCGCGCTCATGATCAGCGCGATAAAGGCGGTCAAGAGCGGCAGGGAACGAGCCATGAGCGGTTATTTGGCTGCGTAGTCCGCTGGCAACGACTGCAAACCCTCGGTCCAGAGGACCGTTACCCGGTCCTCTTTTGCCTCGAACATCGAGACGGTCGCATTTGGGCTGACGACTGGATCAACGCGCGCGTTTAGAATTTGCGTGAGGTATTGCGACGGCTCGGCCGGATTTTTGTCGCGGATGACAAAAACCGCAAAAACCAAAAAGACTGCGAGCGACGCCGTTCCCGTCCACAGCAGGCGACGAATCGTCCACCACGTAGAAACCTCGGCATAGCGTTCGCGAGATTGGCTGGCACTTTCGCGCGCTATTCTCTCATGGACCTGATGGCTAAAAAACTCGTCATTCGTCAACGCTTGCGCGCTGAGTTCGCGTTTCAGAAGCGTGCCGAGTTTTTTCGCCTCCGCTCTTTCGGCGTCAGCAGCCGCTTTATCCGGCAGCGAAGCTTCGAACTCGGTTAATTCTCTCCCGCTAAGCTGACCGTCCAGCCACGCAGTCCACTTTTCTTCAAATGTTTTCATAAACATCCCTCAATAAATTTTGCAATTTCTTGCGCGCATAAAAGAGGCGCGACATTACGGTGCCAATGGAGCAGCCGAGTGTTTCCGCGATTTCGTGATATTGCATTTCTTCAATCTCTTTCATCAAAATTACTGCGCGATGCTCTGGCGAAAGTTGAGCAATCGCCTTTTCGATCCGCGCTCGAATCTCGGTCCGCTGCATTGTCTCATATGGCAATGCGTCCGCTTTCGGCACTGTTTTCGACGCTGGATCGATTTGCTTTAATTCGACTGCGTCATCGAACTCGGCGCCTCCGCCTTTCACCCGTTTTTTCCGCAGCCAATCGATGGTTACGTTCATGACGATTCGGTAAATCCAGGTATAAAACGAAGATCGCCCCCGAAAGCGTTTGATCGACTTCCACGCTTTCACGAAGCTGTCTTGAGCCAAGTCCCAGGCGTCCTGCTCGCTGTGGACCATGTTGTAAATCATGCTGAATACTCGTGTTCGGTAACGAGTGACCAGCTCATCAAATGCTTCTGTATCACCGGCCTGGCATCGTCTTACCAAGTCCAATTCCGACACATCGGCCTGAGCCAGAGTCGCTTCCGTTTGCATCCTTAGACGGAGCTGGCCCTATTTCATTCAACTCCGATAGCCTTCGGAGCCGAAACGGCGGCGCCACTCGCTGCGATATTCACCCATCAGCGTGATGATTCCATCGCGCACCTGAAAGAGCCGCTGTTGCAGGACCGAATGCTGCGCTCTGGTAATCAGTTTTTCCGATAGAAGCTGTTTCGCCGCGTCCATCGAAATGGTGATCGCCTTCAACGCTCTCTTTAAGTACGCAATTGTCATTCCGATTTCATCGACATCGTCGCCGCTCAGAGCGGCGGCCAGCTTGGCGCTGGCCAGCGCAGAGTGCGTAGCCAATTTTATCGCCGCCGGCTCGTTTTGGAGCAAAGGCTTTTGATCGAACAGCTGGTCGATCCAAATTGTGAGGGCAAATGCGGCGCGATACAGGCTGTGCTCTTCGAATGTCTCGACTGATTTCGCTCCCTGGTCCGGCTCGAGATCGTCATCTTCCTCTGGGTCTTCATCGAGTAGCGCATCGACCTCCGCGCTCCAATCCTTGGCGTCCAGCAGTTGCGTCCAGCCCATTTCACGGGCGATGATTTCATCCCGCTGCGGATCATCGAGGTACTTCTCCAGCAGCTGCATGTACTTCTCGGTTTTTTGATCCTGTTCCCGGAGAAAACGCTCCCAGTCATACTCATCCCACATCCGTTCGGACTCGCCCTCGTAACCGGCCATATTCGACTAAACGTCAGCTTCCGTCTCGGCGCAAAAGTTTTGTATGGCGTTTGACTCGCTCGCTCCCACTCGCTCGGCCTTCGGCCTGCCCGTCTATGTCGCTCGGCACGCGCCGGCTCCATTCTGTGAAACGCCATTCGAGGATGGCTCAAGTCGCGCCCGTTTTTGACCGACTCCCAGATGTGCGCGTAAGCTGCGCAAATGCCGCCGCTCTGCTCCGGGATTTGCCGGGGCAATCGATCTCATGACTGACGAAGAAAAGGACGAGCAATTCTATCGCGATACGGAGAGCATCGCCCATCCGAAACTCGACGATCGCCAGCTGGCGTTGCTGGAACCTTTGGGGAAGCGGCGCACATTGCAGCGCGGAGAGTTTATCTTCAAAGCAGGGCAACGCGATCTCGGGCTCACCGTTATTTTGCGCGGCGAAACCGAAGTCTTTGAAGCGCGGGAAGGCA
>Ga0209155_1001479_pt1 | contig 11104 bp, 11 predicted proteins | sample GraSoiAngelo_122_FD_185879 | JGI IMG/M metagenome (GOLD analysis project Ga0209155, IMG submission 185879) | Grasslands soil microbial communities from the Angelo Coastal Reserve, California, USA - 14_0927_02_20cm (SPAdes) (version 2) | ecosystem: Environmental > Terrestrial > Soil > Grasslands ...
TACGATCGATGTGAATGCCAACAACATTTCAATCGGTGGCACCGATCTCTTTCATAGCACGATCTTTAATGAAGGCGGCGGCAGCATTGAAGGTAATGCCGCTATCAACTTTGGCATCTCCGGAGATATCACGACACTGGGCGACATCATCTTCAACCTTTCAAACGCTGGCGGAACAATTGGCTCGGATGCCGCGATCAACGTAACCGCAGCAAACATTACCACGAATTCTTTACTTGTTCAGATCGATAACACGGGCGGCAGCATCGGCGCGAGTACTGAGGGTGGTGCGACGATCAACATGAATGTTTCCGGCACTGCTGCCGTGACGAACAACGCGACGGTTGCGATTTACGGCAGCGACGGGGCGGTCGGTGGCGCGGGGATCAATATTAATGGCGGCAATTACAATGTCGGCGGGACGTTCCTTTCATATATCGACGGCGACGGCTCGATCACATTCAATAACGCCAGCGCGCACGCAGATGTACTCAAAGCCGGCGTATTCGGCGCCAACGGCGCGCTCAATATCGGCGGCGGCACCCTCTCGGCTGATACGACGCTGAAGCTTTATGCGCCGGGCAGCGCCGGCCAGCTCAATTTTATGTCCAACGTCACGCTTGGCGGCAACAGCGTAAAGATTCTGGCGGCTAATTCCGTCACCATTTTTAACAATGTCGTGGTCACCATCGGTGGCCCAAATCCGGCCGATGTTTACACCGGCTTCACCGGCGAAATTCCAAACGCCAATTATACCGGCTTCGGCGGCAACGGCTCCACCACCGGCACGTTTGCCGGTGCGGGAGCGAATAATCCTCAACCGCTAAGCAACGCGCCGGCGTTCGACGATCCTCCTCCTGCGACCGTTGCCACCACCAGCAGGACGACAAGCACAAGTGTTAAGTCTTCAACTCTGTCCACCAGTAGCGGCACAACGAGCACAAAGCTTAGCTCCCAAACTCTTTCCAGCACCACTGTCACGTCGTCAGATAAGATCGTTGATAGGAACCTCAAAACTAGCAGCAAAACCGGAACCGGCAGCACAATCAACATTAGCGATAGTAACCAATTGCTTTCCCTGCTCGATGGCGTTGCGGCCGGTCCTGACGGCAAGGTCACGGTCTCGGGCTCTAAGAGCAGCAGTAATTTAAAAAATCTCAGTGGAATGAATAGCAATGGTCTGTCCAGCGGAGAACGTCGGATGATAATCCAGCAGATGCGCGAGCACGGCACTACGCGCATTGCTGGCAAGCGGATTTTGTGACCACGACCGGGTGGCTGGAGACCTCAAAACGCATATGAGCATCGCTAACCAGATTAACGGCTTAAGGTATGAAACCGGCGACCTAAGAAAGGGGTCGCGCGCGAGGTCTCGTCTTCATCCTCGCCTGGCCGGGTTCGTCACGATTTTGTGCGTGCTCTTTTTTATCTCGGCGAACAAGGGTTTGGCCCAGACTGCGAACCAGGCGCAGTTAGCGCGCGAACAGGCTCCATCGCCCTTTCCTCCGACCACGCCTCCGAGCGCTGTCGAAGGCGGCCATGTGGTGGCCGCGCCTGGCGATGCCGATCTTGGCGAACAGCAAATTCTCAAGCGGGTAGAGGAGTATCAGCCGTTCACCATCTCATTGGGTGCGCCATTTTACTGGACCTCAAACGTTGCGCTGACCCGGAGCGGCGAGCAGAGCGATTTTGTCGTGGCGCCGGCGGCTGCTGCTTTCTATGAGCCGCGGATTACTCCCACGTTATTCGGACTAATCGATGTTCGTGAGCAGTTGTTTTACTACGACAAGTTCGACAGCTTCGATTTTGGAAGCTTTGATGTTGAAGCCGGCTTCAGATACCTCGTGCCGCAGTGGCATAATCTGCTTTTGCGAGTTGAGTACGATTACAATCGGCTGACTAAAAAAGACAGCTTCGAAGCTTTCTTTCAAAACCATGGCTTTATTGTAAACGCGGAAATTCCTTTTCGGCTTGGCCGCGCGCAGCAGCTCTCTTTGGGCGCAGACGTAAATATCAGCGCCGCGGCCGAGGAGTCCGGGCAGCCGCCCTCTCCAAACGTAAATGCGATTTCAGCGCGCCGAAATGATTACGAGGTCTACGCGGGTTATTCGGTGGTTCTCGCGCGTTCTTTTTTCGTCAACGCGGTTGGTCGCATCGTGGTGCGGCAGTACTGGGAGGGAGATCGGACTGATGTGAATGAAATTCTTGCATTAAGCGCGAATTATCAAGTGAATAAATTTCTTACCGTGAGTGCCGTAAGTACGTTGGCAGCAAACCAATCTAACCACAGCGTTTTCGATTACAAGGTGGCCAATCTTGGCGGCGCGGTGGCCCTGTCCGTGAAGTTTTAAAAAAACGGGCAAGCACGTCGCGCGTATTTTTAGCGCGGGCTGTTAAGAGCTTCACAAGAAGTTATGAAGCCTTCATTAACAGAAGAGTCGTTGCGTCCAGAGGGAACAGAGACGCTAGGTTGTATTGGCCTAAAGTCCAATAGCGCGATACGACGAACCGAAGGAAGATGAAGCACATATGAATACTCGTTTTCCTATTATTTTAGCAGTTTCATTTGGATTGGAGCTTGTGGTTTGCCTGCCGGGCGATGTCCGCGCGGCCGAGCTCAAAGAAGCTCAGGTTACGCAAGTCGTGCAAGATGTACGCGTACTACCGTCCAACGCTGCACCGCGCCCCGCTTCAGTGAAAGATCGTGTCCATGAGGACGAGGCGGTGCGAACCGGTGCGCAATCCCGCGCCGAACTGACTTTTAGCGATATGACTATCAGCCGCCTCGGGGCCCAGACGATCTTCAGCTTTAAAGGCGGGACACGGACTATTAATCTGAAAAGCGGCGCCATTCTTCTAAGTGTGCCGAAAAACCACGGTGGCGGGCAAATCAAGACGGCCGCAGTGACCGCGTCCATCACGGGGACAACGGTGGTAATGGAATACCATCGCGATCATTATGAGTTTCGCGTTCTCGAAGGCGACGCTCGTCTCTGCCAAAACGAAGGAAAAAATGTTCGCACTCGTGCCAGCGAAAGTGGGCCGTGCCCAGATTGCGTGGAGGTTCCCGGCGGAATGATGGTAAGCGGCAAACCTGGCGAGTGCCTGAGTCAACCAGTAGCCTTCAATGTCGCGGAGTATATCGCAACCAGCGAACTGACCGTCGGTTTCCCGCCTATTCCGGGTCTGTTACCGCCGACTGAGACGGCATTCTTTCGTCCGCCAGGAGTGGATGTCGGCAACGTCAACAGCAACATCGTTGGGACAGTCAACCCGGGGAATCTTGGCGTGGGCGGCATTGTCGTGTCACCCGAGCAGCCGCCGCCGAGCAGCGGTGAGTAGCTAGACCAGGTTAGCTCTCAGCGCACTGCAAATATCGCCCGGCGGGACGGGTTGCCGGTCGTGGCGACGATCTTTCTTGAGCTTATTCGACGGCGTATTTTGTAGAAGTCGGCCCAATGCCAGGTTGGCGCAGTGTGTGCGAATTATTGGCAAACACCAACGTGGCACCCGCCGATGCGCGAAAGTAAGGACCTTAGGGAATAACCAAGGTTTGGCCAACCGTGAGTGTTTTGGGATCCCGCACGCTCTTTCTGTTCGCGGCGAGAATCTCTTTCCAGCGTTTTGGCGATTTATAGAACTTCCGCGAAATCGAGACAAGCGTATCGCCGGATTGAACGGTGTAAATTCGGCCTCCTCTTTTCGTAGAGACGGTTCCTTTGGAAGTGGTGTCGCTTGTCTGCAATTTATCCGACGCGCCTCGTAAAGCCCCAGCGCGCGCTTCAAGTTCCTTGTGCAGAGTGAGATTTTCATTTCGTAGCCGGGCCGCCTCGGCTCGAGTAACGACGGAATCGCTTGATAAAGTCGTCACTACCGTGAGCTCATCGCGTTTGATGGAATTTTTCACATCGTTTGCATGAGCACCGGTTGGGCTCAACGCGAGATAACGCCTGAAATGATGCAGCGCGCTTACCGGGTCATTCAGTTTGTCGTCGTAGAGGAGTGCCAATTTATAATGGACCTCGGCGCATCGTGGGCTGTCATCGAGTGCGGCTTCGTAAAGATTGATCGCGCGGTCGAAGTCTCCCTGCGCCGATTTCACATCGGCGTCCTGCATCAGTTGGGCGTAGCGCGAAGTCGTCACCCGATCACAGCCAGCGAAACAACAGGCGAAGAAGGCGAACAGCCAAACGCAAGCCACACACCCTTTTCTCGACAACGCGCAGCGCAAAGCCGGGGTGGGAAACCTGAACTTGTCAGCGCGCGACATCGTCGCCAATTTGCTTGCTTGTGAGGCTGCGCGCATTTCAATTTTTTTTATTCACGGCAGCAGCATTTTTCTTCCTTGCCGTGTCTCTGCGGGCAGTTCTTTCGGACGGGCAAATCTACGCCCTCAATTTTGTCGATGTCGATGGACGCACACTTTCCACCGCCGATGGCCACGTGACCGTGTTAGTCTTGGCCACAACTGCAGATGCAGAGAAGGCGCGCGCTGTCGGAGATCGTGCTCCCGATTATTGCCTCGGAAACCCAAGCTACAGAATGATCACGATTCTGCATTTCGCAAAGAAGCACACTGTACTCGGGCAGAAGATCGCGGCCGTGTTATTCCGGCATCGACTTAACGAAGAGGCGAAGCACCTTCAGGCTCGATACGACGCTAAGAAAATTGCGCGTGACGCGAGACGCGACATCTTTGCGGTCACAGATTTTGATGGGACGGCGGCCTCGCAGCTCGGCACCCAAGCGGGCTCCGCGGGTTTTCGTGTTTTCGTCTTCGGCCGAAATGGGGAATTGTTAACTCAATGGAGCGACGTGCCCAGCGCCGAACAATTGGCCGCCGCGCTTAAGTAACCGTTAATATTTTTGCATGGCTGGATCGATCTGTTCCGTCCATGCGTCGATGCCACCTTCGAGACTGTATGCGCGCACAAACCCGGCGGCCCGCAACAACTTCGCCGCGTGCGCGCTGCGCGTCCCACTCTTGCAAAGAAGAATGATTTCCTCAGCCGCCTGAAGCTCGTGGAGCCGTGCCGGCAATTCGCCCAGCGGAATCAGTTTCGAACCTTCGATTTTGGCAATCTCGTATTCAAATTCTTCTCTAACATCGACAATTCTAAACGAGCCGTTGCTCTCTATCTTCCGCTTCAACTCGTGCACACTGATCGTCGCTGCGCCTTCGTGATCGCGGGCAGGGCGCGCTCCGCAAAATTGTTCGTAATCAATAGGCGAAAAGATTGTTGGATTTTCTCCGCAAACAGGGCACTTAGGATCGCGGCGCAGATTAAGCTCTCGAAACTTTACCTTGAGCGCGTCGAAGTGAAGGAGGCGTCCAACGAGGGATTCGCCGATTCCCGCAATCAATTTGATCGCTTCAATTGCTTGCAGCATTCCGATAATTCCCGGCAAAACACCGAGCACTCCCGCCTGCGCGCAGTTTGGCACCGTATCCGGCGGAGGCGGCTCTGGAAACAAACAGCGGTAGCACGGTCCGTCCAGGTGAGGCGCGAACACGGTAGTCTGTCCCTCAAAGCGAAATACTGAGCCGTACACATTCGGCTTGTGCGCAAAAACACACACATCGTTGGACAGATATCGCGTCGGAAAATTATCCGAACCGTCCACGACCACGTCGTAGTCAGACACAAGTTGGGTCGCGTTCTCACTCGAGAAACGGCATGCGTGCAGTTCGATGTCGATCTTCGGATTGATGTCGTGCAAACGGTCGCGCGCGGATTCTAATTTACTCCGGCCAATGTCCTTTGTTCCATGGAGAATTTGCCGTTGCAGATTCGAAAGATCGACAGCGTCGAAGTCGATAATCCCTATGGCGCCGACGCCGGCCGCGGCCAGATACAGCGCAGCAGGCGACCCTAATCCACCCGCGCCGATGCACAAGATGCGTGCCGCCTTCAAACGTCGCTGCCCGTCTACCGTAACCTCCGGCATGATTAAATGCCGCGAGTAGCGAGCAGTTTCTTCCTTGCTTAACCGAACGCCAGAAATCCTGTCGTCGCCAATAATGCTTCTGTGCATGATCGAACCTACTCTAGCACGAATTCACGCTCGCAGGTCCGAAGGGAGAAAATCTCAGCGTTTGCGCGGCGGAACCAGCAAGAGGAGAATGGACGTATCACGGAGGACGGCGTGACCGACGCCTCGGCATGTGAATGCAACACCTGCTGTTGCTCGCGATATTCATAAGCGACCTATTCGCGCACGACATCCGGGCCAGCTTCGTAGCCGACGAAATCAGGGTTCGGCTTGGCCACGTGCATTAACGACGGAGTTACCAACAGTTTGTGCAGCGCGGCGGGCCACGGCGAGAACAGGTGGCGTAGCATCGCTGAGACCGAGTGGAACAAGAAAGAGCATGGGGTCAGTTCTCTTTCTTCGCGTTTTGCCGCGACCAGCCATATCCGCGCTCCAGAATGCCGTAAAGCGCCGCTTCTCTGGTTTACTCTGTCACGACCACCGGTGTCCCTTCGGGAGCGTTTTCGAAGAATGGTCTCGCCATTCCTTTAGGCAAGCGAATGCATCCGTGCGACGCGGCATACGGTGGGACGTAACCTTCGTGCATTGCGTAGCCGCCGTTGAAATGCATGCAATAGGGCATTCGCGCTCCATCGAAATGCGTGCCTCGAGGCCGGCTGTCTTTGCGCGCGTCAACGTTCGACTTCACGACGTTACCATACTCATCGACGTAATCGCCGAATTCACTCGAGACGTGGTCCCTGTCTTTAGAGACAATGCGATAGTGGCCCGCTGGGGTGGAGAAACCAGGCTTGCCGGTCGAGACGGTCGTCTCCCCAACCACATGTTTACCTTTGTAGAAGTAAGCCTTCTGTTCGCCAATACGGACGACGATCTTGGGCGGGCCGGAGGCGCCTTCATCATTCCACCAACCCGGCGGCGTACCGGCCGGATAGCCGGCTGCATATCGTTGTTCGATGTAAGGCGGGATTTCTTCACAGCCGGCGCAGAGAATAACAATTAGCGCAGCGGCAAAGATCGGACCCAAGCGTCTCAATTGCACAGTGCCAATAATCATATTGTGACGTGTTCTAGCCATTCACCTGTAAATGTCGATTCTGAGCGCTAGGTCGGCCGTTTTCATTCGGCTAATAATCGATACATCGCCCGTCGACGCAAGTGTCTCTTGGGAGCTGAGGTCGAGCGATTGATTTTGACGCTCCCCGCGGCAGGAAATACGCTCTGACAAATGACCACTGTGGGACCGCCGATTAATCTCAAAAACTGGATCGAGGACAACCGGGAAAAATTCAAGCCGCCGGTGAGCAATCGTTACCTGTACGACGGGCGCGATTTTTTCGTTATGGTTATCAAGGGGCCGAATGCGCGGAACGATTTTCATCTCGTCGATTCGGAGGAGTATTTCTATCAGCTCAAAGGCGACATCAAAGTGCGAGTCCGCGAAGGCGATCACATTGTCGATCATATTGTGCGCGAGGGCGAAACGTTTTTCATTCCGCCGAATGTTCCGCATTCACCGCAGCGCCCACCGGACACGATTGGCGTGGTGGTGGAGCGTCGCCGCCCGCCGGGCGAGAAAGAACACGTTATTTTCTACTGTGAAAATTGTGGCGCGTTGGTGGAAGACATTCATTTCGATTGCGCGGACATCGTTGAGCATTTTAGCCAGGCCATGCTCGACTTCTGGAACGACGATGCCCGACGCACCTGCAAGAAGTGCGGGACGAAGGTCCCGCAACCCGGGGCAGTGAAGTCGCTCTGAAGTAGAGACGGCACGCTGTGCCGTCCTGGACGCCGCGGCACGGCGTCCCTACCATAGTGATCGTGAAGATCGACCTGCACACGCATATTTTACCGCGCGAGTGGCCAGACCTCGACGCGAAGTACGGCTACAGCGGATTCGTCAGGCTCGATCACTACAAGCCGTGTTGTGCGCGGATGATGATCGGCGACCACGTCTTTCGCGAGATCACGGACAATGTGTGGGACCCGAAGCGGCGTATCGAGGAAATGGAGCGCTCTGGCATTTCCACCCAGGTGCTCTCCACCGTGCCGGTGATGTTCAGCTATTGGGCGAAGCCGGCTGACACGCTCGATCTTTCACGTTTGTTAAACGATCGTATCGCCGAAGTCGTTCGCGAGTACCCAACGCAATTTGCGGGACTCGGCACAATCCCGTTGCAAGATGTCGATCTTGCGGCGCGCGAGTTGGAGCGCTGTGTGGGTGAACTGGGCTTGCGTGGTGCCGAGATCGGGACCCACGTGGACGCGAACGAGTATTGCCACGGACCGGATTGCCGGAACCTCGACGATCGATCACTCGATATCGTCTGGAAAACAGCGGAGCAACTGGACGCGGCTATTTTTGTTCATCCGTGGGACATGATTGGCAGGGAGCGCATGCCGAAATACTGGCTGCCTTGGCTCGTTGGCATGCCGGCCGAGACCTCGCTGGCGATCTGCTCGATGATTTTTGGCGGCGTATTCGAGCGTTTCCCAAAACTCCGCGTCGCGTTCGCGCACGGAGGCGGAGCGTTCCCATCCACCATCGGCCGCATTGAGCATGCGTTTCATGTGCGCCCTGACCTCGTCGCCACAGACAACAAGACAAACCCGCGAAGTTTTCTCGCTCACGGCAAGACTCCGGCGCGGTTTTATGTCGACTCGCTTACTCATGATCCCGACTCGCTGAGATTGCTGCTCAAACTATTTGGCGTACAGCGGATCGCGTTTGGATCGGATTATCCGTTTCCGCTGGGCGAAGCGCACCCTGGCCAACTCATCGATTCGATGAAGGAACTCTCTCCGGAAGACAAAGCGCAATTACTTTACGGAACCGCACGCGAATTCCTTGGTCTCTGATTGTTTTTGGATTTCGGATTTCGCGGCCTCGCAGCGTCACATCTCATGTCTGATCGCCCAAAGATCGTGAAAGATCGGCTTGAACAGCGATTCCTTTAGAAACGGCACGCCCGGCGATCCACCCGTGCCCTTCTTTGCCCCAATGGTTCGCTCAACCAATTTGATGTGCCGGTACCGCCACTCTTGCAACCCCTCGTCGAAGTCCGTCATCAATTCGAAAAGGATCGAGCATTCCGGTGCGCTCTTGTAAAGCCGCAGTATTTCCTTCTGCACTTGCTCATTGGGCTCGTTCGTCTGGGTGAGGTCGCGATTCTTCAGATCAGCGGGAATCTGGCCGCCGCGCGTCGCGAGGAAATCGTAAAAGTGGTCGACCACCGTTCGTTCGCCCAACAGTTGTTGCAGCCGCTCATAACCCGGAAAATCTGGCCGAACGTACCGCAGCGTCGATTCGCGCTTGTATCCGAGCACGAACTCAATTTCCCGAAACTGGATCGACTGGAATCCGGATGCCGTCTCGAGTCGGTCGCGGAAACTCGAGAACGACGACGGCGTCATCGTCTCCAGAATGTCTATCTGCGCAACGAGGACCTTCATGATCGTTCGAACGCGTTTGAACGTATGAATTGCGCCGAACAAATCGCCCGCGGAGAAATCTCTCTTTATCTTCTCAAACTCATGGAGCAACTGCTTGAACCACAGCTCGTACGTCTGATGGATGATGATGAACAGCATCTCGTCATGCTCGGCCGGGGTTGAGCGCGGCTTCTGCAGCGTGAGCAGCTTCTCCAAATCGAGATAACTGGCATAGGTAAGCGGCGGCATGTGGCAATGCTGCGCGCGGCGCGGACGCGCGTCAATGCGCGATGTCTGGGGAGCACACGCGCATTGCGTACTGGCGATGCCGTGCTCGGCGTCGCGAACTTTCGTTGAAAAGTCGATCACGAGCGGGAGCAAGAGTGAGAGTAGAAATCTGCTGCCTCACTGATCTCCGCATTGGATGTTGGATGTTCGGCGTTTTCCTCTGAACCCCGATCTCCGACTTCTGATCTCTGGAGTCACCGCATGTAACGTAAATACTCCCGGTCCCACGCCGCCGGAATACTTTCGCGAGAACTATACGGCCCTGGCTCATACACTCGCGACACGATGCCCTGCTGGCTCAATTCACACACGTGCCAGTCCTGCCTGTTCGTCATGTCCCAAAACTCGATCGCATCATCCGGGTTAAAATCCGCGCGATCAAATGCCTCCGGATGAAAAAACCAATCACACAAAATGAGGGTCCGTTCCGGCGACTGCGGCCAGAGCTGATGCACCATCACGTATTCCGGGTGCATGCTCAGGAGCATGTTCGGGAAAATCGAATAATAAAACACCCGCTGTTTCTCTTCCTCTCCCTCTTCCTCTTCTTCTTTCACTGGGAACGCACATGCATCCCCGCTCATGGTCAGGCTCCTGCCTTTGTTGATCGACATGAACCCGCCGAGGAATGGCCCTTTGGCGAGATCGTTCTCCGCCGAATCGTAGGGCGAAACTTTCGATAACATTGGATGGACGCCCGGGCAGTGATAGCACTCCGAATAATTTTCGAACATCAACTTCCAATTGGCCCGCACGTCGTACTCGATCCGTTTCGCCGACCGCAGCTTCGCCAAATTCCAGTGAGAAAATTTTCCGGCCAACGGCGCAAACCATTCCTCCAGCGGAGTAGGGGAGTCTCCCAGATTAACAAAAATGAATCCTTCCCACAACGCGAGGTTCACCGCGTGCAGTGAATAATCTGCCTTGTCGAACCCCGGAACGTCGTCCATGTGCGGCGCACCGAGGAGACGCCCGTCCAACCCGTACGTCCATGCGTGATACGGACACTGAATCGCGGACAAACGTCCGTTTCTGTCTTCGCGAAGTCGGGTGCCACGGTGACGGCATACGTTGTAAAAGCCATGCACTTCTCCGCCTTTATCACGAACGATGACCAAAGATTCGCGCGCGACCTCCGCGACCAAATAATCGCCCGGCTTCGGGAGCTGACTCTGATGCCCGACGATTACCCATTGCTTCGAAAAGATATTCTCTTGCTCTTCTGCAAAAACTTCAGACGACACGAAGTATCGCTGAGGTAGCGTCTTTGCGCCGGCCGTAAAAGTTTCAGCCGTTTTGCGAAATGCCGTGATCATAGGGACGCATAAAAACTAGCCACAGATTGACACAGATAAACACGGATTTGGAAAATTCCTGCCTTCCTGGC
>Ga0209155_1001482_pt1 | contig 11087 bp, 10 predicted proteins | sample GraSoiAngelo_122_FD_185879 | JGI IMG/M metagenome (GOLD analysis project Ga0209155, IMG submission 185879) | Grasslands soil microbial communities from the Angelo Coastal Reserve, California, USA - 14_0927_02_20cm (SPAdes) (version 2) | ecosystem: Environmental > Terrestrial > Soil > Grasslands ...
AGCTCTTTCAGGGATTTCGTGATACGCCTGGGCGGGACCTTCGCCGCGGCGAGCGCCTGCGCGGTCCGCAGCACGATCAGGTCCTGGAACGAGAACAGGTACGACTTGCGCGGACCGCGCGCGGGCGAAACGAAACCCGCGTTGACGAGGCTCCGGATCGTGCTGCGCGGCAGCCGGAGCAGCCGCTCGACGTCGCGCGCGCCGTACTGGTGCATTGCGGGCGGATCGGCGGTGAGGTTTATTTCTTCGCGACCTTCCGGGCGGCGGGCTCAGCCTGCTGGGCGCGCTTGGGCGCCTTGCGTGCCTCAGCGTCGGGCGCCTTCGCGGGCGCCGGGGTCTTTTTCCTGTCGAGGCTCGCGCGCAGCGCTTCCATGAGGTCGATGACCTCCGCGCCGCCTTGGGGTTCTTCGGCCATCGTGATCTCCTGGCCTTCGACCTTCTTTTGCACCGCGGTTTCGATCCGCGCGCGCACTTCGTCGGTGTAAGCGGCAGGATCGAACTTGTCCGAGGCCTGCTGCTCGATCAACTGCTGCGCGAGCTTGAGCTCCGCCTCCTTAACTTCGGTCTTCGGAATCTCGATTTCCTTGATCGATCTGACTTCGCCTGCGTAAAGCAGTTGCTGCATGACGAGGCCGTCATCGACCGGCCGGATCATCACGATGTACTGCTTGCCGCGCGCGGCCCAGCGGCCGAGGGCGCAGCGCTTCGATTCGCGCAGCGCCCGGGCGAGCAGCGCGTAGGGCTTCGCGCCGCCCTTGTCCGGGGCGAGGTAGTAGGCCTTGTCGAAGTACACCGGGTCGATCGATTCGACCGGCACGAATTCCGCGATGTCCGCCGTGTGCGTGCCCGCTTCCTCGAGAGCCTTCAGCTCCTCGGGCGAGAACATCACGTACTGGTCCTTTTCGAACTCGTAGCCCTTCGCCATGTCCTCGCGGGCGACCGGCACCTCTTCCTTCACGCAGATGTACTGCTGCTTGAGCCGCGACCCGCAAGTCTTGTGCAGCAGGTTGAACGAGATGGCGCGGCTCGCCTCGGTGGCGGAGAAGAGCTTCACCGGAATCGAGACCATTCCGAACGAAACCGTCAACGTAGGGATCGATCGTGCAGCCATGGCTTGTTCTCCCCGAAGGAGAAGATATTATAGTGAATAGTCAGCTTCGTTGCGCAAGGTGCGGTCCGTAGAAGATTTTTTCACCTCTACGCCCGCGCTCCAGCGCTACTCCGCGGCGTGAATGTTGCGTTCTCTCGCGATCTTCGAATAGCGTCCGCGCTCGTCCTCGAGGAAGGCGACGAACTCCGAAGGCGAATTACCCACGGGTTTGACGCCCTGGGAGAGCAGCTTCTCGCTCGTCTGCGTCTCGCGCACGATCTGGGCCATTTGCCGAGCGAGGCGCTCCACAGTCTGCTGCGGTGTCTTTGCAGGCACGAATATTCCCATCCAGTTGGTAAAGCGATAGCCCGCAAAGCCCGCCAGCTCCGCAACCGCGGGCACGTCGGGCATCGCCATCGAACGCTCGCTACTCGTTACCGCCAGCACCCGCAGCCTGCCGCTTTTTGCGTGCGGTACCGTCGGCGGCATACCAACAATGCCCAGCGGAACTTGGCCACCCAGCAGATCGGCGACCGCCGGCGCCGCGCCGCGATACGGGACATGCATGATGGAGATGCCGGCGATGGCGTTCAACGACTCTCCTGCGAAATGCATCGTACTGCCGTTGCCGGGTGTGCCGTAGGACAGCTTGCCGGGCTGTTTTTTGGCCAGCGCGAAGACGTCCTGCAATGACCTGACTGCGACCGAAGGGTGGGCCACAATAACGAGCGGCGTCTCCCCGATCAGCGTTACCGGCTGGAGGTCGCGCTCGGCGTCGTAGGGCACTTTCTGGCCGGCAATGGGCCCGACCAGAACCTCTGCCGGCGAGGCAACCAGCAATGTGTAGCCATCGGGCGCGCTTTTCGCCACGGCATCGGCACCGATCATGCCGCTCGCTCCGGTGCGGTTTTCTATCACAAAAGTCTGTTTCATCGTGTCGCCTAGGCGCTGGGCAACCGTGCGCGCCACGAAATCCACGCCGCCGCCCGGCGGAAAGGGGACGACGACTCGCACGGGCTTGGCCGGATAGGTCTGGGCGCAGGCGTTGGAGGCGACCACAACTGCTGTGGCGAGAACAATGGGCAGGAATGTCGTGGGTTTCATGGCCGATTCCCCTCAGAGGAATTATTCGAAGGTCGCCGCGATTCCCGGCGCGGGAGTAAAGCCGAGGTCGCCGCGTTTGATGACCGCTTCACGTCCCCCGTTATGCGCGAGCAGTTCCGCCTGGCGCGCCTTGGCACGCTTGTCCACTTCCGCGGGATCGCAGACGGCATAGAGCCTTCTGCGGCACTCTTCGAGCACGGTAGCCAATGCCAGGTCGCGGGCAAGGTCGTGGATCTCTTCCGGATCCTTCTCGAGATCGAAGAGCTGCGGCGGGTACTTAGCGTAGTGAACATACTTGTAGCATTGGAAGCGGACCATGAACGCGCCGGTGGTCGAGCCCATACCGTGGTACTCGGAGAGCACTGTGCGCTCCGGTGTCGCACCGTGAGCCATTTCAACAAGCGAAACTCCGGGATGTTCGTCTCTTATGTCCGCGAAGGGCACGCCCGCGGTTTCGACGATAGTCGGAAACGCATCCACGTGGCTCACGGGCACACCTACCCGCTTTCCGCGGGGTACGCCGGGCCCCGCAAGAATCAGCGGCACGCCCACGATTTCTTCGTACATCGTCGACTTGCCCCACAGCCCGCGCGCACCCAAGTTGTCGCCGTGATCGCTCGTGTACATGATGCGCGTGCCGGCCGCAAGCCCGGTCTCCTCGAGTGCGTGCAGCACCTTGCCAATGTTTTCGTCGAGATAGCTCACCAGACCGAAGTAACCGGCGAGCGCGCGTTTCACGTCGGCTTCCGACTCGAAGTAGTCGTCGTAGCAGAAACTGTTGCGGTAGTCTTCGAGATAGGGGTGACGCGGCCGGGCTTCGCGCGCATAGAGCTTGGGCATGGGTAGATCACGGTCCCAGTAGCGGTAGTAGTGCTCCGGCGGTGCGGTGAGCGGAAAGTGAGGCGCCACGAAGGACACGAACAGCACCCAGGGTTTTCCGGCGTCCTTGGTCCCCTGCTCGCGCAGCCAGACCTGCGCGCGCGAGCAGATCTCTTTGTCATAGAGGGTGTAGGGCGTCTCCCCTGGTCCGGCCATCGCGGCCATCTTTCGCGCTCCGCCGCGCCGTGGCATATCCTCCCGCACCAAGCCCAGCAAATCCCCCTTGCCCTCGATGATGTGCATAGGTATCTGCTCTTCGGTAAAGCCGTGGTCTTCGTCTGGCCGGCGGAAATGCAGCTTTCCGATCGAGACTATGCGGTGGCCGTACTCGCGCAATAGGTGATGCCAGGAGGGCACCGAGCCATCGTAGGCGTCGGCGTTGTCCCAGAAGCCGATCTGGTGGACGTACTTTCCGACGGCGAAGCCCGCGCGCGCCGGGATGCATACCGGGCTGGTGGAATAGGCGCTGGTGAAGATCGTGCCGCGCGCAGCGAGCGCATCGAGGCTCGGCGTCTGGACGATCGGATGCCCAGCGTACCCGGCGATTTTCGGGTTGTGCTCGTCGGACATGATGACCAGGAAATTCAGCGCGCTCATCTCGGTTATCCTAGAGATTGACCATGCACTTACAGGACTGTCTCTTCCTTTACGCCTTTGCACGCTCGAGCGCACGCTCCAGGCTTTGCTTGCGGGTGAGCGCGTCCCGCCAGCGGTCCCCGGTCTGGGCGAGCCGCTCGGGGGCGTTGGTGATCCTGAAGTCGAGCGGGTGCGCGCCGGCGAGTTCTTCCCAGGTGAGCGGCATCGACACCGGTGCGCCGGCTGCGCCCCTGGGCGAGTAGGCGGCGTTCAGCGTCTTGCCGCGCACGTTCATGTTGTAGTCCATGAAGATCTTGCCGGTGCGCTTGGGGACGCTCCACTCCACGGTGACGTCTTTAGGATGCAACCGCACCAGGTGCCGCCCCACTGTCTCGCTCACCTTGCGCGCCGCGTCGAAATCGAGCGTGCGCTCGATCGGGACGAAAACATGGAGCCCGGTCTTGCCCGAGGTCTTCACCACCGCTTCGAGGCTCATGCTCGCGAGCAGCTCGCGCAAGGCGAACGCGACTTCCTTTCCTTTCTCGAAGGCGACGGTGTTGAGCTCGGGCTCCTCGCCCGGCGCCTCCTTGCCCGAGTAGATGTAGGGATCGATGTCGAAGACGACATAGTCGGGATAGTTGAGGATCGAGCCCGCGAGCGCGGCGAGCGAGGAGGAATAGTCGGCGCTCTGCGTCGCGGCGTCCGGCCCGGGCTTCGCGCGCGAGTGCCACACGTGGAATTCGAGCGTTCCCGACTGCGCGAGCCACAGCAGCGTCGCGAGGTTGTCGCACAAGAGGTAGTCGTGCCGCTCGTCCTTGTGCTCGGAGAAGATGGTGATCTTCCTCGCGAAGGGAGGCAGCTCCGGATCCCAGTGCTTCTGGTAGAAGCGCTCGCCGGCGATGCCCTCGGGCATGCGGATCATGGTGAGCGGCCGGTCGGCGAGGTGCGTGAGCATGAAAGGCGAGACCTGCGCGAAATAGCGCAGCAGGTCGCGCTTGGTGATCGCCGGCTGCTTCAGCGCCGCGTCGGCGGGCCAATAGACGCGGTCGAGGTGCGTGAGCTTCAGGGGGTGCCGCCCCACCGCGATGGTGAGGGTGGCCTTCTTGTTGTCGAGCTGGCGCAGCACCGCGTCGATCTCGCTGTCGCCGGAGCTCGCGGTCGCCTCGGCGACCGGCCTCGCGCGGGGCTCGGTGCGGCGCACCGATTTCGGATCGACGTCCTCGCGCAGCCGCAGGAAAACCGGAGCGCGGAGCTGCCCGTCAGGGGTCCACTGCTGGAATTCCACCTCCGCCACCAGCTCAGGCTTGATCCAGGTCGTGGGACTGTGCAGCTCGGGCTCGTCGGCAAAGGGGCGCGTGTCCGTCTTGAGCTTCTCGCAGCGCGCCTTCACCTGGGCGAGGGTGCGGTCGTCGAACCCCGAGCCGACATGGCCGCAGTAGATGAGCTTTCCGTCGTCCCAGTAACCGAGGAGCAGGGCGCCCAGCGGCGCGCGCGAGCCTTTGCCCTTCGTGATTCCGCCGACGACGAACTCGGCGCTCCTCGTCGGCTTGATCTTGAGCCAGGCCTGGGAGCGCTTGCCGGCTTCGTACTTGCTGTCCTTGCGCTTGGCGATCACGCCCTCGAAGCCGCTCGCGAGCGCCGCCTTGTAGAGCTCTTCCCCGTCTTCCTCGGCGTGCACCAGTTGGACGTGGGGCGAGGGAAGCAGGCACTGCTCGAGCCAGCGCCTGCGGTCCGCGTAGGGCGCTCCGCGCACGTCGAGGCCCGCGAAGTGCAGCAGGTCGAAGCAGAAGACGACGACCGGCGCCGCGCGGTCGGCGGCTGCGATCTCGCGCTCTGTTTTCAGCTGCACGCGCTCCTGGAGGGCGGCGAAGGAAGGTCGGCCGTCGGCGCCGAAAGCGGCGACTTCGCCGTCGAGCAACATGCCTTTCACCGCCTGCTGCGCCAGCTCGGCAACGAGCTTGGGGAAGGAGGCGGTGAGGTCGAGGCCGCGCCGCGAGCGCAGCTTCACTTCCTTGTCGTCGATGAAAACGAGAACGCGGTAGCCGTCGAGCTTGGGCTCCCACATCCAGCCGGCGCCGGCGAAGGTGGCTTCGCGCGATTCCGCGAGCATGGGAAGGAGCTTCACCGGCAGAACTTCCTTTTTTCCGGAGGGGACGAGCTGCGACGCGGGGATGCGGCGCACCGGCAGGGACTTGAGGCTCTCGACCACAAGGCCGGAGAGGACCGAGTGATCCTTCCCGGTGACGTCGGTTTCGGCGACGAAGCGATCCTTGTGCTTGATGAGCAGCCAGTCCTTCGGGTTCCTCGCCGTGCGGACCAGCGCGAAAGAGCCTTTGAGTTTGGCGCCGCGAAGCGTGACGCTCAGCTTGCCGGCGGCGATGCCCTCCCTGACGAGGCGCTCGGCGTGCGCGCGGTCGTGGTACCAATGTCCCTTGCGATCCTCGTCGGGTGTATACGGGCCGCAGTCCCACACGATCACCTCGCCCGCGCCGTACTGCTTGGGGGGAATCACGCCCTCGAAGGAGGCGTAATCGTAGGGATGGTCCTCGGTCATGACCGCGAGGCGCTTGTCCGCGGGGTTGAGCGACGGGCCGCGGGGCACGGCCCAGGACTTGAGCACGCCGTCGCACTCCAGCCTGAAGTCGTAGTGCAGCTGGCGCGCCGAGTGCTTCTGGACCACGAAAAGGAGCGGTCCCTCGCCCGGAGCGGGTGCGGGCGCCGGCTCGGGCGTCGCGTCGAAGGCGCGCTTCTTGGAATATTCGTCCAGCAGCACTGCCGCCGCCGACGGGTCGGCCAGCACGAGGCGCTTGGCTTTCGGCATGCGAGAGATTCTAGCTTGCCGGATCGCTCACGGGTGCTGGACAATCCGGTCCATGACGCAGCTCCTCGCCGGAACGAGCGGCTTTTCCTACAAGGAGTGGCTCGGCAAGTTCTACCCCGAAAAGCATCCCGCGGACGCGATGCTGCGCTACTATGCCGGACATTTCGCGACGGTCGAGATCAACAACACTTTCTACCGCATGCCGGCCGAGACGATGCTCGCGCGCTGGGCCGAGGAAGTCCCCGAAAATTTCGCCTTCACCCTTAAGGCGCCGCGCCGCATCACCCACGAGCTGCGCTTGAAAGAGTGCGAGACCCACGTCGCCGAGTTCGCGAGGCGCGCCCAGGCGCTCGGCGGCAAGCTCGGGCCCTTGCTGTTCCAGCTGCCGCCTTACCTGAAGAAGGACCTGCCGCGGCTGCGTGATTTCCTCGCGCTGCTGCCCGCGGGCCGGCCTGCGGCCTTCGAGTTCCGCAACGAGTCCTGGCAGGATGGGGAGGTCTACGAGGCGTTGCGCGCGAAGGGCGCGATGCTGTGCTATACCGACACCGAGAAAGGCGACTCGCCGCCCGTCGTCGCGACCGCCGCGAGCGGCTACCTGCGGCTGCGGCGCACTCGTTACGAAGATACGGAGCTCGGCGACTGGGCCGAGCGCATCGCGGCGCTGCGCCTCGAGCGCGCCTACGTCTACTTCATGCACGAGGACGACGCGCTGGGCACGGTGTTCGCCCGCAAGCTGATGGAACTGTGGAACCAGCGGAACCCGAAATGAACGAAGCGGCGCCCGCGGTCGGCGCGATCGGGCGCCTGCGGCTCTACTACCAGAAGAACGAGCAGAGGATCGCGGTCCTCTCGTTCATCTGCGGGTTCCTCTTCGACATCGTCACCGTGGACCGCGCTGACCACTGGATCGCGATCGGCCAGCAGGTCGTCTACATCGCGGTGATCCTGGCGGCGCTCACGCAGATGTTCTTCGAGGAGGGCAGCCCCCAGGCCGATCCGGCGAGCCTGTTCGTCCTCAAGCGCTGGTACTACCAGTACCGCACTGCGCTGGTGCATTTCTTCCTGGGAACGCTGCTCAACGTCTACACGATCTTTTTCTTCAAGAGCTCGTCGCTCCTGGTGTCGTTCGGCTTCCTCGCCTTCCTGGTTTTCCTTCTGTGGGCCAACGAGTCCGAGCGCTTCAAGTCGCTGGGCCTGTCGTTCAAGTTCACGCTGCTCGCTCTGTGCACGCTGTGCTTTGCGGCGAACGTCGTGCCCATTTTCGTCGGCTCGATCGGTTTGGTGGTCTTCCTCGTCTCGATGCTCGCGGGCTGCGTGCCGGTGATCGGCGTCGTATGGTGGATCAGAAAGAGGAAGCCGGACCTGTTCCGGCGGGCCCGCAGGCAGATGCTCGTGCCGCTGGGCGGCGTGCTGATCGGGTTTCTGGTGTTTTACTACCTCAGGCTGATCCCGCCGGTGCCGCTCTCGATCCCGTTCATCGGGGTCTATCACGCCGTCGAGAAGACGCAGGACACCTACCGCTTGAGCCACGAGCGGCCCGCGTGGCGCATCTGGCACCACGGGGACCAGGAGTTCCTCGCCCAGCCCGGGGACAAGGTGTACGTGTTCTTCCGCATTTTCTCGCCGACCCGCTTTTCCGACCAGGTGCAGCTGCGCTGGTACTGGAAGGACGACGCCCGTGGCTGGACCCTGCAGGATACGATTCCCATCAAGATCCTCGGCGGGCGCGCGGAAGGCTTCCGCGGCTACGGCTTCAAGTCGAACTACCAGCCGGGCGACTGGAAAGTGCAGGTCGAGACCACCGACGGGCGCGAAATCGGCCGCGTGTATTTCGACCTCGAAACACGCCCGGAGTGGCCGCGGAATTTCGAGATCGACCTCGAGTAGCGGGCGCCCCGAGCGCGGACGCTCAATCGGCCGCGGCCAGACGCGCGAACAGCCGCTTCAGCGCGTTGACCTGCGCGAGGTAGCCGGCAAGGTCGTGGGTGCCGCAGCGCTGCCCCGCGGACTGGAAGCCGCGGCGCGCGTAGACTTCGCCCCGCGCAGGGCCGCAGAGGTGGATGACGGCGGCGAGATTCTGCTTCTGCTCGAGCGTCGCCGCGCTGCGCGCGAGCATGCTCGCGACGCGGCGGTCGAGCAGCGCGGACGTCATCTCGATCGCGTGGCCGGGCACGACGCGGGTGTACAGGCCGTTGAACCAACACGAGCTCGGGTCGTACCATGGACCGTCATTGACCACGGCGTGATCGTGGATGCAGTAGCGCTTCGCGTCCCGGAACGCCGCGTCGGTGATCTGGAACATTCCCACGGCGCTCGACGATGGCCGGTACAGCTCGAAGGGGTTCCAGCTCGGGCGCCAGCTCCAGCGCGGCCGCGCGACAGGGTTGCCCGCGCCTTCGATCTGGGCGAGCGCGGCGAGCAGCTCGGGTGCGATCACGGCGGTGGAATGCTCGCGAAAGAGCGGTCCGTATTGACGCCAGGTCTCCAGGGGCGTCTTCGCGAGAGCGCCGCCCACCGGGAAGAACATCTCGGACGGCTTGCGCACCGTCTGGACTACCCAGTTTGCCGCCCCCCAGAGCGCCAGCACGACGATCGCGATCGCCAGGACCCGAATCGCGGGCGGCGCGGCCCACAGCGCGCGAAGCGCGCGCCGCATCGGGCCTGCGAGCCGCGCGAAGGCCGTCGCTAGCGCGCGCACGCGCGCCCGCGGCGAAGCGGCGCTGGAGGTGTGCGAACCTGACATGGGCAGATATCGTATCCGGTAAAATCCCCGGCAAAGGGGCCACTTATGCACGAAAACGACGTCAGCGCTGAAAAGCTCGCCGCCGATCTGCGGCTCGTCATCTCGGACGCCGAAGCGCTGCTGCGCGCGACGGTCGGCCAGGCGGGTGAAACGGCGGAGGCCGCCCGCGCCAAGGTGGAGGAAACGCTCGCCTCGGCCAAGCTCAGGCTCGGACCGCTCGGCGAAGAGGCGGCGGAGCAGGCGCGCGCCGCCGCCCGCGCCGCCGACGACTACGTCCGCGCGAATCCCTGGCAGGCTGTCGGAATCGCCGCCCTCGTCGGCATCGCGCTCGGGCTCCTGATCAGCCGCCGCTGAGTCTTGCCATGACCGAAGAAAGCGGACGCGCCGAAGGCTTGTTCGACTCGCTGAGAAATCTCGCGAGGACTTTCGTTGCGCTCGTGCAGACCCGCATCGAGATCTTCGCGAGCGAAATCGACGAGGAAAGGACGCGGCTGGCGCGAATCGCGGTGCTCGCCGCGGCCGCCGCGCTGTGCATCGCGCTCGCCGTCATCCTGCTCGTGTTCTTTCTCGTGGTCCTGTTCTGGGACACGAATCGTCTCCTCGCGATCGGCGCCCTGGCCGGGGTCTTCGCGGTCGGCGGAATCGCCGCCTGCCTCGGCTTGCGCGCGGCGATCTCGCAGCGGCCGAAGTTCCTGTCGGCGACGCTCGCCGAGCTGCGCAAGGACCGGACCAAGCTCGAGGGGCAATGAGCGTCCTAGCGGAGATTCTCGAGAGGCGCGCGCGCCTGGTCGCCGAGGCGCAGGCGCAGCGGCGCGCGCTCGCCGACGGGATCGCTGTCTGCCGCAGCGTGCTCGTCGTCGTCGACCGCGGCATGGTTTGGGCGGCATGGCTGCGCGCAAGGCCCTACCTCGTCGTCGCGGCCGCCACCGCGATCGCGGTGCTGCGTCCGAGGCTCGCGCTCGAGTGGAGCGCGCGAGCGCTCACGCTGTGGCGGGTGGGGCGCCTGCTGGTCGACGCGGTGAAGCCGGCGCGCGACGAGCGCGCCGGGTCGTCCCTCAGGGGTAACTGAACGGCACCGGATAAGGCCGGCCGAACGGCCGCCCTGCGCGCACCGTCGCGACGGGCTTGAGATGGCGGCTTCCCTTGCGCGTATTCTTGCGCGTGTCGACGAAGTCCACCGGTCCCTCCACCAGCTCGAGCACAGAGACGTCGGCCGGAGCGCCGATCGCGAGCGTGCCGAGCTTGTCCACTCTTCCGATGATCTTCGCCGGAGTCGCGGTGGCCATGGCGACGACCTGCTCGAGCGAGAACCCCAGGTTGAGGAACTTGCTCATCACCCAGGGCAGGTACGGCATTCCGGGGGTGTTGCCGCTGACCGCGTGGATGTCGCTGCCGATCGTGTCGGGCGTGAAACCCTGCGCGATCGCGGGTTCCGCCACGGTGTAGTCGAAGCTGCCGCCGCCGTGGCCGACGTCGATCAGGACGCCGCGCTTCTTCGCGGCGAGCGCCGCCGCGAGGACCTTGCCGTCGCGCACGGTGTTGTTGCCGGCGCCCGAGTAGGCGTGGGTGAGGATGTCGCCGGGACGAAGCAGATCCAGCAGCGCCGACAGCTCGCCCGGCGCGTTGCCGATGTGGCACATGACGCGCGCGCCGCGCACGCCGGAGCGTTCGCAGGCGAGGATCGCGCGCTTGAGTGGCTCCAGGCCGTTCGCGCCGACCACGTCGACGGACTCGCGCACCTTGATGCCGAGCACGAGCTCGGGATTCTCCGCGAGCGTCTTCGCCGCCTGGTCGACGTCGGCGTAATCGATGTTGAGCATCTCGCCGACCGGAAATCCGGAAAGCCCGATCGAGGAGATGTGCACGAAGGCGTA
>Ga0209155_1001487_pt1 | contig 11068 bp, 12 predicted proteins | sample GraSoiAngelo_122_FD_185879 | JGI IMG/M metagenome (GOLD analysis project Ga0209155, IMG submission 185879) | Grasslands soil microbial communities from the Angelo Coastal Reserve, California, USA - 14_0927_02_20cm (SPAdes) (version 2) | ecosystem: Environmental > Terrestrial > Soil > Grasslands ...
CAGGATCTCGATCGGCTCGAAGGGCTTCTTGACGACGATGAGCTTGTCCGAGTGCCCGAGCCGTGCCAGCAGCTCCAGCCAGTCATAGTCGGTGTAGGCAGAGCAGATGACCACCTGTACGTCCGGGTCCACCTTCCACAGGTGTTCGACGGTCTCGAGCCCGTCCCACCCCGGTGGCATGCGCATGTCGACGAAGGCGACCGAGTACGGACGGCCCTCCGCCACAGCCGCGCGGGCGCGTTCGACTCCATCGCGTCCCTGAAGCGCGGAATCCACCTCGAAGGTCGGCCGCCCGGTCTGGGGCGCCTGCTCCCCGAACAGCCCCGCTTCGGCGGCCGACATCAGCGTCTTGTCGGCGGCCACCAGGATCTTGCGGTAGTCCTGGTGAATGGCCGCGTTGTCATCGATCACGAGGACGCGATGCATGAGGGAGTCGGCTTCACCGGACATCGGGCGACTCCGGCGAGGTGAGCGGCAGCGCCAGGGTGAAGGTGGCACCCTTGCCGGGCCCGGCGCTTTCCGCGTGCAGCGAGCCGCCCAGTTCCCTGGCCGCGAGCGCACTGCTGTGCAGTCCGAAGCCGTGGCCGTCCGGGCGCGTCGTGAAGCCGTGGTTGAAGATCCGCTCCAGGTTCTCCCCGGGGATGCCGATCCCGGTGTCGATCACCGAGATGAGCACCGACGAGTCGGTCGCGCGGATCCGCACGGTCACGCGTTTATCGCCCGTTTCCTGGCAGGCGTACTTGGCGTTGCGGATCACGTTCACCAGGATCTGCAGCACCTTGTGCTTGTCGACCTGGATGAGCGGCACGTCCCGGTAGTCGCGCAGGGTCGTCACGCCATGGCGGCTGAAGGCTCCCTCGTTCATGCGCAGGCTGTCGTCGACCAGCACACGTACGTCCAGTGTCTCGATGATGCCGCCACGTCTGGCATAGCTCTGCTGCATCGCGACGATTTCCTTGATGTGCTCGACGTTGCCGCGCAGCGCCGACAGTTCCGCGACGGCGGTATCACGCTCGCCGAGCAGATCATCGGCCAGCTCGCGCAGGTAGCCCGGCAGGTGCTTGCCTCGAGCTCCCGCCAGGAAGCTCGCCAGCTCGCCGGCATGCTCGGCGAGGACCGCCGCGACCTGCCCGAGCCTGGTGCACTTGGACTTCGCGATGCGCTCCGAGACCAGGCTGGCCGAGACATTCACGCTGTTCAGCACGTTGCCGACGTTGTGCAGCACGTTGGTGGCCACTTCGGCCATGCCGGCCTGGCGGGACGCGACCACCAGCTGCTTGTGTACGTGCTCGAGCTCCTGTTCAGCGAGGCGGCGTTCGGTGATGTCCTGGACCACCGCCACGGCGCCGAGTGCCTGTCCGGCCGGACCGACGAGCCGGCCCGCGCTGGAGAGCGCGGTACGCACGGCGCCGGTGGGTGTGACGACCACGAACTCGGCGTCGCTGACGCTGTCACCGCGCAGCGCCCGCGCCAGAGGACGCTCCTCGGGGGGGACCGGCGTCGTGCCATCCAGCTGATAGACCTGAGACGTGACGGGGTAGGTGCTGCGGGGGAGGGTGGGCGTGTCCTCCGCGGGAATTCCAAACAGCTCGATGGCCGCGCGGTTGTAGTGCGTCACCCGTCCGGTGACATCGCACGCCAGCAGTGCGAGCGGCAGTTCGGCAATCACGGTCGCGAGGAGCGTCTGGTTCTGCAGCAGGGCCGCCGCCATCTCCTTGCGCGCGGATATGTCGCGCAGGAACTCGACCGAGCACACCGGCTCCGGGCCGCCGGCGCGAACCAGCGAGGTGCTCACGCGAACCCACAGCGCGCTGCCGTCCTTGCGAACGTAGCGCTTCTCGACGTCCAGATGCGCGATGTCGCCGCGCCACAAGCGCGCATGACCGGCGATCGTGGACTCGCGGTCCTCTGTGAGTGTGAGGCTCGCGATCGACTTGCGGCTGAGCTCTTCGACACTGAATCCGAGCATCGAGCAAAATGCCCGATTGCAGTGACGAAAGCCCCCATCGGGGTTGGCGAAGGCAATGCCGACCGGCGCATGCTCGACGGTGTTGCGAAACAGCGCGTCCACCTGCCCGAAGTGCGCGGGTGCTTCCAGCGGCTCCTTGAGAGCGGGAAGCAGGACGGTCTCGGCGCTTGCGAGCTTCATCGCCGCGCCCGATCCCTCGGGCCGAGGAATGTCAGGTATGACACGTGAGTCATCGGGAGAGTCCTGGCACGCATCTCCACGGCAAGCAAACGCTGGCGCGGGGAGCCTTGGGTAAGGGTGATGGGGGATTCCATCACCGGAAGCTCCCGGGAACAGCGAACCAGGTCGCAGCTCCGGGCATCGGGCCGTCCGAGCGTGCGCGACGCGAACGCGTTCACATTGGTGCCGCGCGGGGCATCGGGTGGCGGGACTCAGTGCCTTGAGAAGTACTGTCGGTGACCTGTGCGGTTGACTTTCGCGAGACAGGTAGATATCTTTAAGATATCTTGAGCCTTGGAGCGCCGAATGACTTCAAAAGTCAGTCAAATTTCATTTCGCTACCGGTCCAGGGATAGCGTGACCGGCGTTACCCGCGAAACCGCGAGGCGGGTGGCCGAGGTGCTCGGTGTCGATGAAACTCAGGCGATTCATCAAGCCCTGCGCGAACTGGCTACCAAGGTGTTGCCTCAGTATGAGCGAGACGACGGCCCGCTCACAGCCGTCCAGATGCAACAGATCAGGCAGCGCGCGCCACAAGGGCGGAAGCGCTCGGTTCGCTCGAGCCTGATCGAGACCGAATCTGCAGAGAAGGGATCTGCGTAAAGCAGATGGTGCAGTGGTGGGGTGAGCCAACCGCCGGAGACATCGTCTGGTGTCACTTTCCCGACGGAGTTCGTGCTCGCCCCAAACCCCGTCCTGCTCTCGTGCTGGTGGTGTTCGATGACGACGCCCCGCAATTCACCGTAAAGGTGGTCTACGGCACGAGCCAACGCACCACAGAATTACATCGCGGCGAGTTCTGCATTGCGCGGCTTCAAAATTCGGCGGCGTTTCAGGCGGCCGGCTTGAGTTACGACACCAAATTCAATCTGAAGCAAACCGTAGATCTACCCTGCAATTCGGACTGGTTTTCCGTACCGCCCGCGGCCCCGCACGGTCAGGTTCCCAAGCTCGGCATGCTGCATGCCTCACTGATGCGGTCGCTGGAGGCGGCCTTGAATGCGGCCACGGAATAGTGATGGCTGGGGATCACTTATTTCCGCGACGCTGGCCGCAGATCCTGACACTGTTCACCGAGCGGCGCCGCGCCCACTACGCGGAGCGTCGCTATACTATTGAGACGGTCCTATAAGGACGGTCCTAATAGTGGAATGCTGATGGGTAACCCGTTCCAGTACGGCGCCGAGCTCAAGCCGAGCCAAATCGTCAATCGCAAGCAGGAGATTCGCGACGTCACGCGGGGCGGTCACGCAAAAATACCGCGTGTCCCCCAGTACCGTGAGCAAGACGCTACGGTTTCTGGAAGAGCGCGAGATTCGTCGCCGTGAAGAGCAGAGGGATTCGGTCAGGTGGCGTTTAGAGGATCCGTTTCTCTCCGCCTGGCTCAAAGGGTGAGAGCGAACTACCCTCCAAACGCGCTCCCCAGGGAATCGCTCAGGCGCACCTGGCGATCGATGTCGTAAGGTGTTTCCTGGAGCAACTTCTGCGTGGAGGGCCTGTGGTACCGGCAGACCGTTGTCTTGTGTATCTGGTTGTGTATGTGCAGGCGTCGGGATTATAGTGTCCGAGGTACCCGACTTGGTTGGAGGAGTCCGATGTCTGCGAAGGCCGAAGATCTGCTGCGCCAGCAGTACCTGGTGCCGCGCAAGAGCGTGAAGAAGCTTCGCGAGATGAGCCGTCGCCAGGGCGTCTCCGCCGGTGAGCTCGCCCGACGAGCCATCGCGGCGTATACCTCGGGCAAAGTGCTCACCGAGTCTGAAGAGGAAGCGGCCGCGCGAGCACTGCTCGAGGACGTTCACGGCCAGGTGCGCGCCACACTCAAGAGAATCGATGCGAGCCTCATCGAGGTCCGGGTGCGGGAGCGGGCCCTTGCCGATGGAACCTTCCGCGCCCAGGTCCGCAAGGAGACGCAAGCCTGGTTCGAAGCGCATCCGCACCAGGCTCGAGCCATCGCTGAACTCTTCGCGCAGGAGCCGGCCGCATGAGCCTGCTCAGCGAAGTCATCAAATACGGCAAGGACATTGTGCTCCTCGGCGAGCGCGTGGATGCGCTCATGGTGCATCGGAAGGAGGCTACACTGCGGTTCGAGGATCACGAGCGACGTTTGATTCGCATCGAAACGCTGATCGAGCTGTCTCAGTCGCGGCGACACGAGTTGCCAAAACGGTGAAACGTTGGGCTTACAGAGGCTGCCGGGTGCGCGCCGGGTGGAGGGTTCCGGTGCAAGCGGTTAGCGTGTCACGCGTCGGTAACCGGGTGGTATCGTCAATTAAACATAATATACATTATGCGAACTAGAACGGGATGCTCCTGCTGCAGCATCGCCACGGGCTGCTGCACGTTCCATCCAGGGGCTTAGGTACTGCCAGGGTGCGTCGTATCGTCCGGGACAGCCGTTGTTATTCGTCGTCACCGTCGTGGTCAGCGACGGCATCGTGACCGTTGTATTCATTTTGCGAGCTAGCATGCCACAGGCCGAGAGGTCCATCGGCGAGTTCTTGCGTATCCGCGGGGTGTCGCGCGGCGTGAGCCGCTAAGGCCCACGCATCGAGTGCGGGCGCTCGAGCCTCTTCGATCCACCCCGAGATGTGCCCGCAGGTGAGGTAGATCTCCCGCCCGCTGGTGAAGTGCACGACCTCATCATCCCGGTCGTCCTGCGAGGGGTCATAGCGTCTCACATTGCCGTCGCAGAGGCTGAGCATATAGCCCACCGTGTGGAAGGCCCCGTTCACAATCGCATCAGCGGGAGAGAAGAAGTTGGCGAACAGGCGGTTGTGCTGAGAGCAGATGTGCGTGTGATAGTCCGCCACGATCCGCCAGCCGCTCTCGGGTACACCTTCAGTGTATTGGGGAATGACCAGCCCGAAGTGCTTGTGGGACGTCAGCGGGGCGCTCACGTGGTAATGGTGCCCCGGGTCCTCATAGATCACCCCGCCGCACTCATACTGCCGTGGGCAGTCGAGCGCGACGGTCAGCGCGCCGTTAGCGGCTGAGTCCATGTCCCCGAAGATGACGAGGATGATCGGGATCATTGTCTGTGCTCCCACACCATTAGGCAGTCGCTGTGATGCGTGCGTTCAATGGCTCATGGTTGCCCTTTCCGGGCGTTGTGGCGGCGGATGCACTTCACAGCGTTGAGCTGCGAAATGTGGACCCACCCCGCAGGCTGGACGGGTCATGCGAGCGGGTGCCCTGGCTGTCTGCAGGCGTGTGACCTGGTCGGTGAAAGCTCCAGGAGCGCCTGTGAAGCAGGCCCGCTGTGTCCTGGCGCACGGTCCCACCGGCGCGTGACAGGATTCACGTTCCGGAGCACGTGCGATAGCGGTCAAGCACCCCCAACATCTCGGTGTCCGAGGGTTGCGTCAATACGCAGTCAGCCCCATTCCACTCTGGCGGCGCGTTCAAGCGCAGGGGGTGTTGCGCCCATGCGCGCGCCTAAAGATCACAACGTACTCAGCAGCTTACAAGTGATACATCATTTGCAATCTAGATACGCACTTCGCCCCGCTGCGGGTCGCGAGCCTGCGGCCGCAGACCTCTTCAGACCTGAAATCCCCGGCTCTGTTTCTTCTCCCTCTTCGCGGCGCGCTTCTCCTGCAGAGACTTGGCCGGCTTCTTCTTCGCTTCCTTCTTCCTGTCCATACCCTTGCTCATGGTTCGCCTCCTCGCGACGGTGAGCGCGGTGACCTGAAACCCACAGGTCAACCTTGGCGCTTAAGGCTGCAAATCGCAATGCCTGAACTCTATCTGCGCGGGGACGGATGTGGAACGGGCATGACATCGGCCGGCAACGCCTGGTGCAGGAACCGCCGCGTGAGTCGCCGCTGCTCACAAGCAGGGGATGCCGCTGCACCCGCGGCGGCGTTCAGGCTCAAGCGTCGGAATAATCAATTCGTCATCGAGATCGATCCGCACACGCACGCCATCGTGTGGCAGTTCGGGAACGGCTCGGACAAAGCCGGTCCCCGCAGCATCGTCGGAACGAACGACGCCGAGCGGTTCAGGGCCCCTCACGCTGATCTCGGGAACGGCATCCCGCCGGCCAGCCCGCCCCTGCCGGGCTGCTGCGAACAACAATCGCATCGTCGAGGTCAATGCCGCGGACGCACCCGTGGGAATATCTCACCAACACCGAATTCGGCAGCAACTCCGCTCCGCTGCCGACGCGCGCGGTCCGCCTGGCCAACGGCAACACCTGCTCAACACGCCAGGCAACGGCTTCAACCGCCTCAATGGCCCCTATGACGCGAAGGTGGTCGGGGATTTCACCGGCCTGACACCGCCGCTCGGCGAGTAGTAGGCTCCCGCCCCCCTCCTACGCCCGGGCCGGATCCCCGGCCCGGTGCGCGCATTCGAACCGTCCCGCTAAATCATGTGACGACAGACACGGTGCGCGTGCTTATGTCCTTGCCAGCGACCGCCTGGGACTCGAATGGCACCGCTCGTCGGACCGGTCCCGCGAGCGTGAACTGATACTCACTCTTTTCAGTGTCGGCCCAGTAGATTGCACCGCCAATGATCCTGGCGAGTGACCCTGCGCATGATGCTTGAGGAGAACATGTTGGTAACGGACCGATCGAGCGACGGTTCGGCGGGCGTGAGAACGCAACGGGGCTTTACGCTCACGGAACTCATGGTCACGCTGGCGGTCGCCGGTGTCCTGGCGATGGTGGCCGTGCCTAACATGCGCACGTTCCTCCAGAACAATCGCCTGAGCTCGGCCTCGAACGATCTGCTCCGCTCGTTCAACCTGGCACGCACGGAGGCGATCAAGCACCAGGCGAATGTGGTCGTGTGCGCCGTGGCCGACCCCACGTTGGCGGTTCCCGTGTGCAGCTACGGCCCGTTCAAGGGATGGATCGTCTTCCAGGATGGCCCTCCCAGCGGCCCCCCCAGCAACTGGCAATTTGATGCCGGCGAGCCCATCTTCGAGCGGCACGTGCTTCTCGACAGCTCGATAACGGTCAAAACCGACAATGACGGCATCGAGATGTACCTCGCGACCGGATTCGCAAGCCCCGCCGGGGTCAAGAACCCGACGCGCAACATCCTGCTGTGCGATATCCGAGGCAATCAGGCGGTCGGCACCAATTCCGTCGAGCGCGCGGTGCTGATCCCGGCCAGCGGACGCGCTCGCGTGAGCGCGACCAGTGCGGATGTGCTCGCCGCGGGCACCTGCCCGTAGGAGATCGCAAATGAACCCCACCTTGCAACCACGACGCATGCAACAGCGCCCTGCCCGGCCTCGTGGATTCACGATGATCGAGATGCTGGTGGCCCTGGTCGTGCTGGCCGTGGGTATGTTGGGAGTGGCAAGCCTGTTCGGCATTTCCCTGCATTCCGGCAGCAGCGCGATTACCCGCATGCAGGCGGTGAACCTGGCTACCGATCTCGCCGACCGCATCCGCGCGAACCGGCGCGCGGGCGACGGTGCGGGCAACGCGTACGGCGGCGCAGCGGCGAACAACAGCTGCACGGGAGCGGCACCCGTCAGCTGCACTCCCGCGCAGATGGCCGCCGACGATCTGTACTGGTGGCAGCGGCAGCTCTCGCGGGCAATCGCCGGCGGCACGGCAACCGGCACGGTCGTCGTCACTGCCGGAACGCCTCAGACGTACACCATAACCGTCAGCTGGGTCGAAAAGAACGTGCTACTGCCGTTGCAGTACCGGCTGCAGATCCAGGTGCCCACGAGTTGATGCCATGAAGAGCCAGCTGCTTCGCAATGACCGCTCTGCAAGTGTTCCCGGCCGGGCCGCCGGCCTGACGCTCGTCGAGCTCCTCGTGGCGATGACGATCGGACTGGTGCTGATCGTCGGTGCGACTCAGGTGTACGTCGACAGCCACGCCGCGTACGCAGTAAATGAAACAACCGCGCGTCTGCAGGAGAACGCCCGTTATGCGCTGAGCGTGCTCGAGCCCGACATTCGCATGTCGGGCTACTGGGGGCTCACGAACCGCTCCGACGGCATCGGCGGAGAAGCGCAGCCGACGGACGCGCAGTCGGCCCTGGGCGCCCCCGCCGCCTCCACCTGCGGCGTCAACTTCCCGTTGCTGCTCAGCTTCCCCGTGCAGGGCACGAACGATTCCTATGCCGCGACCTGCGCAGCCGGCAACGGCGGCAATGTCACCAGCGCAGCCATGCCCAACGCGGACACGATAACCGTGCGCCGGGCATCTGCGATCACGGTCCCGCCAGCGACTGCCTCGGGGCCACTGCGCATCTGCTCGACCCGCACCTCGGGCGTCCTCGTCACCGACATCACCGGCGGGACCGACATCAACGGCGCCCTCTGCCAGAACGTGAACGCTCAGATCAACAATCTCATCGTCAACCTGTATTACGTCGACCAGAGCTCGAGCCAGGCGGGCGTGCCTTCGCTGCGGCGCAAGGCCCTGAATGCCGGCCCCGCCTTTCAGGATGACGAGATCGTGCCCGGGGTCGAGGACCTGCAAGTGCAGTACGGGGTCGACCTGAGCGGGGGCTTCGGCGCCGCGAACGGTGCCGCGAGCGAATATCTCAACGCGGGCGCCGCGCTGACGAACCTGTTGACCAACGCTACACCTCCTTCCCAGTTTCCTGCCCAGATTGCCTCGGTGCGGATCTGGCTGCTGGTGCGGTCCGACGCGCCCGAGGCGGGCTTCACCGACGATCGCATCTACGAGTATGGAGACCGCCTGACCGCGAACGGCACGACAGGCGATCTGACTAACCTCGCCGACAGCACGAAGGCCTATCAGCCCTCGCTGAGCACCGATAACAGCTTTACGGGAGTAAAGCATTACCGCCGCTTGCTGGTCTCGAAAACCATTCAGATCCGCAACGCGTTGGCATTATGAACCAGAGGATGCCCGTGGCAACGAAGGCGCATTTCAAGACCGAGGGCGGTGGCAGGCAGCGTGGCGCGGCGCTGGTGGTCGCCTTGCTGCTGTTGCTGGTGATCACACTGCTGGCGGTCGCCGGCATGAACTCGGCCGCCGTCGAATTCGTCATGGCTGGCAACGAGCAGCACCGGCAAAACGCATTCCAGGCCGCCGAGACCGGAATCGAGCAGACGATCGTGACCGGCGGTTTCATCCCGACGGCGCCCGACGAGGTTCACAACAATGTCGCCGTGCCCAACTCGACCACCGACACCTACAGCACGACGCTGAAATCGGACCTCCTCGGGCTTGCCCAGCCGGCGCCGTGGGGCAGCAGCTTGAACACTTTCTCGAGCTACTATTTCACGATCACGAGCCAAGGGAGCTTCCTGGGAACCTCGGTGCGCAGCGCGCAATCCACGCACTCCCAGGGCATTGCCGTGCCGGCGCCCGTGGTTGCCTCGTACGGCTGCCCGACCCCACCGTGTGCATTCAATTGACGCCCGTGTATTACCGCAACTGAGGCCATGAATATGCGCAAACTACTAATCGTGTTCGCCGCGCTGACCGGTTGCGCGCTGACCGCAGTCGCGCCCGCGGCGACCAAGGTCATCTCGCTCGAGCTCGGCATCGAGGCTATCACCGACGCCACCACCCTGCCCACGAGCAATACGGGTACGGTCGTGCTGAATTGCGCAACATGCACCGCTCGCTCGTACCGGGTGACGCCGCAAACGACCTACTTCATCGGAGCGAACAGCGTCACGCTCGCTCAGCTGAATACTTTTGTCAGCACCAACGGCAGGCGTTACCTGACGATCTTCGTGAAGCCGGACGAATCGGCGGTCACGCGCATCGTGGTAGCGGCGGATTAGGTCTCTCACCGGCACTCACTCGGCGCGCCGAAACACATCGGATATATCCCAAGGACTCCCCATGAGCCTGATACTCAAGCCCCGCTGGCAGAGCCTCATCGCTGCTGCGCTTGCCGTGATCGTTTGCGGCCCCAGCGCGCTCGCCGATGACAGCGAGATCTTCACCGGCGGCTCCAGCAGCGGCGCCCAGCCCAACATCCTGTTCATTCTGGACACCTCGGGCAGCATGGCTTCGACCGTCACGACGCAGACGCCCTTCAATCCGGCCACGACCTATGCGGGCGCCTGCAGCTCGACGCTGGTGTACTTTCAGGCGAGCGGCGGCAGCGCTCCGACCGGCTGCAGTGGCATGAGCTCCTTCAGCACCAGCTACCAGAAGTGTCAGTCGGCGGTCAACTCACTCATCGATCCGGGCTTCTACACCGACCAGTTTCTCCAGTGGAAATTCAAGAACCCCAAATACTCCTGGGCCAACACCATAGTCAGCGGCGCCAGCCGCTACGAAGTCGCATGCCAGGGCGACTATTCGAGCACGGCGCCCTTTCCGACCACTTACAACGGCCCGAACAACACCGTGGCCAGCGAGTGGGTCAACACCGCGAACGCGGCGAATTCCTACTGGGCGCAGAGCGGCGCCTCGGGCGGGGGATACACGCTCTACAGCGCCAACTATCTCAATTACCTGGCCTCGAATCCGCCCACGGTGAGCGGCACGCGCATCTCGGTGGTGCAGCAGGCGGCGACGAACCTCATCAACTCGCTGTCGAACGTCAATATCGGCCTGATGCGCTACAGTAATAACTTGAGCGGCCCGGTGGGCCCCGCGGATCCGGGTAACACGTGGGACGGGTACGCGGCCGGCGGCATGGTCGCCTACCCCGTCTCACCGGTTGCCACCAACAGGACGAACCTCGTGAACACGCTGAACAGCTATACACCAGGCGGGTTCACGCCGCTGTCGGAGACCCTTTACGAGGCGTACCAGTACTATTCCGGAGGAAATGTCTTCTTCGGAAATACCTCCCAGCCGTCGCTGAGCGTCGCCGGGTCGCGGGTCGGAGCCTCCGCCGCCTCGAATCAGTACCAGACGCCCATACAGTATCAATGTCAGAAGAACTTCATCGTCTATCTGACCGACGGT
>Ga0209155_1001489_pt1 | contig 11058 bp, 11 predicted proteins | sample GraSoiAngelo_122_FD_185879 | JGI IMG/M metagenome (GOLD analysis project Ga0209155, IMG submission 185879) | Grasslands soil microbial communities from the Angelo Coastal Reserve, California, USA - 14_0927_02_20cm (SPAdes) (version 2) | ecosystem: Environmental > Terrestrial > Soil > Grasslands ...
ACGACAGATTGCCACTGATGATCAGGAAGATTTGAAAAGTGACGAGCAGCACGCCGGCGATGTGTCGGGCAAGTCGCGGCCCGAATGAAAACCAGGGCACGACCAATTCAACAAAATGGTTCCAGACTGTTTCGATGTTGTGGAACCAGTGCGGCGCAAAATGCAAATAGCGGCTGATCGGACTCGGGATCGGCTGCGTTTCGTAATGATAGTAAAGGCAGGTCAGATCGCGCCAGCAGGAGTCACCGCGCAGTTTGATCAGGCCGGCGCCGATCATGATGCGAAAGCCGAGCCAGCGAAAAAGCCAGACGACAAGAAGCGGCGGCGCGGTTTTTGGGAATGGCCGCGCGTCAAATAGAGGGCAAAGAAAGATCGACAAGAACCCCGTCTCAAGCAGTTGAGTTTCCCAACCGTAACCGTACCAAACTTGGCCGATGTGAACGATCGACATGTACATCGCCCAGAGAACTATGAGAATTATGGCGTTCGCGTAGCCGGCAAGAACAAGGAGAGACAGCGCAAACCCCGTCCACGCAAAGATCGACAATCCGTTATCCGAGAGGCCGAACCAGAAAAGCGTCGGGAGTCGAAGCATGCCCGCGCTGGAGGAACCAAGCTGCGATTGGATCGAAGCAAGAAAATGATTCGCCGGAGTTAATCCATGCTCACCGATCAGCGGCACTAGTTGCTGGGCGACAACTAAAAACGCGATCGCATACACAAACCCGAGCAGCCGCAGAATCACGAACCGCGTCAGCCAATAAGAGTTTCCGCCCCCGAAAAACCTTGCGAGAATGTTTTCGGAATTCATGACATCGACATTGACGAACGCGTGGTTTAGAACGTTCAACGCCCAACGCTCAACGTCCAACGCTCAATGAATCCGCAATTAGAGCGGGCCGAAATCGGGCGGCGCAAATTTTCCCGACAACATCACAACAAGACCAGCACAAGGGCACCGACGCCGAGCAACTTAATAATCGTGCTCTGTCGCCGGCCTAACGATGGCTGCGACTTTGGCAAGGGTGGCGGCGCTTGTATTTCTGCCATGCCGGCAGAATGAATGACTGGTCTTTTTTCTGCAATCAAATCCTGTCCGAAATCATGGCTGGGGGCGGAATCGAACCGCCGACACGTGGATTTTCAGTCCACTGCTCTGCCAACTGAGCTACCCAGCCGTAAGATCGACAATCGCAGACGAAAGCCGGGCGTTCACTATGCAAAATTCGGACGGCTGAGCAAGAACGAAGCAAGTATTCTGTTCCCTTGCCTCTATTAATCCTCTTGTGCAGCGGGCAGAATCGTCTCACGCTCGCTTGCGTGAGCGATCAATTCCTGAGTGAACTGAATCTCTGGTGCCTGAGTCGTGAAGAAGCAATTCGAGCGACGGGAAACGCCGACAGTCCCTATTTCGAACTCATTACGCCGCTACAATATCGAAGCACCCTCCTCGGCGGGATTATCGAGGTACCGAAGGATTTCCTGACCGACTTGGGATCCATCCCGCGAGCGGTCTGGTGGTGGTTGTCACCAGATGATTACGATATCTCCTATCCGAGCGTCATCCACGATTACATTTACAAGCAAAAGGGCGACCTCAGCGCGCAGCAGCTCCCACAAAAACGGGTGGACCGCGAAACAGCTGATCGTGTCCTGCGTGAAGCAATGGCAGCAGTCGGTGCATCGAACTTCCGGCAAGGCGTCGTTTACAATGCCGTTCGAACTTTCGGCCCGCGCTGGTGACACGCAGCTAAACAAATTCGCGCGGCAATTCCACTGCTCTGCGCAAGAGACGCAGATAGTGGCTCCGCGAGATCTCGATCCCGCCGAATTGTTGCAGATGTGGCGTGAGCCATTGGGTATCGAGCAAGGCAAATTTTCGCGCATGCAAATGTTCGACCAAGGCCACTAATGCAATCTTCGATGCATCGGTCACACGATGAAACATCGATTCACCGAAAAAAGCGCCACCGATGGCGACGCCGTAGAGTCCGCCGGTGAGCTCGCCACCGGACCACGCTTCGACAGAGTGCGCATACCCAAGCTCATACAGCCGCGTGTAGCTCTCGATGATCTCGCGATTGATCCAGGTGTCTTCACGCGCTGCACAGGCCTCGATCACGTCCCCGAAATGATGGTCGATCTTAATCTCGAAAACTTGTTTGCGCAGAATACGCCGCAGCGCATGCGGCACGTGAAAATCCTCCAACGGTAAAATCGCGCGTGGATCGGGCGAGAACCATTCGATGGCGCCGTTCTCCGTCGCCATCGGAAAAACACCGAGCCGATAGCCTTGCAGCAGAAGTTCGGGCGGAATCATACCATTGCGGATCTCGGATTGCAGATTGCGGATTTACCGCTGAACATCTTCACCAAGCGGACTTTGGTCTGCAATCCGTATTCCGGAATTGCAATGCGGTGCTTGCTTCTTAAAATATGCAGATGAAACGCATGTCGATCCTGCTCGTGATCGGCTGTGCAATGCTCGCCGGTGGCTGCGCTGATCCTCTCGAACAGCAAAGCGGTCAGGAAGTGCAATCGCAATTGGAACGCGGTGTTACCGGCCAGGGACAAATCGGCCCCGAAGAACGCGAACCGGGCGATCTGGCGAACGAACACGGCGTGCCGCAAACTCATCCGTAGCGTGAAGACACCCGCCACATCTGCGCATTCGAAAATTCTCATCCTGGATTTCGGTTCGCAGTACACACAAGTCATTGCCCGGCGTATTCGCGAACTCCAGGTTTATTCGGAAATTGTTCGCTTCGACACACCCGCGGCTGAAATCGCCAGACTGAGCCCGAAGGGACTCGTTCTTTCCGGCGGTCCGGCGAGTGTTTACGATAAAGGGGCGCCCCATCTCGATCCTGAAATCTTTTCGCTGGGCATTCCGGTGCTCGGCATCTGCTACGGAATGCAATTAATGGCGCATCATCTCGGCGGGCAGGTGGAATTCAGCGCGCGCCGTGAATATGGCTCGGGCATGTTGCACGTGACCAACAGCTCGCAATTGTTCGAGGGAATCGGGGAGCAGATCGACATCTGGAGCAGTCATGGCGATAAAATAACCGCGCTGCCCGCCGGTTTCCGCGCCGCTGCGCGCACGGAAAATTCTCCATTTGCCGCGATCGAAGATCCGCAAAGAAAACTGTACGCGTTACAATTTCATCCCGAGGTATCGCATACGCCGCGCGGAAAGGAGATTCTCCAGAATTTCGTCTATCACATTTGCCGCTGCACGATGGATTGGACAATGGGTTCGTTCATCGAAGAGGCTTGCGCGCGCATCCGCGAGCAGGTCGGCGATCAAAAAGTGGTGCTCGGTTTGAGCGGCGGGGTCGATTCTTCAGTGACAGCCGCGCTCTTGCACAGGGCAATCGGCGATCAGCTCACCTGCATTTTCGTCAACAACGGTCTGCTGCGCTCACGCGAGGAAGAAATCGTGCAGCGCGTTTTCGGCGAAAATTTTCACGTGCGTCTGAAGTACGTAGACGCGAGCGAACGTTTCCTCGCCTTGCTCAAAGGTGTGACCGATCCGGAAACAAAACGGAAAATCATCGGCAACGAATTCATCAAGGTTTTTCAAGAAGCGACCGAGGACTTGCTCGAGGAAGATCGCAGGAAAAGCGCGCGTAAACTCGCCGCGTCGAGTCCGTCCGGCGGTGGACACGGCGGTTACAAATTTCTTGCGCAAGGCACTCTTTATCCGGACGTGATCGAGAGCGTGTCGATCGAGGGCAATCCGGCACAAGTGATCAAGAGCCATCACAACGTCGGCGGGTTGCCGGAAAAAATGCATTTCGAGCTCGTCGAGCCGGTGCGCCAGCTATTCAAAGACGAAGTGCGCCAGGCCGGTTTGCAGCTCGGTTTGCCGAAAGAGATTGTGTATCGTCAGCCATTTCCGGGGCCGGGTCTTGCCGTTCGCATTCTCGGCGAAGTCACGCCCGAGCGATTGTCGATCTTGCGCGAAGCGGACACCATTGTGGTGAGCGAAATGGAATCTTCAGATTGGTATTATCGCGTCTGGCAATCGTTCGCGGTCCTGCTCCCGGTCCGCTCAGTTGGTGTGATGGGCGACCAGCGCACTTACGAGAACACGGTTGTGCTTCGGATCGTCGAAAGCCAGGACGGCATGACCGCAGATTGGGTCCGGCTCCCCTATGAATTGCTGGCGCGTATCTCCGCTCGCATCAGCAACGAAGTCAAAGGCGTCAACCGCGTCTGTTACGACATCTCGAGCAAACCGCCCAGCACGATCGAGTGGGAGTGATTTTCATTTTCGATTTTTGATTGGCGATTTTTGATTTTGTATCGCAACGCTGTCTGGCACATCAGCCGATCTCGCCAACAGCGCGGATGAACTCGGCAAAGTCTTTGCCGTTCCGGGCGGCGTGATTTAGCGCGTCGAGACGCGCATCCATCGCCGCTTCCGGCAGAGGAATGCGGCGTGATAGCGACCCGTTTGCGAAAACGATTTCGTCCCACTGGATGGAGGAAATCTCGTCGTTGAAACGGGCGACGGCGCGACCGCGAAAAAAGGCACGCGTGGTCTCGGGCGGACTAAAAATCGAGGTTTTGATATCTTCTTCGCTCACGACGCGGCGAGCGGCGCCCTGGCGGACAAGCTCGTAATACAAGCCGCGTTCAAGATCGACATTGTGATACTCCAGATCAATTGACTGCAGCCACGGGTCATTCCAGGAAAGCTTTTCTTCTTCCTGCAACGCATTCAACAGGAATTTCTTCGCTGCCCAATCGACCCGGTCGCGCGTCAAGACCACGTCACGCTCGAGATCGTTGAGGACATTTTCCCATTCGCGCAAAATCCATTGCCGATCCTCGTCGTTCGGGTAATTGCCTGCCACGCCGTGGGTCGCCGCGGCGACCGAAGGCGGGTCGATCTTGCTCGCGGCGCGCAAATAAATTCGTTGCACATCGATCGCAGAGATCTTTCGACCATCCTTCAGCTCGATAATCCAATTGTAAGTTTGATCGCGGCTGATCGATCTGTTCGCGTCAACGGGTTGCGCGATTTCCAGTTGCGGCGCCTCGCCGCGCTCGATCAGATCGAGAACCAGCGATGTAGTCCCGATTTTCATCGCCGTAGCCCACTCGCTCATGTTCGAGTCGCCGAGGATGACGTGAAACCGCCGATAACGGCTCGCGTCCACATGCGGCTCGTCACGGGTATTAATCAGAGGGCGGTGATTCATCGTGTCAATGCTCACCAACACGCTGAAAAAATCCGCGCGTTGCGAGATTTGATAAACGCCTGGCTCGCCTGATCCGCTCTCCGCTTCGATGCCCATTTTGCCTGCGCCCGCGAAAGTCTGGCGCGTAATGAGAAACGGCAGAATTCCGGCGACGATCCGGTCCCATGCAATGTCGCGGCTCATCAGGTAGTTGTCGTGACAGCCATAGCTGTGCCCGGCAAAGTCGGTATTATTTTTGTAAAGCCGAACTTCGTAGCCGGGCGGCAACTTTTGATTTCGACGTCGCGCGCACTCCGCGAGGATGCGCTCACCGGCCTTCTCCTGCGCGACGATTTGCCGAAGCGTTGTACATTCCGGGGTGGAGTATTCCGGATGCGCATGATCGTTGTAAAAACGGGCGCCGTTTGATAGAACAAGGTCGCTTTTTATTTCTTCGAAGCTGAGTGGACGGTTTTTATCGATCTCGTAGTAAGCCGACTCGTCGGTATCCTGGCGCAATTCCCGTGCGCGGAAACCACGTGCGTCAAGATGCGGATCTTCCAGCTCGTAATCCCATTTCATCAGCGCACCGTGCTCGGTGTAACGCCGCACCAGCTCGATCGACTCGGCGACAACATCAACGGCCTCCGCGCCGCTGACGGTGATGCCGTATTCCGTCTCAAGCCCGAAGACGCGTTTCATTCCTTCCCGGGGCAAAAATTAGATCACTCCAGATGTTGTGCGCGATCGCGCATCGGAAATCGGTTTCACGGGCGCGATCTTGACCACGTTTTCCGGATCATAATCGATTAGCTTGAGCCAATCTTCGGTGATGTCGGTGGTCGGGAAAATGTCGTTCTCCATGTACTCGGCATTGAATGCGAGTTGCAAATCGGTTTCCCGAATCCCTTCGTCCTGCTGAGTGGCAATAGCTCGTTTAATGGCCATGGCTTTGGCGCGCTCGACAATTGAGGCGATGATCGCGCCACTAATAAGATCGCTGCGATAAAGTGTTTCTTTGCGTCCGCTGCGCAGTGTCACTTCGAGAAACTTGTTCTCATCGCGCCGGGTAAACTGCCAATCCACAAACCGCTCGATTAAGCGCTCGATTGACGCGCCTATTCCGTCGGCTTCTTTCGCGAGCACGCCGTCGTAAGGCAGGTTGTCAGTGAGATAGATGCGATAAACGTCGCGCGCGCCCTGTTTGTCCGGGCGATGGACTTTGATTTTTCGATCGATGCGGCCGGGGCGCAAAATGGCAGGATCAATCAGGTCGGCCCGATTGGAAGCGAGAATGATTACTACATCGTTGAGCGAATCGATGCCGTCCATTTCCGAACAAAACATCGGGACGAGCGTGGAGAGGATGTTGGAGTAGCGCGAGGCCCGCCGCGTGCCGAGAATCGATTCGGCCTCGTCAATGAAAAGGAACGGCATGAAACCTTCGCCGCGTTTTTCACGAGCAGTGGCAAAAATTTCGCGCACCATTCTTTCCGATTCGCCCACCCACATGTTCAAAATCTCCGGGCCCTTGACGTGCATGAAATATTCATGCATTTCCGCGCCGCTTTTTTCCCGAAGTTGCTTCGTTAAATTATAAGCCGTTGCTTTTCCGATCAGCGTTTTCCCGCAGCCCGGCGGACCGTAGAGCAAAAATCCTTTGGGCGTGGCGTGCTGGAATTTCTTGAAAAGATCGACATGTAACAACGGAAGCTCGATCGCGTCCTTGATCGCCTGAAGCGCCGCCTCCTGGCCGCCGACCTTTTCCCACGGCAGCTCCGGCACGTTATCGAGATAATGTTCGTGAGATTTCGTGCTGGAGAGCATCTCGAGCGCCATCCGGTAATTCGAGTCAACGCGGACCTCGTCGCCTGATTTCAAGGTGGAGTGCGCCAGATCAGCAGATCGCTGGAGCACCATCGATTGCAATCCATGCTCCGAGCCTACTCGCAACCGATCTTTCCCAAGAATTTCGGTGATTTTTGTCACTGGCCCCGCTGTTTCAAAGCCGAGATCACCGACAATGACGAAGGCCTCATTGACCAGCACGCGCGTTCCCTTTTTCAATTTCGCAAGCGAAATGCGCGGATCGACGTTGCAATAATAATCGGCGCCTCCGACCACAATGTGCGCAGTATCTTTGGACGTGGCGCCAAGAAACGTGCCGATCCGGTTGGCCGGTGAGGTCACTTTTTTAATGACTTCCTCGAGCTTCTCGATCATCCGGCGCGCTTCGACCATTGTCTCCTGGTGGTCATGAATTTGCGGGCGCAACTCCAGCAGTTCCCGCCGGATTGGATCGCCCGGAGGCAATGACGCGATCACGAGATCAAATGAATCGAGAAGATTTTCCGGACCCGAGTCCCCTTCCCTACCCTGAAGTCCCTGGCTGCGCTCGTCGCTCATTTATGGTTTGGGTCAATCCGCCGAACCGAGTGTCATTATAACTTTATCAGGCGCATTCTGCAATCTTCACTCGCGAAAGCTTTCGGAGTTCGACCTGCAGCTATACAAAATGTTCAACCATTATACCGATCTTGTTGTCGCGGAAAAAATCAACGCTGCCGTTCTTCGTGGCCAGGTGTAGGCGCGTGTCGTCGCGCGGAAGTGCTGGATGCGACCTCCAGTTGCTTGCGGCTGAGGACGGCCGCCGTTACACTTTTGCGCGAGGAGCCTTAGCTCAATTGGTTAGAGCGCCGCCCTGTCACGGCGGAGGTTGCGGGTTCGAGCCCCGTAGGCTCCGGATTTGTTTTTTCGCACACATCCACTTCCAACGCGATGCACGTTAAGGATGATGATGAGAAACGGCACCATGATATTGAACACGTACCATTCTGCCGATCGAACATTGGCAGCTATGAAGGAAATGGAGCGGTATTGCGCAACGCATCCTCGCAGTCCCGCGGCAGTGCGCCGTCCCCAGTTGTCGATTCGCGGCCGTACCTTTGTCGCGTTGCTGGGTCCAGCCATCGAAGAGGGTATCGCTGGCTTTGGCGACAGCGTCCAGGCCGCTCTGCGCGCCTTCGACGCGCAATATTTGCGCTCGCTTACACCTTCCGATCGGGATTAAACCCGGGAACCTCGTCGGCTAATTGCCTAGCGGAAAATTCTGGTTCGTGTCGAGTTTGCGTGGGTCGGGCAGGCTTTGCGCGACTAAAAATTCACCGCCGCATAATGTGAATGGCGAGAATGCGGCTCTGGTGGCGGGCCAGTAAATAATCGATGAAATCGCCGATGATCGAATGCGGTTTGTGCCCGAGCTTCGTCACAACGCGGCAAGTGAGAACCCCGGTTCGCCCGTGCCATTCGAGATTAATCGCGCCATGCGCGGTTTCGCTGTGAATTTTCGCCCAGCCATGTGGACGACCCGGACGCTGGTGTTCGGTGGGAATCAAATCAAACTTCCGTAGCTGAGGATCGGTCATGATTTTTTCGCGCAACGATCCACGCCCGCTCGTGATGACTTGAATCACTGTTTGCATTGCCATGTCAGATTCAACAGTTAGCCGCTCTTTTGCAATGCAAGAATGGTAGGGACGCAGCGCAGCGCGCTGTTCCTACGGTTTGCCGCCTAAATCAGCGAATGAAACATGACGTAAACATCGACATATCCTCGTTTAGGATGGCGAAACGCGCCTGGCAAAGTACCGACGACCTTGAAACCGAGCTGCTCCCAAAGGTGGATCGCAGGCGTGTTCGTAGAAACGACAAAATTGAATTGCATCGCACGAAAACCTAGGTGCCGCGCCTCGCCTAGACAATGCTCGGCCATTCTTCGCCCCACTCCCGAGCCCTGCGCATCCGATGCGACCATGAATGCAGCGTTCGCGACGTGAGAACCAAGACCGGGTTGATTCGCTCTTAAAATATACGTGCCGACAACGCAGCCATCCCTTTCTGCAACGTAAGTATGCGTATCGGCCCGAAACCAATAAGCCAGCGCCTCATCGCGCGACATTTTAGGGTCAAATGCATATGTATCTCCAGCGGCGACAATCGCATGAAAAATATTCCAGACCGCGTCGCGATCCTCGCTTGTGGCTGATCGAATCTCTAACACGACGCTAACAATAATGCCGGAACAAGAAAGAGATCGACTTCATCGGCTCAATGCAATCCACGCAGCAAGAGCGGCGAGTTTCTGTTCGGCACGCCATGGTCCTTCACCCGATCGACCAAGATTTTGCGTCACACGTCGCAGGTCACTGCTCGCTTTCTTTAGATGAGCCGACGCTTTGGAGTAGGCATCGCGCTCGATAAGAATGACCGTGTGAATTCGGTGCGCGCGCAGGGCGTCATCAAGTGTGGTGCGAAATAACTGACCTTCCAGCGCGTGTGCGCGAATGTGCGGGTTTGCGATTGAAGCAGGATCGATTTGACTACCAATGACGAGAGCAGCGCGCCGGATCACGAAACCTCGATACTCGGCGAGAAGTCTCGTGATTGATTGTCGCGCGACACGTCGCACGATGCGCAGGCGCGCCCGTATCTTGCCCGGATCGGTTTCGAGTTTACCCATTGCGGCGTGATACGGCTGGCGTGTCTCGGAGAACCGCGTATCCGACAAATCGATCACGCGGCTGTCGCATAATCGCGGCGAACGAACCGGGCCCCTAAGCAAAACCGCAGCCGCCCATCCGGATTTTATTCGAAAACCGAGAGCGGCGCTTTCGGCTTTTACCTGGTTTGAAACGTGACTGGCACCGTTGCGACCCATTCCTGGCCGGGGGCAGATTTCCATTGCCGAAGCGTGTTGATTGCAGCTTCATCCAAGAGCTGGTTTCCCGTCGATTGAATCATCTGGACATTCGTTACATTTCCTTTCGAGTCGAAATTCAAGCGAAATCGGCCCGATCCAAAGGCACCAGGACGACGAGAAAACGCCTCGCGAGGAAAAGCCGGCGCGGGCGCATAAACCAGGTGTGGTTTTGGCGTTGGCGTTGGGCGCGGGCTGGGAGTGGCTTCTGCGGTCTGTGGCCATCGAGCTTTGGCATCGGACGCAATTTGCGATAGCAATGAATCCAACGTGCTCGCAGGCCGAACGGTAGCTTTTTCACCAGCCGAAACGATGACACCAACAAGTTGCCCATTTGCGTCGACAACGGGCGATCCGATTGAATTGGATGAAATGGCTGCCGCGATTCCCAAACGATCGGGTTCCAAAGTCGAGATGGTTGCCTGGCGCGGCGCTCCCTCATTTCCAGCCAACCCGCTTCCGATTACTCCAGCTGGTGTGCCGGCCCGGAGATTAGCGTTCTTGTTCACTGTCAGAGACGAAACACGCTTCACATCGGCTTGGAGGATTGCAAGATTGAGCGGTGTCGAAACCGCGAGAATCCCGCTCACGTTATGAATTCCGCCATCAGCCGTTTTCGCAACAGCATTGATCCCGTCTCCGATCGCCTCCGCGGTGGTAACAAATCTGCCATCGCCTGAAATGAAAAAGCCAGTCTGCGTCCGCAGCAACTTTCCCGATCGATCAAAAACGGTGACCCAAATCACCGAGGGACGGACGCTGCGTTCCAGTCTCGACAAATCGAGAGATGGAGTCTGCTCAGGTTTTTTTTCCGGTGCTTTAGCAACTGACGGCGATAAACTCGGCTCATGAACCGGGCTCGGGACCGGCGATGCGGGCGGCTGATTAACAGGGGGTTCGCCGACAATTTCGCTTTTTGGTTTCGGCCGGCATCCTGCGGTCGCAAAAAGAGCCACACAAAGCAAGTATCCAAGCAACAACCGGAGATTCATTTGCCTCCCCAAAATATAGCGTCCGGTTTTGTCCGGCACCTAATCAAGGCGACAAAGTTTGCTCTTTGTCACGCGAATTTAGCGACGATAGATTCACCCCGAGGCTAATTTACCGGCT
>Ga0209155_1001491_pt1 | contig 11054 bp, 9 predicted proteins | sample GraSoiAngelo_122_FD_185879 | JGI IMG/M metagenome (GOLD analysis project Ga0209155, IMG submission 185879) | Grasslands soil microbial communities from the Angelo Coastal Reserve, California, USA - 14_0927_02_20cm (SPAdes) (version 2) | ecosystem: Environmental > Terrestrial > Soil > Grasslands ...
CGGATCCTATTAGCTGAGAAAAGAAAGCGTTCGGATAGCGGAGGCTGAAGATGCCCTCCGTCAGTCTCCGTAGTGCACCTCGTCCGAGGACGAATGTGCCTAGGGCAGCACCCAGCCCTACTGCGACTGTTGCGTAGAGTGTCTGGTCATAGATGACTCCTGCGATGAGTCCGAGTGTATTGCTGCCTAGGACGTAGGCTGAGAGGAAAGAGACGAGTAGCAAGCCCGTCTTGAGTAGTGATAGTTTCAGCCAGAGGTTTCTGGGGCTAAGCCGATCGTCCAGTCCTATCAGAAGTATCCCTAGCGCGGTTGCGATGAGTGGGACGAGAAACCAGAAGGCTAGGATAAGGATGAGATATCCCGAGCTATTGAAGGTGCCGAGGGCTATGCTTACTCCGAGGATAGCTCCTGTGAGCGCTTTAGAGAGAGACAGTGGGATCTGGGAGAGTTCGCCTCCTAGGAAGACTATGAGTGAAGCTAGTAGGATCGAGAATGTTCCGGTCGCAGTGTCGATTGGCAAGAATATTTCTCTGACCCGGAAGAGTTTCGGCCCCTCCAACGCGAGACCGAGGATATAGCCTGCGATAGCAATCAGGATGCCTGTACGTCTGCTGACCATTCCGCTCCCGATGAGCGGTCCACAACAGGCGGAGAGATTGTTCCCTCCCACCGCCATGCCGAGGAGCCCCGCCAGTACTAGTGAGACTATGTCTAGTGTGAGGATCATTGCGTGGTTAGGCGCCTAGGGCTTTCATAACCGTGATAACTAGGTCCGATGCGTCTTCGCAGAGGTCTAGAATGTCGTCGGCTTCGATCGTCGTTTCTAGATAGTTGTGGAAGGAGGCGTAGTCCAGCTTCTCCCAGGACCCGTAGAGCTCGTCGAGCATCGCATCTTTCACATCATCTCCCTGCTCCTCTAGTCGTTCGATCTCTCGTGCAAGATCGATCGCCTGGTTGCGGTTTGTCCCAGCGATCGTCAGTAGCTTCCTGAAGGCTCTAAGCTGAGTTAGACCAATCTGGACCAAGTGGATCATTTCCTTACGATTCGCCGTGTCGAACTCTTTCGCCTCACGCAACGGTCGCCGTGTAACTCGTCGTAATTGTCGGGACAGAGCATGAGCCCGGTCTAGGATGCTGTCTACATTGTCGGCGAGCCGGCCGAAGTCGTACTCGATCGAGGCCGTTATCGACCCGCGTCCCAGCAACTCCTCAAAAGACTGGGTAATCTTGTCCCCCATCTTCTCCAGAATGTTGATCCTCTCGGTACAGATCTCAATATCGTGCAGGCCGTTGTGCGAACTACTGCTCGTGCCATTGCCTGAGCTTGAAAGAATCTTCACTAGAAGTTCGAGTGATTCTTCTCCCAGACCAGCTAGCTCTTGGATCCGGAGAAACGCATCCTTCTCTCCGGGTACGAAGAAGCCCTTGACGCGGCGAAACAGATCGCTCAAACCTTGTCCAGTTCCTGTAGAAGCTGATAGGGAGATCCCAAGTGTTCAGAATCCAATAGAAAAGAGTACTGTGCCTAGGCGAAGCAGCGGGTCGGACGGTCAGCCCGTCAAAGTATATACCTCTCACTCGTCAATCTGAATATGAAGATCGATGGCGCAAGCCCAGGTTGACCTGACCAAAGCTGATCCAGTAGAATTCTCCATGAAAGACGAGCCCTGGGTAAAATACAAGCTCGAAGACGGAACCTCACTCTTCGGCCGACTAATCATCACCAAGATCTTCCGCGGAACCGACTACGACCCGACTGGTCAGCCTGTCTACGCCTGGTCGTCCCAGAACCTCTTTACAACCATCGCTCCAAAAACACTCAAGAGCACGCCGACAAACCCTCCCCCAACAACGCTCGACCCAAGCAGCGTCAACACGACACACGTCGACTTTGAACGGGTCGGAGTCGAGAAATGGAACGTATACGAACTCTCCGACGGCAGCGTGCTCCGAGCGAAACTAGAGATAACGGGAATTCTAAGAACAGACAAGTACGGTCCTGACGGCGAACCGCTCTATGTCGTCAATGCGCAGATGATTCCGCGAATAAAGGTCCCGCAGACCCTAATCAAGCGACAAACGCAAGCCCCGAGACAGGATCGAGAACCCAAGGGACTATACGGCTAGTTTCAACGAATCGGATCCTCTACGACCCATTCTTTCTCGGGCTAGGAAGAATACTGAGACCACGATCAGAATGATGCCGAAGAATAACTGTCCGATGTCTTGAGGAGAGGGCCAGGAAGCGAAGAAGGATTGAGGGCAGCAAATAGTGATCTGAACTAGTTGAGAGAGTGCTCCTGAAGCAATCAGAGTTCCAATCACAGCTCCAAGGAGGCTTACTATCTCAACTATCCTGGACATGTCAACCAGCAAGCTGAGCATAGACCTCACCATTCTGTTAAGCGTTGCTCACGGCGATCCATCGACTAAGCTACGGGTCTTGACGGATCGTTAGATCAGAGTCTTAGGAGAAGAATTGCGTTTGCGATCAGCAGATCTACTATTGTCAGCGGGACAGACCTCTTCGCGAATCTGCTGAAGCTGAGCCTCTTCTTCTCCTTATTGAGAATGTTCAGTGCAACCAAGTTCGACGCCGTCCCTATAGGCGTAGCCATTCCGCCTATCCCGGTCCCGACAGCCAATGCCCAGGCTAACGGTGCAATTGAGACTCCTGAAATGCTGGACATTGCTCCAATCACGGGGATGAAGACTGTGACAAGTGGTACGTTGTCGACGATCTGGCTGATCAGGGCTGTGCTCCAGAGAACGAGTGTCACCGCTAAGGCTAGGTTTCCTCCGGATTCCTGCACCATCCAGCCTCCTAGCTGGACTAGTAGTCCTGTCTTGGCGAAGCCTGCGACCAGTATGAAGAGGCCTCCGAAGAAGAAGAAGATCTGCCAGTCGATTCTGCCCAGAACATCGCGGACTTCGGTGGAGCGGGACGACTCGTAGACGAGGATCAGAAAGGCGGGGAGGAGGGTTGCAAGGGCTGCTGAGACTCCGAGAAAAGTATGGACAATGAGGAACGTGACAGCGAGTCCCAGTGAAACGAGGCTGACTTTGAGAAGCCCTCTATCTTTCACAGCGCTCGACGGGTTTGGGAGCTGAAGCGGTCCACGATTGCGATGTCGACTCATTGCGTCTCGATGCAAGAAGCCGTGAACATGTTGGAAATGCCAAGCGAGGAAGCAGGACGCGTCTTCGCGTCAGTTTCTAAGGTCATGAAAGGTGTTCAGAAAGCCTCGGCTGCTGACGGGATCAGTGTAGGGCAGTCGAATGGTAGGGCCGCTTCACAGGAAATCTTCCACATGCACGTTCACGTTATACCACGGTTTAACCATGAAATGATGAGCGGATTCCCGAATCGCAAACAGACGCACCGAGTAGAACTCGACGAGATCGGTAGGAAGATTAGGACGGCTATCGGTACTACGAAACATGTCTAGTTCTTGTCTCTGTAGTTCCCTCGATACCACTGGCATCTGTCCGTGAGCGGGCACACTGGACACTTTGGCCCGATGGGCCGGCAGATCAACTGGCCGAACTTTACGAAGACCTCGTTCAATGGAAGCCAGTCTTTCCGGTCCACTATCTTGGTCAGCTCTTCCTCTGTCTCTTCGGGAGTCTTTGTCTTGACTACGCCTAGACGGTTGAAGATCCTGTGCACATGAGTGTCGACGGGAATCGCGGGCCTTTTGAAACCGTAGACCAACACGCAGTTTGCCGTTTTCCGGCCCACAGACGGAAGCTTCAGCAACTCTTCCATCTCATCCGGGACTTTGCCTTTGTATTCCTTCAGGATGATCCTGGCCACCCGCTTAACCGTTCTAGCCTTGGTCTTGTAGAAGCCCACGGGCTTGATTAGCCGAGCGATGATCCTTGTGTCTGCTTGGGCGAGTTGGGTGGGGCGGGGATACTTTGCGAAGAGGCGTGTTGATGCTTGTGCGGTGACTGGGTCCTTTGTCCGGTGTGATAGTATGGTTGCTATGAGGACGCGGAACGGGTCGCCGTCCGTCGAGTCGCTGATCTCTTGCAGAGCCGTGGGGTCTTCTTTTCTTGCTTTCTCAATCGCGTGGGCTGCGTCTCGAATTATCCTGTGCAGCTCACGAGGTGAGTGTGCATTGACACTTACTTGCAATTATCTTGCCAGCTTTCGGACGGCTTCTAGATTGCCTGCGTTTCCTCGTCTCTCGTCGATCGGCGTCTCAAGTATTAGCGGCTGGTCCTTGATGGCCTTGTGGTGGAGTATTGCTTTGAAGCCTGTCGTTCCGATGTAACCCAATCCGATATGTTGGTGCCGGTCGTGGCCCGAGCCGAGCCCGTCTTCAGAATCGTTCAGATGGACGACCTTCAGATTCTCAAAACCGACAATATCATCGAACCTAGCAAGGGTCCTGTCGACAGCCTTCTCCACATGCAGATCGTAGCCAGCAGCGTAAGCATGGCAATTGTGGGTGACAATGAAAGGCGCCGCAAATGTACTGTTTTCAGCCTCTAGGTTGTAAACAGTGCCCCGAAATTGCTCGACCTCAATTTCTCTTACGGGCAAATAGAAGTGCCTCTGGTCCCGAAGGATCCGGCGCGGTGAGGCTGCGGGAAAATCATATTCAAATCCCAGTTTGCGCGCTTCATGGCTCGCAACGTGAACAGTATACCAGCCAAGGCCTACAACGCTCCTGCCCTCTATCGAACCGCGAGTAGGACGATGTTTCGAGATCGTTCCACGAATGTCAATTCTGGCTAACAGATGGACTAACTGGTAAGCAACCGTCCTTGAGACAGTTACATATCTTAATCCGCGTTTATCTACGCATCCGTCTCCAGACAGATAACCGCGCAAGAAAGCCTTTACACACTCCAGTGATGCCCGCAAGATGAATGACGGGATTCGTTTGTTTGCAGCATTAGGCCCGAAATTCTCTTTGAAAAACCGGACTAGGATGTTTGATCCAACGGCTACCTTCGCCGAAGTTCGAGTTTCGTCAATCCAAGTCTTCAGAGAAAAGATTTCTTCTATGAGGTCTCTGGCACAGTCGATAAGAGATTTCTCATGTCGTCCGAATGAAAAGAACAGCTTCCCATTTTCTCCTCTCTCGCCTTTCCCCATGAAGGTGAAGCCTTCAGCAAGGTAGAGCCCGAGAAGTTCGGCCAGCTTTGCCGTGAGGGGTAGAATGGTTGGAAATGGGAGGCGCCGTGTTGCCGAACCGATGTAAGGACGAAAATCCACCATGTCCTGGATAGTTGCTGAAAGCTTCGGCATAACTACGAAGTAGCCGGGTTTAATCGCTCCTGCATGTATCCACGTAGGAACGCTCGTGAGTCTGATTCTCCAAGGTTTGGAGTCTAGGAACTTCCAGCCATTGGGTCGAAGGCAAAGAACCGGGTGTTCAGCAGTCATCCTCGTCCACGGCAGTCCTTCGGGCTTGATTGATACCATGCTTCCTACGTACCGTCGTCTGAACACTTTCACAACTCGGTCTATTCCACCATCTGTCCCTACCACAGAGTCGTTCGGTCTCACGAGTTCTACTGGTCTTGGCACATCATTGGTGAAGACCAGAGAACCAGCCGGAAGGCAGGTATCAAGGCAGACTGCGACGCGTTCTTTCTGTTTGACGCTGTCGTATATCTCACGGACCTCCTCAAACTTTGAACCCATACTGTTACTCGTGCCCGCCATATTTTCCAGACAGATCTGGAAATTGCCCTTCGCATGCTTTGTTGCTTGGTTGAGCGCGTTGCTGATTCTCTTCAGTCCAATCTCTCTACCCATCCCTAGATGGCTGCCTAGATGAGTGACCAAGTACGGGATTCCCAGTTCTACACACCGGTCCACTTCAGCGACGAGAGTGTCCACCGATTTCTTGTACAGCTCGTCCTCGGGACATGAGAGATTAGGGAGGTACGGCATGTGATCGACTACTGGTCCGAGGCTGCTCTTTTCGAGTTTCTCTCGGAAGCTCTTCGCTTCTTCGGGGTCTAGGCTGCTGAACTTCCAACCCCGAGGATTCCGGGTGAATACTTGGAAGGTATCACACTTTTCCGCAACCGCTGTGTCCACTGCATTGTCGAAGGATTTTGCGATGGAGACGTGGACCCCGACCCTAACCGTAAAGTGTCACTGGGTCTACGTGCGGTTCTTGTCTGATAGATAGCTTTGGCTAGGTCAGACACCGATGCTGTCCGAGAAATGAAGTGATGATTGTCAGAGCTTGCCTTTCAGCGCGTCCAAGATCTCTTGCGGGTGCTGGTCGGGCTTCACTGTCTCAAAGGTTTTGAGAATCTCGCCGTGTTCGTCGATCAGAAATGTGACTCGTCGGGCCATGTTCGACTTGTCGTTGAGAACGCCGTAGGCTTTCGTGACGCTCTTGTCCGTGTCGGCTAGTAATTGGAATGGCAGGTGAAATTTCTCAGTGAACTTTTGATGCGACTCGACACTGTCCACGCTTACTCCTAACACCTCAGCGCCAAGTTCACGGATTTTCTGGTATTGGTCTCGGAGCCCGCATGATTCGACTGTGCACCCTGGAGTATCATCCTTGGGGTAGAAGTAGAGGACGAGCTTCTTGCCTCGAAAATCCTTGAGATGAACGGTCTTGCCTGTTGTGTTCTGAGTGGTAAAGTCTGGGGCTGCGGTTCCCGCTTGGGGATTGGTTATCGACTGCATTCTGCTAGTGTTGGGTTTGCTTGGCTGATTTATGCCCATCGCTCTCGGAGAGATATGCGACAGTTACGCCGATTTTCGTCCAGCTCTTGAAGTCTTGTAGAATGACTGAGTCATAGTCTACCCATGTCAGTCGATGTTCGAAGAGTGAGGGAGAGAGATAGGTGGCAGATCTGGATTCTGACGGTCGTGAGAAGAATCGCCTGAGACTAGGTCAGTGGACGGTCTCACGAGTCGCGGAGTCATTTCCCCCTATCTCTTGGATAGGCTCCTACCATACAACACGCTGAGGAAAAAAGGAGGAGGCCTGGGTCTTCGTCCTATGGGAAGATGCCAGGCCCTGAGGTCTGTGTCGCGACATCGGTGTGATCGCAACTGCCAGTGTTTGACGTGCTGGATGTGCATCCGGGGGCAGCGGGCTCGGTTGAGCTGTTGACGTACTGGTCATTGCTGTATATGATGGATGCGAGCCCTGTCGTTGGACTTGCTGCTACTCCGAAATCGTCGTAGAGGTCGCGGTTGCCTGTGCAGCTGACTCCGCTTTCGCATACTCCTCCGTAGTGGATAATTGGTGTGGCGGCGACTTGTGTAAAGTTGCCGGGGTCTGTTGTGGCTTGGAGGTTCTGGGCGAAGTAGACGTACCATGCTGCTTGCTTGGGATAGTTGTCAGGTGGATTTGTCCCGTCGTAGTATGAGGTGCCGTACCATACGATGTCCAGCTTGCCCGCTCCACCTGCGGTGCTCCATGGAAATATTGCCGTGTTAGAGGGCGTCTTGTTGACTTGAGTCGGGGACGACCATGTGGTTCCATGGTCTGTGGAGAAACTGTAGTAGAGGTTATGGTCGTCGGTGAAGATGATGTAGATGTTGCCTGCCTGGTCGATGCTGACGTTGACGAACTGGTGACCGTAGGAGATACTGGTGCTCGGATTGATGTAGACGGCGTGGTCTGTGAAGGTCAAGCCTCCATCGGTGGAGACAGCCAGCCAGACGGCGTGGAGTCCACAGTTTGTGCATGTGGTCTCGCCGGCTGTGGCGACGCCGCTTAGGGATTGATAGATGTAGTGGTTGGCCGGGTCGATTGCGATGTTGCCGATTGCGTTCTGGAAGCCTGCGAGCCAGAGATGATTTGCGTCAAAAGCGTTTCCCGTCTGTGCGAATGTGAGTCCTGCGTCGTTGCTACATGTGACGAAGATGTCGTTGGTGGCGGTAATGCTATGATAGGATACGCAGACCTTGCTTGATCCTTCGGCGGCAATCCATGGTCTGTCGTCGCCGGGCACCGAGGCTCCTGTCGGGTTTAGGAGCCATGTGTTGCCTCCGTCACTGCTGGTGCTAACGTAGACGTTTGTCAGAGCTAGGCTTGTTACGTATACGTTGTAGAGTCCGTTGAGGTTGGTTTGGGAAGCGACGGCGAGGTCTGTGTCTCCTCCTGCTGGCGAGAACTGGTTGCTGGCTGCGGAGGCGCTGTTCGGTGAGACTAGGGTAAGGTAGTGTAAGCCGCCGTCTGTAGATCTCCAGGCGTCGGTTCCGCCTGTGAGTCCGTTCTCGGAGGATCCGTAGAAGTTTCCTGCCGCGTCGGCTCGGATTGCTGGTTCGGCGGCGTTGTTGTAACAGTTGCCGTTGGAGTTTGGACACGTGATTCCGGCGGTTCCTGCTAGTCCGCTGGTTGTGAACGCGAGGGTCCCGGAGGTTGGAGCCTTGACTAGGGTTATGGGCGAGACTGTGATCGCTATCATCATGAACAGTGCGAGACTGAACGTAGTTGAGAGGTGTCGTAGAGGGTTTTGGATATTCTCTGATTCTGTCAAAACATATTTCCAACGGACCCGAGAGCCGTCTGAGGTTTTATTCTGAACGTGTACGATTGCTCACATGAAATCACAACTGCAACCGTTTCTCGAATAATTACGACTCCGGCATCACGGGTTGCTTGTTTTTCGATGCCGAGAATCGGTCTCCTCCGTCCCAAGCTTGCGCTGGGTATGATAACGGTGCTCGCCACGATTGCCTAGATTGTCGATAAGTCGATCTTACCAGTATTTCCTGATTCTGATTTGTCACTTTCTTGAATGACGCGAATTCTTCTGACTTTTCTGAGGTAATACAGTAATGGTCCTGTTCCTCTTTAATGGATCCTTAGGAGAGAGTTAGGATAGAAGTGAGTCGTAGTTCGGACTGACAAGGGCGTGCTTGGGAACGGATGGGATCGTTTTCGTGGAAAAGCGTCCACTAGGTTAAAATACGCAGCGACCCGAGAATACCATGTTTTAGGAGCAAGACATCGAAAAATCTTGCCGGATGATGGAGGATGCACGTGATTGACTAGGATTGTTCTTACTGCTGATTCGACTCAGATGAGCGAGTACTGGGGCATACCACTACTCCCCTTCTTCAGCTGCGCTCCAGCTGAGAAAGTTCCCCGGTTCGTCTTTGACTTTCTAGCCCCATCAGTCCGACACTTTGACGGGGTGGCGGAGAAGGCGCCTTATGGGCTGCGGAAGCTGGAGTCGTCGCTTCTGAGAAAGTACGGTGCGGACGAGGTGGTTGTTGCCCATCCGGACCATGTTTCCAAGTTCGTAGACGACAAGACGAGCATTATTGGAATCTCGACGATGGACCCGATGGGTCTGGGACCGGTGAGCATGATGTTCACCGATGGCGGAAAGCTGACAGCATACACGAAGAGAAAGTTCCTGGAGCTTGTTGGAGAGATCAACAAGACCCGGAAGAAGTATCCGAAGGCGAAACTGGTTCTGGGCGGGTCTGGCGGATGGCAGATGGAGGTCCGCGACCGGGATACTAAGGCACTAGGCGTCAACCATGTGGTGATAGGCGAGTGCGATCATGTGATTGGTGACATTTACAACGATATCGAGTCGAACAACAGCCCCGAGTTCATTCATGTTCCTCGCGGGCCGAAGCTGGAGGATATTCCGGACATTCAAGCTCCTTCAACTCACGGGCTTGTCGAGGTTATGCGGGGATGTGGCCGCAACTGCCAGTTCTGCGAGCCTAATCTCCGGATAGCGAAATATTATCCCAAAGACAAGGTTGAGCGAGAGATAGCGGTAAACCGGAAGATCGGGAACCCTAACGTCTGGGTCCACAGTGAGGACATCTTCCTCTACAAGCTGGAGGACAAGAAGGGCTTCATGCCCAACCACGACGCGGTGGTTGACTTATTCAACACGGTCATGTCCCAGAAGGGGATAGGGTATGCTAATCCGACTCATGGGACTGCGGCTCCTGCCTGGGCTGATCCGGATCTGATCCGGGACATTTCCGAGACTGTTCTAAAGGGATCCAAGCGGCACATTGGAATCCAGTCGGGTCTTGAGACGGGTTCGAGTGCCCTGATCAAGAAGTACATGCCGTTGAAGGTGAAGCCTTTCAGCCCTGACGAATGGCAAGATGTGATCTATAACGGGACGAGGATATTCAACGAGTACTACTGGTTCCCAGCCTATACGATCATCGTCGGGTTGCCTGGTGAGACTTCTGAGGATGCGGTTGAGACTGTCCGTCTTATAGATCGGATGGAGCATGGGCTGAAGAAGGAGGTCGGTGTCAAAGCACACTTTACCGTGACCCCTCTCAGCTTCGTGCCGTTGGGGGTGTTGAAGAAGAGCGGTTTCTACAATATTGACGACCAGGTCGACGAGGCACGCTTCTGGGTCATCTACCGTAGCTGGAGACACACGGTGCTGGAGCTGCACACCATGCCGCCGACGCTGTTGCAGTTGAACCCGGTGCTCAAGGGGGTTTTCACGACGCTCTGCTGGTTCGGCTCAAAGAAGATCCTTGACGGAATCAAAGCATGGGGACGGCGACGGGGCTTCGACGCCGACAAAAGCCTACGACTAAACTAGAAACCGCTAGGCTTTTCGAGTCTCAAAGAGCACCTTTGTGTCGCGAGGAGCAACTGCTTTTGACATTTTTTGGAGGGGGGTCTCGCCAGTTGAAGCTGTTCCGGCCGAGCTAGGGGTTTCTGGGCGCAGAATGGAACCGTCGACTGTTTTTCTGATCGCAGATTAAGCGTAGAGATCAGCGTGAAAAAGTCGCGATCTCAAATCGCCTGCCCGGATTCCGGATCAGGGCTTATTCCGGGCGATTTGTCACGGGTAGGATTCTTCCAAAGAACAGGTTTATGTCGCGGGAATTTTTTATTTTGTAAATTCTAGGGAGGATGTTCTCGCCATTTGAAACAGTTTTGGGCGAAATTGCAGACTTATCCAACAGAACTTGCTGATCAGCCGTTTTTCGAGAAGCATCCACCTGTATCATCACAAGCGTGAACTGGGCGTCATATGAAATACCCGTGCCAGATCCCAGGTCAGGGTTCATTCTGCGCCCATTTTCATGAATTCTCGCTTGATGATGGGCC
>Ga0209155_1001495_pt1 | contig 11045 bp, 8 predicted proteins | sample GraSoiAngelo_122_FD_185879 | JGI IMG/M metagenome (GOLD analysis project Ga0209155, IMG submission 185879) | Grasslands soil microbial communities from the Angelo Coastal Reserve, California, USA - 14_0927_02_20cm (SPAdes) (version 2) | ecosystem: Environmental > Terrestrial > Soil > Grasslands ...
TGGTGCTTACGGGCACGCGGCCCATCGAGCTCAGCAGCTCCTGGCCCGCGGGCGAGAGAACGAAATCGGCGAACGCGAGCGCCGCGTGCGGGTGCGGCGCGTTGCGGCCGAGGGCGATTCCCTGCGGCCGGGCGACCACCGGCTCGACCGGCACCCAGTCGATCGGCGCGCCCTTGCGCTTCAATGACTCGGCATTGCTGTTGTAAACCGTCAGTCCCACGGGGATTTCGCCCGCGCCGATGAGCTCGGCGAGCAGGATATGGCCTTTCCTGACGTCCGGCTGCATCGCCGCGAGCTTGCGGAAGTACGCGAGGCCGCGCTGCTCGCCCCATAGCTTGACCAGCGTCGCCATCCACTCGGCATCGGTGGCCTCGATGCCGATGCGCCCTTTCCACTTCGGGTCGGTGAATCCGTCGTAGCTGCGCGGCAGCTCCTCCCTGCGCACCTTCTGCGTGTTGTAGGCGACGACGAAGAAGTTCATCCGGTCCGGGATCCACAGCCTGTGCGGCGGCACGGCGCTCGGCGGCAGATCCGCCAGATGCGGCGAATGGAACTCGGCGAACAGCTTTTCGCGCGCCATCATCTCCATCTCGGGCCCGTTGGTCTCGATGACGTCGAAGGCGTAGCGCCGTGCGCGCGCCTCGGTCAGCGCACGCTGCACCAGCTTCTCGCTGATCGCCCGCCACAGCTGCACCTTGACTCCGGTTCTCTCCTCGAACGCCCGCGCAAGCGGCGCGGACTCTGTCGGCGCGAGCGAAGTGTAGACGACGACGGTGCCCTCCCCGCGCGCGCGCTCGAGCAGCCGCTGCTCGCGATCCGCTCCGCGGTAGAGGAAGATCGCGTCGTTCCTGTCCGCGCTCTGCGCGCCGGCTGCGGCATGCCATGCAGCCGCGCATGCGCATGCGATGACGAGTCGAATGGTCAGCTTCATCTCGATTGACGTGCCGCGGCATTCTATGGTGAAGTGACTTCGTCAGAACAGGGTTCCACATACGGAAACAGCACGCGATGCGCACCAAGACCACCACCGGCGTCACGCATTACCACATCCAGAAGAAGCGCCGCGCCGAATTCATCGAGGAATGGCGCAAGCACCGGCGCACGGTGGTGCGCAGGGACGACGTGGCGCTCAGGCCGACGGCGCGCGGCATGCGCAGCGGCGTTTACATGGGCTGGGACGGCGACTCTCCGACGCGTTGCCTCGACGCGCTGGTGCACGAGCTCGATGCCGGCGGCGTCACCACCGTGCACCGGCACTCCTGGGACGCGCAATTGTTCATCGTCGAGGGCTCGGGCTGGAGCGAAATCGACGGCACGCGCTACGAATGGAAGCCGTGGGACGCGATCCACCTGCCCGCCTGGAGCTGGCATCGCCACGGCAACGACGGTAAAAAGACGGCGCGCTTCATGAGCTACTCCTCGGAGCCGATGCTGTGGACGCTCGGCATGAGCCTGCTCGAGGATCGCGGCCACGAAGAGGTGCGCAATCTGCCGCCGCGTCCGGCTTTCAGCGACGGCCCCGAAGGCGATGACCCTTATGCGCGCCGCCTCAGGCGCCTCGCCCAGGAAGCGAGAAAGCGCCGCAGCGGCCGCATTCACACGCCGTACGACGAGCAGGAGCTCCTGGCCACGCCGCGCGGCACGCGGACCAAGTTCCTGGTCGACCGTGCCATCGGCAGCCAGGCCTCCGGCATCACGCAAGTGATGATCCAGTTCGCTCCGGGCAAGACGCAATCGCTGCACCGGCATCCGGGCGAAGCCTGGCTGTACGTGGTCGAGGGATTCGGGCACAGCTTCCTCGGCACGGCGCCGGACCGCGGGCAGCATTACCGCTGGAAGAAAGGCGACCTGATCGTAGTCGACCATTTTCTCTGGCACCAGCACTTCAACGACGATCCGCAGCGCGAGGCACGCCTGGTGCGCGTGCACATGTTCGACTCGATTCTCGAGACCATGCGCGCCCTCACCGACCCGCTGGTCCTGTTCGAGGAGGCCGAGGACACCCTGCTCAGCATGCAGGAAATCTCGCAGATCGAGTGGCCCGACGACCAGCGGCCTGAGAGCTGATGGCAGCGAGCGTTCCAGCGCTGCCGCCCGGGGTGCTGTCGCTGCACGTGCTGCCCGCGGAGCACCATGACAGGGACTGGGACGCGATCATCGTTCCCGCCGCGGTCAAGGAGCGGCTGCTCGGCCAGGCGCTGCTGACGCTCAAGCACGGCCGCAAGCTGGCCCAGCTCGCCGGTCTGCCGCACGGGCTGGTCGTGCTTGCCGGTCCGCCGGGAACCGGCAAGACGACCCTCGCGCGCGGGCTGGCGCAGGTGGCTGCGCTGGCGCTGGCCCGCGACGGCGCCACGACCCTGGTGGAGATCAATCCGCACGCTTTCCCGAGCGACATGCTGGGCGAGAGCCAGCGCAACATCATGCGGCTGCTGCAGGACACGATCCCCGAGATCGCCGCCCGGCGCCCTTTCACCGTGGTGTTGATCGACGAGGTCGAGAGCTTCGCGGTACGGCGCAGCACGGCGTCCTTCGATACCAACCCGGTAGACGTCCACCGCGCGACCGACGCGGTCATGCTGGGGATCGACGAGGTGGCGCGCAAGCTGCCAGCGGTGCTTTTCGTGACGACCACCAATTTCATCGAGGCGATAGACGAGGCGTTCCTGTCGCGCGCCGACCTGGTGATGCATTTCGCGCTGCCGGACCAGGCGACCATCGCGAGAATCCTCGACGCCTCGCTGGCCGAGCTGGCAGTGCAGTGGCCCGGGCTGCGGCCGCTGCTGAAGTCGACCGGCGAGATTGCCGAGATCGCGGCGCTCTGCGGCGGCTGGAATGGGCGCCAGGTGCGCAAGCTGGTCCTCGCCGCGCTCGCTCAGCGCCTGGAGGTGGCAAGGAACCCCGCATTGCTGAGCTTCGACGATCTGCGCGAGGCGGCGCGCAAGCGCGGCGGCGTCGAATGGGCCGGCGCCGCGGCTCCATCCTCGAAGGAGCTGTTCCCCGACGTGCCAAGGGAGCTGATGCACGACCACGATCACGGCCATGACCACGAACGGTCTTAGCTCGAAGTCGTGGATTTTCGGGCTGCTGGCGGCAGCGCTCGTGACCGAGGCTTGGGCGCAGCCGGATGCCTCGCTGCTCCAGTATCAGGGCGCGGATCGCGACCAGAAGCTGCTCGCTGCCGCCAGGAAAGAAGGAGCGATCACTTTCTACACGACCATCGCGGAGAAGGACCTTGTCACCATCGTCCGACCCTTCGAGAAAAAGTATCGCATCAAGATCGATATCTGGCGCGCCGGTACCGACAAGGTGCTGCAGCGCACCCTGAGCGAAGCCGCCGCGCGGCGTTTCGAGGTCGACGTGATCCATTTCGGCTCCCCGGAAATGGAAGCACTGCATCGCGAGAAGATTCTTCAGCCGGTCGCTTCGCCATATTTCAAGGACCTTATCCCGGGCGCCGTTCCGCGCCACCGGGAATGGGTGGCGACGATCCTGTCGGTCTGGGTGCAGGCATACAACACGAATCTCATCAAGAAGGAGGACCTGCCCCGCGGCTACCGCGACCTGCTCGATCCCAAGTGGAAGGGCAAGCTCGGCATCGAGGCCAAGAATCAGGAGTGGTTCTGGACCGTGTCCGAGGAGCTCGGCGGCGATGCAGGCATAAAATTCTTCCGCGAGCTGGTGGCGCGCAACGGCATGTCGGTGCGCCAGGGCCATTCGCTGCTCACCAACATGGTCGCCTCCGGCGAGGTGCCGCTTGCGCTCACCGTCTATAACTATCTCGCCGAGGGAGCCAAGCAGAAAGGCGCGCCGGTGGACTGGTTCGCCATCGAGCCCGCGGTTGCGCGCTCAAACGCGATCGGCATCGCGCGCCGTGCGCCGCATCCCGATGCGGCGCTCCTGTTCTACGACTACATGATCACCGAGGCCCAGCAGTACTTCGTCTCGCTGGACTACGTCCCCACCAATGCGTCAGTCCCGTCTCCATTGAAGGACATCCGCTTCAAGCTGGTCGATCCGGTCCAGGTGCTGGACCAGATGGATAAATGGACCCAGCTCTATCAGGAAGTGGTCATCCGGCGCGCAGGCCCTTAGTGCCTGCCGGTCAGCCTGCGATACTGCGCCATGTGCCGGATGGCGTCCTTCGGCTTCTTGAGCTCCTGGCATAGCAGCGCCAGGTTGTAGTGGCAGTCCGCGAGGGCGGCATTGCCGCGCAGCGCGGCTTCGTACGCTTGCAGCGCCTCGGGCTTGCGATCCATGTCGTCGAGAAGCACGCCGAGGTTGTACAGCAGCACGGCGTCGTTGCCGCAGGCCGCAATGGCATCGCGGTAGACACGCTCGGCTTTCGCGAAACGCCCGGCTTCGTGCAGAAGCGATCCCAGGTTGAGATGGGCGTCGAGGAGCGTCGGGTCGGCGGCGATGGCGTGCTCGTACGCTTGCAGTGCAGCTTCGGCGTCCTTGCTCTCCAGGGCGACGCCCCGGTCGAACCAGTCCGCCGCGCTTGGCGCAGGCTCCGCGCCCTTGCTTTCGATCACGCTCAAGGAGCCGTCGGCAGGATCGCCTTCGAACGCCAGCAGGTACTGCCCGGATTCCGCCTGCCAGCGGCTGTGGCCTTCCTTGACGACTACGCGGTCGGCCACGGCACAGATGCTCAGCCCGGACAGCGGCATGGACTGTGGGAGATGGCGCCGAAGTTCCTTCACGGACCTGGTGATCCGCTTGGGCGGCACCTTGGCGGCGGCGAGCGCCTGAGCGGTGCGCAGGACAATCAGATCCTGGAATGAAAACCGCCACGCCTTGCGCGGCCCGCGCGCGGGCGATACGAACCCTGCCTCGATCAACGCGCGAATCGTGCTGCGCGGAAGCTGCAGGAGCTTCTCGACCTCGCGCACCCCATACTGATGCACTATTTCTTGGCGGCCTTGCGTGTCGCGGGCTCGGCTTGCTCGGCGCGCTTGGGCGGCTTGCGCGTTTCGGCTTTCGGCTTCTTCTCGAGGCTGGCGCGCAGCGCTTCCATGAGATCGATGACCTGGGCGCCGGTCTCGGGCGCTTCGGCCATGGTGATCTCCTGGCCCTCGACTTTCTTCTGCACCGCGGCCTCGATGCGCTCGCGCACCTCGTCCTTGTACGCGGCGGGATCGAACTTCTCGCTCGACTGCTGCTCGATCAGCTGCTGCGCGAGCTTCAGCTCGGCCGGCTTGACGTCCATCTTGGGAATGTCGATGTCGCGGAAGGAACGCACCTCGCCGGCATAGAGAAGCTGCTGCATCACCAGTCCCTCAACCAGGTCCTCGACCGGGCGGATCATCACGATGTATTGCTTGCCGCGGGCGGCCCAGCGGCCGAGCGCGCAGCGTCCCGACTCGCGCAGCGCGCGAGCGAGCAGCGCATAGGGCTTGGCGCCGCCCTTGTCCGGACCGAGGTAGTAGGCCTTGTCGAAATACACCGGGTCGACCGTCTTGAGGGGCACAAACTGCGTGATCTCGGCGCTGTGCGTGCCGACCTCCTCCATCGCCTTCAGCTCCTCGGGCGAGAACATCACGTACTGGTCCTTCGCGAATTCATAGCCCTTGACCATGTCTTCGCGAGGCACGACCACTTCTTCCTTCACGCAGAGGTATTGCTGCTTGAGGCGCGATCCGCATGCCTTGTGCAGAAGGTTGAACGAGATCGCCTTACTCGCCTCGGTGGCCGAATAGAGCTTCACTGGGATGGACACCATGCCGAAGGAGATCGTCAACGACGCAATCGATCGTGCAGCCATGCCTCACCTCATTGAATCAATCGCTTAAGCAGAATACTTCGAGCGAAGGGTTCAAAGCATACTCCATTATGGCTTGGCGCGTTCAAGGACCTTCTCCAGGCTCTGCTTGCGCTTAAGCACGTCGCCCCATCGATCGCCCGTGCGAGCAAGGCGCTCGGCCGCGTTCGCAAGCCTGAAATCAAGGGGGTGGGCATTCGCGAGTTCCTCCCAGGTGAGCGGCATCGATACCGGTGCGCCGGGGGCACCTCGCGGCGAGTAGGCGACATTGAGGGTCTTGCCGCGCACGTTCATGTTGTAGTCCATGAAGATCTTTCCCGTCCGCTTGGGCACGCTCCACTCCAGGGTGATGTCCTTCGGGTGCCGGCGCATCAGGTGCCGCCCGACGATCTCGCTGACCTGCCGCGCCGCGTCGAAGTCGAGCGTGCGGCGGATCGGCACGAAGACATGCAGGCCGGTCTTGCCGGAAGTCTTGACGATGGGCTCGAGCGACATGCCCTGCAGCAGCTCGCGCAGCCAGAACGCCACTTCCTTGGCCTTCTCGAAGGCGACGGTGTTCAGCTCCGGCTCGGCACCCGGGGCTTCCTTGCCGGAGTAGATATAAGGATCGATATCGAAAACGACGTAGTCGGGATAGTTCAGCACCGAGCTTTCCAGCGCGGCCAGCGAGCTCGCGTAATCGGTGCCCTTGCCGGCGGTGTCCGGGCCGGGCTTGGCGCGCGAATGCCAGACATGGAACTCGAGCGTCCCGGATTGCGCGAGCCACAGGAGCGTCGGCAGGTTGTTGCACAGCAGATAGGCGTGCTGCTCGTCCTTGTGCGCCGAAAAAACGGTGATCGTCTGGACGAAGTCGGGCCGCTCCTGCTCCCAGTGCTTCTGAAAAAAACGCTGCCCGTGGATCCCGTCGGGCATGCGGATCATGGTGAGCGGACGATCGGCCAGATGCGGCAGGATGAAGGGCGACACCTGCGCGAAATATCGCAGCAGGTCGCGCTTGGTCAGCGCCGGCTGCTTGAGCGCCGGGTCGGCCGGCCAGTACACCCGGTCGAGGTGCGTGAGCCGGACCTGGTGTGCGCCAACGGCAAGCGTAAGCGCCGCCCTGTCGGTCTTCAGCTGATCGAGGATCTGTTCGACCTCGCTTAACGACCGGGATGGTTTTTCCTTTTCTACCTTGTGCCGCACTTCCTTCGCGTCGATGTCGTCCCGCAAGCGCAGAAACACAGGCGCGCGCAAATGATGGTCGTCCGTCCAGCCCTGGAACTTCACTTCAGCCACCAGCTTGGGCTCGACCCAACTCGTCGGCGCGTTCAACTCCGGCTCCTCGGCGAAAGGATTGGTCTTGCGCTGCAGCGGCTTGAGCAACGCCTTCGTCCGCTTGATCGACCGGTCGTCGAAGCCCGAGCCGACGTGCGAGGCGTACCGCAGCTTGTTTCCCTGCCAATATCCGAGGAGCAGCGCGCCGAGCGGCGCGCGCGCACCCTTGCCCTTCGTGTACCCGCCGATTACGAAGTCCGCGCTGTTCGTGGCCTTGACCTTGAGCCACGAGGTGGAGCGCTTGCCTGCCTCATAGGTGCTGTTCTTGCGTTTGCCCACGACTCCTTCCAGCCCGGCTGCCATCGCGGCCTCGTGCAGCGCCACGCCGTCTTCCACGGCATGCACAAGCTGTACCCGGGGCGAAGGCAGCAGGCATTGCGCCAGATAACGGCGGCGGTCGGTGTAGCGTGCCCCGCGCAGGTCGACTCCGGCGAAATAAAGGAGATCGAAGCAGTAGAACACCGCGCGCTCGGTGGTGCTGCCGCGGTTCTGCATGGCGCCGAAGGAGGGCTTGCCGCTCGCATCGAACGCCACAATCTCGCCGTCGAGCACCATGCTTTCTATCAGCTGGCTGCCGAGCTCGTCGGCCAGTCGCGGGAAGTCCCCGCCCAGCTCCAGCCCGCGCCGCGAGCGGAGCTTGACGCCGTGCTCGCCGATCAAGGCGAGCGCGCGGTAGCCGTCGAGCTTCGGCTCCCACATCCAGTCGGCGCTGTTGAAAACCTTGTCGCCCAGCTCCGCGTGCATTGGCGAGAGCTTGTCGGGGAAAGGCCGCTTGTCGCCGGAAGCCGTCAGCAACGCCGCCGGCAGGCGCTGCACCGGAACCGAGGTCAGCTCCTCGACCGTTACGCCGGAGAGCACCGATCGGTTCTGCGCGGTGAGGTCCGCCTTGGCCGCGAAGCGGTCCTTATGCTTGATCAGGAGCCAGTTCTTGGCGTCCTTGGTGCGCACCAGCGCGAAGGATCCCTTGACCTTCTCGCCGCGCAGCAGGATGCCGAGCTTTCCCTTCTCCATTCCGTCGCGGACGCGCTGCTCGGCCTCTTCCCGGTCGTGAAACCAGTATTCCTGGTCCTCGTCTGGCGAATAGACGCCGCAATCCCAGACGATGACCTCGCCTGCGCCGTACTGCCCCGGGGGAATCACGCCTTCGAACGAGCCATAGTCGAACGGGTGGTTTTCGGTTCGGACCGCGAGGCGTTTCTCCGCAGGGTCGAGCGAAGGCCCCTTCGGCACTGCCCATGACATCAGTACTCCGTCACACTCCAGGCGCAGGTCGTAGTGCAGGCGGGTAGCAGAATGCTGCTGAATGACGAACATGAGCGGCCCGCGCCGCCCCTCGACTGGCACTGGTCCCGGCTCCGGTGTAGCTTCGAATTTGCGCTTGGCGGAGTATTCGCTAAGCTTGCCTTTCGCCATGCCCAATTCTATGAAACTGTTTGCCGGTGCGAGCGGCTATTCCTTCAAGGAGTGGAAGGGAAATTTCTATCCGGCGGACATCAAACCGGATGCCATGCTCGCCTGGTACGGCGAGCGCCTGCCGAGCGTCGAGATCAATAACAGCTTCTACCGAATGCCCAAGGCGAACGTGCTCGAGAGCTGGGCGGCGTCGACGCCGGGGAGCTTCCGCTTCGCGATCAAGGCTTCGCGCCGCATCACCCATATGGCGCGGCTCAAACCGGAAGCGGCAGCCGATTCGGTCGGTTTTCTCTACAAGAACCTGGCGGCGCTCGGCGCCAAGCGCGGCCCGGTGCTTTTCCAGCTGCCGCCGTTCTTAAAGAAGGACCTGCCACGCCTGACCGAGTTTCTCCAGTTGCTTCCCGACGGACATGGCGCCGCATTCGAGTTTCGCAACGACAGCTGGTTTGGCGACGATGTCTACGACGCGCTCAAGGCGGCAGGCGCGGCGCTGTGCCTCTCGGAGCGCGAAGACAACGCCCCGCCGCCCCTGGTGCAGACGGCTCCATGGGGCTACGTCCGGCTTCGGCTCGAAACCTACTCGGACGCCGATCTCGAGCAGTGGGCAGGCAGGCTTGCGGCGACGGCGTGGCGCGAGATCTACGTATATTTCATGCACGAGCCGACGGCGCCGGCGTACGCGCAGGCATTGATGCGGCATGCGCGATAAGGGAAAAAGGCAGACAATGCCTATCTGTTCCCTGAGGGGGGGTCCGAAATGGCTAGACGGCCTGAAGTCGTGACGCACCCGGACGTGGTCAAGGGTGACGGCCGGGGCGCCAAATGGCGCGGGTCGCTCGATGCCGACATCATCATCGCCAACGCCCCGGATCCGGTCTTCGTCTCCGACCTCGAGGGCAAGATCCTCCAGGCCAACGACGCCGTCTCCCAGCTCCTCGGCTTCCGGCAGGATGAGGTCCTCGAGCAGTCGCTCTCACGCTTCATCAGCCCGGAGGAAACGCGGGAATTCACCGCGGCGCTGCGCGAAGTGGTCGAGCGGGGTGTCATGCGGAACGTGGTCCTGAACCCTCGCAGCGCGAGCGGCGAGGTGATCCCGGCGAGCCTGAACGCCTCCGCCCTGCGCGACCCCAACGGCAAGGCCATAGGCGCCATCGGCATCCTGCGCGACATGCGGGAGCTCGACAAGGCCCGCGCCTACGCCGAGAGCTTGATCGAGAATGCGCCCGACCCGGTGTTCGTCTCCGACCTCGAGGGCAAGATCCTGCAGGCCAACGACGCGGTCTCCCAGCTCCTGGGCTTCCGCCAGGACGAGGTGCTCGAGCAGTCGCTCTCGCGCTTCATCAGCCCCGCTGAGACCCAGGAGTTCACGGCGGCGCTGCGGGAAGTGGTCGCGCGCGGCGTCACCCGCAACGCCCGGCTCAACCCCCGGAGCGCGAGCGGACAGGTCATTCCCACCACCCTCAACGCCTCGGCCCTCCGCGACCCCGACGGCAAGGTGATCGGGGCCATCGGCATCCTGCGCGACATGCGCGAGCTCGACAAGGCTCGGGCATACGCGGAGAGCTTGATCAAGAATGCGCCCGACCCGGTCTTCGTTTCCGACCTCGAGGGCAAGATCCTGCAGGCCAACGATGCCGTCTCCCAGCTCCTGGGCTTCCGCCAGGACGAGGTGCTTGAGCAGTCGCTCTCACGCTTCATCAGCCCCGAGGAGACCCGCGAGTTCACCGCGGCCCTGCGCGAGGTCGTCGAGCGCGGCGTTACGCGCAACGCCCGGCTCAACCCCCGCAGCGCCAGCGGCGAGGTCATCCCCACCACCCTCAACGCCTCGGCCCTCCGCGACCCCGACGGCAAGGTGATCGGCGCCATTGGCATCCTGCGCGACATGCGGGCCTACGAGCAAGTAGTGCGCGACCTCGAGCAGTCCAAGACGGAGCTGCAGGAGAAGATCCTGGACCTGGAGAAGTTCGAGGAGGTCGTGGTGGGCCGCGAGCTGAAGATGATCGCCCTCGAAAAGGAGCTGGAGAGCCTGCGGAAGAAGTCGAAAGGCTAGGGCGTGGAGGCTCTGAGCGCGATGCCGCAGGCCGTAACCGAGGATCGTGAGGCCGAGAGCCGGCTCCGCGCGCACGTGGAGACGCTGGAGTGGCGCCTGCGCAAGCGGGACGAGCAGCGCCGCGCCATGCTCCACATCATGGGCGACCTAAATGAGGTCAACCGGCGCCTCGGTGATCAGCGCAAGGCGATGCTCCATATTCTCGTCGACTACGAGAAGGATCGCAGCGGGCTCGCCCGCCAGAGCGAGCGCCTCGACAGTTCCCGGCGCGCCCTCCTGCACATTCTTCAAGACTCCCACCGGTCCAACCTGCGTCTGGCGGACAGCCGGAAGGCGATGATCCACATCATGGGTGACCTGCGGGAGACCACGGCCGAAATGCAGCGGCGCGAGCAGGAGCTGCGCGACAAGCAGGAGCAGCTCGTCCAGGCCGGCAAGCTCGCCACGCTCGGCGAGCTCACCACGGGCGTCGCCCACGAGCTCAACAACCCCCTCAACAACACCGGCTTG
>Ga0209155_1001496_pt1 | contig 11043 bp, 7 predicted proteins | sample GraSoiAngelo_122_FD_185879 | JGI IMG/M metagenome (GOLD analysis project Ga0209155, IMG submission 185879) | Grasslands soil microbial communities from the Angelo Coastal Reserve, California, USA - 14_0927_02_20cm (SPAdes) (version 2) | ecosystem: Environmental > Terrestrial > Soil > Grasslands ...
TCGGCGGCGCGCGCGGCGCCGGCCAGGCCGTGCAGGCGATTGGGATCCGTCTTCTGCGAGGCCTCGAACTCCGCGAGCGCCTTCGCGGCCTGCCCGGTGTCGAGCAGCAGCTCGGCCAGCATCTCGCGCGCGGGCTGGATGGCCCCCGGCGTGACCGGATGCTTCTCCGTCGCATCCTCGCGGTCGGCGGCCTGGCGTATCAACGCCAGCGCCTCGTCGTTTCGGCCCTCGGCGCGCGCGATCCACGCGTTCACCGCGAGCTTCTGGATCTCGGCCTGCTCGGCCCAGTAGGCATTCTTCGCGGTCGTCAGCGCGTAGGCGAGCGACTCGAGCCGGCTCGCTTCCTTCTTCGCGGCCGCCACGTTGCCGCTGCGCGCGGCGCCGAGCCCGCGCGCGAATGCGTTGATCGACTCGGCCTGGGGGAACTTCGACCACGACAGGCTCTGCGGGTGAAGCGGCAGGTCCACCGCCTCCGTCCATGCGCGGCGCTCGAGCGCGTAGCGCGCCGGGATGGCCGCGAACGCGAAGGCGGCCGCGAACTGCTCGGAGTCGATCCTGGTGAGGCCGCGGATCTCGTCGAGGACGGCGCGCGCCTCCTTGTCTCGGCCGAGCTGCAGGGCGGCGTAGGTGATGTAGTCCATCGCGTGCAGCGCGTTGTACGAGCCCGCCTCGAGGTTGGTCTGCTTCAGCTCGGCCTTGGCGACCTCCGCCGAGACGCGGTTGCTGTTGATGGAGTCCTGCCAGTAGCCCAGCCGCGTGAAGATGTGCGAGGGCATGTGCTGGGCGTGCGGCGCCGAGGGCGCGATGGACGCGTAGCGACGCGCGGCGGGCAGCCCTTTCTGGGCGATGGGCGGGAAGTCGTAGGAGTGGATCAGGTAGTGCGCGACGCCCGGATGGTCGGGCTGGACGGCGAAGACCTTTTCGAGGATCGAGGCCGCCTTGAGCTGGTTGGCGTAGGTCTTGTCGTTCGGGTTCAGCGTCGCGTTCAGTGCCAGCGCGTAGAAGATCGATGCCTCGAGATCGCTCGGATACTTCTGCGCGAGCGCCTCCATCGCCTTTTCGTAGGCGACCGCGCGCGTTTTGTGGTCGATCTTGTCCGCGTCCGTGTAGAAGGTCTCGATGGCCGCGATGTAGTCCTGCTCGCGCTGGGTCTTGGCGCCGGCGGCCTTGGCTCGCGCGACGGCGGCCGAGCCCTCGCTCAGCCCGCGCGCGACCGGCGGCCCGGCCAGCGGGTTACCGAGCCACGCCACGGCGGCGCCCCAGTGCGCGATGCCGCACGACGGGTCGGCCTGCGCGACGGCGTTGAATCCCTTGATCGCCTCGCCGAACCAGAACGAGTGCTCCAGCGCGACGGCGCGCTCGAACTGCGCCTGAAGCGCCGGGCTGCACGAGGTCGGGAAATTGACCTTGCCCAGGCGCTCGGGGGCCTGCGCGCCGGCGCGCGGCATCGAGGCTCCGAGCCAGGCGGCGATCACGATTCCGGTTCCGACGGCGAGCATACGCGTCCTGAGCATAGCCACCTCCGTCCCGGGAGCATTCCACACTGCGTCGCGCATGCGCAAGGGGCTCGCGCGCGAAACGGACTCGCTGGCACCGCAGTTGCTGAATCGACAAACGGAGGAGATCGCCATGGCGAATCGACGCAAGCCTTCGATCAAGCTGCCCGATCCGAGAACCGTGACGGAGACCGCGATCGACGCCGGCGTCCGTGCCTTCGAGGCGGCTATGGCCCTCACCCAGGGATTCGCCAGGGGCTTCGCGAGGGGCGCCGTGATGGCCGGTCGCGCGACGAGCGACGGGGCGGCGCAGGCGACGGAGGAGACGGCGAAGGCCGCGAGCGAGGTCGTTCGCGACGCGGTCCAGCGCGTGAAGCGTGCGGCGCCGCGCGCAAGGCCGGGCCCGCGACAGGCGCCGGGCAAATCGCGGTCGGGCCGCCGCCGCGCCGCCTGACGCCGGGACGCATGGCGCTGCCGTCGCTTCAGCCGCGCCGCCTCGGACGGTACCGCGATCTCGCGCTGATCCTCTTCAAGTACGGTCGTTCCGACCTGTTCTCGCGCGCGGGACTCGAGGAGATTCTGGCGGAAGACCTGCCGCCCTCCGAGCCGGGCGCGGCGGCGCCGGAAGAGCTGGCGCGCGACCTCGAGCGTCTCGGCCCCACCTTCGTCAAGCTCGGCCAGGTCCTCTCGACGCGCGCCGATCTGCTCCCCGACCCCTACCTGTCGGCGCTCGCCCGGCTGCAGGACTCGGTCGGACCGATTCCCTTCGCCGACGTCGAGAAGACGCTGCACGAGGAGCTCGGCGCCCGGACCTCGAAGGCATTCCGCGAGTTCGATCCGGCGCCGCTCGCGGCCGCCTCGCTGGCGCAGGTGCATCGCGCGGTGCTCCGCGACGGCCGCGCGGTGGCCGTCAAGGTGCAGCGTCCGGGTGTCCGCCTCCAGGCCGCCGACGATCTCGAGGTGCTCGAGTCGGTCGCCGCGCTCGCGGAGCGCGTCTCGGCGACGGCCGCGCGCTACGAGGTCGGCCGGCTCGTCCGGGAATTCCGGGCCACGCTGCTGCGCGAGCTGGACTATCGCATCGAGGCGGAGAACCTCAGGATCCTGGGCCGAAATCTCGAGGCGTTCAAGCGCATGTTCGTGCCGCAGCCCGTGGCCGACTACTCGACCTCGCGGGTGCTGACGATGGACTACGTGGCGGGGACGAAGGTGACGGCGCTGAGCCCCCTGGTGCTGTCGGAGATCGCCGCCGGCGAGCTCGCCGACGCGCTGTTCGCGGCCTATCTGCAGCAGATCTTCGTGGACGGCTTCTTCCACGCCGATCCGCATCCCGGCAACCTGCTCGTCACGGGTGACGGCCGCCTGGCCATGCTGGACCTCGGCATGGTCGCGCACCTCACGCCGCGGTTTCAGGATCTCCTGCTCCAGCTCCTGACGGCCATCGCCGAGGGCCGCGGCGACGAGGCGGCCAAGCACGCCGTGCGGCTCGGTGAGGCGCGCGACGACTTCCGGCCGGAGGAGTTCGAGCGGCGGATGCGCGAGCTCGTGGGCGGGCAGCGCGACGCCAGCGTGAGCCAGCTCGCGACGGGACGGCTCGTGCTGCAGATGACGCGCGTGGCCGCCGAGACCGGCCTGCGCCTGCCCGCCGAGTCGATGCTGCTCGGCAAGACCCTGCTGAGCCTCGACGAGATCTCGCGCCGGCTCGATCCCGACTTCCGCCCGCAGGCGGCGTTCCGCAGCCACGTCGAGACCATCGTGCAGCACCGCGTGGTCGGCGCGCTCAAGCCGGAGAACGCGTGGACGGCGTTGCTCGAGATGAAGGACCTCACCCAGCAGCTGCCGCGCCGCGCGAACCAGATCCTCGAGCGGCTGGCGGAAGGCGACGTGCCGGTGCGGGTCGAGGGTCTCGACCAGGCCGGCTTCATGAGCGCGTGCCAGAAGATCGCCAACCGGATCACGGTGGGGCTGCTGCTCGCGGCGCTGATCGTCGGCGCCGCGCTCGCGCTCCGCGTCGACACCGACTTCCGCGTGCTCGGCTACCCGGGTCTCGCGATGATCCTCTTCATGCTCGCCGCCTGCGGCGCTTTGGGCCTGATCTACACCATCGTTTTCCGGGATGAGTGAGATAGAGGAGCGCCCCGGGTTTCCCGGGGCGCTCCGAAGGTTGGGGGTTTGGGGGCCATGTCGGGGCCCCCATGTAGACAGAGGAGCGCCCCGGGTTTCCCGGGGCGCTCCGAACGTTGGGGGGTGTGGGGGCCATGTCGGGGCCCACCCACATCAACTGATAGAGGCCATCTGGCGCGGGTCGATCTCGAGCCACACGCTCTCGTCCACTTCGAAGACCTCGTGCGGGCGCGCGGTGACGCGCAGCAGCAGCGCGCCGTCCTTGGGACGCACCGCGTAGTCCCAGTGCTCGCCCAGATAGGCGCGCTGCACGACGCGGCCCGGTAGCAGCGCGGCGCGCTCGGCGGCCGGCGGGGGCTGGCGGTGCAGGTGGATGCTCTGCGGCCGGAGCGAAAACGTCAGGCGGCCGGCCAGCGCCGTGCCCTCCGCGAAGCGCGCGCGGGGGATGGCGAAGCCGTCGAAGGCCACGTCGTCGCCGCGCACCTCGGCTTCGAGGAAGTTCGTGCGCCCGATGAAGCCGGCGACGAAGCGCGTGCGCGGCCGCGCGTAGAGCGCGCGCGGCTCGTCCACCTGCTCGATGCGCCCGGCGTTCATCACCGCGATTCGGTCGGAGGTCACCATCGCCTCCGCCTGGTCGTGCGTCACATAGACGGTCGTGATGTGAAACTCGTCGTGCAGGCGCCGGATCTCGTAGCGCATCTCCTCACGCAGGTTGGCGTCGAGGTTGCTGAGCGGCTCGTCGAGCAGCAGGACGTCGGGCTGCACCACGATGGCGCGGGCCAGCGCCACGCGCTGCTGCTGGCCGCCCGAGAGCTCGGCCGGGTAGCGGTCGCGCAGGTGACGCATGCGCACGACGTCGAGGATGCGGTCGACCTTGTCGCGGATCTGAGCACCCGGCAGGCGGCGGACCTCGAGGCCGAAGCCGACGTTCTGAGCCACCGTCATGTTGGGCCAGATCGCGTACGACTGGAAGATCATCGACATGCCGCGCTTCTCCGGTGGCAGCGAGCGCCCGGGCGCGGAGATCGTGCGCCCGTCCAGCTCGATGGTGCCCTCGCTCGGGTCGAGAAAGCCGGCGATCATGCGCAGGGTGGTGGTCTTGCCGCAGCCCGACGGGCCGAGCAGCGAGACGAACTCGCCGCGCGTCAACGCCAGCGTCGCCCGGTCCACCGCCGTGAAGGCGCCGAAGCGGCAGGTGACCTCGCGCAGGACCAGCTTGCTCACGCCGCCGCGCTCTCGCTCGAACGCCGCAGCATGAAGTCGCGGCCGACGAGCCGAAAGCCGATCATCACCAGGGCCACGGTGACGATGACGAGGACGAGCCCGATGGAGGCGAGGATCTCGAAGTTGCCCTCGTCGCTCTTGTCGAACAGCAGCACCGAGAGCACCTGGGTGCCGGTGGTATAGAGGAAGATCGCGGAGGACAGCTCGCGCGTGGCCGGAATGAACACCAGGATGAAGGCGCCGGCCAGGCCGCGCTGCAGCAGCGGCGTCACCACCCGGCGCAGGGCGAGCGCCCGGCTGCCGCCGAGGATGCGCACGGCGTCCTCCAGCTCGGGGTTGATCGAGCGGATGGCGGCGTCGCTGTTGGCGTAGGCGATGGGCAGGAAGCGCGTGGCGAAGGCGAGGATGAGGATCCACGCGGTGCCGTAGAGCACGAGCGGCTGGCGCGTGTAGGCGGCGTAGAAGCCGATGGCCAGTACGATCCCGGGAATCACGAACGGCGCCATGGCCACGTATGTCAGCGCGCTCGAGAACGGCACCAGCCGGCGGTGGGCGACGTAGGCGATGGCCAGGGCGACGGCGAGCGCGATGATGGCGGCGGCGCCGCCGTACACGAACGTGTGCCAGGCGGCCGTCTGCGTCGCACGCTGGTCGAAGAGCACGAAGGACACGTTGCGCAGCGTGAGGTTGTCGAGCGAGAACCCGCGCCCCCACGCCTTGGCGAAGGCGGCCTGCAGCACGACCACCATCGGCAGGAAGAACGACAGCGAGGTCACGAACAGGCACCAGGCCAGCAGCGGCCAGCGCCAGCGGCCGAGCCGGATCAGCCGGCGCTCGCCGCCCTTGCCGGTGAGCGCCACGTAGCCGCGGCGCGCGATGATGCGGCGCTGGAACCAGAAGAGCGCCACCGTGATGGCCAGCAGCGGCATCGCGTAGGCCGCGGCCACCTCGACCTTCGGCGGGAACTCGAAGAACTGCCAGAGCATCGTCGTCATCACCTGGAAGCGGCCGGGCAGGGCGATGAGGGCGGGCACGCCGAACAGCGCGATGGCTTCCAGGAAGGCGACGATGAAGGCGGCCATGACCGCGGGCAGCGTGAGCGGCAGCGTGATGCGCAGCGTCCGGCGCACGACGCCGGCGCCGAGGGTGGTGGCCGCGTCGTCCATCTCGGAGGAGATCAGGTCGAGCGCTCCGCGCGTGAAGACGAAGACGTAGGGATACGAGTACGTCGCGATGACGAGCACCAGTCCCGCCATGCTGTAGATGTTGAACGGCCCGGCCGCGGCGCCTGTCACTTCCTTCCACGCGCGGTTGAGCCAGCCGGCGTTCGGCCCGGCGAGCAGGATCCACGCGATGGCGCCGAGGTAGTTGGGGACGATGAAGGTGCCGAGGATGGCCGCCCACACGAGGCCCTTGCCCGGCATGTCGGTCCGCGACACCGCCCACGCCATCGGCACGCCGAAGAGCACGCACAGCACGCCGACGGCGAGGCCCACCACGAGCGAATTGACGAGCGCCTCGATGTAGCGCCAGCGCCCGAACGCGCTCAGGTAGTTCGCCAGCGTGAGGGCGCCGCTGTCCGGATCCTGGAACGAGACCCAGAACAGCCGCGCGAGCGGATTGACCACCAGCACGAGCAGCAGGGCAACGAACAACAGCCAGACGAGACGCGAGCGGTCCACGCCCTCAGATCCCGAAGGTGTCCCGGAACAGCTCCTTGACCTCGGGGATGCCCTTGTCGATCTCCTCGTACGACGGGCGCACCGTCTTCACGTCGGCGATCGACCGGCCGCCGGGCAGCGGCTTGACGTGGGCGTTCACGGGATCCTGGCGGAACTTCACCATGATCTCGTTGGCGTCCCGGGACAGCAGATATTCCATGAACAGCTTGGCCGTGTTCGGCGCCGGCGCGTTCTTGAGGATGCTGGACGGCGAGATCATGAGGATCGCGCCGTCCTCGGGATAGCCGACGGCGACCGGGTTGCCCTTGTCCTTGCTCTGCAGCGTGGTGGCGAGGGGGCCGGCGCCGACCCAGGACTCCTTGGCGTTGAGCATGGTCACGGTGTCGTTGATCGAGCGGCCGATGCGCGGCTTGTTCAGTTCGAGCTTCTTGAAGTAGTCCCAGCCGTACATCTTCTTCATCTGGACGACCCAGGTGCCGACGTAGCCGCTGAAGCTCGGATGGCCGATCGAGACCTTGCCCTTCCATTTCGGATCGAGCAGGTCCGTCCACTTCTTCGGGGCGTCCTTGTCGGGCACCAGGCTCGAGTTGTAGTTGATCAGCACGAGGCCGGCGGCGGTGGCGACGAACTGGTCGTCGGGATCGTTGTACGGCTTGAAGGCGCCGATCTGCTCGCCCAGGTTCTTGGGACGGTACGGCTGCAGCCATCCGTCCTTCTTCATCTTGCCGTGGTGGCTGGTGTCGGTCGACGAGATCACCGAGGCGATGGCGAGCCCGCCCTTCATGTCCTGCGAGACGCGCTGGTACGCGACCTGGGCGGTGGTGCGCACGTAGTTGCACTTCACGCCGGCGTACTTCTTCTCGAATCCGTTGCAGACAGCGGCCGCGGTCTCCGAGTCGTAGTGGGCCGTGTACCAGGTGAACTCCTTCTCCTTCTTGGCCGCCTCGTGCAGCTGGGCCTCGCCCTCGAACGCGGCGGCGGCGCCCGCCCAGGCGAGTAAGGCCACCAGCGTGATGGTCACGATCCGGGACTTCACGATGAGTCGAGCCATGATCGGCGCACCTCCGGGCTCAGGAGTATAGCGTGCCGTCCTGCAGGCAGGCGGATCCGGGGCGGAGGGTCGTCGCGCGTCCTGTCGCCGCTGTACTTCGGACGCGCGCGAAGGAGCAGGAAGCGGCAGAAACTGCTCCAGCCGACCATCCGCCCCCGGGCGTATACCCTCCAAACCGCGTGCCATCCACGCGGCGGACCCGGCGGTGCCCTCAGGCCGGCGGGTCGTGCCGGCTGGCCCGCTCCCGGAAGGCGACCCACATGTCGTGACAGTCGGCGTGGAAGAGCAGCCGGACGCCGTCGACCGAAAAGACCTCGACCGCCTCCGTGCTCGTGTCCAGGGGCTCGCCGCAGGTGATGCAGGGGTCGCGCGTCGGCCGGACGACGCGCATCGACCAGATCTGCACGTCCGGCATGTGCCCTTCGCGCAGCCGGGCGGTCGTCCGACCCATCCGGGCTGCGCGCGCGCGCCAATCGTCGTCGGCCATACGCCTATAGGCTACCAGACGGGCGGCTCCGTCCCGGATCGGCCGCCAGGACCTCCTGCAGGTGGCGCGGGTCCAGCGGCTTGACGAGATGGGCGTCGAAACCGGCGGCCCGCGCCCGTTCGAGGTCTTCGGGTTGACCGTAGCCCGTCACCGCGACGAGCCGCGCCCGGGGCACGTCCGCGCGGATGCGTCGGGCGACCTCGTAGCCGTCGATGCCCGGCAGGCCGATGTCGATCAGCGCGACGTCGGGCGCCAGCCGCCGCGCCTCCTCGACGCCGGTGTCGCCATCGCGCGCCTCGTGGACCTCGTGACCGAACAGGTGGAGCAGGTTGCGCAGCGTCTCGCGCGCGTCGTCGTTGTCCTCGACGACGAGGACGCGGCGCGCGGGGCCCGCGATGGGCGCGCTCGCGGCGTCCGCCGGCGTGGGCGCCACCGCGAGGACCGGCAGGCGCACGGTGAACGTGCTGCCGCGGCCGGGTCCCTCGCTCCCCGCCTCCACCGTGCCGCCGTGCAGCTGGACGAGGTGGCGCACGAGCGTGAGGCCGATGCCGAGCCCGCCGCCGCTGCGCTCGAGCGAGCGGTCGCCCTGCACGAACAGGTCGAAGACGCGAGGCAGGAGCTCGGGCCGGATGCCGGCGCCGCTGTCGCGCACGCGGACCACCGCACCCTCCCTCTCGCGTCCCACGGTCACCGCGATCTCGCCGCCGGGCTGCGTGTACTTCACCGCGTTGGCCATGAGGTTCGTCAGGATCTGTTCGAGACGCGTCGGGTCGGCGGATACCCACACCGGCGTCGAGTCGACCGCGATCACGTGGCGGCCGCCGCCGTGCAACGCCGCGATACGGCGCGCGGTCTCGGCCAGCTCGACCGGCTGCAGGCGAAGGACGACCTTGCCGGCCACCACGCGCGAGACGTCGAGCAGGTCGTCGACGAGCCGCGTCAGGTGCTGCACCTGGCGCGCGATGATGTCGCGGGCGCGCGTCGTGTCGCCGCCGCGGGACTCGGTCATCACCAGCAGGTGCGTGGCGTTGCTGATGGCGCCCAGCGGGTTGCGCAGCTCGTGGCCGAGCATCGCGAGGAACTCGTCCTTGGCCCGGTTCGCGGCCTCCGCCTCGGCGCGCGCCGCCTCCTGACGGCCAAAGAGGCGCGCGTTCTGGATGGCCACCGCGGCCTGCTCGGCGAGGCGCACGCAGATCGTCTCGTCCTCGTCGGTGAAGGAGCGCGGCGTGCGATTGCTGGTATAGAGCAGGCCGGCCACCTCGGCGCCGACGAGGACCGGCACCACCATGAGGGCCACCGTGCCGGTGTCATCGATGACCGCGCGCATGTCGGGCGGCACGCGCGCCTCCGCGCGGTAGTCGTCCGTGCGCAGCGGCCGGCCCGTGACCATGACCGCGCCGCCGAGCCCCTGGCCGGGCGTGATCCGCAGCGCCTCGTACCCGCGCCACCACGGGCCCACCCGCTGGCGCGGCAGCATGGCGCCCGACGGGGGATCGCGCAGGAAGACGGCGGCGCTGTCGCTGTTGGTGAGGGCCTGCGCCCCCTCGACGATGCGGCGCAGCACCGTGTCGAGATCGAGCGACGACGTGATGGACCGGGCGATCTCGCCGAGGAAGGCCACGCGCGCGTCCGCGCGCTTCTCTTCGGTCACGTCCACGCAGACGCCCACCAGGCGCTCGGGACGGCCGTCGCCGTCGTAGAAGGCGACCGCGCGCCCCTCGATCCAGCGCACGCCGCCGTCAGGACGGACGACGCGGTACTCCGTGCGGTCCTCGCCGCGCTCGAGGGCCGCGCGCACCGAAGTGCGGACGCGCTCGCGATCCTCGGGATCGACGGCCGCCTCGAACGCCTCGAGCGTCCCGCGGAACGTCCCGAGCGGCAGGCCGTGGATCGCCTCCAGCGATGGCGACCACGTGATGCGGCCGGTGGTGAGCGTCCATTCCCACGTGCCGAGGCCGCCGGCCTCGAGGGCCAGCCGCAGACGCTCGTCGCGCTCGCGCAGCACGCGCTCGACGCCCTTCGCCTCCCAGACGAGCGCCGCGATCGGCAGCGAGGTGACGGCCATCGTTCCCAGGAAGACCTGGAGCAGGAGCAGCGCCACGTTGGGGGGGGCGACGACGAAGGCGCCGAGGCCCTGGCTGGTGCCGACGACGGAGACGGCCGCGAGCAGGACGAGGAGCGCCGACGTGAGGCGCGGTCCGAAGCGGAACGCGGACCAGAGAAGCGGCGGCAGACAGAAGTACGTCAGCGGGTAGTGCGCCAGGCTCGGCACGAAGTCGCGGAAGACGAGGTGCGCGATGACGGTGGTGACGCACACGAGCAGCAGCGCCTCGAACGGCCGGTCGCGGGCGCCGACGCCCGGCGGTCGCCGGCGGAACGCGAGCAACAGGAACGGCGCGACGACGATGTCGCCGGCGGCGTCACCGAGCCACCACGTCAGCCAGATCGGACCGAAGTCCGCCCAGCGCGCGTTGCCGGTGAGCGCCAGCGTCGTGACACCGAGGGTCGCGCTCACCGTCGTGCTGACGAGTCCGGCCAGCGCCACGAACTTGAAGATGTCCTGCGCGCGCTCGAAGGCGGCGACGCCGCCGGCGAAGCGCTCGACGAGGAACGCGCCGACGAGCGCCTCGAGCGTGTTGCCGGCGGCGAGGCCGAGCGACGAGAGCACCGACCCGGCGGTCGTGAGGTTGACGACGAAGGCGCCCGCGAAGATCGCCGGCCAGACGCCGCGGCCGAGCAGCAGCACGGCGGCCAGCGCGATGCCCGTCGGCGGCCAGACGGGCGTCGCGTTGGCGTGCACGATGGCGTAGGCGAGGCCCAGCTTGCCGGCGAGGAAGTAGACGACGCCGACGCCGAGCGTCACGCCGAGCCGGGCCGCGCGCGCCTGCATCCCGAGCCGAGTTTACGCTCCGGGGCCGCGCTCCATCGAGTGGGGCTGCCAGCGGGCGAGGCCGCTCTTGTCCAGGACGGCCGGGTTGACGC
>Ga0209155_1001497_pt1 | contig 11038 bp, 13 predicted proteins | sample GraSoiAngelo_122_FD_185879 | JGI IMG/M metagenome (GOLD analysis project Ga0209155, IMG submission 185879) | Grasslands soil microbial communities from the Angelo Coastal Reserve, California, USA - 14_0927_02_20cm (SPAdes) (version 2) | ecosystem: Environmental > Terrestrial > Soil > Grasslands ...
CGAGCGCGCACAGGAAAACTTCGTGCAGGCGCTCGCGCTCGAGGCGGGGGACGCGAAGCTTCGCGAGGACCTCCTCGTGGCGCTCCGCCGCGTGGGCGGCGTCGGCCGCCGCTGAAGGAGCCCCATCAGCACGCGCGAGGTCTGAAGCGAGCCCGGCGCGTGACCCAAACTGGCCTACCCAGTGACCGAACGGCAACGAATGAATGCCTGGAAGGCCAGCAATCCAGCCGGGGCTGTCTTGTATCATCGTGAGAAATCGGGTTGTTGACCGGACGGCACACGCCTTGCTCAACGAGAAGTCGGCATGGCGGGGAGCCCTCTCACTGCGGCCGGGCTGAACAATTGGGACGAGCGCACGCACGCTCGGTCCCAGACGGGCTACACGCTGGCTGAACTCCTGCTGGTCGTGGCGATGGTCGCCATCATGGCCTTCATCGCGGTGCCCTTCATGCTGTCGTACATGCCGAGCGCGACCGTCAACTACGCGGCGCGTGAGCTCCAGAGCGGGATGAACCGAGCCAAGCTCACGGCCGTGACGACGCGCCAGCTCATCTGCATCAAGGCGAACGGGGGCGGCTACGAATTCTGGACGGGCGTCTCGGCGGGCTGCATCGGTGGCGCGGTCCTGCCCCAGACCGGCACGAATGCCGCGGGCACCTTCACGCTCGGCAACAGCGTCTCGGTCGCGCTCGTGACGACCAACCCGGTGTTCACCCAGTTCGGGACTGCGGTCCAGGCGGGACAATTGAGGGTGACGGGCGTCGGCGGCATCCAGCAGACGGTGACGGTCCAGGCCTCCGGCAGGGTGACGATTCCATGAGCGCGCTGCTCCGCGACCAGCGAGGGTTCACGCTCGCCGAGCTCCTCATCACGATCGCGGTCCTCGGGATGATCATGGGTGCGGTCCTCGGCGTGCAGATGACGAGCAGCACCATGTTCCTCCGAGGCGAGAACCAGGCCGAGTCCCAGCAGTCGGCCCGCGCGTCGATGCTGCTGGAAGAGGATTTGCGGATGGCGGGCTACGGCTGTCCCGCCCTCGGCTGCACCGCGCCTGGGACCACCGCCGCCAACTGCCCGGCGCCGGCGGCGGGTGCCCTCGTCATCAACGCCGCCAACGCGTCCTGCGTCGACTTCTGGGCCGACGCGGTCAACGCCTCCACCACGCTGACCGCGGCCGCCGCGGCGGGTGCGACGACGCTCACCGTGGCGAGCACGGCGGCCATCTCGACCGGCAACACGATCTATGTCGTGAACGGCAACACGTCGGAGTCCAGGAGCGTGACGGCCAAGACGGGCACGACCCTCACGGTCGCGGCGCTCACGAACGCCTACCCCCAGGGGGTCCTCGTCGGCCGCCCGCGGCGGATCGTCTACGCGATCAACGCCGCGACGGGCGCGCTGACCAAGGACGCGGGCGACGGCAACGGCGCCCAGACCCTGGCGACGGGGGTCACCGGTCTCACGTTCAGCTATTTCAACACCGCGGCCGACGCGGCCATCCCGATCGCCGCGGGCACGCCGCCCGCGGTGTCCGCGACGAACCTCCTGCTCATCGGCAGGGTCCAGATCCGGACCACCACGCAGTCGGCGCTGGCCTCGGGCACCGGCGGCTTCGGCACGTTCCAGATCAACTCGAACGTCCGCCCCCGCAATCTCTGCATCCAAGGCTGCTAGAGGTGAGGAGGACCATGAATCGACTTGGGAAGGTTCGATCGATCGCGGGCTCCGAGCGCGGCACCGCGCTCGTCGTGACCCTACTGGTGCTCGTCGTCCTGACCTCGTTCGGTCTGACGCTGGTCGGGCTCGGCACGACCGAGGTTGCGATCTCGTCCAACTGGCGGGACTACACCAAGGATTTCTACGCGGCGGAGGCGGGGGTCGAAAACGGCGTCGTCGCGCTGCGGAACCTCTTTGGAACGAACGCGACGGGGACCCAGCCCCCGCTGACCTCGGCCCAGCTCGCCAGCATCAGCGGCACCGCGAACGCGCCGACGTTCAGCTCCATCCGCGGGATCACCTTCAACACGTACTCGATCACGACGGCCTCGCCCACGTACGCCACGACGTTCGCCACGGGCCCGTACGCGGGTCTCTTCGGGAACGTGACCCCCCACGCGGTCACGGCGCAGGTGACCGGCCAGGCGGGCACGGGCGCCAACCTCACGCGGATCCTCGAGTTCACGACCGTGCCCCTCTTCCAGTTCGGCGTCTTCTACGGCAAGGGCGTGGACCTCGAGATCGCCCCGGGCGCGCCCATGACGTTCAACGGGCGCATCCACGCGAACAGCGACATCTACATCGGCACGCAGGCGGGCTCGCCGGGCTTGCAGCTCGAGTCCTACATGACGGCGGCGGGCAGCGTCTACCGGACGCTCAAGCGCGCCAACGCGCCGACCTGCAGTCCCTGCTCCGGCGGCCAGCAGCCTTATCCGCCGAGCAGCTACACCGGGCTCTACAGCGATCCGCAGATCAAGGACGCGGGCGGGACGTACCGCGCGCTGAACTTCGATTCCAAGTACCAGGCCGGGTCCACGCAATGCTGCTCGTCCAGCCAGTGGGCCTCGCAGGCGGATTTCGCGAGCCAGGCCACCACGACCTACGGCGGCCAGCTGAAGACCGGCTCGATGGGCGTGGGCGAGATCACGCCCCCGATTCCGAGCCTCTTCAACGACCCATCGACGCCGGACGTCAAGGCCCACCAGCTCATCGAGGCGCCGGTGACCGGCGACTCGAGCGCGCTGGCGGCGGCGAAGATGTACTCGCAGGCGAGCCTCGTGATCAGCGTCTCGTCCAGCGGCACCTTCACCGCGAAGAACAAGAGCGGCGGCACCGTGACAATGCCCGCCGGCCTGGTGACCCAGCGGAGCTTCTACGACTCCCGGCAAGGCGCGCAGGTGACGAGCTATGACATCGACATCACCAAGCTGACCTCGACGAGCGTCACGAGCATGGTGGGCTCGAGCGGGACCAACGCCTGGAACGGCATGATGTACGTGTCGAGCACGGACACGACGGGCTTCCCGGCGGTCCGGCTCGTCAACGGCGCCCAACTGCCGGCCGTTGGCTCCGTGAACGGCCTTACCGTCGTCTCCAAGGACCCGGTCTACGTGAAGGGCGACTACAACACGGGCGTGGGGAGCGTGGCGGGCCTGGCGACGACCAAGGTCCCCGCTGCGATCCTCGGCGATGCGGTCACGGTCTTGTCCAACGGCTGGAGCGACACCAACGCCGCCAACTCGAGCTCGACGCTGGGCTCGCGAGTGGCGAACGACACGACCGTGAATGCCGCGTTCGCGACGGGGCCCAGCGTCGAGTCGACGCAGTCCAACGCCGGGAACGGCCAGCTCGAGAACGTCATCCGCTTCCTCGAGAACTGGTCCGGGAAGACGTTCACGTACAAGGGCTCGATCGTCGCGCTCTGGCACAGCCAGCAGGCGACCGCCAACTGGCAGAACACCGGCGTCTACTACAACGCGCCGAGCCGCGCCTGGTCGTACGACACGAGCTTCAATACGACGCCGCCGCCCGGCACGCCCCAGGGCGTCATCATGAGCAAGGGGCGCTGGTACCAGCAATGAGGAAACGGGTCATGGCCGGCGACCGGGGCATGACCCTGCCCGAGGTGCTGATCGCGATCGCGATCCTGACGGTCGGTCTGCTCGCGGTCATGAGCATGCTCTCCTCGGGCTTTTCCGACGTCGTCGTGAGCGGCGGCCAGTCGAAGGCGACGTCCTACGCGCGGCAGAAGGTCGAGGAGCTGCGCAACCAGCCCTTCGTCGTGACGCTGGCCCAGCAGACGGACACCCCGGAGACCGGTGTGACCCGCACGTGGCAGATCGCCCAGGTCGGCGCCACGGTGACGCCGAACCGACTGGCGCGGATCACCGTGGTCGTCACGTGGACGGGTGGCTCCACGGGCGGCCAGCAGGTGATCCTGGAGGCGATGCGGTCCGAGTAACGCCGTAGGGCGGCACGGCTAAGGCAAGGCGGCCCGCCGCTCGGCCTCGGCGAGCCGGGTCGCCGCGCACTCGAAGAGCGCGCTCATCGATTTCGCGACCACCATCCCCTGCGCGACCTCGATCGGCGTGTCACCCTCTGGCCTCACGCCGTCGCGCACCGCCCTGAGCTGGGCGCAGAGATCGAGCGCTGGATGTCTGGCCACGACGACGAAGCCCTCGACGGCCGCCCGCTCGTCGCCCTGCTCGACGCGCAGGGCCGCGTTCCAGGCGATCGCGGCGAGCATGTAGAGATCCATCGTGTCGCCGACGGCCCGCTTCAGCTCGGGATCGCCGCCCGGCGCGCCCACGTAACGGTCGATCGTGGCCTTCCCGTCGTGGGCCCGGGGCCCGTACTGCATGTAGCTCACGCGGCCCGCCGTGAGCGCGCGCAGGCCCTGGAGGACCCGTAGCGAGTCGGCGGTCATCTGCACGTCCGGGTCCGCTGCCGGCGCGCTCGACGCCGCGGTGGGCGGCGCGACCTGCGGCGCCCGCCTCGCGGTGAACGACCGGACGCCGAGCCACACCGTGACCGTCGCGACGAGCACCACGGCGACGGCGATCGACGCGACGACCGCCCGCCTCGGCGTGGCGCGTACGGGCCGCGCCGCCAGCGCCCGCGCGAGCTCCTTGGTCGCATGCTGGGTGAAGTCGAGCCCGCAGGCCTCGCACTTGTCACCCCGCGCCTGCAGGTGGCGGCACGCCGGGCAGGCAAAGCGAAGGCGCGCGTGGCAGCGTATGCAGAATTCGACCGTCTCCGGGTTTGCGTGTTGACACTTCGGGCACGGCGCGGTCGTGGGCGGCGTCTGGCTCATGCGCGTGGCTCCGGCCGCAAGGTCTCCTATGGGAGCGACACCGTCGCGCCGTCACCCACGGCCGAGATGTTGAAGGTGGACGTCGCGGTGTTCGCGGTGTAGGCGTAGCCGGTCGTCGGCGACCAGCCCGCCGGCACGTCCGGGATCTTCAATATGAACGGGCCCGCGACGAACCCCTGCGGATTGGTCACGATGGCCGTCAGCAGATCGAGACTCGTCGGGACGAGCCCCATGTGAGACAGAAAGACCGACGCCGCGGTGCCGAGCGCCCGGGCATCGCCCTGGGCCTTGGCGACCCGCGCCCGCTGTTGGACATTGGAGTAGAGTGGGATGGCGATGGCGGCCAGAATGCCGATGATCGCGACGACGATCATCAGCTCGATGAGCGTGAAGCCTTGCTGGCCTCGGCCCACCCTGTACCGTTTCCTCCACCATCGAACCATGGGGTCATTCTCCCCGCAAACGGGGGAGGCTTAGCCTCCCCGGTCAAGGCACCGCACTCATCGTATCCCTGCGTTGTGTTCTGACTTGCGATCCTCGTCAGCGGGTTAAGGGCATCTTCTGTGCCATAGGACATGGTGCCATGTATCCATTATTTATCCGTGAGTTATAGATCACTATCTTGAGGAAGAGTTGCCCCTCTGCGGCATTGGACTGACAAAACTTGTCATCCACCGGGGGAGGGCAGGAGAAGGCAGCGGGTCTACTGACCCCTGGGACTCAGCGTGGCGATGCCGTTGTCGGAGTCGATCACGACCTGGAAGCGGTCGAGGAAGTCCCGGCCGAGGAGACCGTCGACGTTCTCTCGGCCGGTGTCTTGCGCGACGACGCTGAACCTTTCGACCCTGAGGCCACCGACGGCGAGCGAGCCGATCTGCACCGTCGGCCCGCTGGTGGCCCCACCCGCGGCCCCAATCTCGCCGGAGGCGTCCTTCGCGGGCAACACGCCGGCCGCCGTCAGGACGCGAGGAACGATCTGCGTCCGCTCGGCGGCCGTGTCGACGACGAGCTTGGCGGCGGTGGTGCCGTTGATCGTCGCGTCCGCGACGACGGGATGGCCCTTGTCGAACTTGATCTGGATCGTGCGGGCGCCGGACGCCGCGGGGCCCGCGGCCGGGGCGGGGCCGCTCGGCGGGGCAGGAACGCTCGGCGCCGCCGGCGCGTTCCTGAGCTCGAGGGGCACGGCCGTCTTTCGGAACTGCTCCGGGACGGTGTCGATTCCCTCGGAGTAGTGGCGCACTCCCTTGTCATCGACCCACCGATAGATCAGGGCCTCGGAGAGGCTCGGGCGAGCCGCCAGCACGAGGAGCGCGGCGACGAGCGACGCTGTTCGGATCATGGACCGAATCATACCTCAGGGAAGGGCCACGCCCCGACCACTCGTGCAGATGGTACCATCGCGGCACACGTCGAGACCGGAGGGACCGCGATGACCCAGGACCTGCTCGAGCTCGTCAAGGACGGCGTCGCCATGCTCACGCTGAATCGGCCCGACCGCCTCAACGCCATGTCGCGGCCGATGCTCGATGCCCTCCTGGAGGCGCTGCCCCGGCTCGCCGCGGATCCCGAGGTCGGCGCCGTCGTGCTCACGGGCGCGGGCCGAGCCTTCTGTGCCGGCGGCGACGTGAAGGCCATGGCCGAGGGGCGGGAAGCGGAGGGCACGAGCCTCGAGGAGCGGGCCCAGGCGCTCCGCGCGCGCATGGAGGTCTCACGCTGGCTCCACGAGATGCCGATGCCGACGATCGCGATGGTGCGCGGCGCCGCCGCGGGCGCCGGGCTCTCGCTCGCGCTCGCGTGCGACCTGCGGGTGGCCGGCGACACGGCGCGCTTCGCGCCAGCGTTCGCGCGCGTCGGCTACTCGGGCGACTTCGGCGGAAGCTGGTTCCTGACCCGGCTCGTGGGCACCGCCAAGGCGCGCGAGCTCTACTACACGGCGGACATCGTGGACGCCCAGCAGGCGCTCCGGCTCGGGCTCGCGAACCGCGTCGTGCCCGACGCGCGGCTCGAGGAGGAGACCCTCGCGCTGGCCCGTCGCCTCGCGGGGGGCCCGCGCGTCGCGCTTCGCTACATGAAGCGCAACTTCAACGCGGCCGAGACCGGGACGCTCAAGGACTCGCTCGACCTGGAGGCATGGCACCACACGCGCTGTGGCATGACCGAGGACCACCGCGAGGCGGCGAAGGCCTTCGTCGAAAAGCGCGAGCCCGTCTTCCGCGGGCGCTGAGCGCGGTGGGCGCGGCCTTCACGGGCGAGCTCTGGCAGGCGATCGCGCCGATCTGGGCGGCGATCCTGCGGCACCCCTTCGTACGCGGCCTCACCGACGGCACGCTCCCGCGGGAGAGCTTTCGCTTCTACGCCGTCCAGGACGCGCTCTACCTCCGCGACTTCGCCCGCGCGCTCTCGCTCGCGGCGGCGCGGGCGCCCGCAGACGAGTGGATCATCATGTTCAACGAGCACGCGGCCGGCGCCCTCCGGGTCGAGCGCGCCCTCCACGCGAGCTTCTTCGCCGAGTGGGGGCTCACCCCCGACGGGGTCGCCGCGACGCCGCTCGCGCCGACGAACCTCGCCTACACGAGCTACCTCCTCGCGGTCGCCCATGCCGCGCCCTGGCACGAGGCGGTGGCCGCGCTCCTCCCGTGCTACTGGATCTACTGGGAGGTCGGCAAGGAGCTCGAGCGCTCCGGGTCGCCCGACCCGCTCTACGCGCGCTGGATCGGCACGTACGCGGCGCAGGAGTTCGGCGACGTCGTGCGCGCGGTCATCGACGCGACCGACCGGGTCGCGGGTCGCCTCTCCCCAGCGGAGCGGGCGGCGATGAAGCGGCACTTCGTCGCGACGAGCCGGTACGAGTGGATGTTCTGGGAGATGGGTCACCGCCGCGAGGCGTGGCCGGTCTGAGCCACGCCGGTGGATGCGTCGGAGAAGCGTGAGCGGGCCACGGAGCTCTGGCAGGAGGCCTACCGCCGGCAGATGAAGGGGGAGCTCGATCGGGCGATCGAGCTTTACAAGCGCTCGCTCGAGGCGTGGCCCACCGCCGAGGCGCACACGTTCCTCGGCTGGACCTACAGCTTCCAGGGACGGATCGAGGAAGCGACGGCCGAATGCCTCAAGGCCATCGAGGTGGACCCTGACTTCGGGAACCCCTACAACGACATCGGCTGCTACCTCATGCAGCAGGACAAGCTCGACGAGGCGATTCCGTGGCTGGAGAAGGCCAAGCAGGCGCCCCGCTACGAGCCGCGACAGTTCCCCTTCATGAACCTCGGCCGCATCTACCTCCGCCAGGGCCGCTGGTGGGACGCGCTGCGCGAGTTCGAGGCCGCCGTGCGCCTGGCGCCGGACGACGCGGAGCTCCGCCGCGCGCTCCACTCGCTGCGCGCTCGGCTGAACTGAGCCGACGTCAGCCGGCTGACTCGCCCGTTCCGAAGCGTGACACTTCCGAGGCGCCATGCGTCGCGCTCGTCCAGTCGTTTCCGCCGAAAATCGCCCGAATGGCCTGTTGGCGAGTGCGTTGCAAGGCGGACCCGCGGGATCTCGCTATCGCTGCGTCGATCCCAGTCGATCCCAAAGGAGGAGGCCAATGCGACGAATGGTGACGGGCGCGATCCTGCTACCGGCCGCGGCGCTGCTCGCGACCTCTTGTGCCAGCAAGGATTGGGTGCAGGATCTGGTGGGCAAGAAAGAGGTCGAGTTCGACCAGCGCCTCGGCGAGCAGGCCCAGCGCGTCGATGGCCGGTTCAAGAGCGTTGAGACTGGGCTCGGCGAGACGGGCGAGGTCGCCCGGGGGGCGCGCGCGCGGGCCGACGACGTGGACCAGCGGCTCTCCCGGCTCTGGTCGAATCGCACCAAGCGCGACCTGGTTGAGACCCTCGAGGTGCGGTTCGGCTTCGACAAGTGGAGCCTGACCGACGCCGCGCAGACCTCGCTCGCGTCGCTCGTGAAGGAGCTCCAGGCGAACGAGCGGCTCACCGTGGACCTCCAGGGCTACGCGGACCCCAGGGGGACCTACGACTACAACGTCGGCCTCAGCCAGCGGCGCGTGGAGGCGGTCCGCCGCTTCCTCATCGAGCAGGGCGTCGAGCTGCCCCGGATCAACCTGGTCGGCCTGGGGCCGATCATGGAGCGGGGCCAGGCCGACGCGCAGAAGCGCCGGGTGACCGTCCGGTTGATGGTCGCCAAGGACTAGACAACGCGCGCGCCGATCCGCCGGACGAACGCCGCGACCGCGCGGCCGATCGCGTCGGGTGAGTCCTCCTGGACGAAATGCGCGCCCGTGACCGTCACCTCCTCCTGGTTCGGGAAGGTCCGGCAGAACTCGCGGAGCGCACCCGTCGTGAGGAACCCCGGGTCGCCGTTCACGAAGAGCTTCGGCAGCGGGGTCGCGGCGAGCCACGCGGCGTACGCGCCCGCGACCGCGACGACGTCGGCCGGCTCGCCATCGAGGGGGATCTGGCGCGGCCAGGTCAGCGTCGGTCGGCGCGACTCGCCCGGCTGGCGGTACGGCGTACGGTAGCGCTCCATCTCCTCCGGCGTGAGCGCGCGGAGCACGCTCCCCGGCAGGAGCCGCTCGACGAAGACGTTCTTCACCAGCACGATCTCCTCGCCCGCGGGCGAGCGCATCGCCTGGAAGATTTTACGCGCCGGCTCCGGCCACTCCGCCCACGTCATCGGGCGGACGAGCGCCTCCATGTACGCGATACCCCGCACACGCTCGGGATGGCGGCGGGCCCAGTCGAAGCCGAGTGCCGAGCCCCAGTCGTGGACGACGAGCGTGACGTTCCGCGCGAGCCCGAGGGCGTCGAACCAGGCGTCGAGGTAGCGCACGTGGTCGGCGAAGCGGTAGGTGCCGCCCGGGGCCTTCCCCGACTCGCCCATGCCCACGAGGTCGGGGGCGAGGCAGCGGGCCACGGGGACGACGTGAGGGATCACGTTGCGCCAGAGGTACGAGGACGTCGGGTTGCCGTGGAGGAAGACGACCGGGTCGCCCGCGCCCGTGTCCACGCACGCGAGCTCCGTGTCGAGGACGCGAACGCGACGGCGCGGATGGGGGTCGGCGGCGCTGAGGGCTATGGCGCGCTCCTCCCGGCCTCAGTCGAGCACGACGCCGCCGTCGACCACCAGTACCTGACCCGTCACGAACGTCGACATCGGCGAGGCCAGGTAGACCACCGCCTGCGCGACGTCGTCGGGGTGTCCCATGCGCGAGATCGGCCGCGCCACGACGTCGTAGTCGTAACCACGCGTCATCTCCGTCTGCACCGGCCCGGGCGCGACCGCGTTGACCCGCACGCCGTGGCGGCCCGCGTCCTTCGCGAGCCAGCGCGTGAACGCGATGACGCCGCCCTTCGCCGCGGCGTAGGCCGGCCCGGTCCGACTCCCGCTGCTGGCCGTCGCGTCCACCGGGCGCGCGGCGGCGCCGCCCACCAGCCCCGCCACCGACGCGATGTTGACGATCGCGCCGCCTTGCCGCTTGAGGTGGGGATAGGTCGCCTGGCTGACGAGGATCGTGCCCTTCAGGATCACGTCGAGCGCGCGCTGCAGCGTCTCCTCGTCGAGGTCCTCGAGCGCGAGTCGCTCACCGATACCGGCGTTGTTGACGACCACGTCCAGCCGGCCGAGCTCCGCGAGCGTGCGGGCGACCGCCGCCGCCACCGCGCCACGGTCGGCGACGTCGGCGCGGAGCGCGAGGCACCGGCGCTTCAGCGCCTCGACCCGCGCACAGGTGTCGAGCGGCGGCTCGAGGTCGAGCGCGGCGATATCGGCGCCGACGGCGGCGAGGGCCAGGGAGGTCGCCTGGCCGATGCCGCGGCCGGCGCCCGTGACGAGCGCCACGTGGCCCGCGAGGCCCGCGGGGCCGCTCGGTCCGGTCGTCATGCGCGAGAGAATACGCCATAATCGAGGAGCATGATCATGCAGGGCTTCAGTCCCGGCGTCCGACAGGCGCTGTGGATCGACGTCCCGGCGGCGCTCCTGCTGGCCCTCTCCACCGGCCTCACGGCGCCGTTCGGTGGGCTCATCCTGAGGCGGGAGCTCGGGGCCACGGCCTTCCAGCTCTCGCTCATGTCCGCCGCGACCGGCGCCTCCCTCCTCCTGTCGCTCGTCTGGGTCCGGGCGCTCCGCGGCCGGGCGCCGCTCCCGTCCCTCGTCTGGCCGTCGTTCGTCGCCCGCGGGCTCTTCCTGCTCGTGCCGCTCGTCGCGGGGGCGTGGTCCTTCGTCGGCCTCTCCGTC
>Ga0209155_1001498_pt1 | contig 11034 bp, 13 predicted proteins | sample GraSoiAngelo_122_FD_185879 | JGI IMG/M metagenome (GOLD analysis project Ga0209155, IMG submission 185879) | Grasslands soil microbial communities from the Angelo Coastal Reserve, California, USA - 14_0927_02_20cm (SPAdes) (version 2) | ecosystem: Environmental > Terrestrial > Soil > Grasslands ...
TGGGCGGAGCATCCAGATGGTGAATTCGACAGCCGTTGGCGGCGGCGTGGCGGAAATCCTCACTCGTCTGGTGCCTTTGGCGGAAGAGCTGGACCTGAACATCAAATGGGAGGTAATAAGCGGCGGCGAAGATTTTTTTGAGGTAACCAAAGCGTTCCACAATGCGTTGCATGGAGCGCCGTATCACGCGAGCCAAAAAGACTTTGATATTTTCCTGGCCTACAACCAGAGGAATCGCGAGAAGCTCGCACTGGATGGCGAATTCGTGGTCATCCACGACCCGCAGCCGGCGGCGCTCATCGAGGCGCGCAAGCCAGGAGCAAATCATTGGGTGTGGCGCTGTCATATCGATTTGTCGCATCCCAACCGGGCCGTATGGGATTTTCTGGAGCAATTTGTTTCGAAATATGACGGTGCGATGTTTTCTTCGCCGGAGTTTTCGCGGCAGCTTCCTATTCCGCAATACCTCTTTTATCCGGCCATCGATCCACTTTCGGAAAAGAATTGCGAATTGGAGCAGGAGTTTATCGCGCAAGTGCTTGCCCGTTACGGCATAGATCCACAGCGCACAATCCTGACGCAAATATCCCGGTTCGACCGGCTAAAGGACCCCGTTGGCGTGATCCGTGCCTACCGCATCGTGAAGCGATATTTCGATTGCCAACTGGTCCTTGCCGGGGGCAGCGCGTCGGATGATCCTGAAGGGTCTGTAGTACTAAAAGAAGTTTTGCGAGAAGCCGACGGCCACCCCGACATCAAAGTGCTGGAATTGCCGGCCTGGGCGCCTCTGGAGGTGAATGCGTTGCAGCGCGCATCGACGATTGTGCTCCAGAAAAGTTTGCGCGAAGGATTCGGGCTCACGGTCTCGGAAGCGCTGTGGAAAAAAAAACCGGTAGTGGCCTCGGCTGTGGGTGGGATTCCCATCCAGGTCATTCACAAGCACACCGGATTGCTGGCGCATTCGGTAGAAGGCACTGCGTATCAGATTCGCTTTCTACTGTCGCATCCGGAGATTGCCGCAAAGCTAGGGGAGCACGGGCACGAGCACGTGAAAGAGAATTTTCTCATTACGCAAAAACTGAAACGCTATCTTACGCTCCTGCTGACCCTGGCCCGTGGATCGTGAGAGGCCCGTAAGTCCACTGGCAACTCTATGTTGGGGGATCTCATCTAAGGAGAAGAGGCAGAAGCTTCACCCCACCCGAAGCCAGCCCTGCTTTTTGCAATCCTATTACATCTGTGCAAGGAGAACACGAATGAAGCGTGTCGCACTTCTGCTATTTGTGACAGGTTGGCTGATGCCGCTGGCCAAGGCGCAAGATCACTATCAAGTGGGCGGCTACGGCGATTATTTCCGTATCTCACAAACAAAAACCAACATGGCTGGGCTGGGAGCACGAGTGGGTTACAAGGCGTTTTCGCACGTCATGCTAGAAGGCGAGATGAATTATGACTTCGAACAGGCCTTCACCGAGGGATTTACGAACCCGAGCAATCCCAGCAGCGTCACATTTGTTCCTAGCAATCTCAGAGTCCTGCACGGACTCTTTGGCCCCAAGATTGTGGCTGGCCACGGCGCGATTCGTCCCTTCCTGACACTGAAGGGAGGTTTCATTAATTTCAGGCTGGATGCCAGAAACCCTAGCCTCTCGACGTTTGTGAGCTCGGTGAACAATTTGCGAGCGAACAACGTGAGCGGAACTCTTTATCCGGGGGCCGGACTGGAAGGGCATATTGGTCCAATGGGTCTACGGCTTGAAGCAGGCGATGAAATGTACTTCGCCGGCAGCGCTCATCATAATCCACGTATAGCCTTCGGACCGTTTCTTCGATTCTAAAGATCGAACCTCTCCGCAGCCGCCGAGTCATCATTTCACGCTCCGCTCTTTCAAGTAAGAAGGAGCGGGGCGTTCGATTTTCGGCCGTTCACTCTCTAACGCATCCAAGACATCGTTCAGGTCTGGCAGATGGTTTCTCCGAACATCATTGCGACGCAGCAGATTTGTCGCCGAGAGCGCTGCCCAAATGTTCGTGATGCTGACGAAGAAGGAATTGGTCGGTCATACCGGCAATGTAATCGCAAACGATGACGTGTCGCGATTCCGTTTGCGCAAGTTCTTCATAGAACGACGGCATCGTACCGCGACGATCTGCATAGTAAATGAAAAGTTCCTCCAAACACTTCACGGAGCGGTCGCGGTCCTCCGCGATGGCGGGGTGGTTGTAAATGCGTTTGAAGAGGAACCGCTTAAGCTCACCGTTTCGGGCAGCCGCGGCATCGCCGAAGCCAGCGAGGCGATTTGGCGCCTGGCGAATGTCTTCCACGGAGGAAGTATGGGAGGCCAGGACGCGCTGCTGGGTAGTCTCAATTAGACTAGTTGCCAAGGCATCCAAAACACGTTTAAGGGCTTCGTTGAAGACGAGCTTTTGACGGGCGCCGCGATGCGCGGAATTGACTTGCGCGTAGACTTCGCCAAAAAACGGAACTTCCTTGCACAAGACAACGAGATCCAGAAGCCCGGCTTCAAGCGCGTCGTCAGTATCCGCAGTGTTGTACGCAATCTCATCGACCCAGTCGATGAGTTGTGCTTCTAAAGGCGGGCGCAAATCCAGAAGATACTCCGCAAGCGGCGGAAATTCCGCCGCGGAATAATCGCGCGAATGCTTGATGATGCCTTCGCGAACTTCAAATGTAAGATTCAACCCCGGAAAATCGAGGTACCGCTGCTCGAACTGTTCGACGATACGCAGCGCATGCAGATTGTGATTGAAACAGCCGCCTTGTTCGCGCATCAATTCGTCAAGTTTGCGTTCGCCGGCGTGGCCGAATGGCGGATGACCGATGTCATGGACAAGAGCGAGCGCTTCGGCAAGCTCCGTGTTCAGTCCCAGTGCCGAAGCAACGGTGCGGGCAATTTGCGCGACTTCCAGCGTATGCGTCAGGCGATTGCGGAAATGGTCCGAATAGCGCGTAGTGAATACTTGCGTCTTGGCTTCGAGGCGGCGAAACGCACGAGAATGGATAATCCGATCGCGGTCACGCGCGTAGTCACTGCGGTAAGGGTGAGACGGTTCGGCATAACGCCGCCCGCGGGATCGTTCGGCGCGCATCGCCCAGGGAGCAGGAGTGGTGACTGGTTCGATGGGCCGCTCCGTCATAATTCCGGCTGAACCACGCGAATGCTCAGGCCCAGAGCAAATCAGGATTTCGGCAAAAGCGCATCAAGGCCGCGATCGGCTTGATCCGCAATCATGGTGTCCGGAAATTCCTTTTTGATTTGCTGGTAGATGCCGGCGGCCTCCTTCGGATTGGAATTGCGAAGGATGCCTGCAAGTTCTAGAAGCACCAATGGCCGCGGCACAAGAGCACTCTGCTCGTCCGCCAAGACGCGAAAGATTTTGATGGCATCGTCTGGCTTGCCGGTGCGGGAGTAAATGATCGCCGTCTGATACTGCGCCATGGCCGCGAGCTCTTTGTCGCTGCCTCCGCTGATCTTCTTCAGTTCTTCGAGAGCCTGATTGTGGCGATCGAGGTCCTCAAGACAAAGCGCCGCGTAGTAGCGTGCGAGCTTCCCGGGATTCGTGCTGGGATATTTGTCGGCAACTTTGCTGAACTTTTGCACGGCGTCCTGGGCACGCGCTGCTTCATCGGCAAAGAAAAGGGCGTTGGGGTCGGAGGGGTCAGGAGCTGAGGCGATGCGGCCCTGATAGACCTTCATCGCGACGTCAAAAGCAGCCGATGCGTCCACAGTCTGCCGGTCGATATAAAACTTCCAGCCCCCGTAGCTGAGCGCCGCAAACAGTGCGACCAACACGACGATGAGCGTAAATTGCCCGTGAGAGATGACAGCTTCGGCACCGTGCTCGATGGTTTCCTTGATTTTGTCCTGTTTCAGCTCTTTGCGCGAAATATGTTCGGACACACGAACTCTCCTGATTCGTTTGGAATGTATGATTCTAGCACAAGAAGCTGATCACCGATGGCCAGGACATGGGCTTCGGACGCGCGCCGCAGATTTTACCCTTCCGTCCGAAAAACGCCGGGCGTGCCCCAAAGGGAATCGAATGGTGCTAATTTTAAAGCATGCAGACGGCTTGCATTCACTGTGGCGCGGAACACTTGCTGAAAGATGGGCAATTCGGCGGCCATACGAAAGTGCAATTCAAATGTTCGAGTTGTGGGAAGACCACGATTGTGGAGATCAAGCGGCGCGTGGATTCGACAGTCGTGATGTCCCCGCTTCCCTCGTTTGCAAAGGCTAACGCCACAAGTTCAAATCTGAATTTGCCGCCCGCTGATCCCGGGTTGCGCCTCCCTGAAAACGCGAAAGTTGTGCTCAACATTTTGTCAGGCCCATCGAAAGGCGAAAGTCACACGCTGAAAAAACCACGGGTTGTGCTGGGCCGCAAGGGGGCCGATATTCCGGTGAATGATCCTGAAATTTCGCGGCATCACTGCCTTCTAGAAGTAAGGGACACGTACATTAACCTCAAGGACTTGGATTCGACCAATGGCACTTTCTTCGACGAAGAGCGCGTGCGGGCGGCCATGCTGCGTGACGGCACGGAGTTTCGAATCGGCGGTAGCCTTATTCGCGTGAATTTCCAGAAGAAGTAGCCGGGCCTCCATTCTCCTCAAGGTAGTTCCTTGGCGATGGATTTCCTGCGATTAGCGTTGTGAGATACTAGCGCCGGGTACAAGATAATCCGGAGTCCGATGATCCGTCTCTCCGCCTGCATAATTACCTTCAATGAGGAACGCAACTTGGCGCGAGCTCTGGAATCGATCCAGGGAATTGCCGATGAGATTGTGGTCGTAGATTGTGGAAGCCGCGACCGCACTGGAGAAATTGCGAGAGAGCACGGCGCGCGCGTAATTACGAACGCGTGGACAAATTTTGCAGAACAGAAAAATATCGCTGCGGCAGCCGCGAACAACGATTGGATTCTCTCACTGGATGCTGATGAAGAGCTGAGCCGTGAATTGCGCGGCTCAATGCTCACTTGGAAGCACAAAGAACCAGAATTTGCGGTTTACGAGTTTGCGCGGCGAGCCTGGTACGTTGGAGGCTGGATCAATCACTCGGGATGGTATCCGGACCGTCAACGGCGGCTATACCGCCGCGATGTGGCACGTTTTTGGGGAATCGTTCACGAGGCACTGCGATTCCAGGGCGAGCCGGGGCGACTTGGCGGAGACTTGCTTCATTACACGATTCGCTCTTTTTCGGAACACGAGGAGAAGGTCGAGCGGTACGCCACGCTTGCAGCGCAGCAGATGTGCGCTGCCGGGAAGCGGAGTTGGCGCGCAGCGATGTGGCTGGCAACGCCATGGAACTGGTTCAACAGTTATGCGCTACACCTGGGGTTTCTCGACGGTTCTCGCGGATGGGTCATCTCGCGGATGGCGGCGCGAAGCACATGGTTGAAGTTCAAGAAGCTTGGGGAGCTCGTTGAATCAGGGCGGCACGCGGGCACGCACTCATCATGAGGATCCTGTATGTGGACCTCGAGCGGGAATGGCGCGGCGGGCAAAGTCAGGCACTGCTGACCGTAAGGGGACTTCGCGCTCTCGGGCATGACGCGCAACTGGTTTCCGTGCGGGAATCACCGTTGGCTCGGCGCACGGCTGCTGCGGGCATCCCGGTGCACGAGGTCCGTAAGAATGCTCGGAGGGCTAGCGCAACTCTTCTTCTTCGTAAATTGCTTTCACAGCAGAATTACGACGTTTTTCATGCCAATGAGCCACACGCGCTTACCGCCGTGTGGTTGGCTGGAGCGCAAGAGCGTACTCGCATCGTGGTTTCTCGAAGAGTGGCGTATCCGCTCTCGGCCAGTGGACTGGCGGGGAAGCGCTATCGGATAGCGCGGCGCATCGTGGCAATTTCCCACTTCGTGGAGAAAAGCGTTTTGGAATCGGGCGTGCCACACGAGAGATTGGCTATCGTCTATGAAGGCGTGGAGGTTCCCCCTTTACCGACGCAGGAAGCACGGCAACAAGCACGGCGGCGCTGGAGCGTAACTGAGAGCGAAAAACTTTTGGGATGCATCGGGTATCTGTTGCCCGAAAAAGGCCAGGAAATCACCATACGCGCGCTTTCAACCATAGGCACGAAGGTTCCCCGAGCGCGTCTGTTGTTGGCTGGTGACGGCCCCTGCCGCGCTGGCCTGGAAGCGCTAGTGCAACAACTGGGGATGCAAGACAAAGTGATCTTTGCGGGGTTTGTTGAGGACGTGACCCAAGTTTACGCCGCACTCGATGCTTTTGTGTTCCCGTCGTTGGCTGAACCGCTTGGCACTTCGCTCCTGGCGGCCATGGCTTGGGGACTTCCAGTGCTGGCGGTGGCGAGCGGTGGCGTGCCGGAGTATGTAAAAGACGGCGACAACGGATTGTTGGCGGCGCAACCTGATCCGAAGCTATTTTCGACCAGCATGTTGAGGCTACTGAATGACGACTCGTTGGGAATCACACTTGGCCAGAACGCGCGGCGCACCATCGCGGAACAGTTTTCAGCGGGCCGCATGGTCGAAAACACGATTCACATGTACGAGGATGTCTTGCAAGAGACGAAGAAGAGTTGAACAGCTCAAGCCGGGCGCCGAAAAAACACGTCCGATACAGTCCCGTCAAATTCCACTAGAATTACGACTTTGCTGAAGCGCGGTAAGAAAAAGCCTGAAGCGCTTAGCAGATACTTTATGTTCCGCTAAGCGCTTCAGGCTTTCTTACAAATTTTGCGTCAGTTTTCTGTCTTCTCTTTTGTTCCAGGCGTTTCCCTCCTATCCGCTCGCCGTTTTATACGTCAAGCTATCTTGGGGATTGAACTACCCATCGCCCCTTGGGCTCGAGGAACTCCACGCCAATGGCAAAGCCGTCGCCTTGCAATGGCTGGCAGTATGCAACGCGGCCCGAGGAACGAAACTCTCCAGTGCGTGAGGCAAATACCAGGGGTTCGCCTGGTTGCCAGCGGCGCGCACTAACCACGCGAGCGCCACGCGCACTCACATTCTCAGTAAAAGTAGACTCCGAGCCAGGCGCCTCACGATGCCCATCGATGAGAACGGGGATTTCCATCGGGATGCGGCTTTCGGCTCTGTGAAAAGCAAATCTCTTCGCGTCCGGCATGCTCCAGCTCATCCTCACAGGCACGCGGCAATGCGCGTTAGATTTTGAACGCTGCTCTTGCCATGGTGCTTCATGGCATAGAGCGCGCGATCGGCGGCGCCAAGAAGTTTCTCCGGCGAGTCACCATCTTCCGGGAATGCTGCGACACCCGCGCTCACGGATAGCTTGGGGTGCTCCGGCTCAGAGGAGAGCCGCTCGCGGATTCGAGAGACGACGCGCGACGCAACGTCCTTGCCGGCCTCCGGCAGAACCAGTGCGAATTCGTCGCCGCCATATCGCGCCGCTGTGTCGATCGCCCGGGAATGATTGCGCAGAATCTTGGAGATGCGTACCAGCGCGCGGCTGCCGGTCAAGTGTCCATATTGATCGTTGATAATCTTGAGCCCGTCCATGTCGAGAAGCACGACACTGAACGAGCGCTGCGTGCGGCGAGAACGGTCCAGCTCCGCCTCAAGAACGCTGATGAGGCGGCGGTAATTCGACAACCCAGTCAGCGGGTCGGTGACCGCCATCGAGCGTACTTGCTCGAAAAGGCGCGCTTGATCCAGCAAAGCGCCCGAAAGCATCACGATGTAACTAATCGTCTTGCTTACTTCCGCCAGAAAGAAAGGGCCATCGAAAAGCTGCCGGGAAAACGCCGCTGATGCGTGGCAGACCACATTGAGCGAGGCCACGAAAAAGAGAGAATGATCGAAGAGAGTAGCCGTGCTTTTCTTGTCCCTGTCGTCCTTCAGGCGTTCACGAAAGCAGATTGCGGCGATCAAGAATAGCGCGGCTGGAAGCAAATCCCAGGGACGAGACAGAAAGTTTGCAGCATGCGAAATGGGAGCGGCCGGCGCGGCAAGAAACGCCGCGCTCGTAGTGTAGGCAGCCAGGGCTACAACCAACAGTGCAGCGGCCGTTTCCTTGCTGGGCTGCCGGGCCGTAGGCATATAGCGTTCCACGGCGATGGCTGCGAGCAGGAGGACAGCGAGCAACGTGCGGCTTACCATCCAACCCATAGGTATTCGGGACAGCGCAAGGGCGCCGGAGAGCAGCCAATCGTTCAGGCCAAAGCAGCCGACGGTCTCAATGATCCCTGAGAGCACGAATCCAAATGCAAGGATCAATGCCGTTCGATCATGCGTGCCACGGAAGCGAACCAAAGCATTGGCGGCGTAACAAAAACTGACGAGCGTGCCGCCAACCTCCAGATACAAATAGCCTTGCGGGGTGCCGGCGACACTGATTTGACGCAGGTAGAAGACGACGGCGAGAAATAGGGCGAAGGAAGCCGCGCCGGACGCGACCAGGACACGCTTACGAAGATTCTGCGTGGCGACTGAATCGCGGCCTCTGCGGAGAAAGCCGATGATCATGCCCCAAACACCCACAAAATCCCCCAAATGCCGAAGAAAAACTGCCAACTAGCGAGGAATGCAAGTTTGTGCCCTTTTCTGGCTGGAAATTCATGCTTGTAAAATATTGAAATTACATGACTTAAAAGTGCTGCTTTACAGCAAGAGGAAGTACTACGATATTGCGAGACACAGCGAAAGCCTACAGTTTTCGCGAATTGAGACGCTATCGGTTTTGTTTCGTTAGAGTTACCGGGCGCAGGGCCAGTATCAGGGAGAGAATGCGGGACTGTCTCAGTCTGAGACATTCTCAACCTTTGAAACAGTTTGGCAGGCGACCTAAAGTCTGGGCTACAGCTTCGGCTTTGGCGGAGGCAGCTCCCGGGCAGCCACCGTGTCGCTGAATCCACTAGTCTTATGCGAACCATCGCAGAAAGGCTTATTGGCAGAGTGCCCGCAGCGGCAGAGGCTGACCACTGTGCGGCCCGCCAGCCCAAACGCTTTGCCCAGAGGATCGACAATTTCAAAGTCGCCTTCGATCCGGATTGATCCGTTGTGATTCACCGTAATTTTCGTAGCCGCCATGTTTTCTCCTGAGCAATTGGGAGTATGCCGACTCTTCCACGCAGCGGCAAAGCCTGAATGACCAGCACCCCGGCGAGAACCATCGAGGCGCTCTAGTTACACAGCGAAATGCCGAAGAAAGAATTAGTACTTTGGAACGGACGGATCCACCTCGTCGGACCACGCGAGGATGCCGCCCTTCAGGTTGAGAATCTTGCGGAAACCCGCTTTTCGCAGGAAGTCCACGGCCTCCGCGGACCGCTTCCCGCTGCGGCAATGCGCCACAATTTCCCGCGAAGAATCCAGTTCATGGACGCGCCGCGTCAGCTCCCCGAGCGGAAGTAAATGCCCCTTCAGATTGCAGATCTGATATTCATGAGGCTCGCGTACATCGAGAATGAACAAATCGTCTCCGCTATCGAGGCGGGCCTTGAGTTCGCGCGGAGTAATTTCCGGCACTTGCACGGTCGGACCCGGAGCTTCTTCCCCGCGCACACCGCAGAACTGGTAATAGTCGATCAGCTTGTTGATCGTGCGGTGCGTTCCGCACATCGGACAATTCGGATTCTTGCGGAGCTTGAGCTCGCGGAACTTCATGCCGAGAGCGTCAAACAAAAGCAAGCGCCCCACGAGATTGTCCCCGCGGCCGAGGACCAGTTTGATCGTTTCCATCGCCTGAATGGAGCCAACGATTCCGGGCAGAACGCCGAGCACTCCGCCTTCTGCGCAGGAAGGCACAAGTCCTGGCGGAGGCGGTTCAGGATAGAGGCAGCGATAGCATGGACCATCAGGCATGCCAAACACGGTGGCCTGTCCTTCAAACCGGAAAATCGAGCCATAGACGTTTGGCTTTCCGAGCAGGATGCACGCGTCATTCACGAGGTAACGGGTAGGAAAATTGTCCGTGCCGTCTACGATGATGTCGAAGTCCTTGAAGAGTTCGAGCGCGTTGGCGCTGGTCAGTTGTGTTTCAAACGACTGAATCTCAATGTCCGGATTGAGGTTCGCAAGGCGCGCGCGCGCCGCTTCGCTCTTCGGCTTTCCGACATCGGTGGTGCCAAACGTAACCTGGCGCTGGAGATTGGTGGAGTCGACGACGTCGAAGTCAACCAGACCCAATTTGCCGACGCCTGCGGCGGCAAGATACAAACCGAGCGGCGCGCCAAGTCCACCTGTGCCAATGAGCAGCACCTTAGCGTTCTTCAGCTTGAGCTGCCCCTCCATGCCGACTTCCGGCATAATGAGATGGCGGCTGTAGCGCAGAATTTCTTCGTTCGAAAGGCTCACAGCCGGTTTTGCACCGGTCTGCGGCTGTACAGTGGTAGCCATTGCTGTTCCTTGCTCCTCTACGATGCTATTCCGTTGCCGGAATGCCGCCGGCGATGGACGGAATGATGCTAATCGTGTCGCCGTCCTTCGTGGGCGTGTTCTCTTTCGCCAGATAGCGAATATCCTCGTCGTTCACATACACGTTGACGAAGCTGCGCAGTTTGCCGTCCTCGGTGAAGAGGTGCTTGCGCAAGTCGCCAAATTCCGTAGTCAAATGCCCGAGCGCTTCTCCGACCGTTCGGGCATTGAACTCGGCTGAGTCGCGCTTCCCCGCGTAGGGACGAAGCGGCGACGGAATCATTACTTTCACGGGCATTTCTATTTCTCCGTTATGCCTGCTGAAATCTAGGCTTGCAGTGCTGCGCGATAACGAATTTCAATCCCCTCAGGCGAAAACCCCTTGCGGTCGTCATTCAAACGCCAGGAGGTCATGTCCTGGGGCGCGCCATTCTGCACGCTCACGATGATGTAGCTGTACCAAGGCCACGCGTGGTCGCGGTCATATTCGCTCGGCCGTGCCGGATGGTCCGGATGCGAATGGTACCAGCCGACCACTTCGAGGCCCTGATCGCGCGCCGCCTTTTCCGCGGCAAGAACGTCTTCCGCAGTCACCGAAAATCGATTGCGCGGCGAATCGTCCCGCCGATTGACCAGAGGAAAGAGTTGCAGAATCTCCCG
>Ga0209155_1001501_pt1 | contig 11012 bp, 6 predicted proteins | sample GraSoiAngelo_122_FD_185879 | JGI IMG/M metagenome (GOLD analysis project Ga0209155, IMG submission 185879) | Grasslands soil microbial communities from the Angelo Coastal Reserve, California, USA - 14_0927_02_20cm (SPAdes) (version 2) | ecosystem: Environmental > Terrestrial > Soil > Grasslands ...
TGCAACCGCGCGCGCCGCTGCTCGCGCACTTCGGCCTCGTGTACCCGGGCAAGGGGCTGGAGACGCTGCTCGAGGCCCTGGCCATCTTGAAGTCCGCGCAGCCCGAGGCTCGCCTGGTCGTGGTCGGGGACACCCGCGAGTCCGAGCGCGCGTATCACGCCGATCTCGAGGCGCTCGCCGTCCGCCTCGGGGTCGCGCGCGCCGTGACCTGGACGGGCCGCCGGCCGGCCGCGGACGTCTCGCGGATCCTCGGCGCCGCCGACGTGTTCGTGGCGCCGTTCGACGGCGGCGCGTCGCTCCGTCGCAGCAGCCTCATGGCGGGGCTCGCCCACGGCCTGCCTGTCGTCACCACGTCGGCCGCGGTGCCGTCGCCGTATCTGCGCGACGGCGACAACATCGCGCTCGTGCCCCCGCGCGACGCGGCGGCCCTGGCCGCGCGGCTGGCCGCGTTGCTCGCCGCACCGGCCGCGCGGACGCGGCTCGCCGAGGGCGCGCGCAAGCTCGCCGCGCGCGTCGCCTGGCCGGCCATCGCGGAAGAGACGCGCGCGGTCTACCGCCGGGTGCTCGTGTGAAGATCCTCGTCCTCACGCCCACGTTCCTGCCCGTCGTCGGCGGCGCGGAGCTGGTGGTGCTGGAGGTCTACCGCCGCCTGGCCCTCCGCCACGACGTCCGGCTGCTGACGCCGGTGCTGCCCGCGTCGCTGCACCGCGAGCAGGGCTCGTCGGAGTACGACGCGCTGGTGACGTTCCCCGTCGAGCACTACGAGGACCGCGTGACGCTGATGCGCGTGCGCGGTCATCGCTGGACGGCCGGCGCCCTGCCGCCCTTCTCGCTGTCGGCGGTGGCGGCCGTGCGCCGCGCGGTCGCCGCGGCGCGTCCCGACGTGCTGAACGTGCACTACGCGATGCCCACCGGACTCGCCGGCGTCGTGGCCGCGCGCCGGCTCGGGGTGCCGACCGTGCTCACGATGAACGGCCGCGACGTGCCCGGCCCCGGTGTGCCCGCGCTCTGGCGCTGGTGGCAGCGCGCGCTCATCGCGCTGGCCACCGACGCCACCTACGTCTCCGGCTACTGCCGCGACGCGATCTACGGCCGCGGCCGCGGGCGGGGCGAGGTGATCGCCAACGGTGTCGAGATTCCGCCGCCGCCCGGCGACGGCGCCGCGGTGCGGGCCGCGCTCGAGGCGCCGCCGGGGGACTGTCTGGTGTTCGCGCTGCAGCGCCTGGCCCCTGAGAAGCGCGTCGACACGCTGCTGCGCGCGCTGCGGCGCTGCCTCGACGGCGGCGTTGCCGTCACCCTGGTGATCGGCGGCACCGGGCCCGAGGCGCCGGCGCTGCGCGCGCTGGCCGCGGAGCTGGGCGTCGACAAGCACGTGCGCTTCGCGGGTTACCTGCCGCGCACCGGGCTCGGTGGCTACTTCGAGGCCTGCGATCTCTTCGCGTTCCATTCGACGTACGAGACATTCGGGCTCGTCGTCGCCCAGGCCATGAGCTACGGCCGCGCCGTCGTCACGGTGCGCTCGACCGCGCTGCCCGAGGTCGTCGGCGACGCCGGCGTGCTGGTGCCGCCGGGCGATGCGGCGGCGCTCGGCGACGCGATCGCTGCGCTGGCCCAGGACCCGGCGCGCCGCCGGCAGCTGGGCGAGGCCGGGCGTCGCCGCGCGGCCGCGCTCTACGCCTGGGACCGCGTGGCCGACGGCTACGAGCGCGTGCTCGCGCGGGCGGCGGAGGCACGCCGTGCCGGCTAGGGTCCTCTATCTCCACCACGTCGGCGCGCTGAGCGGCGCCGAGGGGAGCCTGCGCCTGCTGCTGCGCCACCTCGCGCGCGCGCGCGTGTCACCGCTCTTCGCCGGACCGGAACGCGGCACATTCCCGGCGGCGCTCGCCGCCGACGGTGTGCCGACGCTGCCGCTCGCATTCGCGCCGCTGCGCCGCGTGGACGGGGTGCTCGGCGCCGTGGCGCGGCTCGTGCGCCTTGTGCGCGCGCACCGCGTGGACCTCCTGCACGCCAACGGGCCCCAGACCAACGTGCCGGCCGGGCTCGCCGGACGGCTCACGGGGGTCCCCGTGATCTGGCACGCGCGCAACCTCGTCGCCGGCGACATGTGGGACGTGGATCGGGCGCTGGCGCCGCTCGCCACACGCATCATCTGCAACGCCGACGCGATCCGCCGGCGCTTCGCGGGCAGCCGCGGCTGGGACCGCTCGGTCACGATCGTCAACGCGGTGGACACCCGCGAGTTCCACCCGGGCGTGCCGCGCGCGCCGTTCCGGCAAGAGCTGGGCGTGCCCGACGTGTCGCCCCTCGTCGGCCTCGTCGGGCGCATCGGGCTGGGCAAGGGGCACGAGCATTTCGTGGACGCCGCCGTGCGCCTGCTGCGCGGCGGGACCAACGCGCATTTCGCGATCGTCGGCGACCCCCTCTTCGACGAGGACGCCTGGCGCGCCGACGCCCTCCGGCGCGCCGTGAAGGATGCCGGCCTCGAGGACCGCATCCGCTTCGTCGGCTACCGCCGCGACGTCCCCGAGGTCATGCGGGGCCTCGACGTCCTCGTCCTCGCTTCCGATGCCGAGCCTTGCGGCCGCGTGCTGTTCGAGGCGATGGCCTCGGGCACCGCGGTCGTGGCCACCAGCAGCGGCGGCACGCCCGAGATCGTGCGTGACGGCCTCGAGGGCATGCTCGTGCCGCCGCGCGACCCCACGGCGCTCGCACGCGCGGTGGGCGCGCTCGTGGCCGACGCGCCACGCCGGGCGCGTCTCGGCGCCGCCGGCGTCGCGCGCGTGGCCGCGGAATTCACGATCGAGCGCTACGTCGCGCGGACCCTGGCCGTCTACGACGAGGCGCTTGCGGGCGGGCACGCGCAATGACTCTCGACGTGACGACCGTCGTCGTCTCCTGGAACACGCGCGAGCACCTCGCGCGCTGCCTGGCCGCCCTCGAGGATGCCGCCGAGGGCCTGCGCGTGGAGACGATCGTCGTCGACAACGGCTCGACCGACGGCTCGCAGCCGATGGTCGCCGAGAAGTTTCCGCGCGCGCGCCTGATCCAGAGCCGCGACAACGTCGGCTTCGGCCGCGCCAGCAACGCGGGCGCGGCGGCGGGCACGGGACGCGCCATCTTGATGCTCAACAGCGACTGCGAGCTCGCGCCCGGCGCGCTCACCACGCTGCTCGGCGCGCTCGACGCCGAGGCCGCGCTCGGCGGCGTCTTCGCGCGGCTCGTCAACGCCGACGGCACCCTGCAGCCCTCCGTCCACGGAGCGCTGCCGACGCCGTGGACGCAGGCCGGCGACGTCGTCTTCGCGTCGTCGCTCCGCTACGCGCTCTACCGCGCCCCCGCGCTCAAGCGCGCCCTCCTGCGCGGCACGCTGCGCCGTCACGCGACGACGCACGACGTGGCCTGGGGCGGGGCCGCCTGCGTGCTCGTGCGCCGCACGGCGTTCGAGGCCGTCAACGGCTTCGACGAGCGCTTCTTCATGTACATGGAGGACGTCGACCTCTGTGCCCGCCTCGGCGCCGCCGGCTTCCGCCTGCGCTACGTGCCGCACGCGGTTGCCGTGCACCACTGGGGCGCCTCGACCGCCCGGAGTCCGGTGCGCATGCTGCGCCACGCGTATCTGAGCCGCGTCGCGTACTTCGACAAGCACTTCCCGGGCTGGGGTGGTGGGGTGGCGGGCGCGCTCGTCTCGCTGGAGCTGGCCGTGCGGACGGCCACGCTCGGCCTCGCGGCGCGGCTCACGGGATCGGCGCCGCTCGCCGCCCGCGCGCAGGCGAGCGCCGCCTGCCGCGCCGACGTCGCGGTCGCGCCGCGGGCGCGCGTGCCGGCGGCCACCGCGCTGGCGCTGGTCGCCGCCCTGCTGCTCGCGGCCTATGCGGGGACGGTGCTACGGATCGCCGCCGATAGCGGCTTCATCGACTTCGCGCACTACTACGCCTATGCCGTCCATGTCGCGCGCGGCGGCGACGCGTTCGATCCCTCGGCGACCGCGCGGCTCAACGAGGCGCTCGGCCTGCGCGCCGCCGGCGCGCCGCTGAAGTATCCGCCGCTCTTCTACGTCGCGATGCGGCCGTGGACGTGGGTGCCGTTCCGCGCCTCTGCCCTCGCGTGGCTCGCGCTGGGGCAGGTGCTGCTGGTCGCGGCGGCGGCGCTCGTGCTGCGCCATCGCGCGGCCGCGCCCACGCGCCTCGTCGCGCTCCTCGCGATGGTCGCGCTCTCCCAGCCGCTCGTGGAGACGCTCTACCTCGGCCAGACGAACGTCGCCCTGCTGTTTCTCCTGGCCCTCGGCTGGTGGGGCACCCGCAACGAGCGGCCGTGGCCGGCTGCGCTGGCGCTCGGCCTCACCGTCCACGTCAAACCGCAGTTCGGCCTCCCCATCGCCGCCCTGTGGTGGATGGGCCAGCGCGCCATCGCCTATCGCGCCGCCGCTGTGGCCGCGGTCGGGCTCGCCATCGGCGTGGCCGCCGTCGGTCTCCCCGCGCACGTCGACTGGGCGCGCCACGCGCTCGCGATGCCGGCATACCTGCACGCCTGGAGCCCGAATCTCACGCCGCACGCCGCCCTCCACCGGCTGCTCGACGGCGCGCTCGGCGCGCGGGCGGTGGAGCCGCTCGCGCTGGCCGCGAGCCTGACGATCGTCGCCGTGCTCGGGTACGCCGTGCGCGGTCGCCCGGTGCCCGGGACGCCCGCGTTCGACTGGGCCTTCGGCCTCGCCGTGGCGGCGGTGCCGCTCGTGGCGCCGTTTTCCGAGGAGCACCATCTCGTCGTGCTCCTGCTGCCGCTGGCGCTGCTGGTGCTGGCGCCGGACGCCTCGCCGCGGGCGAGCGCGGCGCTGGTCGCCGCGGCCGTGCTGCTGGGCGCGCGCTACTCGCTCGAGCGCTTCCCGGCGCTGCAGGCGGGCCTGCCATCGCTGCTGCTGACCGGCAAGACGGCGGGCGTCGGGCTCCTCGCGTGGCTGCTCGCCCGCCGCCTCCGGGAGACGACCCCGTGACGCCGCAGCTCGCCGTCGTCATCCCCGCGCTGAACGAGCGCGAGAACCTCGCGCTGCTCCTGCCCGCGCTCCGCGAGGTGCTGGAGGACCTCGGGGTGACGTCCGAGATCGTCGTCGCCGACGGCGGCTCCACCGACGGCTCGCGCGAGGTGGCGGCGCGGCGCGGCGCGCGCGTGGTCGTACAGACCGAACGCGGCTACGGCGGCGGCCTCCTGGCCGGGTTCGCGGCCACGACGGCACCGTGGATCCTCACGATGGACGCCGACCTCTCGCACCGCCCCGTGTTCGTGCAGGAGCTGTGGAAGCGTCGCCACGAGGCCGAGGTGCTCATCGCCTCGCGTTACGTGCCCGGCGGCCGCGCGGACATGGGCGTCCTGCGCCGGCTGCTGAGCCACGTGCTCAACCGCACCTACGCGCGCGTGCTGGCGCTGCCGCTGCGAGACGTGTCGAGCGGCTTTCGGATGTATCGCCGCGAGGCGCTCGAGGGCCTCCGGCCCGCGGCGCGCGACTTCGATTTCCTGGAGGAGGTCCTGATCCGGGCCCACGCCGGGGGCTGGCGGGTGATCGAGGTGCCCTTCCATTACATGGCCCGGGGCTCGGGCCGCTCGCACGCGCGGCTCGTGAAGTTCGGCTGGGCGCTGATGCGCACGCTGGCGCGGATGTGGCAGCTGCGCAACTCCGTGGACGCGGCCGACTACGACTACCGCGCCTGGGACAGCGTCGTCTGGCTGCAGCGCTACTGGCAGCGCGCGCGCCATCGCATCATCACGGGCTGGGTGGGTGAGGGGCCGATGGTGGACGTCGGCTGCGGCTCGAGCCGGATCATCGTGGACCTGCCCACGGCGCTGGGCATCGACATCCGCCACAGCAAGCTGCGCTGGCTGCGCGCGCACCACGCGCGGCTCACCTGCGCGAGCGGCGACGGGCTGCCGCTGCGCGACGGCAGCGTCGGCACCCTCATCACCTCCGAGGTCATCGAGCACGTCACCAACGCCGAGGACCACCTCGCGGAGGCCGCACGCGTGCTGCGGCCGGGCGGTACCCTGATCGCCGGCACGCCCGACTACGGACGGTGGCGCTGGTGGGCGATCGAGTGGGTCTACGGCCGCGTGCTGCCCGGCGCCTACGCCCACGAGCACGTCACGCACTACACGCGCGCCGGTCTCGCGGCCAGCCTCGCCCGCCACGGCTTCGCGGTGCTCGACGTCCGCTACGTCGGCGGCTCCGAGATGATCTTCCGCGCGCGGCGGCGGCCGTGATGCGGCTCGGCCTCGACGGGCGCGAGCTGGTGGCCGGGGCGCGCACCGGCATCGGCCGCTACGTGCGCGAGGTGCTGCGCGCCGCCGCCGCGCGCGGCTGGCGCTCGACGGTGTACGGTGACACGCGCACCGTGCTGGCCGACGCGCCGGCCGGCGTCACCTTCACGCGGCTGGCGGCGCCCGGCACGCGCTGGTGGGACCAGGTGGCCCTGCCGCGCGCGCTCCGGCGCACCGGCGCCGACATATTTCTCTCGCCCTATTACAAGGGGCCCGTCGTCGCGCCGTGCCCGGTCGTGCTCACCGTCCACGACCTCTACTTCATCGGCTACGGCGGCCGGCGCCGGCCGCTGCGCGACGCCGCGCTCACCGCCGCCGCACGCCTCTACGCGCGCCGGGCGAGGGCGATCGTGACGGGCTCCGAGCACTCGCGTCGCGCCATCATCCAGCGGCTCGAGGTCGATCCGGCGAAGGTGACGGTGATCGGCGTGGCCGTCGGCGCCGAGTTCGTCCCCACACCGCTCGCGGACGCGGCGCGCGCGCGCTCCGGCCTCGCCGGCTCATACGTCCTCTTCGTCGGCAACTTCAAGCCGCACAAGAACGTGGACAGCCTGCTCCGCGCGTGGGCATCGCTGCCGGCCACGCTGCGCGCCGCGCACCGTCTCGTGCTGGCGGGCGGCGACACCGAGCACCGGCCGCGGCTCGAGGCCCTCGCGCGCGTGCTCGACGTGACGGCGAGCGTCGTGTTCCCGGGCCGGATCGGCGACGCCGACCTGCCGGGCCTCTACAGCGCGTGCGCGGCCTTCGTGCTGCCCTCGCTCGACGAGGGCTTCGGACTGCCCGCGGTGGAGGCGATGGCGTGCGGCGCGCCGGTGATCGTCTCTGATCGGGGGGCGCTGCCGGAGGTGGCGGGGCCGGGAGCGGCGGTCGTCGACGTGGGTGCCGAGGGCGCGCTCGCCGCGGCGCTGGTGCGCGTGCTCCTCGAGCCCGAGCATCGCGACGCCCTGCGACGCCGCGGCCGCGCGCGCGCGTCCGACTTTGCGCCCGACCGCACCGCCGGCCGCGTGCTCGACCTGCTCGAGAGCCTCGCCGGAGCGCCGGTGGGGGCGACGCGCTGATGTGCGGCATCGCCGGCTGGGTCGGCGCGGGCGGCGGCAACCGCGAGGTCCTCGACGCGATGCTGAAGATCCTCGAGCACCGCGGCCCCGACGACACCGGCCGCTATCTGGACGGCGAGGCCGCGCTCGGGATGACGCGTCTGTCGATCATCGACCTCGTCACCGGCCAGCAGCCGATGCGAAGCGAGGACGGCGCGGTCACCCTCGTCTTCAACGGCGAGATCTACAACTTCCGCGACCTGCGCGGCGAGCTCCAGGCCCGCGGCCGCCGGTTCGCCACTCGCAGCGACACGGAGGTGCTGCTGCGCGCGTGGGAGGCGTACGGTCCCGCCTGCGTGGACCGGCTGCGCGGCATGTTCGCCTTCGCGGTGTGGGACGCGCGCCGACGGCGCCTGTTCCTGGCGCGCGACCGCGTCGGCAAGAAGCCGCTCTACTACTGGCACCGTGACGGCGTGCTCGTCTTCGCGTCCGAACCGAAGGCGCTGCTGCGGCATCCGGCCGTGGGGCGCGCGCTCGATCTCACGGCACTCGAGCACTACGCGGCCTTCGGCTACACGCCCGCCGCGCGCTCGATCTTCGACGGCATCGCGAAGCTGCCGCCCGGGCACACGGCGACGCTGGCCGGCGGCGTGCTGAGCGTCGCGCGCTACTGGACGCTGCCCGCCGGTGCCGCGACGGCCGCTCGCCCGGTGCCGCGCGAGGAGCTTCTCGGCCGCGTGCGCGCCGAGGTGCGCGACGCCGTGCGCGCGCGGCTCGAGGCGGACGTCCCCCTCGGGGTATTCCTGAGCGGCGGCGTGGACTCGAGCGTGATCGTGGCCTGCATGCGCGAGCTGAACGTCGGCCGTCTCGCCACCTTCTCGGTGGGCTTCGGCGCCGACCTCTCGCACGACGAGCGGCCGTACGCCCGCGCCGTCGCGCAGCGGTTCGAGACCGAGCACCACGAGGAAGTCCTCGAGCCCAAGGCGGTGGACCTGGCGGCGGCGGTCGTGCGGTATGTCGACGAGCCCTTCGCCGACTCCTCGGCCATCCCGACGCTGGTCGTCGCCGAGGCCACCGCGCGCCACCTGAAGGTCGCGCTCTCGGGCATCGGCGGCGACGAGACGTTCGGCGGCTACCCGCGCTACCTCGGGGTGCGCCTGTCCGAGGCGTGGGCGCGCGTGCCGCGCGTGCTGCGCGCGGGGCCCGAGGCGCTCGCGCGGTGGCTGCCGGACTCGGCGGGGAGCCGCAACCTCGGGGACTGGGCGCGCCGCTTCGCCGACGGCGCGGGCCGGCCGATGCCCGAGCGCTACATCGGCTGGACACGCTTCTTCGACGCGCAGGCCCTCGACGCGCTGGCCACGCCGGCCCTCGCCCGTCATTTCGGGAGCGACGTCGAGGCCCCGCATCGCGCGGCGTGGGCGGGGCGCCGTGACGGCGACGCGGTGGACGGCGCGTGGCGGATCGACCTCGCCACCTACCTGCCGGACGATCTCCTCACGATGGCCGACCGCATGAGCATGGCCCGCTCGCTCGAGCTACGGGCGCCGTTCTGCGACCACCGGCTCATCGAGTTCAGCCTGACCATCCCGGCGGCGGCCAAGCTCGAAGGCTTCCGTCTCAAGGCGCTCCTCAAGGCCGCCTTCGCCGACGTCCTTCCGCCGACGGTGGTCAACCGGCGCAAGCAAGGCTTCATGATCCCGCTGAGCCGATGGCTGCGGACGACGCTGCGCGATCTCGTCGACGACACCCTGGCGCCGGAGCGCGTGCGCGCGCGCGGCCTGTGGAGGCCCGAGGTCGTCGCCCGGCTCGTGAGCGAGCACCTCGCCGGCGCGCGCACGCACGGCGACCGCATCTGGACGCTCGTCATCCTCGAGCTGTGGATGCGCGAGTACCTCGATGGCCGGGCCGCCTGGAGATTGACGTGAGGGCGCTGAGCCTTCTGATGGTCTCCGACGTCTCGCCGCTCACCACGGGCGGCGGGGCTGAGCGGCTGCTCTGGGAGCAGGCACGCGTGCTGGCACGCCGCGGCCACGCGGTGACGGTGCTCGGCCGCGCCGCCGACGGCACGCCGGCGACGACGCTCGTGCGTGAGGGCGTACGCCTGGTCCTCTTCGCCGCCGGCCGCCGGACGCGGGCCGGCTTCCTGCGAGAGGCGGTGCTCGCGGCGCGCCGCGCCGCGCGTGCCGTCCTCGCGGAGTCCCCCGTCGACGTGCTCAACGTCTTCCAGCCGCTGGCCGGCTATGGCGTGCTCGGCCTGCCGGCCGCGCGGGGGCGGCCGGTGCTCTACACATTCCTGTCCCCGGCGCCGCTCGAATATCGCTCGCGTGAGCGAATGACGCGGCACCACGTCGGCGGGGTGACCGGCTGGCTGGGCGCCACTGCCCTCTGGGGTCTCGAGCGCGCGTGCCTGCGGCGCGCCAGCCGAATCCAGGTGCTCAGCGACTACGCGGCCGGGCAGCTCTGGCAGCTCTACCGCATCGCCGCCGACCGGCTCGTGAAGATTCCGGGCGGAGTGGATCTGAGGCTCTTCCGGCCCGCGGACGACCGCGCGGCCGTCCGCGCGCGGCTCGACCTGCCCAAGGAGGCGCCGCTCCTGCTCACCGTGCGCAACCTCGAGCTACGGATGGGACTCGACACATTGCTGCGTGCCATGCCGCTCGTGGTGTCGCGCCGGGCGGATGCCCAGCTCCTCATCGCCGGCGCGGGCTCGCGGCGCGCCGATCTCGAGGCGCTCGCCCGCTCGCTCGGCATCGCCGAGCACGTGCGCTTCCTCGGCTTCGTGCCGGACGCCGACCTGCCGCTCTACTACCAGGCCGCCGATTGCTTCGTGCTGCCCACGCGCGAGCTGGAGGGCTTCGGGCTCGTGACCGTCGAGGCCCTCGCGTGCGGCACCCCGGTGCTCGGCACGCCGGTCGGCGCCACGCCCGAGCTGCTCGACCCGCTCGATCCGGGGCTCGTGTTCGACGCCGCCACGCCGGAGGCGATTGGCGAGCGCCTCGTCGGATTCCTCCGGCGACTCGAGCACGAGCCGGGCGCCGTCGCGCGGCTGCGGGACGCGGCGCGGGCGTACGCCGAGCGGCACTACGGCTGGGAGCGCGCGATCGCCTCGCTCGAGAGCGAGCTGGTGCGGCTCGTGGACGGCGCGGCGACGCCGCTGCCCGCGGCGGCGTGCGAGGCCTGTGGTGAACCGCTCGGTCCGGCGCGGCTCGCGTACCGCGGGCTGCTCTACCGCCGCTGCGCCGCCTGCGGCGCGCGCGCGCTCGCGACGATCCCGACCGACGCCGAGCTGCGGCTGCGCTACGAGACGGCCTATCCGCGGATGTTCACGCCCTCGCGCATCGGCACGCCGCGCCGCGAGATGCTCGCGGGCGTGCTCGCCCAGGCGCGGCGCCAGACGGCGCCGGGCCGGCTGCTGGACGTCGGCTGCGGCAGCGGTCATTTCCTGAGCGCGGCGCAGAGCGACGGCTGGCGCGGCGTCGGCACCGATCTTTCTCACGCGGCGTGTGTCGCCGCGCGCGACACGGCGGCCGCGCCGATCGCCCAGGCCGAGGCGACCGCGCTGCCCTTCCGCGCCGGCGCGCTCGACGCGGTCACGCTCGTCAACGTCCTCGACCACACGGCGGCCGCGCGCCGCACGCTCGAGGAGGCCGCGCGCGTGCTGCGCCCGGGCGG
>Ga0209155_1001503_pt1 | contig 11007 bp, 7 predicted proteins | sample GraSoiAngelo_122_FD_185879 | JGI IMG/M metagenome (GOLD analysis project Ga0209155, IMG submission 185879) | Grasslands soil microbial communities from the Angelo Coastal Reserve, California, USA - 14_0927_02_20cm (SPAdes) (version 2) | ecosystem: Environmental > Terrestrial > Soil > Grasslands ...
GCAGCTGCTGCGGGGAGCGGATCTCCTTCACGGCTTTCGGGTCGGTGATGAGCGCCTTGAGACCTTCGGGGGTAACATAAGCGTCAACTATAACGTTAATAAACTCTGGCGTAATCGATCGAGCTAATCTGGCAAGCCGCTTGTTCTTGATCGGCATCTCAGTCATCCCTGCCGGAGAAAACCACTTGATCAGCTGCGCTTTCAATGATTCGCGAACAGCTGGAAAATCGACGCGTGCGCTGAGCGCTGCTGTATCATTTGATCGAAGCGCGACGGTGAATTGCCAGAATGAAACGTACGGCGATACGCCATAAAGGAGCAGGAGAACAACGCAAATGAGTGCTACCCAGCGAATGAATCTCATTTAAAAACTCCGATTCTTCCGACGGCACATAGAATGTCTCTCGTGAGTGTCGAGGCGTCTGAAAGATTACGTCGAAGGCACGGGCCCTATCTTTTTCCAATATTGAAGAATCCGCCCGCTGCCCGGGGGAGATTTGAACTCTGTCGGTCGCGGACCGCCGGTTGGTCCCCAGCAGGCGCGCTTATGGTTCGCATCCAGAATCTCGTATATACCGCGCGTTAATTGACCGGCCTTTGGACCGCCCTCTGCAATCGAGTCCACTTGTTTTGGTCTCGTATCCGGATTGACGGTGAAGAGCCCAGCAGGATGCGTCCCGACGCCGCTCGCCTTTGGAAACCGAAATGTATTGCGATCCGTGATGAGGATTGTATTTCGCAGCACGCTCGCGGGCACAGAACGACCATTCACGACAGCGTGAGTCAATTGCCACGTCCCCGACAGCTGTTCGTAATCCCTCTGAGCGGCGGCAGATTGCGCGGTTGCACCGCCAGGTTTGCTGTTTGCGCAGCCAGCGGTGATTGCTACCACGACGGCAATAGCTAGAATCGGGTAGTGTCCTAATAGGATCGGCGTTGCTTTAATCATGCGTGGTGTTTGCATCGAAAATCGCCATTTGTCGAGTAGAGCGTGATTGCAGCAGCCACGTGCAAGCGATATGGTGCATTTTTTTCAGGAAGTTCTCTGCGCTGCTTATCCTTGGCTCCGAATTTCGATCTTTTGCCTTGCCGCTTCTGATCTGGAAATTAAAAATGGCGCCCATTGAAAACTAAATACGCATTGAGCATAATCGCACTCCTGGCTGGCAGCGTCGTTTGGACCCATGCAGACGAAGATTTGCCAAGGCGAAGTTATGTCTGGATAAATTACCCACACGTCGGCTTCACCATGCAGAAGGGAAACGACTCCGCGCAGAAGGGTGACTACGAAACGGCACGCCAGTATTATACGAGGGCGATCGGTCAGGACCCGAAGGCATGGCCATTATATTTCAATCGCGCTTTTGCCCTCATGAATCTGGGGAAATTGGATCTAGCCATTCAGGATTTGAATACCGTACTCAGCCTTGCAAGGGGTGCTCTTCCGGCACAGGTCTGGCGCGGTCAAACATACGAACGCTTGGGCAATTATAGCCTCGCCCTCGCCGATTATGATCGGATTATAAGCATCACTCCTCAATCATTGCCTCTTAACTGCGCTTTCGCACAAAACAGTCGAGCTTGGCTTCGAGCGACGTGCGCCGACGCTTCCTTTCGGAATGGCAAGCAGGCGGTGGCAGACGCAAAGACCGCTTGCAACGGTACGAGTTGGAGCGAGGCGGCTTATATTGATACTTTAGCGGCCGCGTACGCGGAAGTAGGTGACTTCGATGCCGCAATTCGATTCGAACAGCAAGCGATTAAAGGGGTGCGCGAGGAGACATGGGCTATCAAAGACCCCGAGCGCCGACGCGCCGCTTACGAACACCAGCTCGCCCGATACCAACGCCGGCTCGCTGCCTACGAGCGCCACCAACCCTGGCGGTCTAACTTACACTAAAGCAGCTTGGCAACTTGGCTGCCGCGATCCGCTCTACTCGTTGACGGTGGCCTTGCCGGAAAATCTGGGGCACCTAAAGTAATCGGTGCTAAGCCGCATAGAGAGGAACCTAATCAGTGGAGATCTGCCCAGAAAATTTACGGTGCAACGCCGATGGATCATTGCGCCGCCCGAGGAGCTGAATCCCGACGCGTCGGGAATTCCGTGGACTGAGATCTGCGGCTCGCCTTGCATCGCGCGGCTGTTGATGCGCAAAGGCTTTGCGAGCACGGAGGAAGTCAAAACGTTCCTGCAACCGCGTCTCAGCTCGTTGAGCGATCCGTTTTTGCTTCCAAACATGCAAGCAGCCGTCGAGCGCATTTTCGGCGCGCTGGATCAACATGAGCGCATCGTCCTTTTCGGGGACTACGACGTCGATGGAGTAACATCGGTCGCGCTCCTCGCAGAAATGCTGCTCGCTTATGGCGCAAATCCGCACTTATTTTTACCATTGCGGATGGAGGAAGGCTACGGCTTGAGCCGCGAAAGCGTGGAGCGTTGTCTAGAGCAGCATCATCCTAAGCTTTTGGTTGCGGTGGACTGCGGCACGTCGTCCGTAAGCGAGATTGTCGATCTTGCGCGACGCGGCGTGGACGTGATCGTGCTGGATCATCATGAACCCAAATCGGCGTTGCCTGATTGCGCCGCAATCGTGAATCCAAAAATCGATCCAGAATCGCCGTTTCGTGACCTGTGCAGCGTTGGGATCGTTTTTAAACTCTGTCATGCGCTTTTGAAAACGAGGCCGCTCCCCGATTTCGATCTCAAATCGAAACTTGACCTTGTTGCGCTTGGCACTGTCGCCGATATCGTCGCATTGCGAGGGGAAAACCGGACTTTCGTCCGCCGCGGCGCCATCGAAATTTCCAGATCGTCCAGGCCTGGTTTGAGAAAATTAATCGAGGTCAGCGGAACCCGGCTGCCGATTTTACCGGAAGATATCGGATTCCGGCTTGGACCTCGACTGAACGCGGCAGGACGATTGAGCACAGCTGAGAAGTCGTTGCAGCTTCTTTTCACAAAGGATGAAATGGAAGCTGCCGCGCTCGCTGATTTTCTCGACAAGCAAAATCGGGCGCGGCAGGAAATTGAAAAGCAAGTCTTGTTTGCCGCCGAGGAGCAGATCAGACGCGAGTTTGATCCGATGCGTGATGCGGCAATTGTCGTGTGGGCACGCGAGTGGCATGCGGGCGTGCTGGGAATTGTCGCGTCGCGAATTTCCAGGAAATATCATCGGCCGGCGATTGTGATCGGGTTCGAGGCAAACGGCATCGGAAAGGGCAGTGGGCGCAGTATCGAAGGTCTTAACTTGGTTGAAGCGTTGAACCGCTGCAGTGGAGCTTTGCAGAAGTTCGGCGGACATGAAATGGCAGCTGGCCTAACGATGCAAGAGAAAGACCTCGACCTTTTTTCGAAAGCTTTTCATCGCGCGGCGCGCGAACTTTTGTCAGATGAGGATTTATCCGCCGCGGCAAATTTGCGCATCGATCATGAGCTCGCGTTTTCTGAACTCAATGGCGATTTTCTCCACTGGCATGAAATGCTCCAGCCATTCGGCAATGGAAATCCGACGCCGCTTTTTTTTGCCCGCGAAGTCGAGCCGGTCGCGCCGCCGCAGGCGGTAAAGGAGAAGCATCTCATTTTGCGCCTGCGCCAGCGCAATCATCATCGGCGCGCGGTCTACTTCGATTCGGCAAAGACGCCGCTGCCGCCTGCGCCGTGGGACATCGCATTTCGGATCCGAGCGGATGAATACGAAGGCGAAATTACGTTGGGCATGCAGGTCCAGGCGGTGCGGACGGCGGAGCCAAATTGAAGCACCAAGTTCCAGAGAAACATCAATCGTTAGAACTCAACACGAGCAGTGTGGTGTCCATTGATTATTGGAGCTTGGAATCTCTCTGGGGATTGAAGCTTGGCGCTTCGAGGTTGTGACGTGATGTACATTCAGGGCTAAAGCTGTGCTGTTCGATGATCGACATCTCAGAAAAACTTGAGGAATTAGGTTGGATTCCGCGCCCGAAACTTCTGGCGCTACGTCGTCTCGGCATCGAGATCGTAGAGGATTTGCTCACGCATTTTCCACGTCGTCACGAAGACCGAACGGAGTTTCCGAAATTTCCGCATGAGGAAAGCGACGTTCCCATTTGTCTTTGCGGCGAAGTAATCAAAACTTCGCTGCGCCGTTTTGGCGGATGGAAAAAAATCTTCGAGGCAACTCTGCAAGAGTCCCACGCAAACGCCCTGAGCGAACCGCTCGTGTGCCGCTGGTTCAACCTGCATTACGTGCAAAAGATGATCGCGACGGGCCAGCGTCTTGTTGTCTTTGGCAAACCGCGCCTCCGTGGAAAGCGAATCTGCATGGATCACCCGGAGTTCGAAGTGATCGAAAACGACGCGGAAATCTCGATCCATTTCCGGCGCATCACACCGATTTATCCTGCCACCGAAGGTCTTTCGCAGCGCACACTGCGCAGCATCATCTACCGACTGTTAAATGAGCTTTCCGATGGACCGATAAAAACGCTCGCCCCAGCCGGTCTAGTTCATGGAGAAAGACGTGACGCGATCCGCGCGTTTCATTTCCCCGAGAACTGGAAAGCGCGAGACGCCGCGCGCGAGCATTTGGTTCTCTCCGAATTCTTCGCAATGCAAATGTTAATCGGGTCGCGACGAACGGAATCGTCCATTCGCCTTGGTGGGTCGCACTGCGGCGCTGGTGCGCTGCTGGAGAAGTTTCTAGCTGGACTCCCGTTCGAGCTGACCGGTGCGCAGACAAAAGTGATCGCGGAAATTCGGCGCGATCTGGCGGCGAGTCATGCGATGAACCGTTTGTTGCAGGGGGACGTGGGTTCGGGCAAAACGGTCGTCGCAATAGCAGCGATCTTGCTCGCGATCGAAGCCGGGTATCAGGCCACGTTCATGGCACCGACACAGATTTTGGCTGAGCAGCATTACGATGTGTTGCGGCGCTGGATCGAGCCGCTGGGAGTACACATGGCGCTTCGAACAGCAGCGCGGCAGGAGGAAAGTTTTCTTCCATTGATGGTCGCTGACGAAAATCCGAACGTGCTCATTGGCACGCACGCGCTGCTTTACGACACTGTCTCATTCTCGAATCTGGGACTCGTTGTCATTGACGAGCAACACAAGTTCGGCGTCGCCCAGCGCGCTCGACTGACAGCGCGTGAGCCAGCGCCGGACGTGCTGGTGATGACAGCTACGCCGATTCCACGGACGCTCACTATGACTGTTTACGGTGACCTTGATGTTTCGATTATCGATGAGATGCCGCGCAATCGAGGAAAAATAGTCACTGCTGTGCGGGATGAGTCGAAGCTAGGCGAGGTTCTAAGTTTTTTGCGGAAGCAATTAGAGGCTGGGCGGCAGCTCTACGTGATCTATCCATTAATCGATGAGAGTGAAAAATTGGATGTGAAAGCCGCGGCCGCGGAGTACGAATTGTGGCGAGAACGGTTGCGTCCGTATCCCTGTGAATTGATCCATGGCCGTATCCCGCCGGAGGAAAAGCAAAAGATCATGGAACGTTTTCGCGGCGGCGATTCTAGCGCATTAATCAGTACGACGGTGATTGAAGTCGGTGTCGATATTCCAAACGCAACAGTGATGCTGGTCGAAAACGCCGAACGTTTTGGTTTGGCGCAGCTTCATCAACTCCGCGGGCGAATCGGCCGTGGCGAGCATAAATCATACTGTATTTTGTTAACGTCCGATCAATCGAAGGAGACGGCGGCGAAGCTCACTGTTTTGGAAAAAACGAGTAATGGATTTGAAGTGGCCGAAGCAGATTGGGAATTACGCGGTCCGGGGGATCTGCTTGGCACGGCGCAAAGCGGATTGCCCGCGCTTAGGATCGGAGATTTGAAAACAGACGCAGGCCTGATGCGACAAGCGCGCGCGGCGGCTATGTCGATCTTTAAAGCTGATCCGCGCCTGGAATCGCCTGAGAATCAACGTTTCCTGAGTTTGATTGTCGAACAACAGGGACGAACTTTTTCGAACGTTAGCTAATGAAGAATCTGGCAAAGTTTTTGATTTTTGTCCTGCTGATCAGCGCGGGAATTTCCCTCCTCTACGATTACCGCCTTAAGCACGGAGGCTTGGCACTGCCTTCAGCGCGCACTCCGGAGAAATACACGCTGGCGTCATCGCCGAACGTCGATCCAAAGCAAATCGCATCCCTGGAAGCGTTGAACCAGGAACGGCGCGCGCTCGTAAGCAGCGTGATTCCATCGGTCGTGGCGGTGAAAACATCGAAGAAGATCGGCATCCGCCGCGAATATGGACTCGATCCCTTTGAATTTTTCTTTCGCAACCAGCGCCAATTCCGGAACCCGAACGACGAGGCATTGGTGCAAAATGCGCTCGGCTCCGGCGTCATCGTGACGAATGAAGGCCATATCATCACGAACAATCACGTAGTCGATCAAGTGGACGAGATTGAAGTCCAGCTGAGCGATGGGCGAATGAAAAAGGCTCGGTTAGTAGGCGCGGACTCTCAGGTCGATCTGGCTGTGCTCAAGATCGATGATCCCGGCGTCAAGCCGCTTAAGCTGGCCGATTCGGACACGGTCCAGGCCGGAGACTTCGTGTTGGCCATTGGCAATCCGTTCGGATTCGAGGAAACCGTAACTGAGGGAATCATCAGTTCCAAGGGACGGCCCAATCGCACAGATGCCTTCGGCGATCTGCTGCAAACCGATGCGGCAATTAATCCGGGGAACAGCGGCGGCCCGTTGATCAATTTGCGAGGCGAAGTAATCGGCATCAATACGGCCATCATTTCACGCACTGGCGGTTCGCAGGGAATTGGTTTTGCCATTCCGTCAAACACCATTCGCACTGCGCTGGAGAGTTTGTTGAAACAGGGACGAATCATTCGGGGTTACCTCGGAATCCAGACGCGCGCCTTGCAGCCCGGCCAGAACGGAACAGAAAACGAAGGCGTGATTGTCGATCAAGTAGTGCCGGGATCGCCCGCAGCCCAGGCACAACTGCAAAAAGACGACGTGATTCGTAAATTCAACGGGCATGAGATCAAGAATTTTCCGGCGCTGAGAAGTCTGGTTGCACAGGCCCAGTTGAACAAAAACGTTGAGCTCGAAATCGTGCGTGACGGTAAGCCGCTAAAAGTGACGACACAGATTAAAGAGCAGCCGGTTGATTATCAAAGCGCAGGCGTCGTGCCTGGGCGAGACCAGCCGCAGCCGCAAGTGCCGGGCCAGCCGAACGATCAAGAATCGCCGAGCACTCCCCTTACGTCGATCCATGTTGACGAGCTGACTCCAGAGATGGCGCGCCAGCTCGATCTACCAGGTAATGTGCGAGGCGTGGTGGTTGGCAATGTCGATCCTGATAGTGGCGTGGCCGAGTTGCAAAAGGGCGATGTGATCGAGGAAATTAATCAGCAACCAGTCACATCGGTCGCGGATTACAACAAAATCGCCGGCTCGCTTGATCCCAGCCAGCCGCAGGTCTTATCCGTTTGCCGGCATCGGATGCGTTCGTTTCTTGTCCTGCGGCCGCGTTAAACCCGCGTTTGCCATCGCCCCGACCATTGCGGATCGTTTAGAATTCGTGATGGATTTGACGACCTGCGAAAATCCCATTTTTATCATTGGATCTCCTCGTTCGGGCACCAGCATTCTGGCGTGGTCGCTGGCGGAGCACAGCCAACTGGAGGTCTTTGCTGAATCGAATTTTCTGGACCTACCGGATTAACAGCAGCTTTCGGGAAGCTCCACAGGAGGCCAACGCTGATGATAGGGTGATCGATTCATGGCAACAGTGGAGCGATGAGCAGCGCGAGACCTTCGTGAGAGAAGCTGCGCCCACGATGCTCAAACATGGGCTCGCGACTGCAAGCGCTTTCAATCGTGAGAACAGGAAAGTCTCCCAGCCTGGGACTCGCTCAGGTTCGAACCAGGTGACGAGGTCTTTGCGGCTGGGGACAGCCGTCTCTATAGTGAATCAGCACGCGATCGCGTGACGTCGGCAGACGCCAGAGAGCATTTCCCAGAGCGCGTCCAGAACGCGATCCACTGAGGCTCTCACAGAATCGAAATTGCGGTTGTTGACGTACGTGTTGAGCATTTTTCGTTCGGCGGCGGAATGTTCGCGATCGGCCTGGAGGTGGACGCTGAAATAGCCGTAGTGCTCGGCGCTGCTGAAACCGTAATGTCTTTTTAATCCGTCGATCTTCGATTCACAGATCGCCGGAATTTGACTCTCGTAGGCGTACAGCGTTGCGAGGCCTTCCGCCGTCGATCCGTCGCCACAAGCTGATCGGAATGTGTCGATTAAGTTTTCGGTCTCCGGCTGTTTCGCAGTCTTTACAAGATCGGCCTCTTCCACGCCGAGGCCTTCGGCAAATTTCTTCCAAAGTTCGGGATGATTCGGCGATCCGGCTTCCTCATCGATCAGATTGGATAGAATTTGTTTCCGCGTTGTTTGGTCTTCGCATTTCGCGTGCACCGCGGAGAGATACGTCGGAAATGCCGCGACATGGTGATAGTATTGTCGCGCGTAATCGGTCAGAGCCTCCCTGCTCAGTTCCCCGCGCGTCCACGCGAGATAAAAAGGATGTTTCAAGAGATGCTTCTCCGCGATGTCATTGTCGATCTTCTCGATGTATTCGTTCATGATGTTTCTCCGGTGTTTTTATCAGCCATAGATTGCCACAGATTTTCACAGATGTGGAAACAGAATTCTTCATCTCTTTCGTATCTGTGGCTAAATCTCACGCCGATTTCAAAATGTGTTTGATGCCGCGGATGGGGATGACGACCCAGTCGGGGCGATGGTTCAGTTCATAACCGATTTCGTAAACGGCTTTGTCGAGCAAGTAGGCTTCGAGTATGATTTGAAAGTCTTCGCTGTTTTGCGGGACGAAGATGGCGCTGGTGGCGGTGCTTAAATAACTTTGCAGAAAGACGCTGCCCATCTGGCGATACCAAAGATCGGCCCAGCGCTCCAGGAACGGCACATCTTCGCTGCGCATGGCCGGCTGCCAAAGGGCGCTGTAGGCGGCGTATTGAAACGAACGCATCATGCCGGCGACGTCGCGCAGGGCCGAGCGTTTTAGTTTGCGCTCGCCAAGCGCACGGGCCGGTTCGCCTTCAAAATCCAGAATGACAAAATCTTTTCCGGTGTAAAGCAGTTGACCGAGATGATAGTCGCCGTGAATCCGGATTTTCGCGGCATTGGTGCGACGGTCGAGAAGCCGTTTTTCGCGCGCAAGTATCTCTTCTTCCGCGGCGAGCACTTCCCTGGCTTCATCGCGGAATGCCGCAGGCAAGTCAGTGATTTTCTTTTCCAGAAGCGTAAATGCGCGCCGCAATGATGCGCGCATGGTTTGGTAAACGGAGCGTTGGGCCATGGCATTGAATGGCTCCGGCCGGAACGCGGGATTATCCGGGCATGAAGCGAGCGCCAGATGCAGTTCGCCGGTGCGTTGCCCGAGCAGCTTTGCCTTGTCGGGATAAACCCCGCCGATCAGTTCATCGAGAAGTGCACCGGGTGGTGTGGTTTCATTCAGGAGATCGGCTTTTTGTCCCAGCACCCGTTCGTAATAACGGCCTACGGCATCCAGCGTAAGCGTCCAGCCGTCGCCTTCGTTTGCGACAGCACTTTGTAAGAGGCAAACAACGGTTGGTTCGCTTTTCACCCGGCGATATTCGATTGCGCCGATGAACGGCGGCACGTTTGCAAAACTGGACTGCTCAGTGAGAAACCGGTTTATTTCGACATCGGGATTCACGCCGTCCTCGAGTTTGCGATAGAGTTTAAGGAAGAACTTGTTATCAAAGAGCATCGAAGAGTTGCTCTGCTCTCCCGCCAAAACCTGTGATTTACCGGATATGGCGGCAGGATCGGTTTCGAGCGTTTTCCCGCCGATGGCGACAAGATTGCCGGCACCGCCTTTCATGACTTCATGTCGTGCGATTGCCTCGAATAATTTAGCGCGAAACTTCGCATCCCAGATCGCATCAAACAGGATGGTTTCCTCGTTACCAGCGAAACGCGCGATGACCGCGTGGGGTGCGCTCTGAAATACAGCGCGTGCTGCGTCACCGGACGCGATCTTTACCGGGAGGGCATAAGTTTCCGTCGGACCATCCAGATAGTTCACCTCGACGAACCAGAGTTGTGCAGCGTCGGCATCCGATAAGATGGCAGGCTGCTCGATTACCTTAAGATGGCGAAAGGTTCGCGCTTTGGATCCAAACCAGCGGCAGGATTGGATGTAATTGGGCAGAATCTCGCGTTCGAGCAGTCCTCGCGGAGCGTCAGCAAGCAAGGTCTGCAGCTCGGCCGAGGCATTAATCGCTGGCACAACTCGCTTTTTCGACGCCCGGCGGCCTTCGGCTGGCGCTTGCAGGGCGAACCAGTAATGGGCATGCGGACCGAGCGTGATGACGTAGCGGGATTTTTTGATTGGGCGAAACAGATTGCGGCTAAAAACTTCCATCGGCACACATCCGGCAAAGCGTGAAAGATCCAACTCCGCCGATTGCGCAAACCGCGAAAGATTCACCGCCACTACGATAGTCTCGTTTTCGTAACGCCGGAGAAACGCGAGTACTTTTGCGTTATCCGGAAAGAGAAATTCGAGGGAACCGCGTGAGAACGCCTTGAAATTTTTCCGCATCGCAATAACGCGGCGCATCCACCAGAGCAGGGATGAGAGATTTTTTTGCTGGTTCTCGACGTTGACCGCTTCGTAGTGGTACTCCGGGTCGATGATGATTGGAAGGTGAAGCTGTTGCGGATTCGCCCTGGAAAAGCCGGCGTTGCGATCGGGGCTCCATTGCATAGGCGTGCGGCAACCGTTCCGGTCGCCCAGATAAATGTTGTCGCCCATTCCGATTTCGTCGCCGTAGTAAATGATTGGCGTGCCAGGCATGGAGAAGAGCATGGTGTTAAGCAGCTCCATTTTGCGCCGGCTGTTGGCGAGCAACGGCGCGAGCCGGCGGCGAATACCGAGATTGATGCGCGCATGCGGGTCGTTCGCGTAAACGCGCCACATGTAATCGCGCTCCTCATCG
>Ga0209155_1001504_pt1 | contig 11007 bp, 10 predicted proteins | sample GraSoiAngelo_122_FD_185879 | JGI IMG/M metagenome (GOLD analysis project Ga0209155, IMG submission 185879) | Grasslands soil microbial communities from the Angelo Coastal Reserve, California, USA - 14_0927_02_20cm (SPAdes) (version 2) | ecosystem: Environmental > Terrestrial > Soil > Grasslands ...
AGCTCCTGCATTTCGTCGAACGCCTTCCACATGCCAATGAGCCCGGTTCCCCCTCCGGTTGGATAGATGATCACGTCCGGTAACACCCACCCCGACTGCTCCGCGATCTCGTAGCCCAGCGTCTTCTTTCCTTCGACTCGATAGGGCTCCTTGAGCGTCGACACATCGAACCACCCTTCGTCATCTTTGCGCCGCGCGACTTCGGCGCCACAGTCGGTGATCAAGCCGTCGATCAGGGTTACGTACGCGCCGGCCACTTCACACTCGATGACGTTGGCGCGCGGAGTGTCGCGTGGCATGAAGATGTGCGCCTCTATTCCGGCCTTCGCGCAGTACGCCGCCAGCGCTCCCGCGGCATTGCCTGCCGACGGTACCGCCAGCTTTTTCAGTCCGAGCTCCTTCGCCATCGAAACGGCCACCGCCATCCCGCGCGCCTTGAAGCTCTGCGTCGGGTTTAGCGACTCGTCCTTCACCCAGAGCTCGCTCATACCGAGCGATGCGCCGAGGTTTTTGGCGCGATGAAGGGGAGTCCAGCCCTCGCCGAGGCACACGATGTTGTCCTCGCGCCGCACCGGCAGGAGCTCCCGATACCGCCAGAGATCTGCTCGTCGCGCGTAAAGAGTCTGGCGGGTCAGAATTTTCGCAATGCGCTTCAGATCGTAGCGAACGAGTAGCGGCTTGCCGCACTCGGTGCAGACGTTGTGAACACGTCTTGCCTCGTAAACGCGATGGCAGAAGGAGCACTCGAGATTCTTGATGTGCATTTCAGTAATGTCGCAGCAGTGACGGCGAGGTTCGGCTCACGAGCGATCGGGCGGAACGCGGTTTACTTTACAAAAAATTAATGACATTCAAGACGGAGCACTTCTACTACGCCGCGCGTCTCATCGCCGCGCTATTGATCGCGACTTTGGTGCCGCTACTGCTCGATCGCCGCTTCCGTCGTCCACGTCAATAGATGTACATCGGCCACGTCGGCGCTGCGCTGGCGGCGAAGCGCGTGCGTGCAACCATTGGCTTGCTGCCATTGCTCGTGGCAACCTACGTACCCGACTGGGTCGACACCGGAATGTGCCTTGCCGGGAGCTACGATCCGATCGGGATGCTTTCGCACTCCATACCGGCCGTACTTTCGCTCGCGGTTCTTGGCTTCGGCTGCTACGCACTCGTCACCCGCGATTGGAAAGGCGCCGTCATCATCGCGGCGGTGATCTCCTCGCACATGTTCCTGGACTGGATCACTGGTTACAAACCGACATGGCGGGGCGGCCCGATGATCGGTCTGCAACTGTACGATCATCCCATCGCCGACTTCGCCGCAGAGGGCCTGGTGATTCTCGTTGGTGCCCTGCTTTACTGGCGGACACTGCCGCCGCGACAGCGTCCATGGGCGGACTTGTCCATCATGTTGGGCGCGTTGCTCGTGCTCCAGCTGACGATCGACGTCGGGCATCTGCTGATGAAAACGCTGCCCAAGTGCTGACCCAGGACCTCCGCGAGGTCGCGCGACGAGTGATGATCGAGGAGGGATTCGACCCTGATCCCGATCCGGCGATGCGGCTCGAGCTCCAGCGCGTGGGCACGCGACCGGATGCCGGCGCACCGCTGAAAGATCTGCGCAATCTCCTCTGGTCATCGATCGACAACGATGACACTCGCGATCTGGATCAACTGGAGTTCGCCGAAAATGCAGGAAACGGCGATTGGCGACTCTATATCGGAGTTGCCGACGTTGATTCGGAAGCACCCGAGGGCTCGGCCATTGATGCCCACGCCGCTGCGCAAGCCACGACCGTTTATACTGGCGCGGTGATCTTCCCCATGATCCCAACTGAGTTGTCTACTGGCGCTACTTCGCTTTTCGAAGGAGCAGATCGCAAATCGGTAGTGGTGGAGATGATCGTCGGCGCGGATGGCACCGTGAAATCGGCGCAGATTTATCGCGCGCGGGTGACCAACAAGGCGCAACTCACCTACTCGGGCGTGGGTAATTGGATCGATGCGGGGGCGACGATTCCCGAAAAGGTGTCGAGGATCCCGACTCTGGAATCCCAGCTGCACCTGCAGCAGACAATTGCGGCCGCGCTCCGCAAGACCCGCCTTGACAACGGCGCGCTGGAGATCGAAACCGTCGAAGCGAGGGCGGTCGCCGTGAACGGCAAGGTTACGAGCATCGAAAAAACTCAGAAGAACACCGCCACCGACATGATCGAGGATTTCATGATCGCTGCCAACGGCTCGGTGGCGCGTTTCCTCGAAGCGCAGCACGTGTCGTCCATCAGACGAATCGTGCGCAGCCCGGAGCGGTGGCTAAGAATCGTCGACCTGGCGAAGCAGTTCGGAAAAGCGCTGCCGGCCGAGCCTGAACCGGTGGCGCTGCACGACTTCATGCTGGAGCGGAAAGCAGCGGATCCCGACCACTTCCCCGACTTGTCGCTTGCCGTGGTGAAACTTCTTGGTCCCGGTGAGTACATCCTCGACCAAGCTGGTGTCGAGGAACCCGGTCATTTTGGTCTGGCGGTGCAGGATTACACGCACTCGACGGCGCCGAATCGGCGCTACGCGGATCTCGTCACCCAACGAATCGTGAAGGCAGTGCTCGCCGGTGCTCCCCCGCCCTACACCGATGACCAGCTGTCGGAGATCGCTCGCAATTGCACGCTGAGGGAAGACGCAGCACGCAAAGTCGAGCGCCAGGTGCGCAAGATTGCGGCGGCGATGCTTTTCAGCAATCGGGTGGGCCAGCGCTTCCACGCCATCGTGACGGGCAGCAAGGCGAGCGGGACTTACGTCCGCGTTGTGGATCCGCCAGTGGAGGGACGGCTGACTCGCGGCGAGAAAGGGGTGGATGTCGGTGACGAGATAGAGGTGGAGCTGCTCTCGACAAATGCGGAGAAGGGCTTCATAGATTTTGGGAGAGTAGGATCGACACAGACGCCAAATCCACCGGGGAAGAGATGAAAAACGGGAAAAGAGCGTGACCGACACCTTGCCGTCTCGTGAGGAAACGCTCGCGCTGATGCACGAGTACACGGCGAGCGATTCGCTGCGGAAGCACATGCTCGCGGTGGAAGGAGCCATGCGCGCCTACGCCGGCAAATTCGGCGAGGACGAGGAGCGCTGGGGAATCACCGGGTTGATTCACGACTTCGACTACGAGCGCTTTCCCAACAACGCCCACTCACCGACGGAGGAGCACCCATCGGAGGGAGTTCGCGTGCTACGCTCGCGCGGCTATCCGGAAGACATTCTCGAAGCGATACTCGGCCACGCCCAGTACACCAACACGGCGCGCGTGTCCAGGATGGCCAGGACTTTGTTCGCCGTCGACGAGCTCACCGGACTCGTCACGGCGACCGCACTCGTGCGCCCGAACAAGAGCGTACACGAGGTTGACGCGCGGTCGGTGCGCAAGAAAATGAAAGACAAAGCCTTCGCGCGCGGCGTCAACCGCGATGATGTCATCAACGGCGCTCAGGAGCTGGGCGTCGATCTCGACGAGCACATTTCGTTCGTGATCGCGTCGATGCAGGCTCGCGCCTCCGACCTCGGTCTCGCAGGCTCTTGAGCGTTGCGTATGCATCTCGGTTCCGGTCGAGGCGGTGTGTCCCTCTGATCAAGCGAGCGTGGCGCCGAAGCAGGACCCCTTCCAACTGACCGGGCGCCGCGATCTAGCACGCCAGGGGCCGGACCTACTCCATCGCGAACACGCGATTGAATATCACGTCGAACGCGAAACTCTTGGGACGCGATTTCTGGTCGAGAACCTCCGCAATGCGCTCGAGACGCGCCGGAATCCCCATGATCTTCTCCTGCGCCTTCCGACCAAGATCATTGAGCCCGTCGAGTGACTCGATCGACCAGTATTTGATTAGCTCCTCAACGATCTTGAGATAATCGCGCGGACCGTAGATGCCGGCACGTCGCACTACGTCGGCGAGCTCGCGAAAGTGCGGCATGTTCACGCCCGGCATATCGATCGCCGGCATGATCTTGGCCGCGGCGATCAGCGCCTGGTTTGGATCGCGCTCGATCACCGCCTTGAAAACCGAGCGATAGAACGTGTAGTGGCGCGCTTCCTCCTTGGCGACGTTCTGTAACACCGTCCCGATCGTCGGCTCGTATTGCGAGGCGTACTTGCCGGTGTTCGCATGCGAGACCTGCGTCGCCCTCTCCTGCAGCGACGTGTAGACGAACACGCGATACGGATCCTTGTCCCACTCGGGCTCGAAGCCGGCCTTGATGTAGTCGAACTGCATCTTCTCGATCACGACGGGATCGAACACGCCCGCATCCCGCGTATAGTCGTGAAGAATCGCACCGTGGCGATCCTCCTCCGCCGTCCAGAGGTTGTTCCACTTTGCCCAGATGCTGTCAGTGCCGAGATACACCGCGAGCAGCCTGTGAAAATGGGGAAGACCTTCCTCGGTGAGAAGGTTCAGCGCCAGGGCGACGCGCGCAGGATCACTGATACCGCGCGCTCTCTCGCGCAGCGAGCGCAGATGATGATCCGGATCTTCTCCGGGCGGTGGCTCCAGCAGTTCCGCTGGGAACCAGAGCACGCGCTTGGCCTCGTGGGCGGCCATCAACTCCTCGACCACTGGCTCGACATCGGCGAGCACTTCAATCTTCGAGAGCGTTTCTTCTTCGACTGGATTCAAATCGCTACCTCGCACAGGAGGACGGGCGCGCGACACAGGCTGCCAGGAGCGGTGCAGGTGGGAAATTTATGCAAACTGGCGGCCGCCCGTCATAAACGTTAAGAATTTCCTTCGGGAGCAGCGTCACACACGTGCGAGAATGAGAGAAATCCACATTAACGGACAGCCTTGCGGGCGGGTCGTCCTCGCCCGGAAATTGCGGCCTGACGCTTGCGCATCAGAACCTTTGCTACCACGCGGCCCCTGTACCGACGGATTCACTGCTCCTACGGTGTCTCTCCAGCAGCCGCGTCCTTAATCAACTCGAAAATTTGCGGCAGGAGATCGATAATGCCAGACCAAGCGACCAACACAGAGGAAAGAATGGACGAGCGGAGCGGACGCGGCACCGGCGGAAGCAGCAGTATGAGCGGAACGAACGGCACGAGCGGAACGATCAGTAGTACGAGAAGCGACAGTGGAGTGGAGACACGCAGCACTGGCACTGTGAGTCGGAAGACTCCCCGTGGATTCGCGGCAATGGACCCTCAGGCGCAGCGCGCGATCGCGGCCAAAGGCGGGCGCGCCGCGCACCAGAAAGGAACAGCGCACGAATTCACTAGCGAAGAAGCGAGAATCGCCGGGCGTAAAGGAGGCGAAGCCTCGCGCGGTGGCCGCAGGTCGACCGTGTCGACCGAGGGCACTGGTTGAGAGATCCCTGGCCGGGACGGAAGCGAACGAGGCACGGAATGATCCGTGCCTCTCGTTTTTTACCGACCTGTCCCGACAGTTAGGAAAGGCCCCGTAGTTGCATCTCGTCTGCTTCAGGAAAGCGATTCCCCTTTCGTTTCCCGTCGCAGATGATGGACCCCGGTCAACAACCGACGACCTCGGACCTGCGCGACTTTTCGCGCAAGGTAAAACAAGCCACCAAGCGCCAGGAGCGGCGATCGACCGCGACCGAGGTTGAAGAAACCTCCGCCGCTGCTCTCGTGCGCCAGGAAGAGATCCTCGCTGCCATCGAGGATTTACGCCTCGCCGAAGAGCAGCTCCGCGCCCAGAACGAAGCGCTCGCAGCCAGTCGTCAGGCAATCGACAGCGAGCGGCTGATGTACCGTGAGCTGTTCGACTCGGCGCCCGACGCCTATCTCATCACCGACGTATACGGCAACATCCGCGAAGCCAACGTGGCGGCGGGTTGGATGCTCGGCGTCGAGCCGCGTCTCCTCGCCGGCAAGCCACTGCCTTCGTTCTTCGGTGAAGGGGATCGCAAGCGATATCGGCAGCAGCTGGATCACATCTGCGACTTCGACAGACTCGACGACTGGGAAATCATGCTCCACCCTCGCAACGCCGAGCCGATCGCGGTGTCCGTGTCGATCGCCAGAGGGTCGAAAAAGGACCCCGGGGGCGCCACCTGTCGCTGGATGCTGCGAGATATCACCAGGCGCTCCAAAGCGGAGACAGCGCTGCGCGAGCTCAATCGCGAACTCGAGCTGAGGGTGACATCACGCACTACGCAGCTGGCCGCCGCCAATCGAATCAAGGACGAGTTGCTGACGGGCGAGCGCAAGGCGCGCGAAGAAGCGGAGGTCGCCAATCGCGTCAAGGCGGATTTTCTGGCGCTGCTCAGTCACGAGTTCCGCACGCCGCTGCAGGCAATCTTCGGCTACACGGAGCTCCTCGAGCGACAGATTCACGGTCCGCTCAACGACGCCCAGCTCAAAGATCTGCGGCGCATCCAGCAGAGTCAGCAGCACCTACTTGGACTGATCACGACCATTCTCGATTTCGCGCGCCTCGACAGCGGACAGGATATCGATGTGCATCTCTGCCCCACTAACGTCGACGAGATTCTCCGCGAGGTGGAAGGTTTCGTCGACACCCAGCTGGAGAAGAAGGGATTGAGCTACGCGTACAGCTGCCCCGGCGCTGTGGTTGCCCACACCGATCCGGCGAAGCTGCAGCAAGTCGTGCTCAACCTGCTCGCGAACGCGATAAAGTTTACGCCGTCGGGCGGCAGCATCTCGCTCGAGTGCGCACGCGAAAACGAGATGGCGTCGATACGCGTGATCGACAGCGGTATCGGCATACCGCGCGACAAGCTGGAGACCATCTTCCAGCCGTTCGTCCAGATTCGCCGGCGTGACATGCTTTCCGAGGGCACCGGCCTCGGCCTTCCCATCAGTCGCAGACTCGCCGCGGCGATGGGTGGCACCCTCACCGCCAGCAGCAACGACGACAGAGCAGGCTCGACGTTCACCCTCCAACTGCCACTGGCGATACGCTGAGCAGGGCCGCGCGCATCAGGAAGTCGCCGGAGCCACCTCCGGCGATGGAATCGGGCCTCTGACGCAGCATTCCTCCAGCATTTCCACGATCTCGCGCATCGTCGTCAGCCCATGATCGCGCGCGTAGAACGTGCGCAGCTCCTTGTATCGCTCGTCTTTCGGCAGCTGCATTCCCTTCTCGACGACCCACTTCTGTAGCTCGCGCGGACGCGGTCCCCACCAGCCACATTCCTGAAACTTTGGATTGAGCAGAATGACGATCGGAATCGAGCGTGATTTCCCATTGGTCAGATGGGTGTCCATGATGTCGAGATTCTCGTCGCGCTCGAGGATGCGCATGTCCATGTTGCTCACCGACTCGGTGAGTTTGGCGACGATGGGAACGATGTTGATCGAATCGCCACACCAGTCTTCACTGAGCACGAGCAAATGCCATTGGCCATGCAGCGCTTCGACGCGGGCGGAAATCTCCAGGGGTATCGACGTGCGATGCGTGAGCGCGACCCACATCTCCCGGTTCTTTATCGTGGGACGAGCCATGAACTCGGCAAATGTCTCGCCTTCGTAATAGCGTGCCCTGGTAATCACATTGGCTTGGTTACGACGGGTGTCAGTTTTGTAATCGATGCAGCTAGCGCATCATGTCGACGTGCATGATTCCATCTTCCTCGTAGGGGTCGGAAATCGTTCTGAATCCGAAGCCGAGGTAGAACTGCTCGAGCCGGCGCTGGGCTGCGATTTTCACTCTCTGACCCGGAACCAATGACTCCGTACGCCGCAAAGCTTCAGCCATTAGAATCCTGCCGATTCCCGTGCCGCGGACTTCGGGGGCGGTAACGATGCGGCCGACAGATGCTTCCTCGTATCTGACGCCGGGCTCGAAGACTCTCGCGTAAGCGACGAGCCGCCGTTCTCCTTTGGACTCCTGCCACCCGAGTAGATGCCAGGCGTTGGGATCGCGCCCGTCGGCGTCGGGATAAACACAGTTCTGCTCGATGACGAAGACCGCCTCGCGCAGTCGGACGATGGAGTATAGGTCATCGACACTCAGCTCACTGAAGCGCGACCACTGCCACTTCACACCGCTTGTATTGCTCACATCGCTTCCGTATTCTGAGCGGTTGAACCCGTCCTCATCCGGATAACTTAACATGAAGCTTCGCACCGCCATTCTGGGCGGATGGATCGCCGTCTTCGGCCCAATCGCGCTCAGCGCACAGCAGGCGCCCTCCTTCCAGTCGGCAGCCGATGTTACGATCGGATTGAAGCGCGACCCCGCGCTCGCCGCAGCGATAGCTGAAATCTCGGCGGCGCAGATTCGCGCCACTGATTCCGCCCTCGTTTCATTCGGCACCCGTCACGCTATGAGCGACACCGTCAGCAACACCCGCGGTATTGGCGCCGCGCGACGGTATCTCTTCAACAAGCTGACGGGCTACAGCAAAGCGTGCGGTGGCTGCCTCCGCGTCGAGTACGATCCCGCGCTGATGGAGATGCGCGGGCATCCGCAGCGACCAACGGTGAATATCGTCAACGTCATCGCCTGGCTGCCTGGTCGCGATACCTCGAGAGTGGTGGTGATGGGCGGGCATTATGACTCGTGCATCTGCTCGCGGTCGGATCTTGGACCGCTGGCGCGCTTCGAGGCGACGCAGGATGCGCCAGGCGCCGATGATGACGGCTCGGGGACGTCGGCGGTGATGGAGCTGGCGCGGGTTTTCTCGAAGTACTTCCCGAAGGGACTCGAGACCTCGATCATCTTCGTCGCCTACTCTGGCGAAGAGGAAGGATTGTACGGATCGACGCACCTTGCCCAGCGACTTCACGCCGCCGGCTACAAAGTTGTCGCCGCCTTCACCGACGACATCGTCGGCAACGTCGCCGCCGAGGACGGCACCGTCGATTCGACGACGGTCAGAATCTTCGGCGCCGAGCCCGACAACGGACCCAGCCGGGAACTGGCACGCTATGCGTGGGCAACGGGGACGATCTACAACCCGTCATTCAGGGTTCTGCCAGTCTTCCGGCTCGATCGCATCTCCCGCGGTGGCGATCACAGCCCCTACGTCAGCCTCGGCGATGCCGGACTTCGTTTCACGGAGCGATTGGAGAATTACAAGCGCCAGCATTTGCCGACTGACGACTTCGCGCACGTGAATTTCGGTTACGTCGCGAACGTGGCCCGACTGAATGCGTCCGTGGTAGGTTCCCTTGCCGCCGCCCCCGCCGCGCCGTTGGCGCTCGCGCGTCGCGATCAGGCATCGGGCGGCTCTAAGTGGTCTCTGACCTGGAACGCGGTGCCCAGCGCGGCGAGCTACGAAGTGCTTTTCCGTCGCACTTACGCCCCGACTTATGAAAAAGTGTATCCGGTGGCGAACGGAACGTCTTTTCTACTGCCCGATCAGCTCGATGATGGCTGGGCGGCGGTCCGCTCGGTGGCCGCCGGTGGGCATCGGTCGCTGACGAGCGCAGTTCCGCCGCCCTGTCCGACCCTCACCAGCCGGGCTGATTCCGTGGCGGCGGGCGACCTGATCAGGAACTGCATCCGGGCACCGGGTAGATAACTGTAAGGAGGAAACGGACATAGGCTTTGGCCGTTGTTTCGTGACGAGAAGATCGTCTTTTCCTCGAGATGCTTACGTCGAAAATAACCACTCTCGTTGAGATGGTTTCTCCGAAATACCCACCCTCGTTCGCAGTTCGCATAGAGTTCCCATCAGCCGCATGAAGTCCTCAGTCCTTGCCGTCATATCAGTGGTCGCGGTAGCCGCCTGCGCGCCACCGCCTCCCGCTGCCAAGATCGTCGCCGCGTCGCCGACGCCGGTCAAATACATCGAGCCCGAGCTTGGTCTCAACAACTCGGGACTCGACACCGCGCTGCGGGGCAAGCTCAATAAGATCGTCAAGACGTCGATCGAGGAAGCGGTTGCGCCGGGAGTCGCGATCGCCGTTGGTCGCAACGGACACATCGCTTACATGAAGGGCTACGGCTACATCGACTGGAATCAGCCCGGCTCGCCGGCCGTCGATACCAACACGTTGTATGATCTCGCCTCACTCACCAAGGTCATTGCCACGACGACGCTGGCGATGATCCTCGAGGAGTCGGGGCAGCTCGATCTCAATCGGACCGTGGTTTCCTATCTGCCGGAGTTCAACTCGCCGGAAAAAGCGCAGATCACGGTCAAGCAGCTGCTCACGCACAGCGGCGGACTCGAGGCCGGCGCTAACATCTATGCGCAGGCGCGCGGGCGCGAGCAGTACCTCTACCAGATCAACGCCCGGCCGCTCGATTACACGCCCGGCACCAGCATGGTCTACAGCGACTGGGACATGATTCTGCTGCAGCTAGTGATGGAGCGCATCACCGGCAAGACGCTCGATATCCTGGCCAACGAAAAAATCTTCAAGCCGCTGGGGATGATCGATACGCAGTTCCAGCCGCCGATCGCCATCCGCTCGCGCATCGCGCCGACCCAGGTCGACGACGCGCGCGGGGGACTGCTGTGGGGAACGGTGCACGACGAGAACGCCTGGGCGATGGGTGGGGTGGCCGGGCACGCCGGACTATTCTCGACCGCCAAGGATCTCGCCCTCTTCTCGATGATGATTCTGAACGGCGGCGAAGGCGTCAACGGCGTGCGCATCGTGAAGCCGGCGACGATCGCGCGCTGGACAGCGCGCCAAGGCAAGGAATCGACGCGCACACTGGGCTGGGACTCGCCGGAAGGCGGCTCGAGCGCGGGCCAGTTCTTCTCACCGTGGAGCTTCGGCCACACCGGCTTCACCGGCACATCGATCTGGATCGATCCCGAGAAGGACCTGTTCGTCGTCGTGCTGACCAATCGAGTGAACCCGACGCGAAACAACAACCGGCACGTTCAGTTGCGGCGGGATGTTGCTGACGCGGTTCAGCAAGCCGTTCTGGGCGCGCGGATAGTCAACTGGGAAGCGCGCTAGGCTGTTTGGATCGATGCGCGGATAGAGATCAGCCCGCGTAGAAAAACAAAGACAACTGCCTGCTGGGCGCTGACCGCTTTTACGCTAAGCGCTTACCGCTGCAGACGAGTAGACAG
>Ga0209155_1001505_pt1 | contig 11001 bp, 11 predicted proteins | sample GraSoiAngelo_122_FD_185879 | JGI IMG/M metagenome (GOLD analysis project Ga0209155, IMG submission 185879) | Grasslands soil microbial communities from the Angelo Coastal Reserve, California, USA - 14_0927_02_20cm (SPAdes) (version 2) | ecosystem: Environmental > Terrestrial > Soil > Grasslands ...
TGGCCAAATACCCCAACATCGCGGTCAAGGCGACCGGTCAGCCCGGCTACGCGGAAGACGCCTACCCGTTTCGCAGCTTCCATGAGCACCTGCACCGCTGCTTCGACGCGTTCGGCCCCGACCGGATGTTCTGGGGCACCGACATCACCCGGATGCCGTGTTCCTGGCGGCAATGCGTGACCGTGTTTACCGAGGAACTGCCCTGGCTCAAGGGCCGCGATCTCGAGCTCGTCATGGGCGAAGCCCTATGCAACTGGGTCGGCTGGCCGCTTTCCGCAGGGAGCAAAAGCTGAGATAGCCCTCCTGGACACGAACCGGCCGCCACAGCCAAACTCGCGTGCCATAAGAGGAGCGCCCCGATGACGATTATCGATTCCCAGGTTCACGTCTATGAGGCGAACACGCCGAAGCGACCCTGGCACAACGTGCCGAACTGGCCCGCTCACGTCACCGGCGACGAGATGGTGGCGGCGATGGACAAAGTCGGCGTCGACGGCGCGATCTTTATTTCCGCCTTCTCGATGTACCAGTACGACGCCAGCTATGCGGTGGAAGTGCAGCAGGCCCATCCCGGCCGGTTTGCCATCGTCAAGCCGGTCAATCCCGACGATCCCGCCGTGGGCGATGTCATTGCCGAGTGGAAGAAAACGCCGGGCACCGTTGGCATTCGCATCATGCTGACGAACGAGGCGAACCGCGCGCCGGACGACCCGGGCCTCGACCGGATCTGCCGCGCGGCGGTGCGTCACGATTTTCCGGTCAACGTTCTGTTCTGGGGCAATGTGGACGCAGGCACTGCCCTGGTCGATCGTCATCCCGATACGCGCTTCATCATCGACCATCTGGCCATCCTGCAGCCGCGCGTCCCGCCCGCGCCGCCGCAGCCCTGGGCCGACTTGCCGAAGGTGCTGGAACTCGCAAAACGGCCTAATGCGGTCATCAAGGTCAGCGGTGCCTGCACGCTGTCCCGCGAGCCGTATCCTTTCCCGGACATCTGGGACCCGCTTGCCCGCGTGTTCGATGCCTGGGGTTTCGAGCGCTGCCTGTGGGGCACGGACTGGACGCGCGCCTTCGCGGTCGTCAATTACGAGCAGGCCGTCGAGCCGTTCCTGCGGACTGACCGCTTGAGCGATTCCGAGCGGGCCATGCTGATGGGCGGCGCCTGCGCCAAGGCTTACGGCTGGTCGCCGAATAATGCTTAGCACTTGAGGCACGTCGACGCTGAGGAGATCGCTCGTCATGGCTGTTCAACTCGTCGCCAGGGGCAAACCCATTCGTGAACAGGTCAGCACGGCAGAGTGGTCCGCTCGCGTTCAGCTGGCGGCCGGACACCGCGTGCTGGCGCATTACGGTGTCAACGATCTGACCTACAACCACTTCGGTCTACGTGTGCCGGGAGAGCCGGATCACATGCTGATCAAGCGCACCGACTGGATGTTTTCCGAGGTGACGGCTTCGTCGCTGCTGAAGGTCGATTTCGACGGCAACGTGCTGACCGATACAGATGTGAAGACGATCAAGGGCGGCGCATTGATCATTCACGCCGGTTTGCTGAAGCACCGCCTGGACCTGAATGCGACGCTGCATACCCACACAGTGGCGGGTATGGGGGTCGCGGCGCACAAATTTGGCCTGCTGCCGATCAATCAGCATGCGCTGCGATTTTATGGCGAGGTGACATATCACGAATTCGAAGGTTTCGAATTCGATGACGAGATGACGCCAAAACTGGTGCGCGACCTCGATGGCGGCTTTTTCCTGATCCTGCGCAATCACGGCGTGCTGGTCTGCGGCGAAAGCGTCGCTGAATGCGTCGTCAACCATCACTTTCTGGAGATGGCCTGCCAGGGTCAGGTCGCAGCGCTCGCCGCGGGGCAGGGCAACTATACGATACCGAGCAAGGAAGCCTGCGAGTACGCGCACAGCCAATTCATGGCCGCCGGCCGTTTTTTGAAGGGCGACAAAGACTGGGCGGCCTGTCTGCGCCTCGCTGAGCGGATCGATCCTGCCTACAAGGAGTGATCGTGAACCGGCGCGGCTTTGCTGGACTTTGCGTGGCGCTTGGCGCCTCGCTCGCTTCGGCGGGCACAATAATGGCGGCGCTATCGAACGCATCGACTCGCGCTGCGAATCCTACGGTGAAGCTCCGCGATGGAGCCATTGTCCCGGCGCTCGGCCAGGGCTCTGCAAATCTTGCGCAAGAGAGACGTCCGGAAGCGGCCGAGGAAGAAGCGCTGCGTACCGGTCTTTCGCTCGGGATGACGTTGATCGACACGGCGGAGATGTATGGCGGCGGCCGCTCGGAGAAATTGATCGGCCGCGTCATTGCCGGCCAGCGCGACCGCGTGTTCCTCGTCTCGAAAGTCTGGCCTAATCACGTGACAGGTGACGGCATCGCGCGGGCTTGCGAAGCGAGCCTCGGCCGTCTCGGCACTGATTATCTCGATCTTTACCTGCTGCACTGGCCAAGCCACGAGGCGGACCTATCCAGCATTGTGGCGGCGTTCGAAAGTCTGCGCGCGGCGGGGAAGATTCGCGCCTGGGGCGTCTCCAATTTCAAGGTCACCGACATGGAAGATCTCTTCCGTGTTTCACACGGTGACCGCTGCGCGACCAATCAGGTCCTCTACAATCTTGCCAGCCGCGACATCGAGCGCGACTTGCTGCCGTGGTGCGAGCAGCACGGCATGCCGATTATGGCCTATTCGCCGCTCGGCGGCGCCGGCGCCGGCTTGCTTCGTGATCCCGTGCTTGCCCGTATCGGCGCTGCACATAATTGCTCGTCAGCCGCCGTGGCGCTGGCCTGGACGATCCGCAGCGGCAATGTCATTGCAATTCCCGAATCCGGTTCAGCGGAGCATGTCAGGGAGAACGCCGTCGCGCTCTCACTGACATTGACACCGGATGAACTTAATACATTAGAGGCAGCGCACCCCCTTAAGCGCTAGAACGTGTCCGTGCGCGGATCTCGGATGAGGAGGTGTCGACGCGGAAATGATGCTCCGGGATTTCGCTGAAGAGATCGGCATAGCGCCGCGGCACCGGGATGTCGTTCAGCGCGCGTACGCGCCCCGCTGCGTCGAGGCGTACCGCCACAAGAAAGCTGCTCCCGGAATTGGCGATTTCCTCGAGCGCCATGTGCATTCGATCTTCGTCACCGCCGTAATATTTCGACCCAAACAGCCGCTCCGCTGTATCGGCGCCGACCACAAACGTCGTCCCTGGAAACAGGCGCGCCTTTTCGACAAAGGTGGGCGCTCGCGTGAGTTCGACCGGCGCCCTCCAGGTGAATTGCGCGAGCCGTTGTCTCACTGTCTCGCCGGCCAGCGGCGGCTTGTCGACGTTTGTGACAGAGAGTTCGAAAGCGACGGGTTGTTGCCGGAGTTCCTCGGCGGCCTGCGCCAGCGACACATGTCCCTCATGCATCGGGTTGAATGAACCCGGGAAGAGCACAACCGGCTGCGGCGCCGATAGCATCATTTGTCCATCGGGCTGGACGGTGAGGCGATCGACTTCGCCCGCCAAGAGCTGATCGATTGTATCTGTCGGCGCATCCACCGGTGGGAGGACTGTCTCCGCATAATGTTCATCCGCATCGAGCAGGCTGTGCGGCGAAGGTACGACAACTCCGCACGCGCGGGCCAGCCACAGGACGATCGCCCGCGAAACGAGGTCTTCTTCGGCGGCGCGATCACGTCGGCCCTTAGCCATAACGCATGTGCAGTGCGCGATTCCGGCGGCATTGGCGAAGGCAATGTGAAACCGATGCTCGCCCTTGCGCGGGCGATCGCTGACCAGCGCCGCCGTCGCCCCCAGGCCAACCAGATCGCGCGCAACCAGCTCGGCGCCCCCGTCGCTATTCGCTGGTGCCAGGCTGGCGGCGCGTGCCCGTGCGGTTCGCGCCATCGCGATTGCGGTGTCGGCGCTGGACGCCTGTGCCGGCGCAAAACCGAGAAACATCGCAAGCGCCTGTGCGTCGTAGGGGATCTGCGCCTCGATCAGCAGCCGAGAACCGCCGGGGACACGCAGCAGTTCAGCGATCGCCCCACTGCCGCCGCCGGTGATCGCCAATGCAGCCTTGCGGCCCGACGCGTGCAATCCGGCGATCAATTGTTGCCACGCGGCGCCCGAGGAGTTCATGGTGCGTGTGGTCCGACGCTGAAAACACCGCGCGAACGGTGAAAGACCGCTCCGACAGAGTCAACAGCGTGCATGGGCCAAATTCGGTCCGAAGCTGTGGCGTGTCGAAATGAAGCCCTATGTGATCTCTCATATGAATGCGAGCGTCGACGGCCGCATTCTCGGCAGCCGGTGGCGGCCCGCCGAGAACCGCATGGCGGGGCTGTTCGAGCGTCTGCATGACCAGCTCGGCGGCGGCTCGTGGCTGATCGGCCGGGTGACCGGCAGCGAATACGCCAAGGCCAAGTCCTACCCCGATCGCACCGGTCAGACCTATCCGCGGGTAGCCTGGTTCACCCGCCGCGATGCCGCCGCCTACGGCATAGCGCTCGATGCCGAGGGCAAGATCGCCTGGGGACGCTCCGACATCGGCGGCGACCCTATCGTGGTGGTGCTGACAAGGCGGGTCTCCGACGCGCATTTGGCGGGCCTGCGCCAGGATGGTGTCTCCTACATCTTCGCCGGCGAGCAGGAGCTCGATCTCGGATTGGCGCTCGAGATCCTGAACCGCGAGCTCGGGATCGAACGCCTGCTTCTCGAAGGCGGCGGCGGCTCGAATGGATCTTTTCTGCGGGCCGGTCTGATCGACGAGATCAGCGTTGCGATCTGTCCTGCGGTCGATGGCTCAAAGGGCGCGCCGAGCATCTTTGATTCCGGCGACAAGGATGCCGGCGTCGCAGCGCCGATCCGCTCAATGACATTGGCGAGCAGCGAGGTCTTGGAGGGCGGCGTCGTTTGGCTCCGTTACCGGCTGCAAAACGGCTGATTCGCATGACGCCGAAGGAACATTCATGACAAATCTGAGTCGACTCGATGCGATCCGGCTGTTCGTGTTCGGCGTGCTGCTGTTGATCCTCCCTGCGGCCTCTTGGGCACAGCAGCGCCCACCGATTGCCGAACAGATGGCCAAGACCTACGGCCTCGACTCATTTGGGCAAGTCGAGGGGATCCGCTACGCCTTCAATGCGGAATTTCCTGGTGTGAAACTTTCTCGCTCCTGGGAGTGGAACCCAAAGACCGACACGGTCTCTTACGAGGGGAAAGACAAGGAGGGAAAACCGGTCAAGGTTACCTATCCGCGCTCGCAGCTCGGCAGCCAAAGTGATGCCGTGAAGAACCAAATCGATCCGGCATTTATCAATGATCAGTATTGGTTGCTCTTCCCGTTTCACGTGATATGGGACAGCAGCGCGACCGTCACCGATGAGGGGACGCAAAAGCTGCCATTAGGGAGCGGGTCCGCCGAACGCGTCGTGGTGAAATACCCATCGGAGGGCGGCGCCTCGCCCGGCGACACATGGGAGCTCTACGTCGGCGCCGACAAGCGGATCGAGGAGTTCATCTTCCACCGAGGCGGCGCCATCAAGCCCAGCGTGGTGATCGCGACCTGGGCGGATTACAAAAAGGCCGGCCCGCTCCTTATCTCGACCGATCACCGCGGAACCGCGGACGGACAGCCCTTGCGTATTTTCTTTTCCGATGTGTCGGTCAAGGTTACGGGATCAGAAAACTGGATCAACGCGCAATAATATCGACGGCCGGCGGGTAATTCCGCCGGACCGCTCTCGTCGGGAAGCAAAAAAGGATGGTCGCCAGCGACGGCTTTGCGGAGTTCCTGCGTGAGCAGCTCAGCCCGCTGGGCCGCCTCACGATGCGGCGGATGTTCGGCAAGACGGGCGTGTTCTGCGACGGGCTGATGTTCGGGATGATCACGGACGACACGCTCTACGTCCGGGTTGATGACCACAACAAAGCGGTCTTCAAGGAGGCCGAGGCTGCGCCTCCGCTCAATTACGAAAAGAAGGGCCGCACCATCGACCTGTCCTTTTGGCGCGTCCCGGAGCGGCTGCTCGATGAGCCCGATGAGCTTATCCTGTGGGCGCGTGCCGCGCTGGGCGCAGCAGGGCGGGTCGCGGCCGGGAGAGAACGGACACCGCTACGGCGAAAGCCGGTCGAAAAAACCGCGGCTCGCCGCAATCGCGCGAAATTCGTCCGCGGATGAGGGCCGCCCGGAAGGGGCGGCCCTCCTCAGTCTTGACCGGCGATTACTCAGGCCGGCTTGCGATAAAGCGCGCACAGTTTGTTGCCGTCGGGATCGCGCAGATAAGCGAGATACATCTCGCCGGCCGCCCCTTGGCGCACGCCGGGCGGGTCCTCGATCGTTTTGCCGCCATTCGCGACACCGGCTTTGTGCCAGGCCTGGGCCTGGTCGGGACTGCTCATCAAGAAGCCGATCGTACCGCCATTGGCATGGCTGGCCGGCTTGCCGTCGATCGGTTTGGACACCATAAAGCGTCCGCCATTATGCGTGTAGGCAAGCCTTCCTCTGGCGTCCTCGGTGGCGGGCTTGGCGCCCATCGCGCCAAACAGCGCGTCGTAGAATTTCTTCGATCGGGCGATGTCGTTACTCCCGATCATGATATGGCTGAACATTCGGTCTGCTCCTGGTCAGAATCAGATATGCCCGCCGTTTCCGCGTCATGCGCAGAACACAGTTGTAGGCTGGAGACAGTATGACCGGAGATGCTCGTCAACGGAGAAAAATCTCTTCTCCCCATCTCAGCTGAGGTTCACTGCGGCGCCAGCCGAGCTTTTAGATGACGCCTTCCTCGGCCAGCCGCTCGACCTCGCTCGGGGTGCGTCCGAGCAATTCGGTCAGCACGTACATATTGTCCTCGCCATAGCACGGCGCGCCGCGGTTTATCGGGCCGCCGATATAGGCCGGGGTCTTCGTCATTTTCATCGGTATTTCGTAGACCGGCCAGGTGCCGATCTTCGTGCCGGTGACTTCGGTGAGCCATTTGAGATGACGGAGTTGCGGGTCGTAATCGACCCGGTCCTCGGCATTCTGGCAAACGCCGGCCGGGATGCCGGCCTTCTGCAATTTCATCATGCAGTCGTAGCGGTCTTCGGTGCGGGTCCAGGTCTCGACTGCGGCATCGAGCGCATCCTGGTGCTGCAAACGGTTCTCCAGCGTGGCAAAGCGGCGGTCGTCGAGCCAGTCGCCCCGTTCGGCAACCCGCGCCAGCGCCTGCCATTCCGCGTCGGTGAAGCAGGCGATCGTGATCCAGCGGTCCTTGCCCGCGCAGCGATAAGCGCTGTGCGGCGCCGCCGTTTTATACGGCGAACGGTTGCCGTAGCGGCGGAACACGCGCCCATTGGCCGCCCAGTCGAGTATCGTCGCGCCGGTGAGAAAGATGCCGCTCTCGCATTGCGAGGCGTCGATCCACTGTCCCTCGCCGGTGCGCTCGCGGTGATAGATCGCACCGAGCAATGCCAGCGCGTAGCCATAGGCGCCCATCCAGTCGAGATAGGAATAGCCCCAGCTCACCGGCATCGCCGGTTCGGGCAGGCCTGACATCTCGGCCTGTCCGCCGAACGCCGCGGCGACCGGCCCGACCGTGCGCATGCGCCCATAGGTGCCGTGCGCGCCCATCCCGGATTGCTGGATGTAGATGATGTCGGGGCGGATCGACTTCATCACATCGTAGCCGAGGCCCAGTCGCTGCAGGACGCCGGGCGAGAACCCCTCGGCCACGACATCGCAGATGCGGATCATGTCCTTCGCGATCTCGAGGCCCTTCGGGTGGCGGATGTTGAGCGAAATGCCGCGCTTGCCGGAGTTCTTGTTGAGGAAATTGCCGCCCATGTCGGGGTCCTTGACCCCGGGCAGCGGCCCGGTCGCAGCGTCGCGCGCGGCGCGGCCGCCGACCGGCGCCATGCCCGCCAGCCGCGTGTCGGGATTGTCCTTCCACTCGACCTTGTAGCTTTCCGCGCCCATCGCCGCCAGAAACCGCGTGCCGCCGGCGGAGGCGAGAAACCAGGCGAAATCGAAGATCCTGATCCCTTGCAGCGGAAACGGCTTGTTGTGCAATGCCGAGAGGCGTGGATTCTCGACCTTGCGTGGGCTTGCCGGCACGCAAGGCCGTCCCGCTCGTTCCCCGAGCACCGCCTCGGTGTCCTCGCCGAGCAGCGGCGCACGGCGGCCGACCTGCCAGCTGGTCTTGCTGCTGAGCCACTTGCTGGTCGGGTAGAGGAACGAGCGGCCGAGCTCGGGATGCTCGATCTCGGCGAAGGTCTTGCGCGTCAGCCAATGCTCGTCCAGTGCGTTCTCGTGCGGCTTGCGCAGCGGCGCCCAGAGGAGCCCGGCATCCTGCGCCTCGCGCCACGGCATGTCCTTGTACGTCCAGGCCCGGACAAAGCGCTGCACGACATCCAGCATGTGTGACCGCGCCTCGTCGCTACCGGCCGTGCCTGGCACCTGCCGCGCCCGCAAATCTACCTCGGGGGGCGGGGGCTGGAGGTCAGCCTGCGCGTTGTATTTGCTCAACAGCGGCACGAGGTTCTTCAGGTCGCGCGCGCCCATCCCGTGGGTGATGAACCAGCGCCCGTCCTTGGTATGGCAGATGCTGGGAGAGTGGTTCGGCCCTTCGGACGCATGACGGCAGGTGAGCCGCCATAGCGGCACCCGCCGCATGACCCAGTACATCAGATCTTGTTCGGGGTTCTTCGACACCGCCTCGTGGATTGCCACCGAGACGTCCTGGCCCTCGCCGCTGCGCTCGCGGTGGATCAGGGCGGCGATGATGCCGGTCGCCATCTGCTCGCCGGCGATGTGATAGGCGTGCCAGATCTGCGGCGCGATCGGCGGCGTGTCGTATTCGAGATTGGGGTCGGGATCGTAGCCGCAATTCATCATCGGCCCGCCGAGCGCGAGATGGATCAGGTCCGAGCCTTTGAAATCCTTCCACGGCCCGTCATCGCCAAACGGCGTCATGCGCGCCGTCACCAATGCCGGGAACCGCGCGTTGAGCGCGGCGTGGTCGAGGCCGAGCGCCTCGTTCAGCGCGCCGCAGCTCGCGTCGAGCAGGATGTCGGCGCCGCCGAGCAGCCGCAGCATCTGCTCCTGCCCCGCCTTGTCGCGCAGATCGAGCACGACCGATTTCTTGTTGCGGTTGTAGTTCCAGAAGAACAGCGAACGCTCGAGCCCGGGTTCGTCGTCGAGAAACGGGCCGATGCGCCGCGTCGCATTGCCTTCGGGCGGCTCGATCTTGATCACCTCGGCGCCGAGCCCGGCCAGCAACAGCCCGGCATATTCGGCGCGCTCATCGGCGATCTCGATGACGCGCAGCCCCGCCAGCATGCCCGGCCCGGCATTGCCCATCATCTCGCCCGGCCCGGTGGACATCCCCGCTTGCGTCGCCAAGGCGTTCTCCTTTCAATGATCCGGGTCAAATGGATCGGGGCTTTCCCGAAGGCGGACAGAGGATACTCCCGCCGGAGCCGATGCGGTCAAGCCGAGGCAATCGACGATGCTGGTGCGACGAGGCGAGTACACCGATCTGGAAGCGCGAGCCAAAGCCGAGCCGGCCGATGATGTGCTGACGCGCGACTACTACACGCTGCGGCCGCAAATCCGCCTGACCGGCGATCCGGCCGATCGTGCGATACAGCCGGAAGCGCCGACTGAAGTGATGCTCGACGGCAATGACGTCGCCAGGCTGGTCGAATGCGCCATCCGGCATCCCACCCCGAATATGCGCTACGCCGTGTTGGCGGCGATTTGGAACCACCCCGACTCGTTCCGGCAGATTTTTCAGTTCGGTCTCAGCGCGCCGCCTGGTTTACCGGAAATACGCAACATCGTAGCCGAGGAGCTTGATAAGTGCTCGCCGCCACGGGAAGCTCCGGTCCCGAGCGGAGACAAGGCGCTGCTACCGCCGATGCCTTTGCCGGCGCACCTGAGAGATCGGGGGAAGAAATAATCATGAGCGACTGGAGCAAGGTGACCCGGCCGATCCCGGTTCCGAACGAATGGACCAAGCCGTTTTGGGACGCGGCCAAACGCGGCATAGTGGAATTGCAGCGGTGCCAGAGCTGCGGGCATTTCCAGCACCCGCCTTACGCGACCTGCACGCGATGCGTCGCCACCGACCTCAGATTCGAGCCCGTGCGCGGCATCGGCACGATCTACGCCTACACGATCATGTATCACACCGGCGACAAGCGCTTCGCCGCGGCGGTGCCCTACGCCAGCATCATCGTCGAGCTCGATGATGCGCCCGGCGCGCTGATGGCCGGAAATCTGCTGGACGCCGAATACACCGAGGCGAAGGTCGGCCGCCGCGTCGAGATCGTGTTCGAGAAACTGAACGACGACGTCACGCTTCCCCAATTCCGCCTCGCCTCGGCAGAATGAAGCTGCAGAACCATCCTGCGTCCTTCGAGACGCCCCCTGTGGGGGGCTCCTCAGGATGAGAAATTTTTGTGCGTGGCATCAACAATGCTCCTCATCCTGAGGAGCGCGACGGCGCTAGCCGGAGCGCGTCTCGAAGGACGCACCGCAGCGATCCAGTCCTGAAAAAAGGAAAACTCAATGTGGGAGAACCGGTGCAAGGTGGCGGTCAGCGGCGTCGGCTTTTCGAAGGTTTCGCGCACCGCCGATGTTCCGCTCGCCGTCCACGCGCTGACCGCGGTGAAAGAGGCAGTCGCGGATTCCGGGCTCGCGATGTCCGACATCGACGGGCTGGCGACCTATCCCGAATTGCCGGCGACCGGCCATGCCGAGGTGGACGGCATCTCGGTCGTCTCGGTCAACTGCATGATGGCGATGCTGAAACTGCCGAACCTCGCCTGGCACATCCAGGTCGGCACGGTGAACATCGGCGGCGCCGTGCAGCAGGCGGTCAACGCATTGCTCGCCGGCATGTGCAACTACGCCGTCGTGTGGCGGGCGATGCACAACCCGCGCGGCACCTATCAGAATCTGCCGAGCGGCATGGCGGCGGGCGCGACGCAATTCACCGCCCCCTACGGCTTTGG
>Ga0209155_1001507_pt1 | contig 10997 bp, 11 predicted proteins | sample GraSoiAngelo_122_FD_185879 | JGI IMG/M metagenome (GOLD analysis project Ga0209155, IMG submission 185879) | Grasslands soil microbial communities from the Angelo Coastal Reserve, California, USA - 14_0927_02_20cm (SPAdes) (version 2) | ecosystem: Environmental > Terrestrial > Soil > Grasslands ...
CGCGGCGGTGGGTAACGCCCAGTCGGTGGGTGGCCAGGCGTACAGCACGTACGTCAACACGCCGCTCGGTTACAGTGGCCAGTCGCCAATGGCGGTGCTGCCGGCTGTTTCGGGCACCGACGGCGCCACGGCCGACGCCGAAGGAAGTGCGCTGAACGTGGCGGGCGCGCTATCGTCCGATTTCCTCAACAGCATTACGTCGGGTGAAATCGGAACGGCGGAGACGGGCGCGCAGAGCACCGCGAGCGCCGCGAGCGTGAACATCCTGAACGGGCTGATCACGGCGGATGAAGTGGTCGCCAACGTCATGAGTAGCGCGAGCGAGGGTGGTGCGTTCAGCAGCGCCGACGGCTCGACGTTCACGAACCTGGCGATCGCCGGTGTGGGGTCGCTCTCGGGCGACTCGCCCGTCGCGCCCAACATGAACATCAGCCTGCCGGGGGTCGGCTATGTGGTGCTGAACGAGCAGATCCCCTCGGGCGACGGCGTGTCGAGCAGCGGCCTGACGGTGAACATGATCCACGTGTACCTGCAGAGTCTGGTCGGTGGCATTCTGAATCCGCTCACCGGTCAGATCATCGGCGGGACTTTGCAGACGACCGGCGAGATCATCGTCGGTTCGGCGACGAGCAGAGTAGCGAGCTGACCGAGCGCTCACTCGGCCGCAGGGGACATAAGCGGGAGCGGGCCACCCGAGTCAGAACGGGAGCCCGCGACCGCCTCGTTTTTGTGCACCGCGCAACACGCTGACGCATCAGACTGTTTCACCGACGCCACATCCGCCGTTGCTCTACTTTCTCAACTCATTGCGGAATCGTTAGTTACCGCGTGACCCTCTGGGTTGCGACGTGGCACTAGCCTTGCTGTTGCGCGCCGGCAACATTACTCCACCCCACCAGGCGAGGACCGCCATCCATGGCCACCAAGGGCAAAGACGCGCAGTCCGTGCCGGCGGATCCCCAGGCACAATCCGAGTCTACCGCGGCGTTGTTGCGCGAGCTGGTGGCCCACCTGCGACAGAACCGCACGCAGCTGCGCGAGGAATGGGCGCGGCGCATCACGCGGGCGCAGCTGCTCACCGCGATGACGGAGGAGGAAATCTTCGCGGAAGCGACATCGGTGTACGACAACTACGTGGAAGCGCTGGAGACGGGAACGTTCGAGGCCCTGCAGGCGTACGCGCGCAACCTCTCCGAGCGTATCATTCCGCGAGGCGTCGAGACGCACGAAGTGGTCGGTATCGTGCTGTTGCTGCGTGACGTGCTCGCCCGCTCGCTGTTCGCCAAGTACCACGGAGATTTCGACAAGCTCAACCGCATCCTCGACGCCTACGAGCCGGCGGCGAACCGCATCGCGAATACGGTGGCCGTCGGCTTCGTGCAGGAGCGCGAGCGTATCATCCGGCAGCAACAGGAGGCGATCCGGGAGCTCTCCACCCCGGTGCTGCAGGTGCGCGAGCGATTGCTGATTCTGCCGATCATCGGCGTCATCGACCCGCAGCGCGCGCGCCAGCTCACCGAGCAGCTGCTGCGCGCGATCCGCACCAACCGCGCGAAGGTCGTCGTGATCGACATCACCGGTGTGGCCGCCATGGACTCGAACGTCGCGAACCACCTCGTGCAGACGGTCGAGGCCTCGCGCCTGCTGGGCGCGACGGTCATCGTCACGGGCCTCTCGCCCGAGATCGCGCAGACGCTCGTGACGATCGGTGTGGACCTGAGCGAGATGGCCACGGTGGGCGATCTCCAGGGTGGTATCGAAGAGGCGGAACGGCTGCTCGGCTACAAGGTCCTGCCGCTGGAAGAGTTGACCCCGAAGGCGTGACCCTGCTTCCCACTCCGTCGACGGAGGGCGCGTGGAAGTCCCGATCCTGAAGCAGGGCCACTACCTGATCGCGTCCATCCAGTCGGCCCTCACGGACGCCGATCTCTCGCAGTTACGCGAAGCGCTGATCGAGCGCGTCGGGCGCTTCCGGGCCAGGGGCGTGATCGTCGACGTCACGGCGCTCGACGTGATGGACTCGTTTGCGGTGCGCACGCTGCGGGACATCGCGCACATGGCGCGGCTGCGCGGCGCGGAGACGGTGATCGTCGGGATTCAGCCCGAGGTCGCCTTCGCCATGGTCCAGCTCGGCCTCACGCTCAAGGGCGTGTCCACCGCGCTGGATCTCGAGGAAGGCCTGCTGTTCCTCGACCAGCAGGCGCAGCTCCGCATCGAGCGCGGGACGGGACGCATCGACCGTGGCTGACGACCTCCTGATTCCGATCACCGCCGACACGGACGTCGTCACGGCCCGGCAACGCGGGCGCGATCTGGCAGCGGAGGCGGGCTTCTCGAGCGGAGACCAGACGGTGATCGCCGCCGCGATTTCCGAGATCGCGCGCAACATCCTCATGTACGCCAAGCGGGGTGAAGTCACGCTCGGCGTGGTCACCAACGGTGACCGCCAGGGCGTGGTGATCGTCGCCCGCGATCAGGGCCCGGGGATCCGGGACGTCGAGCGCGCCCTCGAGGACGGCTACTCGACGTCCGGAGGCCTGGGCCTGGGGCTCCCGGGAGCGCGACGCTTGATGGACGATTTCGACGTGAGCTCGACCGTCGGGAAGGGAACCACGGTGACGATGAAAAAATGGCGCCGCATGAATGCCTGAGGCCTCCGTGGGCGCGCCGGCGTTGATCGAGTGGGGCGTCGCATCCCTCGCCCTACCGGGGGAAGCCGAGTCGGGCGACCGGCACCTCGTCAAGCCGGTGGGGACCGGAGTGCTCGTGGCCGTCGTGGACGGACTCGGCCACGGTGCCGAGGCGGCGAGCGCGGCGAAGGCCGCCGTCGCCGCACTCGAGCGGCACGCGACCGAATCGCCGGCGCCGCTCCTCGAGCGCTGCCACCGGGCCCTGAAGGGGACGCGCGGCGCAGTGATGAGCGTGGCGGCGTTCAGCCGACACGATCAGTCCATGACGTGGGTCGGCGTCGGCAACGTCGAAGGCTTGCTGCTGTACGGCGACGGCGCGGCGCGATCCCGCGCCGCACGGGCGAGTCTCGTGACGCGGGGCGGCATCGTCGGAGCCGAGCTGCCGCGTCTCCACCCGGTCGTACTTGCCATCGCTCCCGGCGATACCCTTTTCTTCGCCACCGACGGTATCCGCGAAGGTTTCGCCGAGGGGCTGTCCCCCGAGGCGGCGCCGCAACAGCTCGCCGATCAGATCCTCGCTCGGCACGGCAAGGGCACGGATGATGCGCTCGTGCTCGTCGCCCGGTACCTGGGCGGCGCCGGAACGAGGGGATGATCCCACCAGTTCGCATGGAGCCCTCGGTCCCGTCCGCAGTGCCGAGTAGAGAGGCGTTGGCGCTGTTGCGGATTCTCGTAGTCGCCGGCGAGGGCGGGAGCGCCGGCGCTCTGCTGCAAAACCTGCGGCAATGGGCCGACGACGGTCGGCTCGAAATAGACACCGCGCCGGATCTGCCGCGCGCGGTGCGGCAGCTTTCGGGCCAGCGCTGGGACGTGGTGCTGGCCGTGCTGGGCGAGCACCCGGACGACGACCTGTCCTGGTGGGTCGATACGCTGCGCGGGGCGACGGGAAGCCCACGATTCATCGCCGTGGCGCAGGCCCCGTCCATGGGTCTCGTGCTGCGAGCGGAGAAATCGGGCGTGCTCGACGTCCTCGCGCTGCCGCTGCGACGCGAGGAGCTGGTGCGCGCGCTGGAGCGGGTCCGCTCCGTGGTCAGCGAAACCGCGGTCCCGCTCCCGCTCGTCGAGCCGCACGCGGTCGGCCCGTACGCGTTGGTCGGCCAGAGTGCCGCCATGCTCGACGTGTACAAGCTGCTGGCCCGGGTCGCGGGGAGCTCCGCGACGGTGCTGGTACAGGGGGAGTCTGGGACGGGCAAGGAGGTCGTGGCCCGCGCCATCCACATGAACGGCCCGCACGCATCGGGCGCGTTCGTCGCGGTCAACTGCGCCGCGATCCCCGAGAACCTGCTCGAGAGCGAGTTGTTCGGTCACGAAAAGGGCGCGTTCACCGGCGCCGTCACGCGCAAGATCGGTCGCTTCGAGCAGGCGGCGAGCGGCACGCTGTTCCTCGACGAAATCGCGGACATGAGCCTCGCCCTGCAGGCGAAGATCCTGCGGGCGGTGCAGGAGCGCGAGATCGAGCGGGTGGGAGGCAGCGAGACGATCCCCGTCGACGTGCGCCTCATCGCGGCCACGAACCGCGATCTCAAGGAGGCGATCAAGCAGGGGCGGTTCCGCGAAGACCTGTACTATCGCCTGGCGGTCGTCACGATCCGGCTCCCCACCCTGGTGGAGCGGGGAGACGACCTGGTGCTCCTCACCGCCTACTATGTCCGCCTGTTCGCCCAACGGTACGGCAAGAAGATCCAGGCGATCTCGGACCGCGCGCTGGGGCTGCTGCGCGCCCACGCCTGGGTGGGCAACGTGCGCGAGCTGCGCAACGTGATCGAGCGGGCCGTGATCGTGGCGACCGATGAGACGCTGCGGGCGGAGCACCTGCCGGACGAGCTTCGGGGCGAGGAGGCCACGCTCGCCGACCGGCCGCAGGGCGGTCTCCTGACGTTGGCGGAGGCGGAGGCGCGGCACATCGCCCGAGTGCTGGCACACACCAACGGGCAGATCGGCGCGGCCGCGGAGATCCTCGGGATCCACCGCAACACCCTGACGCGGAAGATGAAGGAGTACGGGTTGTGACCGGACCTCCGCCCGTGCGCGTCGAGAAGGCGCTCGCGCTGATGCCCGAGCTCGAGGCGCTCGCGCCCCTGCGCGCGCTCCTGGTCTCCATCGCGCGGCCGGACGAGGCCACGGTGTGGTCGAGCTCGGGTCCGTATCTCACGCTGGGAAAACGGGGCGTCCACCCCGACGAGCTGCGACGCCGGATGCCGCAGGCGTTCCACCGCATCACGGAGCACCTGCAAGCGCTCTTCAAGGCCTATGTAGAGGCGCTCGAATGCCAGCAGCGCGCCGACGCGCCGGGCGTGGTCGCGGCGCTGGTGCGCGCCGGCCGACTCGAGGAAGAGGTGGGCCGGCACACCCAGGCGCGGACCTGGTACGAAGTGGCGCTCCGCGTCGCGGAAGCGCTGCAGGACCGCCGTCCCGAGGTGGAGGTGCTGCGGGCGCTGGGCTACGTGTGTGTCGCCTTGGGCGAGTACGCGGCGAGCGCGCGTCATTTCCAGCGCTCGCTCGCGCTCGCCGAGGCGGAGTTCGATCAGGCGGGGGCGACCGCGGCGTCCGAGGGGCTGGGAGACGTGGCGGTCGCGCAGGGACAATGGGGCGGCGCCCAGGCGTGGTACAGCCGCGGGCTGCGACTCGCCGAGGCCGCGAGCGACGCGCCGCACGTCGGCAGGCTGGAGCGGCAGCTGGGCGTGCTGGCGCGGAAACAACGCGACCTCGCCGCCGCCGGGGAGTTCTTGCGACGTGCGCGAGAGCGCTTCGAGGCCGCCGGCCCGCCGGACGAGATGGCGCGCGTGCTGAACGAGCAGGGGCGGCTGGACGCCCAGCTGGGGCGTTACACCGCCGCGTCCGCCGCGTACCGAGAAGCGCTGGCCTGGGCCCAACGGGCGCCGCGGGACGCGCGCCTCGAGCTGTCGATCCGCTTGAACCTGGCGGAGCTGGACCTCGAGGCGGGCCGGCTGCTGGAAGCGGAGGCGGAGCTGCGTCGCGCCGAGCAGGTGGCCATCGGCGGCCACGTGATCCGCCCTCTGGCGCAGATCTATACCCTGATGGGCCGGCTGCGCGGCGCCCAGGAGGACGAGACCGGGTTCGTCTTCTTCGAGCAGGCGATCGAGCTCGCCAAAGCCGTGGAGCGCTCCGTCGCCACCGAAGCGCAGGTGTATCACGCCTACGGCTTGTTCCGCAGCCGGCTCGGGCAGCAGGACGAAGCCCGCGCCTACCTCGAGCGCGCCCGGGAGCTCTTCGACTCGCTCGGGGAAGCGGTCGAGCGCGAGCGCGTTGAGGCGGAGCTCCGCGCGCTGTCCGCCTGACCGCCGGCTAGTTGTTGGTCAACGGATTCTTCCGCCGGGTGGTGTCGGACTTGGCAGTCGTCTTCTTTTTCTGCGTGGATGTGGCGGGCGTTGCGGTGCTCTTGGACCGCGTCGCTGCAGGCTTGGCCGAATGCTTGCCGCCACCGCACGCGGCGAGACCGATCAACACCGCGGCCGCGGCCGCTAGGACGGTTCTCGACATGGCACCCTCCGAGAGACGGGGTTCGGTTCCAATATAAAGACCGCGGCGCCTGCCGGGGGGTGCTACCCCCGGTCTCGCGTGAGCGGGCGGGTCAGACACGTCGGCCCGCCGCCCCCCTTGAGGCAGATCTCCCGCCCCGCGAACTCACGCACCGTCACGCCGGTGCGCTCGAGCCGGGCGCGCGTCTCCCGATTGCCGGTGACCATCAGCACCTCGCGCGGCGCCAGCGCCAGCACGTTGCATCCCAGCGTTTGGAACTCGGGCTCCGCCACCTCGACGAGCTCGATGCCGCGGGCGAGCAGCGCTTCGCGAAACGGCACGGGGATGAGCGGTGCGTAAACGAGGAACAAGTGGCGGTCGATCGGGCTGACGATCGACATGAGGTGGAAGACGTCCTCCGGACCGCGCCAGTGGGGCAGGGGCACCACGACGACCTCGTCCACGCAGCCCCGCACGAGCTCACGCAACTGACGGATTCCGGCATCGTTGGTCCGGTAGCCCCGACCCACGGCCAGGGTGCGCTCGTCGATCCAGCAGACGTCCCCGCCTTCCACGGTCCCGTCGCCGGTGATGCGGCCCCAGATCGGGATCCCGGCGGCGCGGAAGGCGGCCTCCTGCGCGGCGGGCTCGGTGCGCCGCTGCGGCTTACCCATGTTGCAGAGGATAACCCCCCGATCGCAGACGATGGACACGTCCCGCGCATACAGGGAATCGAGACCCACCGTGTGGTCGGGCGGGAGGCGTAGCGTGTCGACGCCCGCGGCCTCGAGCAGCGCGAGGAAGTGCTCGTACTCGGCCCACGCGGCCGTGACGTCCGGGCGGGCGAGATAGCGCAGGTCGCGCCACTGGCGATCGACGGCCACCGCGTCGCCGAACGCGTCGCGCGCGTGCTTCACCGCGACCCGGCGGAGCTTCCCGACCTCCGACTGTCCTCCGATCATCTGCAGCATCGCTGGCCGTGAGTCCCGAGTGGCAGCAAGTTTAGCCCCGTTCCCCCTGCCTGTCATTTCCACGAGGAGACCGCCATGAGCGATGGGACGATGGACCGCCGCGCGTTTCTCGAACATGTCACAGTGGGCTGCGTGGTGCTGGCCGCGCCCCGGCGGCTCCCCGGGCTTGCGCCCGGGGTCAGTGGGCCCACCGGGCAGCTTGCCGCGCCGTTCGAGCTCGAGGAGGTCACCATTGCCGCGCTGCAGGCGGGCCTCGAGTCGGGCAAGTACACCGCGCGCTCGCTCGTGACTGCCTATCTCCAGCGGATCGATGAGCTGGACCGCAAGGGACCGACCTTGCGCGCGGTGCTCGAAGCGAACCCCGACGCGCTCACGCAGGCCGCGGCGCTCGATGCCGAGCGTAAGGCCAAGGGCCCGCGCGGGCCGCTCCACGGCATCCCGGTGCTCGTGAAGGACAACGTCGCGACGCGGGATCGAATGCAGAGCACGGCCGGGTCGCTCGCGCTCTCGGGGGTGACGCCCCCGCGCGACGCCTTTCTGGTCGAGCGACTGCGGGCCGCGGGCGCCGTGCTGCTGGGCAAGGCGAATCTCTCCGAGTGGGCGAACTTCCGCTCGACGCGGTCGTCGAGCGGCTGGAGCGGGCGAGGGGGGCAGTGCCGCAACCCGTATGCTCTCGATCGCACACCGTCGGGGTCGAGCTCCGGCTCGGGCGTGGCCGTGGCCGCCAATCTCTGTGCCGTGGCGATCGGAACCGAGACCGACGGCTCGATTGTCTCGCCGGCCACGTGCTGCGGCATCGTGGGGATCAAGCCGACGCTCGGTCTGGTGAGCCGGTCCGGGGTCATCCCGATCGCTCACAGTCAGGACACCGCGGGCCCGATGGCGCGCACGGTGGCGGATGCCGCGATCCTGTTAAGTGCACTCACGGGGGTCGACGCGCGCGACGAGGCGACCGCCGCGAGCACCGGGCGATCACGGACGGAGTACACCAGCGTCCTCGACCCCGCGGGCTTGAAGGGAGCACGCCTCGGCGTGTGCCGCTCCCGGTTCATGGGGTACAGCCCGGCCACGGACGCCCTCATGGAGGGCGCGATCGATGCCCTGAAACGCATGGGCGCCGTGATCGTCGATCCCGCGGACATCACCACGGCGGGCCAGTTCGACGACTCCGAATTCGCGGTGCTTCTGTACGAGTTCAAGGCCGACCTGAACAAGTACCTGGGCGAGTGGGCTCCCACCGCCGGCGCCAAGACGCTCGAGGACTTGATCGCGTTCAACGAGCGCACGAAAGAGAAGGAGATGCCGTACTTCGGGCAGGAGATCTTCATTCAGGCGCAGGCCAAGGGGCCGCTCACCGACCAGGACTATCTGCGCGCGCTCGACAAGAATCACCTGCTCGCGCGCACTCAAGGAATCGACACGGTGATGGCCGATCACCAGCTCGACGCGCTGATCGCGCCCACGGGCGGACCGGCTGCGCTGATCGACCTGGTGAACGGCGATCCGGGAGGGGGTGGGAGCTTTTCGAGCCCCGCCGCGGTCGCGGGCTACCCCCACGTCACTGTTCCCATGGGGCACGTGCGCGGGCTACCGGTCGGACTCTCGTTCGTCGGGCGGCCGTGGACCGAGGCGGCACTGATCAAGTACGCGTTCGCGTACGAGCAGGCGACCAAGGCGCGACGGCCTCCGCGCTTCGCGCCCTCGGCGGACCTATCGGGCGGGTGAGGGGGCTCGCTGGGATCACGCGCCGAGGCGCTGCACCTCGCGGTGACGGAAGCAGGTGACGAGGTGGTCGTTCACCATCCCCACAGCCTGCATGAAGGCATAGCAGATGGTCGGCCCGACAAAGCGGAAGCCACGCTCGACGAGCGCCGCGCTCATCGCGTCCGACTCACGAGACCGGGCGGGGAGATCCCGCAAGGTGCGCCGACGGTATTGCTTCGGCGTCCCACCCACGAAGCCCCAGAGAAAGTCGCCGAACGAGCCGTTGCTTTGCTGGAAGTCGAGGAAGGCCCGGGCGTTGCCGATCGCGGCATTCACTTTCTGGCGATTGCGGACGATCCCCGGATCCTTCAGAAGTTGCGCGATCTTCTTGCGATCGTAGCGGGCCATACGCTCGGGGTTGAACCGGTCGAACGCCTCGAGGAAACGGGCGCGCTTGTGCAAGATGACGCGCCAGGAGAGCCCGGCCTGGAAGCCATCGAGCACGAGCTTCGCGAACAGGTCCCGGTCGCCGTGGAGCGGTACGCCCCACTCCTCGTCGTGATACGCGAGCATCAGCGGGTCGTCGCCGCCCGCCCAGCAGCGCCTGATCACGGTACCATCCTGCACGGGATCCTCGGAAAAAAGGCGAGAGGAATTGTGCATCGCGCACCGCCGCGCGGCCAGCCCGGCGCTACATTGCACCGATGCGCTACCTCCGGGTGGTCGAGGAGCAGGGCCGCTACGTCGCCTCACTGCCAGAAATGGCCCAGCCAACGCCCGCGCGCGGCGAAGTGCTCATCCGGGTCACGGCATCCGGGGTGAACCGCGCCGACTTGAGCCAGATCGCCGGGCGCTACCCACCCCCGCCGGGTGAGTCCGAGATTCTGGGGCTCGAGGTGTCGGGCACGCTGGTCGACACCGGAGAGCCGGTGTGCGCGCTGCTCGCGGGTGGCGGGCACGCTGAATACGTCGCGGCGCCCGCGGGGCAGGTGTTTCCGGCGCCGGCCGGCCTCGACTTGGTCAGCGCGGCGGGCATCCCGGAGGCGTTCCTCACGGCCTTCGTGAATCTGATCGTCGAAGGCGGCCTCGAGCGGGAGGCGTCAGTACTGATGCACGCGGGTGCGTCCGGCGTGGGGCTCGCGGCCATCCAGATATCGAAGCGGTCCGGCGCGCGCGTGGCCGCCACGACACGCAGCGCCGACAAGCTCAAGGCCCTCGACGCGGTAGGGGCGGATCTCGCGATCGACACCTCCCGACGGGATTTCGCGGCGGAGATCGAGCAGCGCTGGGGCCGCGACGCGGTGCAGGTGGTGCTCGACCCGGTGGGGGCGTCGACTCTTCCCGGCGACCTGGGGGTCCTAAAGACGGGGGGGCGGATCGTGGTCCTCTCCACCATGTCGGGGTCCGAGGCAAGCCTCGACCTCGCGCTGCTGATGCGGAAGCGTGCAAGGATCGTGGGATCGACGCTCCGGGCCCGGAGCCGCGCCGAGAAAGCCACGATTGTGAGCCGGTTCAAGGACGAAACCCTGCCGGGCTTCGCCAACGGAGCACTGCGCGTCGTCGTGGATGCGGTGTTTCCGGTCGCGCGGGCGGCCGAGGCGTTTCAGCGTATGCGCGAAAACCGCAACGTCGGCAAGATCCTGATCGCCTGGCGAAGTGACTGATGTATCTTTCGCGGCCGTGAGACCGGTCCGAACGGCAGGCATCGTCTACGCCGTGGCGTTGGCGGCCGCGTGTCGGGGGGGGAGCGCGCGTAAGCCGGCTGCCGCACGGGTCGCGGCGCCGGATACGGTGCCCCCGCCGGACACGGTCAATCTCTACGCCGCGGCCGGGGCGAACGCGCTCTCAAGCGTCGCGGCGCGGGCCCGGCCGCTCGTCTACGTCCCCAATTCCCACGACGGCAGCGTGACGGTCATCGACCCCCGCCGCTACCGGGTGGTCCGTACGTTTCCTACCGGCGACCTGCCGCAGCACGTCGTTCCCTCGTATGACCTGACGACCCTGTGGGTCGCGAACAACCGCGGGAACAGCCTGACACCCATCGATCCGGTGACCGGTCGAGAGGGAACGGGGGTACCCGTCGCGGATCCCTACAACCTCTACTTCACGCCGGACGGTAGGCTCGCGATCGTCGTCGCAGAGCGCCGCCGGG
>Ga0209155_1001511_pt1 | contig 10970 bp, 8 predicted proteins | sample GraSoiAngelo_122_FD_185879 | JGI IMG/M metagenome (GOLD analysis project Ga0209155, IMG submission 185879) | Grasslands soil microbial communities from the Angelo Coastal Reserve, California, USA - 14_0927_02_20cm (SPAdes) (version 2) | ecosystem: Environmental > Terrestrial > Soil > Grasslands ...
GCAGCTCATTTAAGATCGACATCGAATAATCGAGCACTTTCGTGTCATCGCCTATCGGCAAAATGCGGACCTGCTCGGGAGCGAGCCAGAGCGGGAAATTGCCGGCGTAATGCTCGATCAAAAAACCGATGAAACGTTCGTGCGTGCCGAGCGGCGCGCGATGGATGCAGATCGGGATCTTGTCGATGTTGTCGCGGTCTTTATACCGAAGATCAAAATTGCGCGGCTGGGAGAAATCGACTTGGTTCGTCGCGATGGAAAACTCGCGTCCGATCACGCTCCATGCTTGCACGTCGATCTTCGGCCCGTAAAACGCCGCTTCGTTTGGAACTTCGACGTAATTGATTCCTGAATTTTTCAACACATTCCTCGTCATTATTTCGGTTTGTTTCCAAAGATCCGGTTCATCGACAAATTTCTGACCGAGCTTCGTTGGATCATGCGTTGAGAACCGCATCAGGTATTTCTCGATCCCGAAAAGCTTGAAATATTTCAGATACATCTCGTTGACGGCATTGAACTCCGCTTCGAACTGCTCGGGTGTGCAGTAGATATGCGCGTCGTTCATCTGCAACGAGCGCACCCGCATTAGGCCGAATAACTCGCCGCTTTTCTCGTAGCGATAATCCGTCCCATACTCCGCCAGCCGCAGTGGCAGATCGCGATAACTTCTCGGTACCGCGGCAAACAACTTGTGGTGATGCGGACAGTTCATCGCTTTGAGGTAGTAGCGGCTCCGAGCGAGCATCTCGTTTCTCTTGAGAGTGTGAGCTGTTAGCTCGCGCTTGCTACTTTCGAGTCGTTCAAATGTCTCACGATGATCTCTCGCGGCTTCTTCCATTTTTAAGCCGGTGAAAATGCGCTCGAAAGTTGCGATCTGTTTCTGCTTTTCATCAATTGTAGCCTCTAAGGCCGCGATTTGGCGCTCATCTGCGAGGTCAAATTTCAGTTCCATCGGCGGAAACATTGATTCGGCATAGTAGGGGAGGTGACCGCTTTTTTTGTACAAGCTTTCGCGGGCGATGTGCGGCGTGCGCACACGCTGGTAGCCGGCGGCGAACTCGGTTTCTTTCGCGAGCTTTTCCAATTCTTCGGCGATAACCGCGCCGCGCGGCAGGAACATCGGGAGGCCAGGGCCTACGTCGTCGTCGAAAACAAACAGCTCGAGTTCGCGTCCGAGCTTGCGATGATCGCGCTTCTTCGCCTCCTCGAGCATGGCGAAATAGTCATCGAGTTCCTTCTTCGTTTTGAACGCGGTGCCGTAAACACGCTGCAGCTGCGGATTCTTTTCGTCGCCTTTGTAATAAGCGCTCGCCACGTTGGTGAGCTTAAACGCGCCAATGTTTCCTGTGCGCATCACGTGCGGCCCGGCGCACAGATCGATAAAGTCGCCGCTCCGATAGAGTGAGATTTTTTCGTCAGGCGGTATGTTTTCGATGATGTCGATCTTGAATTTGCTCGGCTCGGGTCGTTCGCCCAACGCGGCGAGGCGACCTTTTTTTCCAAGATCGAGCGCTTCATCGCGCGAAACTTCCAGTCGCTCGAACGGATGGTTCGCTTTGATCTCCTTTTTCATCTCGGCCTCGATCTTCTCGAAATCGTCGGGCGAAATGCGGTGCGGAAGATCGACATCGTAATAAAATCCGTTTTCCACCGGCGGCCCGGCAGCGAATTGCGCTTCCGGCCAAATCTTCAAAATCGCCGTCGCAAGGACATGGGATGCCGAGTGACGCAGACGTTCGATTTCTGTCATCTGTGCGCGTTCCTCTAAACTCTTGCGGTCGTCAGACATTGTATTGAGAGATTCCTCGACTCTGCTCGGAATGACAAAAAATCGCTGTCGCCAGTACATGAGATGTCGAATGACGGAGCCGCTCGATGTCGGTCATCGTCGCGCGTTGTTCTAGTGTTTTGCGTTCCTCATCCATTGGTAAAAGCTGGTGAAATTAACCACGAAGCTCACGAAGGACACGAAGAATTTGCTCGCGAGCGCCGCACCAACGGGTTGTCACACAATCGTAACTTGGCATATATCGCATGTTCTTTGTAATCTCGGTTCACTGATTACACTGCGCTCATGAATCCTGCAGAGCTTTTTCGTCAAGATTCCGGCACCCTCGACCTCGGGGCCGGTGATTTTCTTTTTCGCGAAGGAGAAAGCGGCGACAAAATGTATGTATTGCTCGAAGGGGACGCGGATATCATGGTGAGCGATCTCGTCGTGGAAACTGCAGGTCCCGGTGCGCTCTTGGGCGAGATGGCGTTGATCGATAACAGTCCCCGCACCGCGAGCGTGGTAGCAAAAACGCCCTGCCGACTGGCAGAGGTTGACCGGCGGCGATTCCATTTTCTCGTTCAGCAGACGCCACATTTCGCGACGCATGTGATGAAGACGCTTGCTAACCGCCTGCGTCACATGAACGCTCTCGCGGCGGCACAATAGGAAATCTCGACAAACGCACAGCGCCTTGTGCTTTCTCGGGAGCGCACTTGGCGTTATTCTTCGGCGTGCGACGAGTTTCGCAACTGCTGATTTTTGTTCTGTTCGCCGCGACCGGATGCGGGCAAAGGCCTGCACCGGTCAGCGACTTCGCAAGCGAACGACAGAGAATGGTGCGGGAGCAGTTGATGTCGCGCGGCATTCACGACGAACGCGTGCTGGCCGCGATGTCGAAAGTCCCGCGCGAGGAGTTTGTCCCGGCGGATGAGCGCGCTGCTGCTTACACCGACAATCCATTGCCGATTGGTTATGATCAGACGATCTCGCAACCCTATATTGTTGCTTTTATGACGGAACAGTTGCATCCAAAACTGAGCGATCGCGTTTTGGAAATTGGTACCGGCTCCGGTTATCAGGCGGCGATTTTGGCAGAGCTAGTGGCTGAAGTTTACACGATTGAAATCGCTGAACCGCTGGCGAGAAACGCGGAGGCGACTCTCGTGCGTCTTGGTTATAAAAACGCACATATGAAAGTAGGCGATGGTTACAAGGGTTGGCCGGAAAACGCGCCGTTCGACGCGATCACCGTAACCTGCGCGCCCGACCGCGTTCCTCGACCGCTTACCGATCAACTGAAAGAAGGCGGACGCATGATCATTCCCGTCGGTGATCGATTCGCGCAGGAGCTGTACCTTCTCGAAAAGAAAAACGGTCAGCTGAAAGAAAGCGCCGTGTTGCCTGTACGTTTTGTGCCGATGACTGGGGAAGCGACCAAGCAAAAGTAAATAGTGATCAGTGATAACCCCGCGCTGGACTAAACGAGATCCTTCGACTTCGCTCAGGATGACAAGCTAGTGGCTTGTCACTTGATCGCGGCCAGTTTTTTTAGATCGACCCGTTTGATCCATTCCTGCAATTCCTTTGGATCCTGGTTTTGCAATTCGATCTGAAGGAAATAACGGTTGGCGACCATGACCCAAAGCGTGGCGTGTTTGCCTTCGTTTTCGAACGCCTCGAAACCGGGATTGCCGTCAATCGTGACTGATTTGCTGTAACCTTCACCGGTCTCGGTGTTGTTATTCCATGCTGCGGTCGTAGCGGAGACGTAATCCGGGTTCGCCACGGAATCGAGTATGCTGATCGCTGCGCTCGGGGCTTTGTTGCCTTCACCTTTGCGATAGTCGCGATGCACATTTGTGATTCTGAATCCGCCGACGTCTTCGGTCGATCCGTCCGGTTTATCGGCGATCCAGCCTTGCGGTGCATCCGGCAGAATCGGAAGCAATTTCTGATAATCGACGGCGTCCGGCACAAGAATCGGCTCGTTCTGGGTGTACGCGGTCCCTACCGTACAACTAATGAGTAATGCCAGGGCAAAGAATCCGGCGCGTGCCGGAGAATAAACGCGAGCCTTTGATTTCATTCGAGCGCGTTGCTGTGCGATTCGGGGTTAACGTACTCGATTGACTTTACTTGGGCTGTTTGTCAAGACGCGGTTGCATGACGCGGACGACCAAGCTGGCAATAACCTTGTCGATCTTAGCCGTGGTGCTGAGGTTCATTTTAATCGATCAGCCTTACATCGATCGCTGGAGCTGGCGACAAAGCGATGTCGCCGCGATTGCCAGAAACTTTGCCAACAACGGTTTTCGTTTTGCTTATCCACAAATCGATTGGGCAGGCAGCGCGCCCGGGTACGTAGGAACAGAATTTCCCATTTTACCCTTTGTGGCGGCCATTTGCTACAAATTTGCCGGTGTTCACGAGTGGATTGGCCGCAGTCAGGCTGTAATTTTCTTCGCTTTTTCGCTCCCATTTTTCTTTCTGCTGGTGCGCGAAATATTCGGCAGCACGGCCGCGGTTTGGGCGACGTTTTTCTATAGCTTCGCGCCGCTGAACATCTTTGCCGGCCGTTCGTTCATGCCGGATGTGCCCTCGCTGAGTCTATCGATCATCGGTCTATATTTCTTCCTGCGCTGGATCGACGATAGTAAACTGGCGTTGTTTCTCCTGGCTGCGATCGCAACTTCGGTGGCGCTCCTTATCAAATTGCCAACTGCCGTCATCGGCGCGCCTGTTCTGTTCGTGGCCTGGAGAAAGTGGCGCTGGAATTTTCTGAAACGACCGGCCCTTTGGCTTTTCGCCGCAATTACGCTCTTACCTTCGGTCGGGTGGTACTGGCATGCGCATCAAGTTGCCGGGAGATTTTATCCATATCACCTCTTCGGAAAGGGTGGACTTCGGATCGAGAGTTTTTCGTGGTACTGGGACATCGCGCAACAGACCGCCATATCGAGTTTTACCCCGATTCTCTCGATCATGGCGCTTATCGGTTTGTTGGTCGCAGCGCGATCGAAGTATTCAGGTCTCTTCTACTGCTGGCTGGCTGGGATGCTTCTCTTTATCGTCGTGGTCGGTTACGGCAATCGCCATCGATGGTATCAACTACCGCTCGTGCCGATCGCTGCAGCTTTTGCCGGTGCCGCTTGCGCATCGATCGGATCGAAAATCTCTTCTTCGCGTAGCGCAGTGATCACATTGTCGATCCTGCTTGCGGGGTCGTTCGCAGTTCTTGCCTACTTCAATGTGCGACCGCTCTACGAATCGTCGGCTGCACAGCTTCGAGATGGTGGCTTGAAATTGAAGAAAATCACAGCGCGCGATGCATTAATCGTCGCCGCGGACACCGGCGATCCGACAATGTTTTACTATGCAGAGCGCAAGGGTTGGCATTTTCTCGAGGAAGATGGGATTTACGATGGAAATCCGAGTGACAGCCAGCAGGCGATTGTCGATCTTGAGCGGCTGCGTCACAGTGGCGCGACGCATCTTGTCTTCACCACGAACACATTTTGGTGGCTGGATTACTATCCTGAATTCGCACGCCATCTGGGTGACACTGCGATGCTGATGGAAGCGACTCCCCGGTTCAAAATCTATAAACTGACTTCCGCGGTAAAATGAAAGTTTAGCATTGGACCCTTCGAGACCTCGCCATCAGCTTGGACTATTCGATGCCATCATGATTGTCATGGGCGGCATCGTCGGCGCTGGAATTTTCGCCAATCCGTCCGAGGTAGCGCACCGCGTGCACACGCCATTCCTGATTCTTGGCGTGTGGGTGCTCGGTGGCTTTATCGCGATGTGCGGCGCGTTCATCTGGGCTGAGCTGGCCACGCGCTTGCCAGGAACCGGTGGCCAATATCTTTATCTCCGTGAGGCATATCATCCCTCGGTTGCGTTTGTATATGGATGGGGATTGCTTCTGGTCACGCAGACCGGCGGCATGGCCGCAGTGGCAGTTATTTTCTCGTCTTACTTCCGCGCGCTCACGGGAGTAGCTTGGAATGGCAGTGCGATCGCAGCCATGGTGCTCCTCGCGTTGACTGGCATCAACTGCCTCGGAGCACGCGCTGGCAGCAATGTGCAGAGTGCTCTCATGCTGTTGAAGATCGGCGCGATTGCGGCGCTGGTAGTGATTGGATTCGCCGTCGGCGGTGGCTCGCTCAAATCGGGACTGTTGCTGGCACAGCCAGTTTCACTGGGTCTTCTGAAAAGCGTTGGTGCCGCCATGGTTCCGATCGCGTTTGCGTATGGAGGATGGCAGACCGCTACTTTCGTTGCGGGCGAAATGCGGAACGCCCGACGCGATTTATCGCGCGGACTGCTGATCGGCGTCGGCGCAGTTGTCGCTCTATATCTTGCAGTTAATCTCGCCTGTCTGCGGGTGCTCGGCCCGGTCGGTCTCGACGCAACAACGACTCCGGCTTCCGATGTAATGCGGATCGCCCTAGGTCAAAGGGGTGCACAATGGATTGGCGCTGGCATCGCAATTTCGACCCTCGGATTCCTCAGCCAAAGCATGCTGACAGGTCCGCGCGTGTACTACGCGATGGCGCGCGACGGGCTTTTCTTTGAAAGCGTGGGTAAACTATCGCCACGCTCGAGGGCACCGGTAGTCGCGATCGTCCTTCAGGGTCTGGCGGCAATCGTCATCGCCTGTTCTGGGACGTATGGCGAAATTTTGAACTTTGCAATTACTGTCGACTTCATTTTCTTTGGAGTGACGGCGGCATCGCTCTTCGTGCTACGACGGCGTCAGATTGGATCAGACACTGCCATTTATCGTGCGCCGGGACACCCGTTTACGACAATCCTGTTTGTATTGTCCTGCGTTGGAATTGTCGGAAGCGCCATCATCGCATCGCCTGCCAATAGCGCGATTGCGTTGGGCATCATGCTGGCTGCTCTCCCGGTTTATTATTTTTGGGCCAGATTTAAACGAGCTCGTTCATGAGACATAAGCACTCCGACTACATGCATTGGTCCAAGACACGGAGCCGCGCCCGGTTCAATCTCGCGACGAGCGGTGCGGCCGCATTTCCTTTGCGCGAACTGCCGGTGGATCTCAGGCAACTCGAAATTAACGGGGAGAACAGTTACGGCTACGCACCTTTGCAGGCTGCTATCGCCGAACACCACGGCGTTGATCCCGAATGTGTGGTGGAGTCCGCTGGCACTTCGATGGCGAATCATCTGGCTATGGCAGCAGTTATTGAATCGGGCGATGAAGTTTTAATCGAGCATCCAGCATACGGTCCAATTCTCGATGTCGCCCATTATCTGGAAGCGAAAGTGAAACGCTTCCGACGCATCGAAGAAAATGGCTGGGCCGTCGATCCGGCCGAGGTTTGCCGCAGCGTTACACCGAAGACACGGCTCATCGTTATTACAAATCTCCATAATCCCACGAGTGCGCTTACGCCTGATTCGGTTTTGCGCGAAATCGGCGATATCGCACGTACCATTGGGGCGCTTGTACTGGTCGACGAGGTTTACCTGGATGCAGTTTACGAGGAGACGCCACGAACATCGTTCCACCTCGGACCGGAGTTTGTGGTGACTAGCAGCTTGACGAAGGTTTACGGCGTGAGCGGCTTGCGGTGTGGATGGATTTTGGCGCGTCCTGAACTCGCTTGGAAGACGCGCCGCCTGAACGATCTCTATAGCGCGACGCCAGTCTATCCGGCTGAGCTTCTCAGCGTCATTGCATTTCAGCATCTCAATTTGCTTCGTCAAAGAGCGCGCCGGACTCTGGAAGCAGATCGTAAACTGCTCCGCGATTTTCTGGAGCAGCAGCCGGCCCTTGCCGCCGTGCCAACAGATTGGGGTACGACTTCCTTTGTCCGATTGTGCGAGGGTGATGCCGATATCTTCCTGGAACGCCTGCAATCGGAATTCGAAACCTCGGCAGTTCCAGGCCGCTTTTTTGAAATGCCTGATCACTTTCGCATCGGTATGGGAGTGAATACAGAAATGTTCAGCGAGGGCTTGAATCGTCTTGGTCGGGCTCTTGCAAGCGCGTCCGTGCGTAAGTCGTAAGTCTCGGTTAGTTGCTTAGGACGATCTCTCATCGACAATCAGCACGGAATGAAGATGCAATCTGATTTTGAGATTCGTTCGGCGCATTTGGACGATGTGCCGATTATCCTGGAATTGATTCGCGATCTGGCAACCTACGAACGCGCACCCAACGAGGTCACTGCGACAGAAGAACAACTTGTCGATGTTTTGTTCGGCGAACGACCCGCCGCCGAGGTTTTGCTTGCGTTCGAGAAAGACACGCCAGTTGGCTTCGCCGTTTTCTTTCACAATTTTTCGACATGGCTCGGTCGGCCGGGACTTTATCTCGAAGATTTGTTCGTGAAGCCAGAAAAGCGCGGGAAGGGTTATGGACGCGCATTGCTTGTCGATCTTGCCAGGATCGCCCGTGATCGCGGCTGCGGCCGAATGGAATGGGCGGTGCTCGATTGGAACGAACCGGCGATCAAGTTTTATCGCGCTCTCGGTGCAAAACCGATGGATGAGTGGACCGTATTCCGCTTGACGCCTGATGGGATCGCCAGGCTCGCGCAGTCCGAATCCATTTTGCCGAAAGAAACATGACGACAAGGGGAACAAAAATCGAGGACTATGCGTTTCTCAGCGACACGCAGACCGGCGCGCTCGTGAGTCGCGACGGCTGTGTCGATTGGCTTTGTTTCCCGCGGTTCGATTCGCCGGCGTGCTTTGCATCGCTTCTTGGTGAGAAAAAAAACGGCCACTGGCGATTTTTCCCCGAGGACAAGATCGAGAAAACGCGTCGCCGGTATCGGGGCGACACGCTCATCCTCGAGACGGAGATTGAAACCAAGAGCGGCGCGGTTCGCCTGATCGATTTCATGCCTCCGCGCGGTGAGAATCCCGACATCATTCGAATCGTCGAAGGGCTGGGCGGCAAAGTGTCGATGCACATGGAGCTGATCATCCGTTTCGACTACGGGCAGATCGTGCCTTGGGTACGGAAATGTCATGGCGGCCTCGAAGCAATTGCAGGACCTGACGGGTTGATTTTACGGACGCCGATTGAAACGTACGGCAAAGATTTAACCACGGTCGCCGCGCTTACCGTTGCAAAAGGGGATCGCGTCCCGTTTGTGCTGACCTGGTTCGCCTCTCATGCAGAACCGCCCAGGAAAGTAAATGCCGAGCACGCATTGCGCGACACCGAAGAATATTGGAGAGACTGGTCGAGCCAATTTCAAAGTAAAGGCGAGTGGCGCGATGCAGTTATGCGTTCGCTCATCACCCTTAAAGGATTAACCTATGCGCCGACCGGTGGCTTGGTTGCCGCGCTCACGACTTCATTACCGGAACAAATAGGAGGCGTCCGCAACTGGGATTATCGCTTCTGCTGGCTACGGGATGCAGCTCTAATTTTGCTCGCCTTGCTGCGATCGGGTTATCGCGAAGAAGCCAAATCGTGGCGCCAATGGCTTCTGCGTGCCATCGCTGGCAGCCCGGAGCAAATGCAAGCAATCTATGGCGTGCGGGGCGAACGCCGCCTCGAAGAGTTCGAAATTCCCTGGCTATCAGGCTACGAAAATTCCAAACCAGTCCGCATCGGCAACGCTGCTTCCAATCAATTTCAGCTCGACGTTTATGGGGAGATTTTGGCCGCTATTTGGCAGGCCGATCGCGCTGGACTCAAACTGGAGGACCCGGATTGGGCTCTGATCGTCCAGTTGATGAAATTCCTGGAGTCAAACTGGCAGAAACCCGACGAAGGAATTTGGGAAGTGCGCGGCGGACGAAAACAGTTTACGCATTCAAAAATGATGGCTTGGGTGGCGTTTGATCGCGCCATTAAACTTGTTGAGGAATGTGGCTGCGCGGCCAACGAACACCTTGAGCGCTGGCAAAAAATTCGCGATCAGATCCACGCGGAAGTTTGCGAACGCGGTTACAACGTCGACAAAAAAGCCTTTACCCAGTTTTACGGGTCGGATGCGCTCGATGCCAGTTTGCTCCTGATGCCGGTGGCTGGCTTTTTGCCGGCCACTGATGAGCGGGTGCGCGCCACAATTGAGGCGATTGAACGCGAGCTTATGCAGGACGGTCTTGTGTTGCGCTATCGCCCGCAGGAAGAGAACGTGGATGGACTGCCGGGTCGCGAAGGCGCCTTTCTACCATGTTCGTTTTGGCTGGCTGATTGTTTACATCTGATCGGTCGTAAGAAAGAAGCGCGCGAGTTATTCGAACGCTTGCTCAACCTGCGCAACGATCTCGGACTTCTTTCAGAAGAATACGATCCTCGCGAAAAGCGTCAGCTCGGAAATTTCCCGCAGGCCTTCTCGCACGTCGCGCTCATTAGTGCGGCAGCAATCTTAGGCGATGAAATATTCCGCCCTCGGAGTGATTCAAACTCGCGCTTCACCCGAGGAAACGAGGCGCCGGATTAGATCTTCAACGGTAACGATCCCGCGCATGTTTTTCTTTTGGTCCAAAACAGCAGCCAGGCCAAGCCGAGCAGCACGCAATTGCTGGACAATCCGATAGGCAGGCTCCTCCTCTGTGGTGGTCACTATGCGCCGGACATAACTGCTTAGCGGCTTATCTTCATTTTGGTCGAGCAGAATATCGAGCACGTTGACCAATCCGGTCGGCTCACCTTCGGGCGTAATGACAGGGAGACGATCGACACCGGACGAAGCGCTAAGCTCGAGCGCTTCCTGAATTGAGGCTCTTGGTTCCACTGCAACAACTCTTGGCAAAGGCAGCATCACGTCGCGCACTTTGACGCCACGAAAGTCAACGACATTGTGAATCATCGCGCGCTCGGTAGCCGTGAGAGAGCCCTCGTGCTCGCTTTGCGTTGTGATCTGCTTGAGTTCTTCGCGTGCTGCAAAAAGCCGGGAACGCTTTGCCGCGCGCCGCGGCAAAAGCAGCCGGCCTATCCCGGCGCCGATCTCCAGCACCGGCAGGAGAAGAAACGAAACGAATTCCAGCACCCCAGCCAGATGCGCCAGAGCGCGGAACGGAAACCGCCGAAAAAGCGCCTTCGGCAGCAGAGAAAGCAGGAGGAGATACACCGGGAACGCGATTACCAGCGCGACAAAAAATCCGGCATACCCCAGCGAGTACAACAACTGCCGCGTCAGCAAGAGCAAACCGAGGATGTCGGCCGCATTGGTGAAGAGCAAAACGGTCA
>Ga0209155_1001513_pt1 | contig 10960 bp, 10 predicted proteins | sample GraSoiAngelo_122_FD_185879 | JGI IMG/M metagenome (GOLD analysis project Ga0209155, IMG submission 185879) | Grasslands soil microbial communities from the Angelo Coastal Reserve, California, USA - 14_0927_02_20cm (SPAdes) (version 2) | ecosystem: Environmental > Terrestrial > Soil > Grasslands ...
AAGCTGAAAGCGGCGGGCGCGCTGATCGCCGGGAAGACGAATTGCGACGAGTTCGGCATGGGCTCGTCCACGGAGCACTCGGCGTACGGCCGGTCGCTCCACCCGTTCGACAAGACGCGCGTGCCGGGCGGCTCATCGGGTGGCTCGGCGGCGCTCGTGGCCGCGGGCGCCGTGCCCGCCGCGCTGGGCTCGGAGACGGGCGGCTCGGTGCGTCAGCCGGCGTCGCTGTGCGGTGTGGTGGGGATCAAGCCCACCTATGGGCGGGTGAGCCGCTCCGGCCTGGTGGCGTTCGGCTCCTCGCTCGACCAGATCGGCGTCCTGGGCCGGAGCGTGCACGATGCCGCGCGCGTCCTCTCGGTGATCAGCGGGCGCGATCCCAAAGACTCGACCTGTGAAGAGCGCGACTCGCTGCGCCTGCCCACCGTGCCGGAGTCGCTTCAAGGCTTCGTGATCGGCGTGCCGAAGGAATACTTCCCGCAGGACCTGGATCCGGCGGTGCGCCGCGCCTCGGACCGCGCGATCCGCCTGCTGCGCGAGCTGGGCGCGGCGGTGCGCGAGGTCTCGCTGCCCCACACGGCGTACGCGGTCGCGACCTACTACATCATCGCGCCCGCCGAGGCATCGTCCAACCTGGCGCGCTACGACGGCGCCCGGTACGGGCCGCGCTTCAACGGATCGGAAGACGTGCGCGCCCTGTACCGCACGACGCGCGGCGAAGGGTTCGGCCCCGAGGTGCGGCGTCGCGTGCTCGTCGGAACGTACGTGCTGTCGTCGGGCTACTACGACGCGTACTACCGGAAGGCTCAGCAGATGCGCGCGCTGATCGCGCAGGATTTCCGCAACGTCTTCGATCGCGGCGTGGATCTGCTGTTCACTCCCACCACGCCGACGCCGGCGTTCAAGGCGGGGGAGAAGCTCAACGACCCGGTGGCGATGTACCTCTCCGACATCTTCACGGTGACGGCGAACCTCGCGGGCCTGCCTGCGATCTCCATGCCGATCGGTCGCATCAAGGGCCTGCCGATCGGCGGCCAGCTCATCGGGCAGGCGTTCCTCGAGGACGAGATGCTCGAGGCGGCCTACGCGCTCGAGCGGGCCGTCCCGGCCGGCGAGGAGGCGTAATGGCGGGCGCCTGGGAGACGGTGATCGGGCTCGAGACGCACGTGCAGCTGCGCACGCTGTCCAAGATGTTCTGCGGCTGCTCGGCTGCCTTCGGGGCCCCGCCCAACACCAACGTCTGCCCGGTATGCCTCGGCTTGCCGGGAGCCCTTCCGGTGCCGAACGAGCAGGCGCTGAAGCTCGCGGTGCGCGCGGCGCTGGGAGTCGGGTGCAGCGTTCACCCGCGGAGCGTTTTCGCGCGCAAGAACTACTTCTACCCCGATCTGCCGAAGGGCTACCAGATCTCCCAGTTCGAGCAGCCGCTCGCGACCAACGGGTCGCTGTCGTATCTGTCGCCGGACCGCGGGATCGCCACCGCCACGATCCAGCGCCTGCACGTCGAGGAGGATGCGGGGAAGTCGCTGCACGACCGCTTCCCGAAACAGACGGCGATCGACCTGAACCGCTGCGGCGTGCCGCTCATCGAAATCGTCACGGGCCCCGACTTCCGGTCGCCCCACGAGGCCCGCGCCTATCTCCTCACCCTCAAGCAGGTGCTCGAGTACGCCGGGATCTCCGACTGCGACATGGAAAAGGGCAGCCTGCGGGTGGACGCGAACGTCTCCGTGCGCCGCCCCGGCGACACCGCGCTCGGCACCAAGACCGAGGTGAAGAACATCAACTCCTTCGCCTACGTCGAGAAGGCCCTGACCGTGGAGCGGGATCGCCAGATCGCCGTGCTCGAGAGCGCGGGCACGGTCGCGCAGCAGACCATGCTGTACGACTCCAAGACCAACAGCGTGCGGCCGCAGCGCAGCAAGGAAGAAAGCCACGACTATCGCTATTTCCCGGACCCCGACCTGCCGCCGCTGGTGCTCACCGAGGAGTTTATCGCCGAGCAGCAGACGCTCCTGCCGGAGCTGCCGGCGAAGAAGCGCGAGCGCTTCGTCGAGAAATACGCCCTCAGTGTCACGGACGCCGCGGTGCTCACGGCCGATCGCGCGGTGGCGGACTACTACGAAGCCGTGGTCCACGCGGGAGCGGAACCCAAGACCGCGGCCAACTGGGTGATGACGGAGGTGCTCGCGGACGCGAAGGATCACGGCGACGGCTTGCGCGTAGCGCCCGGCGCGCTGGCGAATCTGATCGGGCTGGTACGGGGCGGGACCGTCAGCCATCAGGCGGCGAAGCGCGTGTTCGCCGAGGTCGCCGAGCGCGGCGGTGAGCCGCGCAATGTGGCGGAGGCGCTGGGCGTCATGCAGGTGGGCGACGCGGGCGTTCTAGCCACGTGGGTGAACGAGGTGCTCGGCGCCCACACCACCGAGGTGGCGCGCTACAAGCAGGGCGAGACGAAACTGCTGCAGTTCTTCGTGGGGCAGGTGATGAAAGCGTCCCGCGGCAAGGCGGACCCGAAGCTGGCCCAGCGAGTGCTGGAGGAGAAACTGACGTCCTAAGGGTCCCTAAACACCTGCGATAGAACGAATTACCGAGGCGCCAGGCAACTCCTGGCGTCTTCTTTTTTCGTGAACTTGACTTTAGTTTTTATATAAATAATATTGATATCGAAGTAAATATACTGAAAGGCATGGGCACGTGGCTAAACCGTGGATTGAGCACCTGAGCGAGGAGGATCTTGGCTTCCTGAAGCGATTCCTGCTGGCCGGGGGGACGCTGAAGGACCTCGCCGCCCAGTACGGGATCTCGTACCCCACGGTGCGCCTGCGGCTGGATCGGCTGATCGAGAAGGTCAAGCTGGTCGACGCAGCGCCGGAAGCCGGTCCGTTCGAGCTGCGGCTCCGTGCCGCGTACGCGGACGGGCTGCTCAACGCCGAGACGTTCCACACGCTCCTGGAAGCGCATCGCAAGGAGCAGGAGGATCGACATGAGACACGTGCTCGCTAGCGCCGGAATAGTGCTCCTGGTAGCCACCAGTCCGGTGGCCGCACAGGACCTGACGATCGACTGGTCGCGGACGGTCGTGACCGCGGGTGTGGTGCGGCCCGGCGAGGGACCGGGTGGCACGCCGGCGCTCGAGCTCCGTGCCGCGGACACGGGCCCGACGTCCTTTCATCTCGTCACCATCGATCACCCGCAGATCGCGGGTCCGCGCTACGTCGTCTCCGGCGAGGTTCGCTACCAGGATGTAGAGGGGCAGGGCTACCTCGAGATGTGGACAGTGTTCCCCGACGGCCAGCGGTTTTTCAGTCGCACGCTTGCCGCGCAGGGCCCGCAGGCCGCGCTGCACGGCGAGTCGAGCTGGCGGCGATTCGAGCTTCCCTTCGACATCAGCGGCGCGTCACAGGCCCCGAGCCGCTTGGAGATCAACCTGATGTTGCCCGGGCGGGGTGCGGTTTGGCTCGGGCCGATGCACCTCCAGCGGGCGACTGCCCAGGCCGAAGCGGCGCAGGGTGGATGGTGGAGCGCGCGGTCAGGGACGCTGCTCGGGGCGATGATGGGCAGCCTCGTGGGCGTCGTTGGCGCGATCATCGGCGTGCTGGGCGGTCGCGGCAGGGCGCGTGGCCTCGTGCTCGGCCTGTTGGTTGGGATGATCACGGTCGGCGCCTGCTTGGCACTGGTCGGGGTGGCGGCCGCGTTGAGCTCCCAGCCGCGGCACGTGTGGTACCCCTTGCTGGTGATCGGTGGCGCCACGGGCCTCATCGGGCTCGTGATTCTGCCTGCGCTGCGGCGCCGGTTCGCGGCGGACGAGCTTCGCCGCATCGAGGCGATGGATGCCGGCGCGCGTTCCTAGCCGCTGTCGCGGTCCCGCCACGGGCGCTGCGCCTGGGATTGCTTCCAGTAGGCGAGCGAGGGCGTGGGCAGTCCAAAGTGGTCTTCGGCGGTCTCGAGCATCCGTTCGGGATCCTCGCGACCGCCCTCGTGGAGCGCCTGGCGCCGCATCCGCTTCGCGAGCTTGAGCGCCTGGTCGCCGGCCGGATCGAGCCGTCGCGCTGCCGCGTCCGTCTGTCCCAACATCTCCATCACGTACTCGAACGCCACCGCCATGTGACGCTCCACGTCGGCGTCGGGCAGGTCCCAGCGCGTGTTCTCGAGGATGATCTGGAACGCCCAGCGCCAGCTCTCGCTCTCGGTGAGATGCACCATGCCGCGGAACAGCCGCCGGCTCGTGCCCACACTGAAGAGCGTGGGCGAGATGATCGTGTCGAGGTGGGTATCGCTCGGCGTATGATCCTGGAGGATGAGCTCTTTCGCCGTGCTCGCGTAGGCGGGCCCGAGATGGGTCTCGAACCGGCTCTCCCAGTAGCTGTGGCCCAACGCCGCCGTGCCGGAGGTGAGCAGGAGCTGGCGCGGCACGAAGAAGTTGTGCGCCACCGCGTCCGCGGCCAGGTGGGACAGATAGCCGAGGCCGAAGGCGCGCAGCGGATCGGTATGAGCCAGGTCGAAAATCTCCTGGCCCACGTGCCAGGCGTGACAATGTCGACCCACGGGCGCGTACTTCTTGGCCATCGAGGTGTCGGCGGCGATGTTGCCGTAGAGGAAGTCGTAGGGGAATGCGCGCAGCAGGTCGGCTACGGCACTCGTCAGCTGGTGCAGGTTCGCGAGGACCGACTCGCCCAGGTAGACATGCGTGCCGGGCGTCCACGCGTACGCAGCGGCGGGGAACAGGCCTACCCCGACCAGGCCGGCCGCGGCCGCCGCGAGGAGCTGGGTCCTCGTCAGGGCTTCTTCCGCCGCTTGAGCGTGCGGCGGCCCCACTCGAGGAGCGAGATGCCGCGCCGCACGCTGCGCATGGTGGACGCCACGTCGAGCACCGTCGCCTCCACTTCCTCCTGGACCACCTCGAACACGGCGTCCAGCTCGGCGAGCCGGGCCTCGGCCGCATCCGCGGCGCTGACGATCCGCTGTCGCAGCTCGCGCGACGTGCCGGCCAACCCCTCGGCCTCGGCACGGATCGTCGCCACGAGTGCCCGCACATCCCCCACGGCGGGGCCCGCCAGCTCGTGCAGCATCCGCAGGAACCCCCGCACGCCGAGCGCCGCGACCACCGACGCGGCCGCGATCACGATGGCCGCGAGCGCCAGAATCGCGAGGGAAATCCCGGTCACCACCGCCACCCAGGTCGGGATCATCGCGGCCAGTCCGCAGTAGCGTTGGCACTAAGCTCGGCCGGCGCCGGCGCCGGTGTCAACGGCGCGGGCGCCATGGGGCTCGCGACGGTCGTCCGGAGGGCGAGCGCCATGAGCGGCGGCGCGGCGAGCTGCGCCACCGCAACCCCGAGCACGATGGTCGTGAGGAGCGCGCCGCTCGGACCCGTGGCCTCGCCCCCGTACGTGATGAAGAAGTTCAGACCCATCGCGATGGCGGCACCGCCTTGGGCAATGGTGCCAAGTCCAGCGCGGGGCGGGGCCCCGACCAGCGAGAGCGCGACGCTGCCGGAGCGCACCGCGACCCACTTGGCGGCCGCGCGCGCGGCCACGAGCAGCGGTACTGCGATCAGGACCCACGGCGTGGGGAGCGTGAGCAGCGCCCCGGCGAATACCAGGAAGATCGCGTAGATGGGATGCTCCCAGTCGGTGAGCACCTGGCGTATGGCCTGCCGCCGGGGCGATGCGTTGACGATCAGCGCCGACGCGAGTGCGCACACCAGGAAAGGCGAAAGGTCCACGGCGTAGCCGACGCCGGCGCCGAACAGCAGCGTCGCGAGCAGCACAAAGCCTACATCGGCCCGCTCCGACCGCTGTCGAGTGAGGGCGAGGAACACCGTCCCGACCAGCGCGCCGCTCGCCACCGCGAAGACCAGCCACGCGAGCCAACCCACCGCGACGTGGCCCCCGAGCGGGTGAGCGCGGTGCAGCGCGAGCGGCAGCGTAAAGGCGAGCGCGCCGCCGGCAGTCTCGAGTGCCGCGGCCACTGAAAACGCCCGCGTCACGCTCTTCCTGACCCCAACCGCCCGGGCGACCAGAGTCACGGCCCCCGGCCCCGAGGCGGCGGCCACCGCCCCGAGAGTCAACAGGGCCGGCAGGCGTGGCGTCCACGCGGCGGAGAGAGAGGGGACGACCCGGGTGAGCAGCCATGCGCCCAGCGCGACGACCGCGAAAGCCGCGGCGGCGGAGAGCGCGGCCAGGAGCCACGTGCCGCGTCCGATGCGCCGCACGTAGCGCCACTCGAACCGGGCGCCGAGGGCGGCGCCGATCCAGCCGATGGCGAGCGCCGCGACCGGCGCCAGCGCGCCGAGCACCGCTCGATTGATGAAGTCGATCCCGGGCCCGAGCACGACACCCAACAATACGAGGGGGCCGCCGGCGGCGAGGATCGGGTCGAGGCTGGTCAGGTGGCGCCACCGGACGGGCGGCAGCCGCGTCGCGAGCAAGCCGATCGCGGCCAGGCCCGCGAGCGCGAGAACCGGACTCACGTTCACGTCGCGAACATTCGCGAACGCTTGACGCCGGCGCAAGCCGCCGCATAGCTTGGCTGACCCATGCCTCCCTCCTTTTCGGTCACGGGCGGCCGCGCCTTGAAAGGCACGATCCGCCCAGCCGGCAACAAGAACGCGGCCCTTCCGATCCTCGCGGCGACGCTGCTTGCCGACGGGCCCTGCCGGATCGACAACGTGCCGCACATCCGCGACGTCGAGACGATGCTCGCCTTGCTGGTGCATCTCGGCGCCGACGTACGCTGGCTGGGGCCGAACAGCGTGGAGGTGAACACCGCGCGCGCCGAGCCGCGGGAGCTCGATCCTGCGCTGTGCGCCCGCATCCGCGCCTCGATCCTCCTCGCGGGCCCCATGCTGGCGCGCTTCGGCCGCGTGAGTCTCCCGCCCCCGGGTGGCGATGTGATCGGGCGCCGGCGCGTGGATACGCATTTCCTCGCCCTCGAGCGGCTCGGGGCGGAAGTCACCATCGGCGCCGCCTACCAGCTCGAAGCGAAGAGCCTCACCGGGGCCGATATTTTTCTCGACGAAACGAGTGTCACGGCGACCGAAAACGCCCTGATGGCGGCGGTCGCCGCCCGCGGCACGACCACGCTGCGCAACGCCGCCTGCGAGCCGCACGTTCAGGATCTGGCGCGCTTTCTGTCGGATCTGGGCGCGAAGGTCCAGGGCGTCGGGACGAACACGCTCACCATCGAAGGCGGATCGGCCCTCACGGCCGCCGCCTGCACGGTGGGACCGGACCACATCGAGATCGGCTCGTTCATCGGGCTCGCCGCCGTCACCAACGGCGCGATCACGATCGACGGCGTGCGCAGCGAGGATCTCCGCAGTATCCTGTTGGGGTTCGAGCGGCTGGGCGTGCGACCGCGCCTCGACGGCACCCAGCTGATCGTGGATGCCGGCCAGGAGCGCCGCATCCGTCCCGACTTGGGCGGGCACGTCCCGAAGCTGGAGGACGGCCCGTGGCCCGCCTTTCCCGCCGACCTCATGTCGATCGCGATCGTGGTCGCGTCGCAGTGCGAAGGGATCCTGCTGATCTTCGAGAAGCTGTTCGAGTCGCGACTCTTCTTCGTGGACAAGCTGATCGGCATGGGCGCACGCATTGTGCTGTGCGATCCGCACCGGGCGGTGATCGCCGGGCCCGCGCCGCTCCACGGCGGCGTGGTGGACAGCCCGGACATCCGGGCCGGCATGGCGATGCTGCTCGCGGCGCTGGCGGCCCAGGGCGACTCCGTGATCCACAACATCGGCCAGATCGACCGGGGCTACGAGCGCATCGATGAGCGGCTGCGGGCGGTGGGAGCGCAGATCGCGCGAAACGACGGCGGTCAGGTGGCCGGGCGGACGGGCGGTCAGTGAAGCCCCACGTGACGTCCCGTCCCCCGGACCGCCCGTCCGCCAGTCCGCCCCTGCTCCGAGAAGTGTCTATCGGTGATTCCGCTGTGCCTCGCATGGAACTCGCCGAGTGGGCCGCCCGCTACGGGGTCGTCGCCGGCATCACCACCCGCGGGCACGGGTTCTCGCTCGGCTTGTGGAGCGAAGAGAACGTCGGCCAGGTGATGTCGCGCTGGCGCGCCGTCGGCGCGGCGGTCCGTCCGCGCTTTCCCGGCGTGGTCCTGGCCCATCAGGTGCACGGCACCACGGTGCAGTGGCATCCCGCAGCCAGCGATGGGTGGCTGATCGTGGACGGGGTGGACGGGCACGCGACCGGAGGCCGGGGGCTTCTGCTTACGGTCACCGTCGCCGACTGCATCCCGGTCTACCTCGCGGTGCCGCAGAAGCACGTAGTCGCGCTGCTGCACTCCGGGTGGCGGGGGACGGCGGCGGGCATCCTGGAGCGCGGCGTGGAGCTCGTGAAGCGGATGGCGTTTGTGCGATCGAGCGATATCGTAATGCATTGTGGAGTAGGCGTTTGTGGTGAGTGTTATGAAGTAGGCTCTGAAGTGCTCAGTCGGTTCACGGGGCGCGCCGAGACAGGGCCCGGGCAGGTGGACCTCCGGGCCGCGTTGGCGCGGCAGGGCCAAGCCCTCGGCCTCGGAGAGATCACCGTCTCCGCCTGGTGCAGCGCGCACGACCGCGAGCACTTCTTCTCGCACCGCGCTTCTGGTGGGCGCGACGGCAGGATGATCGCCTACGCGGGATTCCCGCTCGCTTGACAGCCGCCTCCGGGCGGCTAGATTCCGGCCGGTGAGCGGGCGAAGTTGGGCCCGCGCTTTTTTTTATGCTCTCCGACAGCCTCGTCGAGTCGTTTCGGGCCCGCTTGGACGCGTTGGGCCTCGAACTGGCCGACCTCCGCATCGGCGGCACGCAGCACCGGCCGCTCGTTCAAGTGCGCATCGAATGGCCGCCCAGCGAGCCGCCGCGACGTGTGACGGTGGACGATTGTGGCACGGCGAGCCGGGCGCTCGAGGCGTGGCTCGACGCGGACGGTCCGCTGGGACGCCGCTACATGCTCGAGGTGTCGAGCCCGGGGCTCGAACGACCCGTGCGCTGGCATCGGCATTGGGTGCGGTTCGTGGGCCGCGAGGTCCAGGCGACGGTGGCGGGGCTCGGGCGCGTGCGGGCGCGCATCGTGGCCGTTCCCGACGAGGCGACGGTCGTGCTCGAGCCCCAAGGGGGCGCGCCGCGGCCGGTGCCGCTGGCCGGAATTCGCGACGCGCGTTTGGCGGTGGATTGGTGACGAGGAACCCATGACGACGAATACCAGTGATGTAGTCTCCGCGATTCGTGAGCTGACGAACACCAAGCAGCTCGAGCGGACGGAGCTGCTCGACCTGCTCAAGGACGGGCTGCACGCCGCCCTCGTGAAGCGCTACGGTCCCAACGTGCGGGCCGAGATCGGCATCGACGAGCTCAAAGGCACGATCCGGATCGCGGTGCTCCGCACGGTGGTGGAGGCCGTGGAGGACCCGGGCTCGCAGGTGACGCTCGAGGAAGCGCGCTTCGAGGATTCGGACTTCCAGGTGGGAGATGTGCTGGAAGAGGACGTGCCGTTCGAGGCGTTCGGCCGCACGGCGGTACAGGCCGCGAAGCAGCGCATCATCCAGCGCGTCCGCGAGGGCGAGCGGGCCCGCATCCGGGAAGAGTTCTCCGACAAGGTCGGCGAGCTCCTATCGGGCGAAGTACAGCAAATCGAGCGTGGCAAGATCGTCGTCATGCTCGCGAAGTTCCGTGAAGCCGAAGCGATCATTCCGTACCGCGAGCAGAACCACCGCGAGCACTTTCACCAGGGGGACACGATCCGCGCCGTGCTGAAGCGGATCGAGGAGACGCCCAAGGGTCCGCGGCTCATTCTGTCGCGTGCCGACCCGCTGTTCGTCAAGGCCCTGTTCAAGCTCGAGGTGCCGGAGATCCAGCAGCAGATCGTCGAGATCCGCGCCACCGCGCGCGAGGCGGGCAGCCGCACCAAGATCGCCGTCTCGTCGCGCGACGATTCGATCGACCCGGTGGGCGCGTGCGTCGGGCTCAAGGGCTCACGCGTGCAGGCGGTGGTGAACGAGCTGAACGGCGAGCGCATCGACATCGTGCCCTGGTCCCCCGATCCCGAGCGGTTCGCGAAGCTCGCCCTCGCCCCGGCGCGGGTCGCGCGCGTGTTCTCGGACCCCGAGACCAAGACGATCCAGGCGATCGTGGACGAAGATCAGCTGTCGCTCGCCATCGGGCGGAACGGCCAGAATGTCCGGCTCGCTTCCGAGCTCACCGGCTGGAAGATCGACCTGTACTCGAGTCGCGAGTGGTTGGAGCGCGGCGGCGAGGGGCCGCTCTTTGCGCCGCTTCCCCCGGTGGAGGACGAGGCGGCGACCAAGGTCTCGCTGCGGGAGCTGAAGGGTCTGCCGGTCGAGCTGGTGGACGTGCTGGAGCGCGCCGGGCACAAGACGCTGCAGGATATCCTCGACTTGGAGCGCGAAGACGTCGACAAGATCACCGGCATGACGCCCGAGATCGCCGACAAGCTCATGGCCTTCCTCAACGAAATGACCGAAGAGGGTGGTGACGACGAGGCAGCGCCCGGCACGGTGGGTGACACGACCGGTGCGAGTGAGGGGAGTGGAGAGGGTGGTGGAAGCGACTCGGGCAGCGGGGGCGGTGGGGGCGGTGGGGGCGGGGGGGGCGCGCCGGCGCCCGCGGCGTGAGCGATCGGCTGGTCCGGTTGCTGGGCCTGGGCGCCCGCGGTGGTGGCGGGCGCGTGGTGATCGGGGTGAGCGGCGTGCGGGCGCAGCTGCAACGGGACGCCCTGTCGTGCGTCGTGCTCGCGGCGGACGCGAGCCCGCGCACCCGAGAGAAGGTCGAGCGCCTGGCGCGGGCACGACGGGTGCCGGTGCTGATGGGTCCGGTGGCGGAGCGGTTGGGGGCGGGACTGGGGCGGCCGCCGGTGCAGGCCGTCGGCGTGGCGGATGCCGCGCTGGCGCGTGGGTTGGTCGGGTCTTTGGAGGAGTGAGTGACGACGACGCGGATTCACGATCTGGCGGC